>Ga0187871_10000851_pt1 | contig 27827 bp, 16 predicted proteins | sample June2016WEW_16_1_FD_132988 | JGI IMG/M metagenome (GOLD analysis project Ga0187871, IMG submission 132988) | Peatland microbial communities from SPRUCE experiment site at the Marcell Experimental Forest, Minnesota, USA - June2016WEW_16_10 | ecosystem: Environmental > Terrestrial > Soil >...
TTCCAGAGTCGAAGGCTTCGTCAGCGAGTTAATCGTTCTTCATAATGATTCTCGTCGCATCCATTCCACGCTGAGGCGGGTTCAGGGCGGAACCCAGGCCTTCCGGCAATTCTGCCGCCACCTCAAAGAATTCACCCCTGACATTGTTCATGCCTTTCTCCCCGTTCCGTCGATCCTGGCCGCGGGCGCACGACTGCTCAACCGAGCGCATTGTGTCGTTGTCAGCCGTAGGTCGCTGGCCGAATGCTATCGGCCCAATCAGCGTCTTGGCGCGCTGGCTGACGTGATCGCCACTCGCGCTGCCGATTTCGTTCTCGCGAACAGTCGGGCAATCGCCGACGAACTGGTTTCGCGCGACGGCATAGACCCCTCGCGCACCGCGGTGGTTTACAACGGAGTGGATACCGCGCGGTTCTCACCGCTGCAGAGTAAGCGTATGCGAGAGGAGCTGGGGTGGGGCCGTGAGCATCTCGTCTTCGGGATGATTGCAAATTTCTTCCGTTACAAAGGGCACTTGGATTTCGTGCGCGCTGCCCGACTGATCTATAAGAGCGTCCCGCGCGCGCGTTTTCTCTTGTTGGGGCAGGACAAAGGCGAGATGCCGCCGGTGCAGCGCGCACTGGAAGAATCGGGTCTTGCCCCATATACGAAGATCATGCCCGAAACTCAGACTCCTGAGCTGGCTTTTGCCGCGATGGATTTCTATATCTGCTCGTCCGAGACCGAGGGCTTCTCCAACGTGTTGCTGGAAGCGATGGCTTCAGGGCTGCCGGTGATTGCGACCGATGTTGGTGGCAATCGCGAAGCGGTCGCAGACGGCGTAACCGGCTTTCTTGTACCGCCCCGTGCGCCCGAACGGCTCGCTGAAGTCGCGATCCAATTGGCCAGCCATCCGGATCAAGCGCATAGGTTCGCCGAAAAAGCACGAAGCTCGGCCGAGGAACGCTTCTCTGTCGGTCGGATGTTGCGGGCCCACGAAGAGATTTATTGTACGTTGTTAAAAATACAGTCTCGATCTCCATGGTCTCGCATCCTCTGATTTGCTTTCTGGAATCGCAGGGCAACACACGCCCGGAAAAGTCAATCGAGTATCACCTGAGTAGTCGACGTGAAGCCGGCAGAGACCAGGGTTGCTTGGCTCACGTTAAGGGGGTTGATAGAATCGACCTCAAGTTGGCCGGGAGATCGACGCAGGAAAGACCGGACCCCAAGCCGTCATGCCATCGTTGGGAACTCGATTCAGGTTTGTGGAGAAGATGCAACAGCAGGTCCTTAGTAACACTTGGCCAACACCTATGTAGGGTTAGCGTAAAGCCAAGCTGTCTTGACAGGTACTCAAGCCTTTGCGGCCTCGCGCTCGCAAGAAAGTGAAAGGTAGTGCTGAAATGAACCGTCGCACGTTTTGGTTTACTGTCGTTACGGCCTTGTTCCTCTCGCAGTTTCGTTTGCTAGCCAATGCACAAGAACCTAATATTCCGAAAAACCTGATTGTTGTCGGAGGTTCTAACTATCCCTGCTCTGCCGCCGGAATCAATTCAGCCGTTAAGGCAGTTGGAGCGCAGGGCGTTGTCGATGCCCGTGGGTGTGCCGGGAATCAGACAGCCTCGGAAACTATAACTCTTGGATCGGCCGTGGAACTTCGACTGGGAGCCTCCATCTGGACTCTCGGTGGTTCCCCAGGGATCAACATGGTTGCGGACGGCGCTAAAGTCATCGGACAGGGCTGGGGCGCGACCATCCTCAGCACAAACTCGGGGACTGCCGATCTCATCCAGGTTAGTGGCACGTTTCAGGAAATTGGGGGCATGGCATTAAAGGTAAACTCGCCGGTTCCCCGTACGGAAGGCGCGGAAATCCACTTGGCGGGGGCTCACGGACATCTCAACGCTCATGATTTGGTGATCAGCGGCGGATACTACGGAATTTGGCTCTCGACTAAGTCAGGCGGGGACTTTCATAACATTCAGTTCAACTATGCGGCAGGCGGAAACTGGGCGGCGTTCATTCAGATTGGCCCCAGTCCGACCTGCTGTATAGCTAGTTCCCGATTCTCCAATATTCTCGCCAATGGCGGTCCGCATCCTCCGTCCGTCGCAGGCATCGTTATCGATTCTGGTACCGATACAATGGAATTCAGTAATGTCGACTTTGGGCATATCTCCGGAACCAGCTTCACATCGCTATGGTTGAAGGATTCCCTCGCGAACGGCCACCCTCCAGAATGGATGAGATTTGCAAATTCCAGCTTCGAAGGAGACGGCGAAGGCCAGGCTGCGATTAAGATCACAGGCTGCCGTGGCTGCATGTTTTCGAATACCAGTGCCGGAGTCGGCGCCGCTACCAATGCGGTTGTCATCAGCGGCGGTCAGATTTTGGGGCTGAGCTGGATAGGCGGTTTTATCACCGGCGGCCAGCAGCAAGCTATCGTGGTTTCAGGTGTGGAAGGCTTCACGATTAGCGGAGCCAGCATAGGTGGTTCCAGCCACGGGTCTGCGGGAAACTACTGTGACCTGGAGGTCCATGGTGGTTTGTCCAACTTTCAGATCGTGAACAATGTTTTTCACCACTTTGGTTTGGGCGCCAGGATACCGGCACGTTGCAGCATTCGAATTGGCAGCGGTCCTGGAGGACGTTTTGTGGTCACTGGGAACCTGCTGGAGGATGGCACGGGAGATCCTCTCATGAATGGCGCAACCGGGCCAGAGATTTATATTTGGGGCAATCCCGGTTCTCGTGTAGCAGTCGGCATGCCGTAGTATTGAATGGGTGGGGTAGCGCGGTTGATTCGCGATCGATTCCCCAAGACCGCGAAGGGCAATCGCGCTCACCTGACCCTACGGGGAGTTCAATAGTCTCCGGTAAAGCTCGAGTGTTTGCTGCGCAACGACCTCCTGGGAGAACTCCTTCACGGCAATCTCGCGGCAACGAAGGGCCATCTGCGCGCGCGCCTCAGGGCTGTTCAACATCTTCTGGATAGCTTCGGCCAACGCTAAAGGATTACGCGCCGGAACCAGCAAACCACTAACGCCGTCACGAACTATGTCCCGGCATCCCGGGACATCCGTCGCCACAATGGCTCGTCCGCAAGCGGCCGCTTCCAGCAGAGCTTTAGGAACACCTTCGCCGCCGCGCGATGGCAAGCACACCAGGTTCGCCTGCGTCAGCGCCTTCTGCATATCTTGCTGATGACCCCACCATTCCACCACACCGGAAGATTGCCATTCGAGCAGCTTCTCTCGGGGAATACACGAGAAATTGTCTGGATCGCTATCGCCCACCAGCACGAATCGAGCGTTGACTCCCTTCTCGCGAACTATCTTTGCCGCTGCCACGAACTCCTCGATGCCTTTGATCCATAGCATCCTCGATGGAAGTAATACAATAGGGGTGCCGGACGGTTCGGGATCGGGATGGAAACGGTGCAAATCAACCCCGGATCCCCGAATAATCGTAGTCCTCTCGTAAGGCACTTTGAGTTTCGCCATCATCAGGGCTTGGTCTTCCTGGTTTTGGAAAAGCAGGTGGAAGTTTGGCCGATTCAGAAATACTTTAAAAGCATTCCAAACTCCAATTCGCATAATCTTCGCCTTCCAGGAAGGCGATGCTACCAAATAACCCAGGCCGGCGAACGCGTTTACTACTTTTGTTCTCGTGTTTCCGAAAAGCGCAACCGCGCCGTACATCACGGGCTTCAGCGCGACCTGGTGCGCTATGTCGGGCTGCTCCCTACGATAAAGCTGTCGCACCTCGAACAATGCGCGCGCTTCCTCTTGAGGAGGATGAGTTTCGCGGCTAAAGCGTAGCGGTATTAGTCGAAAGCCTTCATCGCGAATTTTGTCGCCATAATCTTGGACATGCGTCGCGACTACCACATCATATCCGTCATCGCGCGCGGCGCGAGCGATGGGTAGCCTATGGGACCAGAAGTACCAATCTTCGGTAACTAGATAGATGAGCTTTAGCCGCATGAGGGAAACAGCGTACGAAACCTGCGCACAACCACTACAAGGCGGACACCCGTTATGGCCCTTCCGCACCACTTAGACACGCGTCTGCCAAAATCACTTTTTCATGCTTCTGCAGGTTTGCTGCCGGGTTCTCCAGACGTCCAACACGCAATACCGATTCCTGCGCAAATGCATACGATAGGCATGAACGGTACGCGGTATCGTGCCACCGCAGCCGGCACGCCAGACACCACGACAAAGTAGAGCACGATCGTAACAAATAACAAGCTTACAGCGGACGGCAAACGGCGTAAACCTGCTAGCGCAAGCACGTAATACAGGAGCAATTGACATCCCAATAGAAGAAGCGCAATCGCGGCAACCGGATACTGCTTCACAAGCCACAGTATCGATCGCGCAAAGCCCTGATCCAAAGCGCGGGATAATAGGCCCCCAGATTCAGGATAGAGCCGGAAGACCTTCAATATGTCGGTAACTCCCGGGTCAAATAGAACAATTGCGCACCCACGCGCGTGTATCGCGGCATACAATAGCAAGTGACCTCGAATGATCCTTTTGGCATCCCCTCCCCAAAAGCGGGCGATGCGGCCCTGTGACCACGCGCGCTGCTCCGGATGACTACGGAAATACTGCTCTGGGTCCAGGTTTCCCCATTCTTCCTGAACCTCGGCCAGAGTCCTGTGCTCCAGCTTCGATTGCACTGCGGCCGCAGACAGGAAATATAAATTCCAGTCGGCCGATGAAGAAAACCCCTTGTAGTCGGCAACTGCAGCATTGCGAATGACCCACGGGGCCAAGATCAAACTAAATGTGAGGAGAAAACAAAGCGCTCTCCCAACACGAAGAGACCACTTCCCGGACGGCCAACCGAGCAGAAGCAGGGGTAAGACGAAAATACCAAGATATAGCACAACGGGTCGCACGTAGGCTGACGCGGCGAGACCGATGGCAGACTGCGCTAGCGCGCCATATGTCGGATTATTGAGAAATCGCAGCCAACACAGAATTGTCAGCAACAGCAGAGTGGTAAACAAGGCTTCCGACAGGACTTTCTCTGAATATACAATACTAAGCGGCTCGAAGCAGTACAGAATTACCGCCCCAAACCCAGCATTCGAGGCTGGGAGCAGTTTAATGGCGATTAGCCAGATCAGATATGCTGAGACCGTGGCCAGCAGCAGGTTTTCCAAAAGCGCGATCCCTACAAGATGCCCAGACGCAACAGCCGGAGCGAGAAGTAAAGGATATCCCGGCGTTCGAAAGATTTCCGCGGCTCCGAAGCGCGAAAAGGAGCCATGGAGTAACGTCTGCGATGGCTCGGTATAGGTAATCGTGTCTGGTGATATGAAGGCATCGGATCCACCTATCTGCCACATGGCAAACGCTACCACCAACCGCACGAGAAAGACGCCCAATAACAGCACAACCGGGCACCGTTTGGTCGCAAGTGCGGCATTCACGTCCACTTGGGAAAGCTCAGCAGTCATTCTTGTTGGTTGCACGTGGTCAAATGCTCCGGCGCATCGCATCCGATGATCAATTCTCAGCAGCAATCTTATCGAAGATCAAAGATCGTCGCCAGCAGCGGAGGTGCCCGAATTGAGATTTAGAAGCAGTTACGACAAAGCAGAAGGAAAAGATCTCCGAAATGCATCGCTATATGAGCTGCACGTCAGCAGAAAAGCGGGTGTTGCAGCGGCCCAAACGATTTCAATGCACCAACAGCCTTGACAGCGATTCCACTTGCGAGAACTGAGTACAATGCCCTGTCCCCTCGAGATTCACCTGTTTCCCCGACAGAAAGGCGCTCATCGCCACCTGCAGCAACGATTTACCGCCAGCGGTGCTTGAATCGCCGGAGAGCGCGTTATTTACCGTGGCGCAGGCGGGACCTCCGGTTACCGTGCCATTAACACTCACAATGAAGGTACCGTCATTGCGCACGTCCACGCCGCTTATATATACCTCACCTGTAGTGCTCGCGAAGCTGACCGCTGAACCCAGCAGAATGAAAGCTGTCAGATACATTGCTCGAACCCATATTGACTTCATTTATTCGCCCTCACTTTATCCGTTCCAGATGACAAACTACTTCTTATGGCAGGGTCTGATTTGGAAAATGTAAGTTCGCTATCGATTCAATGGTAGGGTATTCAGTGCAGGTTCCTGTTCCATCTACGATTACCTGCTTGCCGGACAAGAAGTACGAGACAGACGCTTGCAGCAAGGCTTTACCTCCAATAGTATTCGAATCCCCCGAGACGCGTGTTATTGTGACCGCACACGCCGGACTCCCGCTCATCGGCTGCGAGATATCAATGATAAACTTTCCATCCGCACGCACATCGATAGCGATAATGTTAACAGGGTTCGTCGTTGCACCGGCAAGGGCCAGCCTTGGACAGAAACTGACAACCGTCAACGCTGCGCTAAGGGCCAGCAGAATGCGACGCATAATCACCGATCACCTCCTACCAAATCCATTGTGCGGCCGGATAGAGCGCGGCATCAAAAGTGAAAGGCCGCACGGGATTCAAAGTTACCATGCCGCCTGGATGCGCCGTTGACGGCGCAAACACCTGCGCCTTCTGCCCTGGACTAATGGTGAAGCTAATCGTCACCGGCGTCTGGGGCGGCACGCTGGAAGGGAGCAAAACCGTAACCATGTGCGGCTCCATGTACGGAGTACCTATCAATAAGGGATACTGATTTTGAGCCAGGTACCCAGACCCGCTATCCACCACCCTAGTCATTACCACGTCCGGGTGTGACCGAGGAGATGCTCGAACCACCCGGCCTTGCTGATTATGCTCCCCATTCGGACCGAGAACCTCCACTACAAAGGAGCCGTTGGTCGTCGCTGTATTGTTTTTGAAGTAGGCCAGTGCGGGCTGCGTCCGGGCGGCGTACGCCACATCAATCAATCCGTCATTGTCGAAGTCTCCGAACGCCAACCCTCCCGCGCCATTACACAAGAGTTGAAGAGGGTCGCCCGACTTGTCAAGCGTGAAACCCCGGGCCAGCGGATGCACGCGCTGAAAGGCGCCGCTACTGTTCAAGAATATTTTCGGATCGCACCTCGTCCCGCCAACGACCAGCACATCGTCGAGACCGTCATTATCGATATCATACGCATTCCCGCCGAAGGTTTCGGAGTATTGCAGGTGGGCGGGAAACGCATCCGGCTGATACGTGAAGGTTGAACCGTTATAGCGATACAGCAATGGTCCAGTTGAAGGGCCGAAAAGCACCAGACTCAAATACCCGCTGTTATCGAAGTCAATGAACTTCACGCCCTCGTCGTGAAACTGGGGTAAGCCCATAGCCGGACCCTGGTCGACGAAATGAGGAATACCATTCGAATCGACGCCCGTATTGATGAAAAGATGACTGCCGGCATAGAAATCGATCAACCCGTCCCCATTGAAGTCGAGTGCCTGCCCCCCCTCGGCTGAGAGAAGATGGGACAGATTTCGAAGGCTCACTCCAGCTGCGTCAGCTACGTCCGTGAAGTGTCCGGTCCCATCATTAATCAGGAGATAAGCTTGCGGAGAGTTGGGACAGGTGCCGGTTTGACAAGTAGGATCATTAAAACAGTCCGGATCAACGGGAGTTGTGTAGGTATAAAAAGGAATGAAGATATCGAGAAAACCGTCATTATTGAAATCCGCTACGACGATCGTCTCGCCTCGGCCGCGAATTTCAATGGGATTGCCATTCAAATCTTTGAACGGGCTGGAAACCTCGGCAAAAGTACCATCCCCGTTGTTATGATATAGCTTCGCAACATCGTCGGGATTCTGCAGATCCACACAATCGTAAGTATTGCTGATGACGTCGGGGAAGCCATCGTTATCAAAGTCGGCGACCCGATTGTCTCTCTTTAGCCTGCCGGTATGCAGATACCTTGTGTGAGGGTAAAAATGTGGAAGAAATATCGACTCGAGTCCTGGGGGCATGTCTAGCGAAGTCAAAATGCCGAATCCGTCATTTTGAGTGCCTATGGGTTCCAGTGTCCCTGCGGAGTAGACATCAGCAACTGCCATCGTGAAAACTTCAATCGCACTACCCGCCAAGAAATCTATACTCGGCTGTTCCCCGTTAGTGTCAAGCGGACCCACTTGACTGTGGCTGGCCGAATCTTGCTTAGCCGGAATAGACTGTCCAAAAGCGAGTCCAGAAAGGATGATCAGTAATAGCGAAGATCTGAGTGCCATTGCTTAACTCGTCTAATTAGATTTGCGCCCGCGGGCCACCTTAAGCGCCGCGACCCACCATTTCCTCAAAAGACTGCCGCATGCAAATAACCTAGGACACTGCTCACTCCAACGCCGTGCGGGACGGACGGATTATGCACCCCGCCTCCTCCTGAAGCAAGATATTTCTAGCCCAGGAGCATCGGCGTCTTTTCTGCATACGGGCGCTGCGAAGCCCTTGACAGAACCCAATCAACTATGCTACAAGGCAACGAACGTATTTATCCTAATCCGATTTACCCGAATGCCTCGACGACAGCTTCCGGCTGGCAGCTGACCAATGGCAAAAAGGCCTTGAGCAGCCGACACAACGTCAGCCGATGACCACAGCAGAATGCGAAACAGCCGTGTATAGTCATAGTTTGTAGTACTCACGGTACCAAGTTACGAAGCGACCAACCCCAACCTCTATTGAGGTGCCGGGCCGATATCCGACTACTCCCGCTAACCGGCTGATATCCGCATAGGTAGTCGGCACATCACCGGGCTGCATTGGTAACCAGTTTATCTGCGCCTTCCTCCCGATCTCAGTTTCGAGGATCTCGATCAGACGCGTGAGTTTGACCGGATGATTATTCCCAATATTGTAGAGTCGATATAGCGCCGACGAATCATCGGAAGCGGCGTCGGGTCGGCCCCATCCGGGTACTTCCTCCAAGATTCGTACTACTCCCTGAACTATATCGTCGATATAGGTAAAATCGCGCAGCATGTTGCCGTTGTTATACACATCAATCGGAGTTCCAGCCCAGATTGCCTTACAGAATTTGAATAAAGCCATATCGGGGCGCCCCCAAGGTCCGTAAACCGTAAAAAATCTCAGACCTGTTACCGGCAATCCATAGAGATGAGCATAAACGTGGGCGATCAATTCGTTACTCTTCTTAGTTGCAGCATATAAGCTGACAGGATGATCGACATAGTCGGTTTCGGAGAAAGGTGTTTTCTTGTTGGCGCCGTATACCGAGCTGGAAGAAGCATAGATAAAATGGGGCACCCTCTTTTTGCGAGCCTCCTCTATCAAATTAACAAATCCTGTAACATTGCTGTCTATGTAGAGGTAAGGATTCTCCAGAGAGTATCTAACCCCGGCTTGTGCCGCCAGATGAATTATCGGTCCAAACTCATTTTCACGAAAAAGCTTCTCCACCTTTGATCGATCCGTAATATCCATCTGTTGGAATCGGAAGGCGGAGCGGTCGAGCAGCAACGCCAGGCGTGAATGTTTTAGTCCCTCATTGTAATACTGGTTTAAATTATCGATGCCAATTACACGATGCCCAGACTCAAGTAGTCGGCTCCCGACATGAAATCCAATGAAGCCCGCGCAACCGGTAAGCAGAACTGTTTTCACCTAACATCCTCTCATCTGATCCAAGGGTAGTCCTGAGTCGCAGGTCCCAGGCAGCGGTTGAGCACCGGATCAATAAAGTCTATCCGGCCACGGCGCGCAGGAAAGAGGCTAGCCGAGGAGCCAGTTTACGCAGAGCGTAGTGTTGCTCAATCACGCAGCGTCCGGCTGTTCCCATCTCATCGGCCAACGCGCGATTCTGCAGCAGCAGGGTCAAAGCTTCAGCCCACTCGGCAGGGTCGCGGGCGCCAAGTCCCACCTTTCCCTGCGACAGCACCTGTGCATTCATTCCCACAGGTGATACAACCACCGGCACCGCACATGACATGTAGAGAAGCATCTTATAGCTACATTTGCCTCGCGACCAGAGCGAGTCAGTAAGCGGCATTATGCCAACTGTCATCTCCTGTATAGCGCGAACTTCGCTTTCCGGCGACCATGAAACATATTCTACCTGTGCAGGAGAGAGGAGTCTGAACTTCGGAGGCGCTTCGGCTACCACTCGGAATACGGCTTCAGGATACTTGGCCATAACCTGCGCGATCGTCTCTTCGATCAGGTAGACATTTTGTAAACCCACCGCTAATCCAGACCAGCCGATAATTAATTGGCGTTGCCTGGCCGCGGCACTGGGAGCGAGAGCGGGCACAAAACGGTCCGTATCTACCGCCGTAGGGATGATGCATATGTTCGAATTCCATCGCCGCGCGGCTTCCGCAATAAAATCGTTGCCGCAAATCACCCCATCACACATCTGCAATATACTCTTGAATCCGGTTCGGCCCCCGCGGTTCAGCCAGACTGCATCATCCACGTCGAAAACCCGCGGCCGCTTCGTCCATCGCTCCAAGGTGCTGAGCGTTGAGACCAGTTCCCGTTGCAAAAATGTCAGATCGTAATGGTGAGACTTAAGCACCGCAGGAATTCTTTCCGCCACAGTGCCCACGAGCCAAAAAGGCCGCTTGAGTTTGCTGTTGGGCGGCCAGCTGCCAAGGTGAGAATAGAATTCATCCACTGCAATCAAGGCTTGGCTGAGCGCGGGCAGATACTGTCGAAGCCTGAATCGCGCAGCCGATATATCTTTTCCCCCGGTGAACGCGGCGACGCGCAGCGGCTTCATATGGTTCGCCCCTGTCCATCCCGTGGTTGTTTGGAAGTCAGGGATTCCGCCGAGCCTGCGCCGAGCTCGATCTCCATTACACCCATGCTAGAGACCAGCGGGATATGAGGCCTGGTAACCTGAAGAGCAGCCACGAGACCGCGAACACCTTTACCAAGGTGTTGAGGCTCATGAAAAACATTTCGCCGAACGGACTGAGCACGAGGCCTGCAAACAAGCAAGAATAAACGACGACATAGAATCGGTCCCCGGCGACTGCATTCCTATGTACGTAAGCAAGTACAAAGCCCAAAAGCAGCATGATCAGCCCAATGCCGACGTAACCCAGGTCGATATAGGCAAAATACATGGTGTAGATATTCTGAGTGAGGTTCGGTCCGATGTTGACAAACTCAGCGTGCTGGCCCATTACCTCGAAGTGCCCCCCCATTTTGTTAAACGTCTCCAGGAAAAACTTCGTGATCTGCCAGTTGTGAACCACTATTGAGGGCTGACGGACAACCTGGTCGAAAGCGACAATCCCTCCCGCAGCGTACGATACGAGATCATCCACCACCGGACCGATATTTTCGCTGATAGAGGCGTTGACTCTTGCCTCACCAGCCTGAAGCATTATTGCCGTAACCCCAAAAAGACACACAAAGATTGCAAGTACTATCAGAAGGGGCTTCCAGCGGAGCCCGCGGTGTGCGATTCCATCAATGCAAATGACCGCTAGCGCCACGGTGACTATGCCGCTTCGCGCGCCGGAAAGCAAATTGAGTACAAGGGCGATAACGATTGCCGCAAAGGCGCGTTTCCGGCTTGTCGCGCGCTCAACGAAAGAAACTACCGCGACTATGATCGAAAGTATCACCAAGTTTTCAAAAACAGTCGTTGTGCGGGCGCCCGATTGGTCAGCTTCAAGCAATGCGGCTCGTGCCGCCATGATCAGGGTGGCGACGTTGATGTCTGCCGTCAGTTCTACAATCCACCTGTAAGCAAACGGAATAGAGCAGGCGAGCGCAAATACCATCAGGGTAAGAACCGTATTCGAGACTTTTGATAATTCGGTATCTTCGTGGTTGCCCGGAGGTACGAGAAGAGCTGCAAGCGAGCCCGCCGAAAAAGCTACAGCGCCCCACGCAAAGATGGCCAATGTGGGGTTAGACAAAGGGTAGAAAAGCGGGCCGGCTAACAATACCAGACTAAGGTCAGCCGCCCAAACCGCGCAGAAGACAACTGGAGGATACAAAAATCTCTTACCGATCCAGTAATTCCCGATCGCCAAGAGAAGCAAGCCCGAAATTGCCAGCAGAATCATACGGATTATTCAGAAATATTACTGGGTCGAGAGCGCTTCGATTTTGCCGCGGAAAAGAAACGTGCGCTCGACCGAATCCAGCGCCCATAGCCAGCCCCCCCCAGCACAGAGGGCCAGAGTAGCAGCCAGGAAGACGACTTTCCCAGTCATGCTATGGAGCAGTGTCGCCCCATAAAACAGTAGCAAACCAAGGCCGATGGCGCCCGCTAGTCTCGGATAGAAAATCACCTGCTGTGGAAGTATTTTGTGCGCCAGCACGAAGAGGCAAATTGCGTCTACGGTGACACGAACTGCCCACGCGATCGCCGTTCCTTCGATTCCAAGATGGGTTGTAAAATACCATACGGCAAGTATGTAGAAAGGTAGCTCGATAAGATGGAGCTTGGCCGTGATATCAGGCCGCCCCCCACTCTGGATCAGTGCGAAGGGCACATGTGCGAAACAGTTGACGAATACTCCAGCGGCCAGCCATCGCAGCGCCACTGTGCCATGCTCGGCAAAGGCGCTTCCGAGCCACACGCGAAGGGCTTCCGGCGCCAGCAGGGTCAGGCATAGTAGAACCGGAAAAACTGCGAACAGAATGTACTTCAGCCCGCGATACAGAAGGAGTTCGGCGCGTTTGGGGTCTTGAATGAGACTTAGAGTAAAGGCCGGAAATAAAACGCCGGCAATCGCCTGCGGGATCACACCAATCCGGGTAACCACATCGAAGGGTGCCGTATAGTATGCCAGCGCGGAGACCGATAGTAAAGAACCGATGATAAAGCGATCCAGATAGGACATCAGCGGACTAACGACATTGCTTACCGTCATCCAGCCGCCGAACTTGAACACCGGCAACAAAAAAGAGCGTCTCAACTCGAAGTGGTGAGCCATCGAAGGCATCGTCCGAAAGCACGCCCAAAGATGTGCCACGAGTCCGCCCAACCGGCCGGCGAGGAGGATGCCCACAACCGGCACCAGGCTCGGCGAGAACGGCAAAGTAAGCAGCGGTCCGGCAAAGGAGAAAATGCTCATAGGAATGCGGATCACATTTAAGATTCGGAAGCGTTGCTGCGCTTCCAGAATTCCACGCAGTCCCGAAGTGACGGTAACCAGAGGAATGGAGATCGCAAGAAGATAAAAGCTGTAAATCGTTTCGGCCTGCAGCTGCAAAGGAATCTTGAGTACCTTGTGCACCAGCCACCGAGTAGTCGCTCCTACAAGAAGTCCCCCCAACACCCCCAAAAGCAACATAAGCAGGAGGGAGGTCCAAGCTAAGGGAGGGATATTCGTTTCATCGCCGGAACCCAAACGGTCGGCAACCAGCTTGGTCAGGGCCCGGCCAATACCCAAATCGAAAAGGCTGAAATAACCGATAACCACCCAAGCGAGCGAAAGCACTCCGAAGCGCGCCAGTCCCATTCGGTGTACCAACAGCGGGACGGCAATCAGGCCCACTGCCATGGGCAACAATTGTCCGAGAAGATTCCAGACCGTGTTGCGGGCCAGGAGCCTTCCGCTGGTGAGATGTGGAGTAGTAGCAGTCAAAATGCGTCCGGACTTATTCTAAACCCCGCATGATCAGAAGGCCAGCGAGCATGCGGGGATGTCCCTGACCCAACTCCCCGATCAACTGCTACGCGGATTCTACTGCACCAAATTGCCCGAGACCTGAACTTCGCATATTCCGATCAAGGGGCCGGTGCTCTGTGCCGTAATCCTCATTTGCCGGTAAGTGTTCTTTACCGGAATCGTCATTTGCTCTGAATGTGGCAGTACACCATGACTAATGACCTCCCACGTCCTGGAGTTGTCTGGCAGTCCTAACAGAGCCCACGATGCGATATATTGACTATAATAAGGGCCCCAATACACCAACACCGAATCCACTTGCGTCTGTTGCCCTGGGTCGAGGGTGTAATCAAGAGAGACGCCCGGGGGAGAAGCGCAGGTATTGTCATTGCCGTCCGCTAAGTTGCCGACCGGACCCCACAATTCGTTGGACGGCCACTCGACAACATTGTCGCTTGGCGTGATCGTCAACGGGACCGGAGAGCTATCCGGAAGCCGGCCAAAAACCCGCATTTCGTACACACCGATGGAATTATTCCCATCCGCCAGCAGGCGCAGCTCGGAAACGGTAGCGTTTGGCGAAATATTGGTCGTGTATTGTCCCGGGAAGCCGCCAGTGGTCAGTACCTGCCAGGCTCCGCCGACAACGCGCCCTTCTAATCTCCAGCCGGTGATGTACTGTGGATTCGTGCCAAAGACGCCCCAGTCAATCGAAACGCCGGTAACGATGTAGGTTGTGCCCAGATAGACCGCATAATCGAAATGTCTTGCCCGAGCAGTAGAACTGGGATAGGCCATGCTATCGGGATCGCCATCAACCAGATTTGCCGCGCCACGATCGCGTCCCAAGCTGTAAACCGGATGTTCGGGAATTAGCGAAACCGCCTGGAGGCCTACAATCTGCGGGTCCCCCGTAGGTATCTGGGTTGTGATTCGCATGTTCCGGTACTGGGATTGAGGGGATGCATCGCTGTAGGCGAGCTGGTTCGGAGTGTTTGCGGCGAGCTGCGGGATAAACCAACTGGCCGCCTGCACCAGCGGACTAATCCGGATCTTGTGCAGTTGTACCGCGCCTTGCAGTTCAATCTTTACATAGTAGCTATAGAGGCCGCTGGCCAGATTTGTGAGATCGGCCACCTGTTGGTAGGAGGAAATCTCGCTAGTCGATTGAAAGGCTACCGGCCCGGACCAATTTATTCCGTCGGGTGAGATGTAGGCCTGGAGGGTTCCACCGCCGGCTACAGGCACCTGCGCTGCCACAGTGAGGGCGAGCACCGGGAAAAGGCTGGATTCGCGATAGATAACGTTTCCAGAAGAGCCCATGGCCTGTAAATTTTTGGTCCCGGAGGACTCAGTGACAACGTTTACTCCGTTGATCGCGTACGCCCAGGTGCTCCAGTTCGGCAGACCAAAGCTTATGTCCCAATTCAACTCAGCCGTATTTACAAAATCAAAGGAAAAGTACTGAGCGTTATTTTGAGATGTCAGATACATTTGGGCGGTCGCGGCAAGATTTTTCGAATGCAAAACGATCTCTTCAGAGGGCCGTAAATTCAATGAAAGCCCTTCATTTTGCAGATAGCCGGACGTAAGATCGACCAGGTCATTGGCATACTCCTGATACAAGTCCGCCATCTCTTGAGCCGGATAACCCGCCGGATCCAAGCCGTCGTGCGATTGCTGAACAATTATTTGAGGGTCAGCCAGGATGTCCGCCACTGACGCAACCGTTTCGCCATCGCTGAGCACGTAGTAAGCGTGATGGTCGGCGTCGAACATGTGCCATCTATTCCCGTAATAAATCTCCGCTATCGTGTGGAAAGGAAACACTGCCAGCCTCGCCTGATATCCAAGCTGCAGCCATATCCATGCCAGAGAGCGTGCCGCCTGATCACAGCAACCGAATCCGAAGGCATTGAAAATCAGCTCCGGATCCTCGGCATAGTATTGCCGTCCGTTGACCACAGTTCCGGCCGAGCAATAATGGAACATGTGCTGGTAAACGAACTCCCAGGTCGCGATGGCCACGTCCTTATCGCTGTGCGTTGGCGGCAGTTGTTGCTGGATGTAAGCGACATTGTAGGGTGGAAGGGTGCCTGGGGTGGAAAGAGCCGGCAACTGCACCCAATCGTCCGAAGAATTGCGGATGCTAACAATGTCGTCGTGGGCGTTGTTGACGCCAGTCAGGTCAACTGTAACCGGCTGCGAACCCGAATTGACGAAACTAGTGCTCCTGAACTCTTGCGCCATCGCCAACTGGGACAGACATAACAATGCGAGAATGACAAAGAGGGCCCTTTTCCTACTCATACCACTCTCCTTATTTCGCAAAGTGGGCCCATGCGTGCCGAGCCGCGGAACAGAATCCGTATTCACAGCTTCACAATGCAATGTTGTTGCAGCGTGGTGCTTTGCTCCAGAAGTGCAGAGATTCCGTCCGCTCTTCCCCGTCATTGCTACAGCCACGAGAACTGAACTGTACGACAATTCGCGGCAGGGGCGACGGATGGCTTTTTAACTACTCTCTCAAACAACTCATCGCACGCGTAGCTCGGCATTCCCCGTCCAGCTACAAGACTGCGAGGTGCATTGTCGAGCGCGAATGTTAACACCCACTCCGTAACATCATCAACGATTTTGGTCCCTCGAGTCTAAGGCTACTCTGGTTGGCGGTCAAGACAAAAAAAGACCCCAAAAGCTTGAATTCCTCGCCTTAGAAGCTCCTGTTCCTGGGCGGTAATCGTTTTTCCCTAAAGGAGTTAGCAAGAATGGCAAGAGCATGCCATGCAGTAATAATGCGGCGAAGTCGCGGTACGCTCGCGCCGCGTTACCGCAATACCGCCGGTTGGCAACAGTGATTGGGATACGGGATCTCGGCTGTGGCCATTTAGTGCTTCAGACCCAGATTTCCGGGAAACCACGTTAGTTGGACAGAAACTGCGACGTCGGTCTGCCGCGTAGGATTCAGTATCGGAACCAGCCACTTCTCGTATTGCAAGAAACTCTTCACTTCAAGCTGCTTCTGAGCGCGAAAGATCGCGCCCACGCTTCCGATGTTCTGGGTAGTGCCATAGGGAATGTATTGCGCCGATTGTTTCTCGCCGCGATAACTAAGCTGGATACTGGCCCGCGGGTTGAGGGTATAGGTGGTCCAGGCCGCGTACCCGTTGGCGTCACGGCCGATCCAGTTGCCGATTATGCTGCCATCGTTCACATATAAGTTGCGGTACAGGACTTCGTAATAGAAGAAGTATGCCCCCTCGGCGGAGTGCGTCTGCCGGTTGGTGGTCAGGCCCTCCACCCGAAAATCCAGCTTCGGGAAATGCGGCAAGTGGCTGAGATAGACGCCGGGATTGAATGCTGTGCGGCGAAACGTGACCAGGGGCAGCAGTTCGTCGTGGGTGAGCATGTCGACGTAGAGCGTGGCCCACCGGCCGACCTGCCAATTGAAGTCAAAAGTGGTGAAGCGCGCGCCAGGATCGTTCCGGGAGTTCTTCGCCTGGTCGGATACGTTGTTGAAGCTGGTGAAGCTGTTCCAGAAGGAGCCGAAAGTGAGTGGCACGTGGTTCTGACCGGCAAAGACGGTAGTGCGGGTGAAACCCATCTCAGCGTTCTTGAATAACTGAAATCTCCCGATTTTGATATAGGACAGGGGCTTAAAGCTCACCTTTTGCCCATACATGTAGGGGCTTTCGGGAAACGTGTTGTGCCCCTCGAGTCCGCCAAAGAAATTGTCGAAGCGAAACGGTCCCAGCAGACGTGAGACACCCGGGAACCAGAATGGCTCGCTGCGATTGAGACGCAGCATCCAGAAAGGTTGAGCATTGTTGCTGATGGCAAAGGAGCCGGCCTCCGTAGGTCCCCAATATAGGCTCTGTTTGCCAATCGAAATATCGGTTCCAAACAGCGGCGTCGTAACGTAGGTATCCAGCAGCGTAAATTGGTTGACCGCGGGAATGGGCGTTCCCGGCAGCAACGGAACTTGATTAACGAAGGCAATCGCTTGCCGGGCTGCCAACGGATAGGCGGGTGCAGAGGGCGCGTACTGGTATTCGCCGTTGACATAGAAGGCAAACCTGCCGTCGTCGGCGCGCGCCACGAATCCGGTGTAGTTGTTGAAGCCTTCTTCATAAGGACGACCAAGGTCGTTCACGATGCTCTCGCCCAGATTGTTCTGGTCCAACGGCGGTCCGGCGATTCCCATTGCCCGAGTGTAGAGCGACGTGACCTTGACGTCCTCTACCGGCTTACCTTCGAGCGCCAAAAGTTCGTTAGCGAACTCGACGCGCAGGTCCTTCAGGGTCTCGGCAATGAGCGGCGGCAGGTCGGGAGTGCCATCGGTGTCCGAATCCAGCTCTGCGATCATGCGCGCACAACTTAACCGGGTCCAGGGGCGAATGCCGATGAAATCATTGTCAATGTAACCCCAGCTGATCAGGCGTTCCATGTCCGTTTCGATCCAGCTATCAAGCGGGACGTAGGTGCTTGCCAAGTCGTTGGGATTGGGCGCGTACTCGACGGCTTCATCCTCAGCGATTTTGTGCCGTTTATTGTAGACGTGCTTTCCCGTTTCGTATCCGATCAACCCACCGATGAAAACGTCTGACAGGAAGTGCTGGCCAGCTTCGGCTCTGGCCATGCTTACGCTGGCGGCCAGTCCATAGGCGCCGATGACGGTCAGGGGATTGGGATACTCACGCGCAAGCACCGAAGCGAAGGCCCAGGTGAGAGCGGCGTGATTGGAGGGGAAGGATGTGCCGCCTTGAAAGAAATCGTTTTGAAAATGCGACTGCAGGGGGTCCAGACGTCCGGTGGCATACTGCATCGGATACTGCAACGCGAGGACATCGATCATGGCCTCCGTCGCCAGCACGCCGGTTTCCCGCATGTGTTCGTTCTTGGTGATCCTGCCCCACAAGTAAGCCGAGCCGGACAGACCTACAGCCGTAAAGAGCCCGGCATTAGAAAAGGTGTTGAAGGCGTTTGCATGAGGGCCGTACAAACCCCAGGAGCTACTGGGATCGCTGACAAACAGTCCGGCGGCTATGCCGCTGAAGGGCACGATCCATTTGAAGTCGCTGGGTTGTAAGCGCGAGGGACTGGTCCAAATGTCCTTCTGATCCTCAATCAGATGCTTGACGAAGTCCCTTTCATTGGGATGCGAGAGAGTGAAGTCGCCGGCGTCGGGGGCATGAGTAACAACCGGGGGCAGCGGATCCGGATCGTTTACGGTTGAGGCGGCAGAGTCCGTGTTAGTTGTGGTTGAAGATGGGTCCGGCTGGCTAGCGGTCGGCAGGGGAGGATCCGGTTGCGCAGTGGTTTGTTGCGCTGCCAGATTGCCAGCGAACAAAACACTCAGCAAACCCGAGAGCAGGAGGGCCTTTATTAGTTTGCTTCTAGACCGGTGTTCCCGGGGCAAATCAATACCCAAAACGCTCACCGCTGGTTCCCAAACTCCGTTCGAGCACAAGCCTGCACAGATCCGAGATCGATTGGAGTCAACGACTCAAACTGCGAACAGAAGCTCTAAAAGTGTTTTCTGGATTGTACTTGCGATCAGCTTCGGCGTCGACAAAATTCGTCAAACGGGTGTTCGATCCGCGTCTTCAATGGCCAAGCGCAACGCGCCGAGTTGGACCTGCCTGAGGTGGGTGGTGTCGTTCTGAGTGGCTTCCTATTCGCCGCACAATTTCTATATCGTTGTTTTCCGTCCTAATCAACCCTACTGAGCTTCTTGTCCTAATCCTGCCGCCGTTTGCTTGGGACAGCTTCGCCCTCAGGCAGGCTTTTTCCCTTGAAAGCCAAAATTAATGATGCTACCTCCAAATCCGGTGTAGAATGCTTTCCATTTGCCGAGACGTAAGCCGGGTCCTGGCCCATCAGCGTGGGACTGATCCAAGCAGATTCGAAGATCGTCTGCAGCCGTTTGCGACGCGGACGTCTGAAATGGAAGTATCGCGGTTGGATGTCCAGCTAATTGACCCTCCAATTGAGACGTAAGGGGCACCACAGGAGATGAAGATGACTTTCCCTTGGTCTCTCAAGAATGCGGCTGTTCGCGCGCTCGTCGTGACCTCCTGTTTCTTGTCACTCAGCGTGGCCGGTTGGACCCAGACCGGCCCTATGCTTTGTGGCGCAAACGGGCCCGAGACACTCAAGCCCTATGGCGACATCAAGAACAATTACATGACCGACCTGAAGGTGGTCGGGGAATGCGATGTCACCACCGATCCTGGCCAGATGGGCCCGCTGGTGTACGCCTTTCACAACGTGAACATCGTCAACAATGGGCAGCTCATCTTTCATGACGACTACGACATCGATTTCTATGCCGAGTCCATCCTGGTGGAGAACGGAGGCAAGCTGACCGCGGTCTCCACGCAAGCGGGCTATCTGCCGCGCGTAAGCCAGCAGGCCGGCGTGCTGCCTTTCCAGAAGAGGTTGACGTTTCATCTTTGGGGGCCGCCGACCGATCCCGGCATCGTTTGCGCCAGTGACCTGGGGCCGAACAACGCGCCTTGCGGCATCCCGAACACTCCCATGCCACCGTCAAACTTGGGCTTGTGGGACTCCAACCCCATCATGGCGATGGACCTGATGATGAACCCGCCTCCTCCACCGCCGTCGCCCAAGAACCAGCCCTGTAACGCCGTCCCGGCCCCATACATTACCGTTCAGGATTGTTTCTACCGCTATGAGATACAGGATGCGCAGGATGTGCAGGCGGGCAGACCGGCGTACTTCGGTCATAAGGTTCTTGCGGTGTCCTACGGCGGAACGTTGGAGTTATTTGGCGGGAAGGGCGTGTCCTATCTCATGAGCGGGCAAAAGTGCATGCCTGACATGCCGGAGACGGAATGCAATCCAGCGTTCACGGGGACGAGTTGGGTGCGGCTAGTGCAGGTGATCGATGCAACTCACATCAAAGTCAGCCGCGCTATCGATTGGCAACATAACGACAACGTTGTTGTGACCCCAACCGACTACCTACCCTCGCATGCCGAACAGGTGGCTGTCGATAGCGTCGCTGAAGACGGCGTCACCATCACTCTGCAATCGCCCGGGCTGGTCTACAACCACAATGCCTCGACATTTCCATTTCCCACGACCATGCCCAGCTACGTCGGACCCCAGGATGATCCCAATACGCCGGATATCAAGCGAGCTGTCGATACCCGCGCCGCGGTGGCGCTGTTGACGCGTAACATTCAGGTCGTTTCGGAAGGCGGAGTTCCTTCGAAAAAGTTCACCGAAACCCCAGGCAACTTCTATGGCGGACATACGATCGTTCGCCAAGGCTTTGCCAGCTATCAGGTGCAAGGTGTGGAGTTCTACCAGTTAGGACAAGGAGGAGCGAAAGGACGATACCCGGTCCACTTCCACATGCTGCGTAAGGTCGCTCAGCCGGCCCCGACTGGGGACGATCCGACTCCTGAACCCCTGAACTACGTGAAGGATTGCTCCATCTGGGACTCAATGACGCGCTGGGTCACCATACACGCCACGGAAGGGATGTACGTAGCGCGTAACGTCGGCTACAAGTCGATCGGGCATGGCTACTACTTCGAAGACGCTACCGAGATCAACAACAAGCTTTACGGCAACATCGGCATCTTCGCGCGCGCCGCAATCCAGGATAAGATACACAATCCACGCCAGGTTCCGGGCATTCTTGCCGACAACAGCCCTCGGGATCCGGACCTGCACGACAACGACTACATGCCGTTCCGTTCGGACTACAACCATCCCACGGTGTTCTGGATTACGAACGGCTGGAACGATTTTCAATACAACTTCGCCGCCGGTGCGGCGACCTGCGGCGCCTGCTACTGGTGGCTGCCGGCGGCCGACAGCGGGCCATCGCAATATCAGACGTGGGACAGCTATGCCTCGGAGGGAATCGTCACCGATGGCAACACCAACTATGCCCGAGCCGGTCTGGTCCCTTTGAAGAACTTCGTCGGCAACTCCTGTGTGGCTGCGATGAGTTCTTTCCAAATGAACGGTCAGACGGCCGAGTGTCTGGGCGTTCAGGGTAATGGCAGCCTGAACTTGTCGGCGGTGCCATCGTCCGCACCCCCGGGCCCACCACAGGACAACCTGCCGCTTCAGCCATACCAGGTTTACTATCCCGTCGTCGGGGAACTGCATAACCCGACGCTCTGCCTGCTGCCCCTGATCGGGCAATACGCTTGTTCCGCCAACATGGCTGGCCAGGGTGCACTCGCCTGCGACGGTGGCGACACGATGAAGGCCTGCACCGTTACCCACCTCGATCACTACACGACCTCGTTTAACTTCGCGCAGACGAATTTTGCAGCGGTCTGGCTGCGCAAAGGGTGGGACCTATTCACGAACGGTGCGGTTACCGATATCCAGAGCGGAGGATTGAACTTCATCACCGGCGGAGGCTACACGCGATCCGACGTCGGCGTGGGCGAGTGGCTTCTGGCACGCAACACTGTACTGATCGGCCATACCCAGCCGGCTTCGCAGAATCCGTATGCTTCAGAAGTCGGGCCGTTCAACCCAACTTCCGGGTTAGGTTGCGACAATAGTTCACAGCAGGGTACGGACCATTGTGAGTATGCCGACGGAGGAATGAGCTTTAACCTGCCGGCATTTCCTGGCCAGAAGCTGGTGAACATCTACGATGGGCCGTCACAGCAGGTAGACAATGCCTACCTGAATATCAACGAAACTCCGATTAGCGACTGCACCCCCACTGGAACTTGCCTGACCAGCAAGGTGCCCCTGGCGTGGAACCTGGGCCTGCTCCAGGACAAGACTTCAAGCCCCACGAAGTGCTACTTACCCAATGCGGCGATCGGGTGGAAGCAGCCGAATGGCTTCTACTATCCGCCGGCGTTTCATTCCGAGAACCTGTGGTTCAACAATGTGGATATCCGGCACTTTGTCATCGAACCTCTCTTCGAACCCGTTACTCCCACCGATTACGATCCATTTGAACAGAATCAGACAGCGGTCACGAATCGCTACTGCACATATTCCAGCGATATGTTCAGCGCCAGTTTCAACCACATCGACCGGCAGACGGTGCTGAACGATGACGACGGAACGCTAACTGGGTTAGTCGGATCGGAGGGTGGCCAGAATCGGGCTACAATCTCGATCAACGAGGACGATTTCTTCCTGGCCCCGCTTACGACCCCGGAGTGCCTGTCCGACATCCATGTGGTACCGCCGCCGCCGCCCTTGCCAGCTAGCGTACCTTACACCGCGACCACCAGCCCATACGAATGGTTGAGCACTGCGATGATTGCCGATTGCGCCATCGCGCAAACAACGGGACCTCTGCAGTGCTTCACACCTTCGGACAAGTTGTTGCATTGGGCGCAACCCTGCGGCAACTCCTTCTGCCGAGGTGTGCCCCTGTACCGTGAGTACCTCACAGATAACGAATTCACCAACGACACTCGCCCGCAAATTCGGATGATGGGGCAGGGCAACGGCCAGCGCAGCACGCTTTCGTTAAACCGCGCCTCGTACTACATCGACACGACGCAGAACTGCACGTCGCAGGGTGGCTGCCCCAAGTGCGTCACGATCGATCCGAAGAACCCCAATCTGTGCATGACGTATGATGGCAGTCCCTGGGACCCGAGCGTCTTCCTGGGTGGGCACACCTACTACGTGTACTTCTTGTACGCCACGCCTACCACAAAACAGCATTACGACCTGTACGTGGGTAAGGGAGCGCAGCAGGGCGAGCTGAATGTCACACCCATTTGGTTGGATCCGAGTACGTACACCCTGAACCCACCAACGGACACGAGTTTCATTACACCTGATTACTCGAAACTCTCCACGAGCGGCATCCTGTCCGTGGACGTGGACCTGACCGGACAAGGTACGCAGTTTACCAATGCCAAGAAACAGTTCTGCCGGCCGCAGAGCTACTGTTCCGTGAAAAGCGACGGGAGCTGTGGATGCAATCCGGACAATCCGGAGTGTGTCGCGGACTCCGATTGCACCTGGGGACCAAACGACATTGACTGCCCGGTCGATCCTGCAAATGCCAACGTAACGCATTGCTTTGGATTCAGCTTCACCATGCCGGCAGGGTTCACGGCGCCCCCCACGCCAATGGCACCGCCAGACGATCTGTTTATAAAGTTCACCGACGCTCCTGGCGGCTACTTTGACAAAGGCAATGTGATCTTCGCGCAGGGGAAGAGCATTAGTCCGAGCGATGCTTGCGTGTATAACCCGGTGCCTATGCAGCAGTAGGCGAATGGAGCGATCAAACGCGATCTCGACCTCGGTCCTCATACTCGGTCCTCATATCGGTCTTCGCGGTCGGGATCACGTTTCTGTTTGGCAGGCACGCAGCCAATAATTTTCGGAACTGGCTGCAATCTGCGACCAGGCCCGTGTCGTAATATGACTGACGCTCTGGCGAGTGCCTTGCGGAGGTCTTGATGAGCACCCAAAAACTGCTGTCGGTTTCGCTGTTGTCCATCGCACTGATCGGCCTGTCTGTTCCGGCGCAAGCGCAAAGTTCGCAGGCCCCGGCAGCCGCGCAATCGCAACCCACGCAGTCTTCGCAGCTTGTGTGGCAAAGCTGGTCGGATGAGGTTTTCGCGCAGGCCAAGCGCGATCACAAGTTCGTCCTGCTCGATCTGGAAGCCGTGTGGTGCCACTGGTGCCATGTGATGGACGCGGAGACCTACCAGGACCCGGCGGTGAAGTCGCTGCTGCAAGCGAAATACCTGCTGGTCAAGGTCGATCAGGACTCGCGTCCCGACCTGTCGAACCGCTACGAAGATTACGGTTGGCCGGCGACGGTGGTGTTCGACGGCACCGGGCAGGAGATCGTCAAGCGTCAGGGTTACATCGCTCCGAAAGAGATGCAGGCGATGCTGCAGGCGATCATCGACGATCCGACGCCCGGGCCGTCGGTGACCAACGCTCCGGCAGCCAAGATCACGGCCGCGAAGACTTCGCAGTTTTCCCCGGAGCTTCTGGCGGAACTGCACAAGAACTTCGACGCGCAATATGACACCGCGGCCGCGGGCTGGGGATTCGGTCACAAATATCTCGACGGCGATTCGGTCGAGTATGCGATGTATCTGGCGGCGCGCGGCGACAAGCAGGCCGAGCAGCGCGCGCGCGACACGCTGCGCGAGGAGTTGAAGCTGATCGATCCGGTCTGGGGCGGTGCCTATCAGTACTCGGTGGGCGGCAACTGGGACGAGCCGCACTTCGAGAAGCTGATCGGCGTGCAGGCGCAGGCGATCCGGATCTACTCCGCGGCCTACGTGCAGTGGCACGATCCGTCATACTTGCACGCGGCGCAGAGCGTTCATGCGTACGTAAGAAACTTCTTGATGGCGCCGAGCGGAGTTTTCTACGTGAGCCAGGATGCCGATGTCGTCGAAGGTGAGCACAGCGCGGAGTACTTCAAGCTGGACGATGCTGCGCGACGCAAGCAAGGAATTCCGCGCGTGGATAAACATATCTATGCGCGCGAGAATGGATGGATGATCACAGCGCTCTGCGAGCTGTATAAAGCCAGCGGCGATGCGACGACTCTGGCTGAGGCGAAGCGCGCCGCGGGTTGGATCGTCGAGAACCGCTCGCTTCCGCACGGCGGCTTTCGCCACGACGAGCACGACGTCGCCGGGCCTTATCTTGGCGATACGCTCGCGATGGGGCAGGCGTTCTTTGCGCTGTACAAGGCCACGCACGATGAACAATATCTGCAGCGAACGGAGGATGCGCTGGGCTTCATCAACTTCGATATGACCTCCGACAATACGCCGGGATACCTGACGTCGAAGACGCCGACCGATCACTCGTATACGCCGCATCCCGAGCGCGATGAGAACGTGCAAGTGGCCCGGCTGGCGACGGAAGTCTACGCAGTCAGCGGCAACGCAACCGATGAGCAGATTGCCGATCGCGCGATGCGCTATCTGGCCGCGAAAGAAATTGCTTTGCACCCGATGGCCGGCGGCGTGCTACAAGCGCAAGCGGAATTCAGCAGCCTACGGCAGGGACAGTAGCTTGCAGACTAGGGAAGCGCCGGCCGGTCTTGCTTCTTTGTATCGCACCTAAGCTTGCGCTTGTGCCTTGGCCCGCAAAACTTCGTCGATGCTCATGATGTCGACCATGCCGAAGCAGCCGTAGATCGCCGGCAGGACGCGCTCCGGCGGGAACTTCCGGCGCAACGCGGCCAACTTCTCTGTGCCCGCGCGATAGGCCGGAAGATACATCCTGCCCAGCAGCGGATGCCGTCCCCATGCGCCGGAGAGCTTGTCGGCGCGCTCCTCGCTGACCAGGAAATCCTGGCGCAGCGTTTTCGCGATCTCGGGTTGCGGCCGGCGTTCGCCCCACGTCAGATACGACGACTGGTTCTTGGCATCGTCCTGCAGCAGCGCCAGCAGCACGCCAATTTGCATGTCTTCATCCGGCAACTGATCGATCTCGTTTACGCCATGCGCGATAAGGATGGCATTGTTCGCGAGCCCTTCGAACAAGGTCGCCGCGCGCGTGTTCATGGTCAATACGGTCGCCTCAAATCCGGCTTGCCCGCGTGCGTAGAGATTCTGCAGATACGCGAACGTGGTGACGTGCCCGGGCACGACTTCGTGGCTCACGAGCTGCTGAAATTCCGGAAAGCTGATCTGGAGTGATGCGTTGATTTCGTAGCTGGCTTCGTACCGTGGCGAGCCATCGGGATTGCGTTTGCGGCCCAGATAATTCATCGACCCGGAAAACCAGGCGTCTTTGATAGGCAGAAAATCGATGTTCGCCCGCGGGACCTGCGCCAGCTCACCAGGCAAATACGGCGTCAGGTTGGCCGCGCTAAGTTGATCGAAGTACGCGATCACAGCGGCACCGAGCGCCTTCACCGATCCCATGGGCGTGATTCGTTCACGCCGCCACGCGTCAACCGCTTGCAACAAGCCGCCATTGCCGTTGGCAGCGTAGCCCGCACGGCTCAGCAACTCGGCAACCCGGTCGCGCTTGGCTTGCGGTTGCGACGGCTCGGGCGGACGGCCAGTGGAGGCTTCGACGCAGCGGGCGTAAGGAACAGCCGGGCCTTTGCCGATGATCTCCATCGCCAAGTCCCACATGACTTCCAAAGATTTCGCCAGTCCCAACAGATATTGCCCGCGCAGCGCGCCCGCTCCGTCCGACTGATAGCGAATGCCCGCGATAGCGGCGGGAATGTCGACCTCGCGAATGTATTTTTCTACGGCCTCGTGATCGACGGTCTTTCCCGCAACGCCGCCGGTCTCGCGCAGTCGCGCGGCAGGACCCGCGCTGTACGCTGCCGGCAGCGGCTCATCCGAAAACCACGAGTCGGCGATGAAGCGTCCCGTTCCCGACGGACACATCACGTCTCCGCCCCAAAGCGTGTCGACGCCCAAAACCGCGTCTGCGACAAATCGTCCCAATTGATCCATTACGTTGTCCTCTTTGCTTTCACGGAACTGAACCAGACATACAAGCAGAGCCCGATGAACATGATTGCGGACAAGCTCTGCGAGATGGGTTCGTTGTTATAGAAAGGAGTTTGAATCATCTCTTCACGATAGTTTGGCAGCAAACGTAGCCCGGCCCCAAAAACTCCGCCCAGCGCTCCGCCTGCCATCAGACCGCCGGCAACGATGACGCCGCGCTCGCGAATGCTGCGGCCTGTCTCTTCGCCCGTTTTCTCCGCGCGCTGGTTCACCAGGTGCGAGAGAAATCCGCCGGCGAGAATGGGCGTGGTAAGTTGCAGCGGAAGATAAATTCCCAGCGCGAACACCATGGATGAAACGTGAAGCATCTCCAGCACCACGGTGATCAGCGCGCCGACGCCTAACAGAACGTAGGCGACCGGCTGGCCGCTCATGAATCCCGACACGATGGCCTTCAATGCAGACGCCTGCGGCGCGACCAGCACCTGGCGCACATCTCCCGGCGCAGCTTCGCCGAACTGAAACGCCTTCGCGAGCAACACGATGGTTAAGCCGGCCGTGATCGCCGAGGCGATGACGCCGATGAATTTCACCTTCTCTTGCGCTGAGGGCGTGGAGCCAATCCAGTAGCCCGCCTTCAGATCGGTGATGAATTGTCCTGAGACGCACAGCGCGACGCATACCATGCCCGCCAAAGCCATCACGAAGAACATGCCGGTGGTTCCGGAGAGGCCGAACTTCAAGAGCACTACGGCGGAGACGATCACGGTCAGCAACGTCATGCCGGATGCGGGATTGTTTGCGGTCGCGGCAATCGCGTTGGCAGCAACGGTGGTGAAGAA
>Ga0187871_10000853_pt1 | contig 27789 bp, 19 predicted proteins | sample June2016WEW_16_1_FD_132988 | JGI IMG/M metagenome (GOLD analysis project Ga0187871, IMG submission 132988) | Peatland microbial communities from SPRUCE experiment site at the Marcell Experimental Forest, Minnesota, USA - June2016WEW_16_10 | ecosystem: Environmental > Terrestrial > Soil >...
ACTGGTTGCGGTGGATATGCCTCATCCGCACGCGACTTACTTTGGTGCGGATAACTACCGACTCGGTTATTCGGCGGGAGAAGCGCTGGCCCGCTATGCCATCAAGCATTGGAAATCCAAAGTCCGTTGGGTGCTGGGCCTCGATCTGGAACAGGCCGGAGCATTTGTGCAGAATCGCACCACCGGCGCGTTCAACGGCATCCGCTCTCTGCTTCCCGATCTGGAGATCGAATCTTTTGTCCGCATGGATAGCAGAGGACTCAGGGACAAGAGTTACAAGCTGGTTCTGGAGTTTCTAACTCGCCATCCCAAAGACAAGGGAGTCCTGATCGCCGGGCACAACGATACTGTTGCGCTGGGCGCGGTGCAGGCAGTTCGCGAGTTAAATCTGGAGCAGTCGGTCGCTGTTGCCGGTCAGGACGGCATTGCGGAGGCGATGGAAGAGATGATGAAGCCGGGCAGCCCGCTGGTCGTCTCAACCGAGCACTTTGCGGAGAGCTATGGAGAGCAGTTGGTTGCTCTCGGACTGAATATTCTGCGCGGACGGGCTGTGCCTCCCTATAATTTTACCGAGCAAAAGATACTGACGCAGGAGTTACTCAAAGGCGGAGTGGCAAGAGGAGATGTGCGGCTGCAGAGGGCGTCAAATATTTGATTCCCGTTGAACTTTGGTTCAGAGGTGAAGGTAAATGCAAGTACGCGGAATCCAGTACCTGGGCGCTTTCGAGAAGTATTTGAAATTGCCTTCTAGTATTGTTGTGTATTTCTTGTCAGTTTTATTACTTACGTCAATGGCTCACGGTCAGTTCGCCAACTCGGTGGATCCGTTTCTCGGCGCCTCGGGCGGTGGCAATGTTTTCCCAGGTCCAGCCGTGCCCTTCGGAATGATCAAGCCTGGTCCAGATATGGTCGCCTCGGGTGAAAACGATTCCAACTCCGGCTGGAATGCTGATGGCAACATTCGCGGTTTTAGTCAGACCCACGTCAGCGGCACCGGCGGCGGCGCCAAATACGGTAATATCCTTGTTCAGCCCACTACAGGTGACTCATCCCCACTCGATTCGCAGTCGCCCCGGTCGGACGAGCAAGCTTCAGCCGGCCTCTACTCAGTCAAACTCGCCCGCTTTGGTATCGGAGTCGAAATCACCGCCGCCCGCCGCGCCGCCATCTACCGATTTCGCTACCCCCAGGCCACCCGCGCCAACCTGCTCTTTGATGTGAGTCATTGTTTGATAGGAGTCAAGGCATACGGAGAATCGCAGTCCCTCGTGGCCTCAAAAATTCAAGTCCTCTCCCCCACTGAAGTAGCCGGCTCCAGCAGCGTGACCGGCGGATGGAACAAGCAGCCCAACGCCTATACAGTCTACTTTTATGCCAGGACTGACACTCCGGCGGCATCCTGGGGAACGTGGCTCGACGGAACTCTTGAGCCTGGCAGCAAGTCCGTCAGCGGGCCGGCAAATACCAAAGCCGGTGCGTGGTTGACGTTTCCCAATGAAACCGGCCGGCCGGTGCTCATGAAGATCGGCATATCTTTTATCAGCGTTGAGCAGGCTCGCCGCAACCTGGCCGCGGAGATTCCCGGTTTCGATTTCGCCGCAACCCACACCGCAGCCATGGCTGAGTGGAACCGCGCACTTGGCAATGTTGAATTGAAAGGGGAAACTCCCGAACAGGCGCAAGAATTCTACACCGCGCTTTACCATACGATGCTTACGCCCACCGACCGGACGGGTGAAAATCCGTTCTGGAAATCAAGCGAACCCTACTACGACGACTACTACGCCGTCTGGGATATTTTCCGCACTTCCGGCCCGCTGCTCACGCTGATCGCGCCGCAACGCGAGGCCGCAATCGTCCGTTCGCTGGTAGATATTTATCGTCACGAGGGATGGCTGCCAGACGCGCGCAGCGGCAACTACAATGGCCGCACTCAAGGCGGAAGCGACGCCGAGTTCCTGATCACCGATGCATATTTGAAGGGACTCAAAGGCATCGACTGGCGCACAGCCTATGAGGCTGAAGTCCACGATGCCGAAGTTTCACCCGCCGACCACCTCAAGGAGGGCCGCGGCGGTCTTGACGACTGGCGCAATCTTGGTTACGTCTCCATCGAGGGTTCTGACCGTTCCGGTTCGGTCAACATGGAATACGCAGCCGATGACTTCGAAATCTCCCTGCTCGCCAAAGGCCTGGGCAAGACCGCGGATTACAGGAAATACCTCGCCCGCTCAGGCAACTGGAAAAATTTGTGGGACCCCGATTTTGCCTCTGATGGCTTCAAGGGCTTCATCCGGCCCCGCCATCGCGACGGAAGTTGGCTCACGCCGTTCACTGCGATGGACGGTTGCAGTTGGGGCGGCGATTCCTTCTATGAAGGAAACTCCTGGACCTATTCCACCTTCGTTCCCCAGGATGTAGCTTCACTGATCGAAGAGTCCGGCGGCCCACAAACATTTGCCGATCGTCTCGATGCTTTCTTCGCGGTTCCAGGGCGCTATGACGTGGGCAACGAACCGGGCTTTCTGGCTCCTTACCTTTACAACTGGGCTGGCCGCCCTGACAAGACTGCCGAGCACCTACGCTCGATCATTGCCGCGAGTTACCACACCGGACCCAATGGCCTGCCCGGAAACGACGACTCCGGCGCCATGTCTTCCTGGTACGCATTCGGGCAAATGGGTATCTATCCTAACGCCGGCCAGGATGTTTATCTTATCGGCAGCCCAGCCTACCCTCAGACCACACTTCACGTGGCGGCGGAAAAGGACTTCATCATCGAAGCCCATAACCTATCGCGAGAGAGCATCTACATAACCGCGGCCACATTGAATGGCAAGCCCATCGACCGTGCCTGGCTGCGCCATAGCGAGATCGCCGCAGGCGGGCGGCTAGTGCTGACGATGAGCAAGACACCAGGCCACTGGGCCGAGCGCAATCTGCCTCCGTCACACCGGCCTATCGCTGGATTCTCTGGAGAGGGGTCGACCGCCGGTGCTGAAAAATAAGTTTCCGAGTTACACTGGATGCGCTCTATTGAGACTGAGTTATGCCTTTAAAAAAAATCGGCCGTATCTCTTTCCTTTTGCTGCTTGCGTGGACAGGCCATCCGGCCCGCGCCCAGATGACTCAAGTCGGCGCTTCCCCGCCCATAGTTAACATCACTGCGGACGATCCGCGGCTCCAGTTTTTAGGCCAGTTCGATCAGGGCAATCCGAAGCACCCGCGCTTCGCATATCCTGGGACGGGTCTGCGACTGCGGTTTCAAGGCAGCTCTCTTTCACTGCATGTGAGCGCCGATTCGGATAAATCAGCATTGACTGTAATTATCGATCACGGTGACCCAGAACTTCAGTTGCTGCAGAAAGATGAGCAAACACTGGTTATCGTACGCGGGCTGGCGCTTGGGCCGCACACGGTAGAAGTTTACAAGCGGACCGAAACATGGCAAGGGATTGTTACGCTGCTTGGCATCGAACTGCCGCCAGAAGGCGCATTGCTTTCGGCTCCTCCGCTGCCAGCACGAAAACTCATGTTTGTTGGCGACTCGGTCACCTGCGGGTCGGGTGTGGAGAATAACTCTACTTGCACATCCGACCCGGCACACCCGGCCAGCGACGCCTATCACAGTTACGGAATGGAACTCGGCCGTCGATTGGATGCGCAAACTCACCTGGTCTGTTATGGAGGCCGGGGACTCGATCGCGACTATGGCGGATTAGGAGTTGCCGATAACGTACTGAACGCGCCACAGTTCCTCGACCTGTCGATTCCCGCGGATGATCCGACAAATCGCGCAGCGTGGGACCCGAGCAAATGGATCCCCGATGGAATTGTCGTCTCGCTGGGGACGAACGATTTCAATCTACAGAAGACCAAGCCGCTCGACGGCGGAGCCTTTGTTGGAGACTATGCGCACTTTCTCTTGACGCTGCGCTCGCACTATCCCAATGCATTCATTCTCGTGACCGAAGGAGCTATCGTTACCGATCCTTTGCTGCGCCGGTATGTTCAAGATGCCGTCGGCCGGACGAATGACGCGAGGATTCAATGGGTCAAAGCGAATCACTATCCCGGCAATGGCTGCGACGCTCATCCGACTTATGCGCAACATCAACAGATTGCCGACGATCTTGAACCGATACTGCGAAAAACACTTGTCTGGTAACGTCTATTTCCGAAAGCGCGCGAATTAGGGAGGAGCGGAGATGCAGCGTCGTGGGTTTCTCGAGTGCATTTGCAGGGTATGCGCCGGCCTTGGTATCTCAAGTTCTTACTGCGGACAAAATGTGCTCCAGGCCCTTCCGATCGCAGGCGACCACCCAGGGGGAGGGGGATTGAAAGCACCGACCTTGGTGATCTCGCTCGATGGAGATTGGTCGATCCTCACCGATCCAAAGAACATCGGCCGCGAGCAGAATTGGTTTCGTGCGACTCACCCAGATGCCCAGGCCACCCGAGTTCCATCCATCATTCAGGAGACCTTTCCCGCATACCACGGCGTGGCGTGGTATTGGCGGACGTTCCAGGCCGAGACCCATCCTTATGCGGGCGCCCGATATCTGCTTCGCTTCAACCAGGTGGATTACATAGCGGAAGTGTGGCTGAATGGACAGCACCTGGGCAGCCACGAGGGCGCGGATACGCCATTTGTGTTCGACGCCACCGCGTTCATTCGTTGGGGGCAGACGAACCATCTGGCTGTACGCGTACTGAATCCGACCTACGATCGCATCGATGGCATCGTTCTAGACGAGACTCCACTCCTTAGTTCGTCCCTCCCCTACCTCAACGCCAAAGGTTACCCCATTGGAGGGATTCTCGAATCAGTGGAACTCATTCTCACCCCCGCGATCCGCGTTGCGGATCTCTACGTTCGCCCCGACTGGAGTACCGGTAAGGTTCGGATCCGCACGACTTTGCTGAATGCATTGGAGAAAGCCAGCCGTGCGCGTCTGCGCTTTGCTGTGGACGGTGCAAGCATTGGGCAGGCATTCGTGACCGATGTGGCTGAAGTGGAGGCGAAGCCCGGGGAAACCGTCGTGGATCACGAATTGAAAATCGAGAACCATCGGCTGTGGGATATTCAAGACCCATATTTGTATCGGCTCTCGGTCACTAATGAGTCCGCAGGCGTCGAGGGCTCTCACCAAGCTTCCACCAATTTCGGGTTCCGGGATTTTCGCATCGTCAATGGATATTTCCGGCTGAACGGCCGCCGTATCCTTGTGCGCAGCACGCATACCGGAAACCACACTCCGTTCAGAGTCAACATTCCTCCGCCCGGCTATCCGGATATTCTGCGGCGCGACTTATACAACGCCAAGGCCTCGGGCTTCAATACCATCCGCTTCTTAACGGGAGTCGCGCACCCCTATCAGCTGGACCTTTGTGACGAATTGGGGTTACTGGTTAACGAGGAGCCGCGGGGTGCATGGCTCTTGCGCGACTCGCCGCAGATGAAATCGCGCTATGAGATATCCCTTCGGGAGATGATCCTGCGCGATCGCAACCATCCCTGCATCGCGATGTGGGGGATGCTGAATGAAACGGAAGATGGACCGGTGTTTCGCGAAGCAGTCTCTGCGCTTTCTTTGCTGCGGTCGCTGGATGAGACGCGCCTGGTCTTGCTTTCCAGTGGGAGATGGGACCGCCGTTTGGATATTGGTTCGGCCAGCAATCCCGGCAGCCACGACTGGGAGCCGGTTTGGGGCAAGGAAGGGTCTGGAGGTGGGCAGGTCGAGGGGAAATACCCATCCGGAATTGGTTCCGGCGATTTCCACTTATATCCCGTTGTGCCACAAGCGGCGGACACCAATCAGCTGATGCGCACACTGGGTCACGACAGCAAGCCCGTCTTCCTTTCCGAGTATGGCATTGGAAGCATGATGGACGTGATGCACGAGGCACGCATGTATGAGCAGGCCGGCATTCGCAAAGATGCGGAAGACTATGTTTACATGCGCTCGATGGCCGATCGCTTTGTGGTTGCGTGGAAGCGATATGGCATGGATGCTGTTTATCCCTCTCCGGAAACCCTACTGCAAGTAAGCCAACAGGCCATGGCGCGCCATCGGCTGCTGGGCTTCAATTTGATCCGCTCCAACCCAAAATTCTGCGGATTCAATCTCACGGGAATGTTAGATCACGGAATGACCGGCGAAGGTGTATGGCGATTCTGGCGTGACTGGAAGCCGGGAGCCTTCGACTCCATGCAGGATGGTTGGGCCCAGGTTCGTTGGTGCCTGTTCGTAGAGCCAACTCATACCTATATAGGACGGCCAGTTACCCTGGAGGCCGTGATGGCGAACGAAGATGTATTGATTCCCGGCAACTACCCGGCACGCTTCAAAGTATGGGGTCCAATTGACCTTGCGTGGGAACATGAATGCTCCATCCGTATTCCCGAGGTTGCCAAGGGTGAAGATGGTCCACTCGCAGTGCCGGTGATGAGAGAGCAGGTTACTCTGTCAGGGCCGGCGGGATCTTACATGCTCATCCCCATTACCACAAGGGATGTCGCTCCGCCCGACACCTCATGGGAGTTTCATCTTACCGATCCAGCCTCATTGCCGCGCCCCAACACTCACGTTACTTGCTGGTGCATTCCCGATAACATCAGCTCCTGGCTGAAACTGCATGCAGTGACTGCAGCGCCGTTAAGCTATAACGCACCGGGGGCTCGCGAAGTAATTCTGGTCGGAGATGCCTCCCCCAAATCGCAACCCGGCGACTGGGTGAAGCTTGCGGCTCGCGTTGCAACAGGGAGCACGGCTGTATTCCTTTCTCCGCTTGCGTTCAAACGAGACAAAGACCCCACAGGCTGGATACCGCTCGCAAATAAAGGGCGCGTTTACGAATTCTACGACTGGCTTTACCACAAAGAGTGCGTGGCCAAGTCCCACCCCGTTTTTGACGGTCTGCAAGGCAACGGAATGCTCGATTGGTACTACTACGGTCCCGTATGGCCACATTACTTATTCGACGGTCAGGATACCCCCAGCGAAGTAATAGCCGCCGCGTTCGCCACTGGATACGATAAGGAAGGCGGTTCGCCATCGGGAGTACTTTTGGGCGCATATAAATTCGGAACCGGCCAATTCATCGTCAACACTTTTCCGATTCTGGACAATATTGACAGGCATCCTGTCGCCGATCGCTTGCTATTGAACCTCATCCAATACGCGATGGGTTCTGCGCAGGGACCTATAACTCCGTTGCCCGGCGACTTCGAGGGCTGGCTTAAGAGCGTGCATTACCTGGACTAAGGATTCAGTTGCACGTCAGATCCGATTCATCTCCATTTGCATGATTTCGAGCTTGCTTCGAAGCTGTTGTGCGTTTTTTACCCGTTCAAGGCCGAGTTGAGCGACCTGCCCAGCAATGGTGAAACGGTGTACGCACGGCTCTATTCTCTGACCAACGGAGCCTGGCAATATACCGACTACACTTACAAAACCTCGGGCTCGCCGACGCAGGCCGTTCTCACGACGCCAGCGCCAAACACCACCACCCCGTTGACAGGCACCAGCGTTGCCTTTGCATGGACGCCGGGCAACACTGCCACGCACTTCGAGCTCCGCATAGGAACCAGCATAGGCTCCAGCAATCTCTACAACTCTGGGAATGTGACGGCCACAACGGAAACCGTGAGCGGATTGCCAAGCACCGGCGAAAAGCTCTATGCACGGCTCTATTCGCTGATTAATGGAGCCTGGCAATACACCGACTACTCCTACAAAGCGTTCTAACCATGTAAGTACCACACCGGACACAAAAAGCCCGCAGGCCATCAGGTCCGCGGGCTTTTTAAGTAGGCCCCCAGCCCAGGATCCAGTCTGGCTCTCAGACTCACGAGGAGGGCTGGTCCATATTGCTCACTTTGGAACAGGTTTACTGATAATTACATCCAACGGACCCCATCGCCCCTAGAGCGGTATTGCTCAGACTGCGTCTGGGAATGACCGCTATTGTGAAAAGTACCTTATGCGCCTTAGCGCGCGTACTTCAACTGACGCTGCGCATGGGTAGAAAAAGGTGAAGTGTATGAAGAAGTTCATGACATTTGCGGCAATTCTCGGTATGACCACCATCGCCTGGGCGGGCACGACTCGCGAAAACGTGCAAGACCGGTTGGACATGGCGGCCCGAACCCTCCACGAAATCATGGCAGCTCCGGATAAGGGCATTCCGGAAGAAGTACTGGACCACGCCAAGTGCATCGCCGTCGTGCCCCACATGCTCAAGGCTGGCTTCGTTTTCGGGGCGGAAAACGGCAAGGGCGTTGCCACCTGCCGCACCGCGAATGGTTGGAGCGCTCCGGCGTTCTTTGACATCACGGGCGGAAGCTGGGGATTGCAGATCGGCGTTGAAGGCGTGGATCTGGTCCTCGTCATTCAGGACCATGGAATGAACCGCTTGCTCTCCAGCAAGTTTGAAATCGGCGCCGACGCTTCCGCTGCGGCCGGGCCGGTTGGCCGCCACGCCACCGCCGATACCGATTGGAAGCTGGATACTGAAATCCTTACCTACTCGCGCGCCAAGGGCCTCTTCGCCGGAATCTCTCTGGCCGGGTCTGCGATTCGCCACGACTCTGACGCCACTGCGGCTATTTATGGCACCGACGTCACCACCCGTGCCCTTTTGCACGGCGAAATCGCAGCGCCCGACTCCACACGGGCCTTCCTCGATGCCGTTCGCGACGCCAAGGCGCAGTCGATCGCTTCCAACAGGTAACTCGTTGTGAATGCTCGTGGGCGCCCGGAAAATGAATTTGGATTCCATACCGGGCGCCACTCGGGCACGAAGGAAAGAACATCTATCTCTGGACAAATTGCATGACTCTTCTGGCCTCGTGGCTTCTGGACTTCAGCATTCATAGCGCAACCAGCGGCGGCGTGTAATAGTTCAGAACTTTTTTTGTCAAGCATGCTTGGTCAAACTCGGAGCGGGTCTGTTGGAGCTCTCGTTCTCGTGAGCATCAGTTGAGCGTAGTTAGGAGATAAGCTCAAGCAGGTGTATGCTGAAGACAGTAGTTGCTTCTTCCCTTCCTCGCCTCCTGCATTTCAGGCTTCGCTCCAGTCGAGCACCGTTCAAGTACGCAACCGAATTACTTGAGCTGCGAGGTTCTACACAAAATAGCGACGCAGAGATCCACTTTGCAGCCTGCTTGGGCGCGCAACTTTGCAGAGTCCGTGTCCATAACACAAGCGAAAGCAGGATAGAATGCCGTTCACTGAAATGTCACATCCCGAGAAAGCTCTCGGAAGTTCTGTTCCAGCAACCTTGTCGCCCCTCGCGTCGAAGGCGTGCAGCCTGCCTTTGCCGACGCGCATCGCGTTTATAGGGAATTACCTGCCTAGAGAGTGCGGCATTGCCACCTTTACTACCGATTTATGTACCGCGCTTGCAACCGAATACGGAGAGGGACGCCTCTTTGCGATTCCTGTCAACGATCCCGATTCGAGTTATGAATACCCGCAGCAAGTACGCCTGGAGATTACGCAGGAAGACTTAGCCTCTTACGAGCGAGCCGCTGACTTCCTCAACTTCAATGGCAACGACCTTGTTTGTCTGCAACATGAATATGGCATCTATGGAGGACCCGCGGGCCGTCACATTCTGACCTTGCTGCGCCGGCTGAAGATGCCGCTCGTGACCACGCTGCATACAGTTCTTCGCGAGCCGGATGCGGATCAACGGAGCGTTCTCGAAGAGATCGCGCGGCTCTCCGATCGAATGGTCGTGATGAGTGAATTGGCTGCGCAGATGCTGCGCGAAGTCTATGCGATTCCGGGAGGAAAGATCGATGTAATCCCGCACGGCGTGCCCGATCTGCCGTTCATGGATCCCAACTATTTCAAAGATAAGTTTGGCACCGAAGGTAAGTCAGTCCTTCTCACCTTCGGCCTGCTCTCCCCCAACAAGGGCATTGAGAACGTCATTCGCGCGCTTCCCGCGATTCTGGCTCGGCATCCGAACGTTGTCTATATCGTCTCCGGAGTGACCCATCCGCATATTCGCAAGCACGAAGGCGAACGCTACCGCGAAGGGCTGCAAGCACTGGCTGAGCAGTTAGGCGTTTCATCAAATCTAATCATGAACAATCGCTTTGTGAGCGCCGAAGAACTGGTGGAACACGTCGGCGCTGCGGATATTTACATAACGCCCTACCAACACGAGGCGCAGGTTGTTTCTGGGACGCTGGCCATTGCGCTGGGAGCAGGAAAGGCGATTATCTCCACTCCATACTGGCATGCGAGGGAACTGCTGGCGGAGAAGCGCGGCGTAATTGTTCCTTTTGAGAATCCGGACGCCATAGCGGAAGCGGTTCTCGCGTTGCTGGAGAACGATGCGGAGCGCCATGCGATGCGCAAGCGCGCCTACCTGCACTCTCGTGAGACCACATGGCCGAAAACCGCGCGAGACTATATGGCGAGCTTTCAGCGTGCACGCTTTGAACGCTCGCTGCATCCAAGAGCCTCTCGGAAGGACGATGCCAATCTCAGCTTGATCGATCCGATGGACCAACTGCCGGAATTGAATACCGGTCATCTGTCGACCCTGACCGACGACACAGGTATGTTGCAGCACGCCATTTTCACCGTGCCAAATACGCGCGAAGGCTACACGACGGATGACAATGCGCGCGCGCTCATCGTGTCAACACTGCTGGATGAAAATCTGACGCAAACGGGCGGACGAGAGTATCCAAGGCTCTCCCATCGCTACTTGTCGTTTCTATGGCTCGCCTTTCATGCCGATACGGGCAGGTTCAGAAACTACCTTGGTTATGACCGCAAATGGCTTGAAGATGTAGGCTCGGACGACAGTCATGGCCGCGCGTTGTGGTCTTTGGGAAACATGCTCGGCCATTCGCGAGATGCAGGCTTGAGAGGCGCGGCCGGCAGGCTCTTCGAGGCCGCGCTCCCTGCAACGCTGACATTTACCAGTCCGCGAGCATGGGCATACTGCATCCTGGGTATGCAGGCCTACCTGGACTGGTTCCCTGGTGACCGAGCCATTCAAGGCGTTCGCAACACGCTCGCCAATCGCCTTCTCGACATCTACGAGCGCAGTCACTCCCAAACCTGGCATTGGTTCGAGAAGAGCCTTGCATACTCGAATGCAAGACTGCCACAGGCGCTTATTCTCGCTGGATGGCGGAGCGACAATCAAAGGATGATCGAAGTTGGCATGGACTCTCTGAAGTGGCTTGTCGCCGAACAACACTGCGGCGATGCTGAAATCTTCGTGCCCATTGGTTCCAACGGATTCTATATAGAGGGCTGTGACAAGGCGCGTTTCGATCAGCAGCCCGTAGAGGCCTGCGCGACGGTCTCGGCCTGCCTCGAGGTTCACAGGCTGACAGAAGAGAGGCAATGGCTTGAGGAAGCGCGCAGAGTCTTTGCCTGGTTTCTGGGCAGAAACGATTTACGACTGCCGCTCTACGACGCAACCACCGGTGGGTGTAGGGACGGTCTCCACCCCGACCGCATCAACGAGAACCAGGGGGCGGAATCGACGCTTTCGTTCCTCATGGCCCTGCTGGAAATGCAGGCCGCCAGAGTGACAAACGCAGAACAACTTCACGAGGAAACGAGTGTCTCTCTTTGAGTCCATCCATTCCGCTGGCTGAGCCGCAGAAGCCCAGCATCCAGGACGAATTAATTCCAGGGCCATGTGTCGATCATCCTCTGTTCAAGCGGTATTCCGGCAACCCGATACTCGGCAGGGAACAGTGGCCGTATCCGATCAACAGTGTCCTCAATGCCGGAGCGGTGTCATTAGATAGCGGGGAAACCTTGCTTCTGTGCCGTGTTGAAGACCGAACAGGCCTGTCGCACCTCTGCGCCGCGCGTTCCACAAACGGAATCGATCAGTGGCAGATCGATCCTCAACCGACGTTGACAGCAAAACCTTTGGAATATCCCGAGGAAATATGGGGCATTGAAGACCCGCGCATTACCTACGTCCCCGAGCTTGAGCAATTCGCAGTGGTCTACACCTCTTTTGCGCGGGGGGGGCCGGGAGTGTCGCTTGCGCTCACGAAAGACTTCCGGAGCTTCGAGCGCTTTGGGGTCATCATGCAGCCGGAGGACAAGGACGCGGCTTTGCTTCCTCGGAGGATTGGCGGCCGCTGGGCCCTGATTCATAGACCGGTGACCACTCTGGGTGCGCACATGTGGATTTCCTACTCGCCCGATTTAAGGCATTGGGGCAGCCACAAAGTCATGTTGGCGGCGCGGCGCGGCGGATGGTGGGATGCGAACAAGATTGGCCTTTGTTCTCCGCCAATAGAAACCGACAAGGGATGGCTGACCATCTATCACGGAGTTCGGCAAACGGCATCGGGAAGCATCTATCGCCTGGGCCTTGCGCTCTTTGATCTGGAGCATCCGGAAATCTGCCTGCAACGGGGAGATTCCTGGATGTTCGGCCCGGAGGAACCGTATGAGCGCAACGGAGACGTGAAAGATGTCGTGTTTCCGTGCGGACAAACCATCGCCGCAGATGGAGACACCATTTGCCTGTATTACGGAGCAGCCGATTCGAGCGTAGCTTTAGCCACGGGCAGCATTCGTTGTCTGCTCTCCTGGCTGGACAAGCATTCGAGTTCGGCAGAAGCAGGCGCACTTTAACTTGTGCGATGGCACTATCGAGAGGAGCCAGCTAAATGAGCGAGACGAACTGGATTTGGCCCAACTGGATGCCGCAGCTACTGTGGATTCGGCGAGAATGTCCGCGCTGCAACTCAACTCGATTCAAGCCGGCCGAGTTGCGTTCGTTCGATGGCCTCTTCGGTATGTTCGCCCTCCGCCCGGTTCGTTGTATGTTTTGCTGGCGGCGGTACTACTGGTTTTCAATGCGAGGCGCAGAATGAACATTCCGCAACGGGCCTCCGGTCCCAGATCAGATGAGGCGAGGAAGACGGAAATGAAGGTCGTGAGTAGAGCCTTCTTTCTCTCATGTTTGAATTGTGCCGAGTTTAGTTTCCACAAATATTGATTGTAAGAAGCATGGCACGAGAAGCGGGTCTTTATGATTTATTTATTTATGGCTCATCTCTCTCTTATGACTATCTTTAAGACTTATATGCAATCCTTATAGCCTCTAATCTATTGTCAATTCAATTCGTAGTAATTGCTCCTCAGCAAGAGGGCGCAGTAAACCTCAACGCTTTGTTACTTTGATGGACTGGAAGAATGAGCGCGGTCAAATTTGCAGGTACCGGTTCATTCGTCTCGCTTGCAGTCCTAACAAGCCGATTTGCTCTTCCAACATGCCCATGCAGCATCAGGGGATATCCCTGTCCATTGAGACTGTTGCTGCCATAAGCAAGTTACCAACCCATTCGAATCAGTCATCTTTCTTGAAACGGAGAGCCTGAATGCAAATGAATCCATTGAAGTTTGTTCCCGTAGTTACAATGTTTTGCTGTGGACTGGCGCCGATGATCGTAGAGTCGCAACAGGGCGTCGCAACCGCGCCAACAGCTCAAACTGCTTTGGCTGTGCCGCCTGCCAAGTCCGGGCAGGGATCGGATTCGGTCGCGTCATCCGGCGCAGCCACAAATCCGGTCGCATCCACTCCCGCTTCAACCTCGAGCGTCACCGGGACCGCACCCGCTCCCCCCGCAGCGCCACTCTCGCGCGACGCGATCATCAAAGAACTGACTGATTTAAAGGCACGGATCTCGGAACTGGAAGCTATCATGAGCGCGGAAACGGACGCCAATGCATTGCGTTCCGCTACGGGCACGGGCGGTTCGCAGGCGCAGGGCGCACAGGTCACTCCTGGGGCTACTATAACGTCCGTCGCGGTTACACCTGCATCCGCCGCGCCACCCGAGATGAGGGCGGAGGTCACTACCAAGGAGGCGCCGTTCCCCGGCGACTGGACTTGGCTGAACAGCAATGGTCGCGTTGTGGATACACCCATGGCCACCAAGTACTTCACACCAGAGTTTCGCGCCGACGTCAACTACACCCTCGACTATAACCATCCGGAAGACGATAGCCTGGGCGGATCGACAGAGACCTTCCGCTCCGATGAGGTGCAGGTCGAGCAGTTGAGCTTCGGCGGCGACATCCGCATCGACAATGTTCGCGGCAGATTTCTTACCATGTACGGCATGTTCGCCACTACTACGCCGCGCAACGACGGCAGCGTCAATCGCGGGCAGTGGAATCTGGCCGATGCCTACAGGTACGTCTCCGAAGCCTGGGGCGGTTATCACTGGGACGTGAACCACGGCCTTAACCTTGATGCCGGAATCTTTGTCTCCTACATCGGTCTGTTCAGCTACTACAACGCCGATAACTGGACCTATCAGCCGTCGTTCGTATCCTCCAACACGCCCTGGTTCTTCAATGGCATTCGTGTCCAATGGTTCCCGACGAAGAACCTGAAGATCGAGCCGTGGTTCATCAACGGCTGGCAATCGTATGCACGTTACAACGGCAAGCCCGGACTGGGCGGACAGATTCTGTATCGGCCCAAGCCATGGCTGGACTTTGTCTGGAATAACTACGGTTTGGGTGAAGATGACGCAGGCTACCCCGGGCGTTCGCGCATTCATGCCGACTATAGCGGGCAGGTCAAGGTATATGACAAGCCGAAACAGCTTCTTGACAAGATTGCCTTCACCATCACCGGCGACCTTGGGTGCGAATACGGCGGCGGACCTGCCTCATTCGCCAGCGCGACTGGCATGGTGAGCCCCAAGGGCTTCTCCCCGGAGATGGGCACCACCGACACTTACAACGGCGGCGTTAACTGCCACAACAACAGCAACGGCAGGCCGAAGCAGATGTTCGCCGGTTGGATGATGTACAACCGCTATTGGTTCAAGAAGGACAAGTACGCAATTACCCTAGGCGGCGGCCAGATGAACAACCCCGGCCGTTACCTGACGCTGCTTCCGCCCATCGACGGCGCCACGGCCGTCACCGGCACGCCGTACTATACCGAGAACGGCGGTGATCGCGCTCAGATGCACGACGGCACCATCACCTTCGATTACATGCCGAGCCAGTACATCACCTTCCGCGCGGAGACCGGCTACCGCTATTCCGACACACCTTATTGGACCGGCCGTGGTGGCATTACGCCTCCCGGCGGCAACAACGGTTCTCCGGCACAGTATGCCTGCGCAAATGGCGCTCCCTCCGGCGTGGGATACGTAGCCACTTCAGCCTCATTTTCAAGCGGGCTTGCACAGGCGATAGCGAGCTGCGTCAGCTCGGGAAACAGCCTTGTAGGGGGCAACGCTGCGATCTGGTGGCCTGACCTGCGCACGAACCAGACCGTCTCCACGCTGGCTCTCATGGTCAGGTTTTAATCGTTTGCTCCGTGAGGCCGCATAGAGTGATTGTGCGGCTGCAGTCATCGAGAGATTAAGCAGCACCGGGACTGCGGCGGCTCCGGTGCTGCTTCATCAAATTGGCTCGTTCAGCTCTGCGAACATCTCTCAACGCCTGGATGCTGCTGAAAGATCTTTGCGTATCTGAACGGCCGGAAAACGCAAAAGGTGCAGAGATAAACATGAATAGCCGAGTAATGGTATTTGGTTTACTGCCGTTCGCTATGGCTGCATCTGTGATCGTCAGCGGCTGCAAAAGCGATAAGGTAAATGCGGATGCAGAGGCGCCGCCGGCGGCCAAGGTGATTTCCGGAGTGGACGTCTCCTTTTTCGCGGTCGAGCATCCGGAGCGGTATCCGATCGTGACAGCGACCGAATACCAGGCCCCGTCGCAATTGTTTGTGACCGGCACTGTGATTCCGGACATCTCGCGAACTGTTCCGGTGATTTCTCTTGCCTCCGGCCGCGTTGTGGACATCCGCGCTCGTCTCGGCGACAAAGTAAAGAAGGGCCAGGTCTTGCTGCGTGTTCGCAGTGACGACATTTCGGGAGGCTTCGACGCCTACCGGAAGGCAATCTCCGATGAGCTCCTTGCACGCAAGCAGTTTGATCGAGCGAAGCTGTTGTACGAGCACGGGGCCATAGCGCTGGAAGACCTGGAGATCGCTCAAGACACCGAGGACGACGCCAAGACCACGCTCGATACCGCGACTGAGCATCTTCGCCTGCTCGGCAGCGATCCCGATGACCCGAAGGGAATTGTCGACATCCACGCACCGGTTTCAGGCGTGATCACCGATCAGGAAGTGGCGATCGGGGCGTCCGTGCAGGCCTACTCTACGCCGAACCCATTCACTATTTCGGACCTGACCACCGTATGGATCGTATGTGACGTCTACGAAAGCGACATGGCCAACGTGCGCGTCGGGGAACCAACCGAGATCAAGCTGAACGCCTATCCTGACAAAGTTCTCAAGGGCACTATCAGTAACATCGGTTCGATTCTCGACCCGAATATCCGCACAGCAAAGGTCCGTATTGAAGTGGCCAACCCGGGCGAGATGATGCGGCCGGGCATGTTCGCCACGGCCACTTTGTTTGGCAAGGAAAAGCGGACTTACACGGCTGTCCCGGCGTCCGCAATCGTGCATCTGCACGACCGCGATTGGGTCTTCATCCCCGTGCAAGAAAAGTTCAAGCGGATTCAGGTCATCAGTGGCGAACAATTGCCGAACAATATTCAGGAGATTCTATCTGGATTGCGGCCTGGCCAGCAGGTTATTTCAAACGCGATCAATCTCCAAAATGTCATCGACAATGAATGACGCTCAACCGCGGGACCCGAGGAAGAGGCCATGATCCGCAAGCTAGTAGATTTTGCTCTCAATAATCAGTATGTGGTGCTGGCGATTGGGGTGCTATTGCTCGCCTGGGGGGCGGTGTCGTTTCACAATATGCCCGTTGAGGTCTATCCGGACATCGCCGATAATTACGTGCAAATCATCAGCCAGTGGTCCGGGCGTTCTGCCGAGGAAATGGAGCAGCAAGTATCGGTTCCCGTCGAGATTCAGATGTTTGGGATTCCGCATCTCACGACAGTCCGTTCGGAATCGATCTTTGGTCTTTCTCTCGTTACGTTGATCTTCGACGACCAATCGGTCAACGAATGGAACCGCCAGAAGGTGCTCGAACGGCTCACGCAAGTCAACGTGCCGACGGGTGTGCTGCCTCAAATCGGTACGGACTGGAGCACCACCGGCCAGATTTATTGGTACACGATCCGGAGCAACAATCCCGCATATGACCTGATGAATTTGAGGAGCATCGAAGACTGGACTCTGTATAAGGAATTCAGGAAAGTTCCGAACGTCGTGGATGTGAGCGACTTCGGCGGCACCGCGCGCGAATATCAGGTGCGCGTCGATCCGAATAAGCTCATCTCTTACGGCTTGAGCATCAGCCAGGTAGAGAACCAGTTGGCCATCAACAACGTGAACGCGGGCGGCAGCTTCGTCGAGGAGGGCTTGCAGCAACTGAACGTCCGCGCACTCGGACTTTACCGCAGCGTGCAGGATATCGAGAACACCGTACTGACGACTTCGAAAGGGGCTCCCGTTCGCGTAAAGGACATCGCGGTCGTCGACTGGGGTCCCAGAATTCGGCTGGGGCGCATGGCCAGAGCGGATCATCGTCCCGACGGCGTCATTGTAGATGAGCCCGACGTGATCCAGGGCGGCGTGCTGATGCGCAAGGGGGCCGAAGAAGGCCCTACTCTTGAAGGGATTCACAAAAAGGTGGACGAACTCAACAATCACATCCTGCCCGAAGGTGTGAAGGTCGTTCCCATGCTCGACCGCAGCGATCTACTTCATTACACGTTGCACACGGTGCTGCACAACCTCGGCGAGGGAATGATCCTGGTAACGATCATTCTCTTTCTGTTTCTCGGAAATTTTCGCGGCGCCTTCATCGTTGCGCTCACCATCCCATTTGCTCTGCTTTTCGCATCCATCTTTCTTAACCTGAGCAATATCCCCGCAAACCTGATATCCCTGGGCGCGCTCGACTTCGGAATGGTTGTGGATGGCGCCGTGGTGATGGTCGAGAACATCATGAGGCACTTGAGCCATGGCCTGAATGGTTCATCAAAAGTGTCAGGCCGTATCACGATGAGCATCAAGACGCCGGTAGAGATGATCCGTGATGCCGCTCACGAGGTCCAGCGGCCGGTTTTCTACGCCATCGCGATCATCATCACCGCCTACATGCCGATCTTCACGCTGCAACGAGTCGAAGGTCGTTTGTTCCGGCCCATGGCCTGGACCGTTGCCTTCGCACTACTTGGCGCCATAGTATTCTCCATTTTCATTGTGCCCGTGCTTGCTGCCTTGCTATTCCCGAATGGTGTCAGAGAATGGCGCAACCCGGTTATGGAGTTCCTGAAGGACCATTACCGGCAAGGGGTTAAGTGGGCTATTGAAAATCGATGGATCACCGTTGGAGTTGGTCTGGCTTCAATGGCCTGCGCTCTTTTCCTGACATTCAGTGGACTCATTGGCTCGGAGTTCCTGCCCCATTTGGATGAAGGCGCTATTTGGGCGCGTGGCGCGATGGCGAACAGCGTAGGCGAGACGGAAGGCACGCGCTTCGCCCAGCAAAACCGCTATATCTTTGCCTCGTTCCCCGAGGTCACCAAGGTCGTTTCGCAAGCCGGGGCGCCAGACGATGGAACCGACACGGGAGGATTCGGCAACACCGAGTATTTCGTCGACCTGAAGCCCAAGGGCCAATGGCGGCCCATTTTTCATGAGAATAAAGAGGAGCTGATCGCCGCGATGGATCGCGAAGTGGAGAAACATCCAGGGGCTTTCTGGAACTTCTCCCAGCCCATTGAGGACAACGTAGATGAAACGATGACCGGCACGAAAGGCGGACTGTGCGCCAAGCTTTACGGGCCGGAATTGGACGTTCTCGAGGAAAAGGGCGAAGAGATCAAAGATGTTATGGCCAAAATTGACGGAGTCAAGGATTTGGGACTTCAACGCGATACGGGCCAGCCGAATATCGATCTCACCGTCGACCGTCTGGCGGCTGCGCGCTTCGGCATCAATGTAGCGGATATACAAGATGCCGTCCAAACCGCGATCGGCGGTAATCCTGTCAGCCAAGTCCTGCAGGGAGAGGCTGTCTATAACGTGGTCGTTCGCTATCAGAAACCGTATCGCGATACCAAGGAGGCTATTCAGAATATTCGACTGCTCTCTCCCTCGGGAGAGCACGTCTCGCTGGCTCAGCTTACGAAAGTCCAGATTCGCGACGACGCCTACGATATTTACCGGGAAGGCGGTTCCCGCTATGTGGCCATCCGCTTTGAAGTTCGAGGGCGCGATCTGGGCACCACGGTCAAGGAATCCATCGACAAGATTGCGAAGAATGTGCAGTTACCGCGTGGCTATCGACTTGAATGGTCAGGGGAATACGATAGCGAAACGCGAGCCGAAAAAAGGCTGCTCTTGATTGTGCCCCTCACGATCTTTTTGATCTTTATCATTCTTTATGCCATGTTCCGTTCATTCAAATGGGCGCTGCTGATTATCGCCAACGTGGCCATGGCTCGCGTTGGAGGCTTGCTCGCTCTCTTTGTGACCGGCACATACTTCAGCGTATCTTCCGGAGTCGGCTTCCTGGCGCTCTTTGGAGTTTCGGTGCAAACCGGCGTCATTATGCTGGAATATATCAACCAGCTTCGAGCCCGGGGCTACACACCACAAGGGGCTGCAATCGAAGGCGCAGTCCTGCGGCTTCGCCCCATCATGATGACCATGCTCGTGGCCACCTTGGGATTGCTTCCCGCCGCAATGTCGCACGCTATCGGTTCCGATTCGCAGCGCCCATTTGCCATCGTGATCGTGGGAGGCCTGATTTCAGACCTCCTGTTGAGCATCTTCCTTCTGCCGACGTTGTATGTCTGGATTGCGAGGGAAGGTGACAAGCTCCCGAAACCGGAGGTGGCGCTTGAAGGATGATACGATGTCTTTTTCCACGCGCATGATCGGTGGTTATATCTTGTGTGTTACCTTCCTTGCGAGTTCCGCAAGCGCGCAACAGGTGCTTACATGGGAGCAGGTGAAGGCGAAATTTGAAGCTGTCAACCCCACTTTGAAAGCGGATGCGGCCAACGTGGAAGAGATGAAGGCCGAGGAGATCACTGCATTTCTCCGCCCCAATCCACAGGTCGGTTTATTGGCGGACGGCACGCAGATCGCGCCGCGCAATGGGGTTTGGACTCCCTTCAAGGGCTCGTACGAACAGCCCAGCTTCAGTTACCTCCATGAGCGTGAGCACAAGCGCGAGTTGCGTCTGCAGAGCGCCAAGGAAGGAACGCAGATTACCCAATCCCAGCACGTTGACCTCGAACGTAATCTGATCTTTGGCCTGCGAACTGCCTTTGTGCAAACTCTCGAGGCCAAGGCTGTTCTCGCACTGGCGAAAGCCGATCTCGATTACTGGGACAAGATTATTACCATCAGCCGCTCGAGCTACAACGACGGCGCCTTGGCCAAGATTGATCTTGCCAGAATCGAGCTTCAACGCGTGCAATACGAGTCTGAACTCGAGACTGCAATCGTCAATCTGCGCACCCAGAAGATTCAGCTGCTGCTGCTGCTCGACGATCGCACGCCGGTCGATCAGCTCGATGTGACCGGAATCTTCGATTTAGGCCCGGAGCTCCAGCCGCTCGACGAATATCACCAAATTGCACTCGAAAACAGGCCGGATCTGCGGGCTGCAATCGAAACCATCCAACAATCGCAGACGAACCACAAACTCGCCATTGCCAATGGTTCTACCGATCCGACTTTCGGCGCCTGGTACACGCACAACTCCTCGACAAACAATCCGAATGGTACCCAGACACTGGGCCTTAGCGTCAGCATCCCGCTGCGGATCTTCGACAAGAACCAGGGCGAGAAGAAGCGCACGCTGATTGACATCGACAGAAGCCAGGAAGCTGCCGAGGCTGCAAAAGCTCAAGTCTTCAGCGATGTGGACGATGCCTATGAATTGGTGCGCAGCAATATTGCACTGATCAAGCCATACAAAACGCGGTACCTAGATCAGTCAGTCTATGTGCGCGACACGGTGACCTTTGCCTATCAGCATGGAGGCGCTTCACTGATGGACTTTCTGAATGCGCAGGCGGACTATCGCGTCGTTCAACTTGCCTATCTGCAGTTGATCGGCGCGTATATGACGGCCACCGGCCAAATGAATCTTGCCGTTGGGCGGGAAGAAATTCAATGATAATCAAACCTGCGGTAAAAAGTCCCAAGCCCATTGTCTACCTTACTAACGCTGAGAAGGGTGGAGTCAATGAAGAGACATGAAGTTCGAGCCCGCATCGAAGAAAATGGCATTCTACCTTCAGTGCGTGTTTCATCGCGTGATATGGCGAAATTTGCGGCCGAGACTGTCTATTCGGCCGGAATTTCCGTTGTCGAGATCACGTTGACCATACCTGGAGCGCTGGACGTGATCGACGACCTTGCGAGGCGCTTTCCCGACTTAGCGGTGGGCGCCGGCACCGTACTCGACGAAGAAGCGGCGGTGTCGTGCATCGACGCCGGCGCGAGGTTTTTGACCAGCCCCGGATTTGTGCCCGAGGTGGTGGCTTATGCAAACAAAGTCAACGTCATGGTGCTTCCTGGAGCTTTGACGCCAACCGAAATTATTGCGGCCTGGAAGGCCGGTGCGGATTTTGTCAAGATTTTCCCCACAGGTCATATAGGAGGCGTGCAATACGTGCGCGCGCTCAAGGTGCCGCTTCCGCAGATCCCGTTGATTGCCACAGGCGGCGTGAATCAATTGACTGCGTACGACTTTATACAGGCTGGGGCCTCGGCTATCGGACTTGGTGGAGAGCTGCTGCCCAGGGAGGCTTTGCACTTTCGACAGGTCGATCGGATTCATGAGTTAGCGAGCAGGTTTCTTGGCCTAGTGAGAGATGCGCGGGCGTTGCGAGAAAAGTACTACTAAGGCCTAAGTCAGATCGCGCTTACCAATGCAGTGATATCGCGAAAATCATAATTCATTCCATTCATTCTCCTATGCCCAATCTCACTTGCTCGGGCGAGTTTGGCAGATGGCTGGACGAATTGTCCTGCTGAATCATTCAGTAATGATTGCCGGCCGGATCCCAGTTGTCGGATCCACTAAGAAAGACGCGCGGTTCATATTGCCGTGCCTGCTCCGCCGAAAGCAAATGCGCGCACGGCCTACTCCGGCATTCTGAATCTTATCGCTGGTGAGAAATACTTCCTAGCGCGCGAAGTTGAGCAAAGCTCCGGCAATCGTGGTCAATGGCAGGACTTTGTCAACGCCTCCCAGTTTGATGGCCTCCTTCGGCATTCCAAAGACCACGCAGGTAATCTCGTCCTGGGCGATAGTCATGGCACCGGCGTGCTTCATCTCCAGCATTCCGTGCGCGCCATCGTCGCCCATTCCGGTGAGGATGACGCCAACGGCATTCCGTCCGGCATAGCGAGCGGCAGAGCGGAAAAGTACATCGACTGATGGCCGGTGGCGGCAGACCAGCGGTCCATCCTTGATCTCCACGTAATAGCGCGCTCCGCTGCGCTTGAGCAGCATATGATGGTTTCCGGGCGCAATCAGCGCGCGGCCGCGAATCACTGTGTCATTGGTCTCAGCCTCTTTGACGGTGATGGCGCAGAGGCCATCGAGCCGCTGCGCGAAGGCACGCGTAAACAGCTCCGGCATATGCTGCACGATGACGATGCCGGGAGTATCGGCGGGCAGCGTCTCCAGCACTGACTTCAACGCTTCCGTGCCGCCGGTCGAAGCGCCGATGGCCACCACCTTTTCCGTCGTCTCGGCCATCGCGTGCGTCGCGGGTGAGAGAATGCAGTCGGCGTTCAGCTTGGGTTCGACCGTGTGGCTGGGAGTGAGCGTGTGCAGCCTTGCACCCGCCGCAGCCTTGACTGCATTGCAGATTTCGATGCGTGATTCCTCAATAAATCCTTTGGTGCCCAGTTTCGGTTTAGTGATGATCTCCACCGCGCCATACTCCAGCGCTCTCAAGGTACTCTGCGCGCCCTCATCGGCCAGGCTCGAACAGATCACCACAGGAATCGGGTGCTGGCTCATCAGTTTCTTGAGGAAGGTAAGCCCGTCCATGCGCGGCATCTCGATGTCCAGCGTGATGACATCCGGCGCCTGTTCGGCAATTCGGTCGGCTGCCACAAATGGATCGCCCGCCGTCGCGATCACTTCGATCTCTGGATCGGAATCGAGCACATCACGCAGCGTCTGGCGAACGACTGCGGAGTCGTCCACGATCAGAACTCGAATCTTCTGTATACTCATGATCCAGACCTCAACGCTTTCTTTCGCAACTTCCCGGCATTCAAAAATACCCGTCCGTCTTGCCGCGCAAATTGTCATTCAACAAAGCCGCTTCAACAGCACTTCGCCGGTTTGGGTATTGAAGACGATGGTTACGCCACAATTGCCGCCCAGCGAAGAGGCAACCACATTAAGACCCTCGTCTTTAAGCAGATTCAGCGCAACATCGATATTTAGGCTTCCCACCGTGGGCCGCGCCGCGTCATTGGCTGTCAATAGCACATCTCCGCCTCCGAAGATCTTTACTTCGACCTCGTTACGCCGCGCGCCCAGCGCATCAAACTGCTGGGCGAGATCGCGAATCGCAAAGTCCACATAGCGGAAGCCAGCGCTTCGGTTCAATTGAACCGGCGGCTTGGCAGGAAAACGCGGCAGCATCGGATGGCAGAGCGCGCCCAAACTCAGCCGTGGAACTCGAAAGGCGATGCCGACACAGGAGCCCAGCAAGGTACGCAGAATCGTCGGCTCCCTGACCAGCCGCGACTCGCCCGGCTGCAAATAGATCTCCGGCAATCCTGCATTATCCTCTGCCATCAGCCCTCCTGTAGAGAGCAGGCGCCACTGGCACGAGCGGCAGATTCATGTCATGCAGTGTCTCGGCATGCCCGACAAACATATACCCGCCCGGCTGCAGGCAGTTGGCGAGCTTGAGAAGGATGCGCTCCTGCGTGGGACGGTCAAAGTAGATAATTACGTTGCGGCAGAAGATAGCATCCAACTTCTCGGCAACGCTGTAATCAGCATCCATGAAGTTCAGGCGGCGAAACTCTATCGATCGCCGCAGTTCCGGCACCACGCGCAGCTTCTGGGAGCCAACGGCGCGGCTGCGCATGAAGTATTTGCGCACCAGCGATGCCGCCACCGGGGCGACCACGTCGCCGGCATAAACGCCCAGTTCAGCTTTGGCCAAGACGATATTAGAGATGTCGGTAGCCAGTATGCGAAAGCGAAAGCCGGGGTGCGTCAGAGCGTACTCGCTCAGTACAATGGCCATTGTGTAAGGCTCCTCGCCGGTCGAGCAGCCCGCGCTCCAGATCGTGAACACGCGTCCATTCATACGCTCGGCCAGCTCCGGCAGCGCCTTCTCCACCAGATAATCAAAGTGTCCCGACTCGCGAAAAAAATCGGTCTTGTTGGTTGTCACCACGTCAATCAAATGAATGAGCTCATCCTTGAGCCCCTCACACCCAAAAAGATAATCGCAGTAGTCGCCGTAAGAATTCAGACTCAGGTCTTTCAGCCGGCGCTTGATCCGCACCTCGAGCATGGTCTTGCGTTCCGTGCCCAAATGGATGCCCGCCTCCTGATAGATCAGGCCGCAAAGCCGCGCATAGTCCCGGCTGGAGATTGATTCGTCGCGTGTACTCATCGGTTGAATGGGGCGGGATTCATCCACCCCACTCCTTCCCTTACGCTGCCACCGCCGCTTCCACCAGTGGCTTACCGGTTTCCTGTGCCTGTCCGCGAGCCGACGTCAGTTCATCGGCGGAGAAGACGCGATCGATGTCCAGAATCATGATGAACTGGGTATCGCGCTTCCCCATCCCTTTGATAAAGTCGGTCCGTATCTGCGTTCCAATGCGCGGCGCCGGCTGAATCTGCTCCGGCTCCAGGTCGATCACCTCCTCGACAGAATCGGCAAGCGCTCCGATCACTGTCGATTCGTTGTCCAGCAGCACCTCGACCACCACGATGCAAGTATTGTGCGTACTTACCGTCTTGGTCATTTCAAAGCAAAGCCTGAGATCGACCACTGGCACCACGCTTCCACGCAAATTGATCACCCCGGCCATGAACTCCGGCGTTCGCGGAATTTGCGTAATGGTGGTCAGGTCAAGCACCTCCCTTACCTTCGCCACATCGGTGGCAAAGATCTCGTTGCCGAGCTTGAAGGTGAGATACTGCCGCGTCTCCGTGATTTCGTTTACGCTCATACTTCAACTCCTTTCTTATCCGGAAGGCTGGGCGCGCACCAGAAATGGTGCGCGCCGGGCCGGTCAATAGCGCTCGAACTCCCCGTCAAGGTCGTCGTGTTTGTCTTTGAGCCGAAGGTTAACTCCGCCAGTCGCCTTTGCTCCCAATGAAGTCGAGTGACCAGGCTTTATCTCTCTGGCCGGCGCAGCCTGAGCCTGCTTGGCGGCCTTTGAGCCCGCTCCCTTGTGCGCCGCGCGACCGCTTTCGTCTCCGGTGTGGAAGAACCCAAGCGCGCTGACCAGCTGATCGGATTGCCCGGTCAACTCTTCGGTCGTCGACGCCATCTCCTCCGACGCCGATGCATTCTGTTGAATCACCTGCTCCAGTTGTTGCAGAGCCTTGTTGATCTGCTCGGCGCCAGTGTCCTGCTCCTTGCTGGCCGCCGAAATTTCCTGCACCAGTTCTGCCGTGCGCTGAATATCGGGCACCAGTTTGTCCAGCATCTCACCCGACTTCTCCGATACCTTCAGCGTGGTTGCCGACAGCTGATTGATCTCGCCCGCAGCCTTCTGGCTGCGCTCCGCCAGCTTGCGCACTTCGGCAGCCACCACCGCAAAGCCCTTGCCGTGTTCGCCGGCGCGAGCAGCTTCAATCGCCGCGTTAAGTGCCAGCAAGTTGGTCTGACGCGCAATCTCCTCAATGATCGAGATCTTGTTGGCAATCTCCTTCATAGCGGCCACCGCTTCCAGAACCGACTTGCCGCTCTCCTGCGCATCCTTCGCGCTCTTGTTGGCGATCTTGTCGGTCTGCTGCGCGTTGTCAGCGTTCTGTTTGATGTTGCTGACCATCTCCTCCATCGAAGACGAAGCCTCTTCGGCCGCCGCCGCCTGCGCGCTGGCGCCCTTTGAGACCTGGATCGAAGCCGTCGAAATGGACTGGCTGGCGGCCGCCACTTCTCCGGCAATGGAGCGGATATCGCCGACCGTCTGAGTCAGACCGCTCACCATCGCAGCCAGCGCCTGCATCAGCTTGTCCTTCTCAGAGCGCTCGCGGATGTCCACCGTCAAGTTCCCATTGGCAATCTCTTCAGCCGCCGCCGTGATTTCGTTCATCGCCGCGACTAGCGCGTTCAGATTGTTCTTGATGAGGTTGAAGTCGCCGTAGTATGTGTCGGTGATGGGTGGCGGATTATCTCCCTTGCTAATCAGCTCCACGTATTTTGCGGAAACATTCAGCGGATTGATCACCGCGTCCAGAATCGCATTCACGCCGCGAACGATCTCCGCGTAAGCGCCGCTGAACTGCTCGTGCTTGCCACGCTCGTTCAGCTTGCCGGCGTTTGAAGCTTCGGTCAAGCGCGCCAGCTCCTTATGCAGTCCCTGTAGAACCTGGGCCACATTGTTGATCGCCTGCTTCATCCTCTCGTGGTCGCCCTTGTAGGTCTGGGCAATCAGTTCGTCGATCTTGCCGTTGGAGACTTGAATAAGAATGCGATTGCCTTCACCGATGGGCAGCAGAATCGCATCCAGCATGGTGTTCACTCCGCGCACGATCTCGGCATATGCACCCTGGAATTGTTCCGGCTTGCCGCGGTCGGAGAGTTGTCCCTCCTTCGACGCCTCGATCAACCGTGCCAATTCCTTCTGAAGCCCTTGCAGCACCATGGCCACATTGTTAATTGCCTGCTTCATCTTCTCGTGATCGCCCTTGTAGGTCTGGGCAATCAGTTCGTCGATTTTGCCGTTGGCAACCTGTGCCAGAATGCGGTTTCCCTCGCCGATGGGGAGCAGAATCGCATCCAGCATGGTGTTGACGCCGCGCACGACCTCTGCAAACGCGCCCTGGAACTGTTCTGGTTTGCCGCGCTCGGAAAGCAGCCCCTCCTTGGAGGCCTCGACCAGCCGCGCCAGTTCCTTTTGCAGCCCCTCGACGACCACCGCAACATTGTTGACGGCCAGCTTCATCTTCTCGTGATCGCCCTTGTAACTCTGGGTAATCAGCTCGTCGATCTTGCCCGCGGAAATCTGCGCGAGAACCCGATTGCCCTCGCCGATAGGCAGAAGGATCGCGTCGAGCATCTCGTTGACGCCCCCAAGCATCTCGCGATGAACGCCGCTAAATAAGGTCGCCTTGGCGCGCTCATTGAGGCGCCCATCCTTGGACGCATCCACCAGCCGCATGATCTCCTGCAATACCATCAAGGAATCGTCCTCTTCCGGGCGAGCCTTGACGGTTACGCGTTCGCGGACTCCATGGCCGTTGCCGTTCCCGGATTTCCGGGATTCGCTTGCCGCATCATTTACCAGTGTTGTTGGCATAAATTTTGCCTCTCTTTCTCGTGATTTCGTTCTCTTCGTATCCCTGGCATCCTGCCTATTGATTTGCCCCAGGACCCGGAGAAGTTCAAAACTCAGCAGGTTGAACCGTTATTTGATGGGCGCTGGCGCTCGTGTCCAGCACCGACAATCTCCTGACCAGCTCTTCGCCGCGCAGCCGGACGACCGCGCGCGCTCTGCGACACGGCGCGCACCACATCCTGCGCCAGCCGCTCCGGGTCGAGAATCAGCGCCACCGTTCCGTCGCCCAGA
>Ga0187871_10000855_pt1 | contig 27726 bp, 31 predicted proteins | sample June2016WEW_16_1_FD_132988 | JGI IMG/M metagenome (GOLD analysis project Ga0187871, IMG submission 132988) | Peatland microbial communities from SPRUCE experiment site at the Marcell Experimental Forest, Minnesota, USA - June2016WEW_16_10 | ecosystem: Environmental > Terrestrial > Soil >...
GGCCGGCGGATTTGACGTTGCAGCCCTGACCGAGGTAGGATGTGAATGCGGGGTGGAGCAGTCTGGTAGCTCGTTGGGCTCATAACCCAAAGGTCGGTGGTTCAAATCCACCCCCCGCAACCAAAATAGATACATCTTCCTTTCCATTTTTCGTCTCCCTCCAAAAGGAGTAGAATGATGTCGTGAGCACTGCCCGTTACGTCCAGTGGCAACAGGGAGGCACGTGGCTTGGGTATTTTGTGGAGTTCCCCGACTACCTGACCCAAGGCGAGACGTTGCCGGAATTGGAAGAGAATCTCCGTGATCTCTACCGGGACTTGACCAGCGGCGAGATTCCGGGCGTCCGCAGAGTCGCAGAGCTTGCAGTTGGATGAAGCGGACGGATCTGATTCGGAAGCTTGAAAACCTAGGGTGCTCGCTGGTCCGCCACGGTGGAAAGCACGATTGGTACCGCAATCCGAAAACCGGGATGTCGCAACCAGTGCCCCGTCACAAGGAAGTAAACGAAATCTTCGCCAAGCACATCCTGAAGAAGCTCACAGATTAACGGCGGTTCAACTAGCGCCAATTTGAATCGGAGGATGAGTACGTTCGGAGCGTTGCTGCCCCCCGCAACCAAGAAAAACCCATTTATTCCCTTCGGTTCTCGACCGGCCGCCGTTCTCCTTTATTCCACACATGCGCTGGAATGATTCTGTGAAGACCACCAGGTACGTGCACCGGCAGGATTGAGAGATGTGGCTCGGCTGCCGCGACGAGTTCCCCAGACCGGTTACTCCGGTCGATACTGCTCATGTTTAGTCTCCTGTCCCGCCTAATAATCGACAATGTCAAGATCTGGGATGTAAGGTGGCCTTGTTAGGCCATTCGATAGGCATCGTGGGGCAGCGCGATGCGCTGCCGCGGAGCTTTTAGCGCCGTTCAGGCGAGCGAAGCTGGCCGCGGAGCGGGTTCGGGAGAACCCGCGCACAGGCCTGGAGGCCTGCCCCACCAAAAGGCCCAAGTCCAGCTAAGCCGTCTGAAAGCCGGCTGCGGGCAGAATTGCCCGCCCTCCAATTCGTGCAGAATCGCGTATCTTGCTAAAACTAGGTGACTAGGCTGACACGCTGCCCCGCGCCATCGAGATCGACAGCCAGCCCAATCGGAACGGCGCGCGCATCACGCATCCCGCAGCCCCGGCCGGCGGACCGCAAGGAAAATTCCATACAACCCAGTCAGCGCGGCGCTCACCCCTGCCGTCAGCGGCCCTCCCATCGCCCCAATCAGCGCCCCGGCGGGGAAGTCGCCCAGCGGCCGGACGCCCATCACCAACAGCGTGTTCAGACTCATAATGCGCCCGCGCATCTGCGCCGGCACGCGCGTCTGCATCAACGTGACCGCGGTCGCCCCAGCCGCATTCTGCGCCGCGCCCAAAAACAGCAGCGCCGCCACCGACAGCCACACGGCCGCGCTTGCCGCAAACACGCCTAGCGCCACGCTCCAGATCATGACAGCCGCGAGAAACAGCCGGCCCTTGTAGCGGAAATCGCCCAGGGAGGCCACTGCCAGTCCGCCGAGGATGGTCCCCACTCCGACCGCCGAGAACAGGAAGCCCATCTGCGCGGCCGATAGGTGCAGCACCCGTAACGCGAAGATTGGCAGCATCACCGCCGGCGAGGGTCCCAGGAAAAGCAGCGCGCCATAGCCTGCCATGACCCCGGGCAGCGCCCGATCGCGCGCGGCCGTCGCTAACGTGGCGCGCACCGAGGACCACAGAGGTTCGCGCATCGAAGGCGCGGGCTGGCCCGCTGCGCGCAGACGCCACAGCGCCACGATCACCGCCACGTAACTGGCCGCGTTCAGCAGGAAATTGCCGCCGTATCCGATTACAGCCACCATCACCCCCGCCAGCGCCGGCCCGAACGTGGAAGCGCCGCTGAAAATGATGGACTGCAGCGAGACGGCGTTCATCAAATCGGCGGGAGCCACCAACGATGGAATCAGCGACGCGCGCGCCGGCTGGTCGAAACTCAATGCCGCGCCTCCGCAAAATGCCAACGCTACCACAATCCACAACCGGACGACGCCCGCGAGCGTCAGCGCGCCCAATGCGGCGGCCAGCAGCAGCATAAAGGTTTGCGTGACGATCAGCAGCCGCCGCTTATCGAGACGGTCGGCGATGGCGCCGCCCATCGGGGCGAACAGGAAAAAGGCCGCGGCTTGCGCCAGCGATACGGTCCCCAACGCCAGCGCCGATCCGCCCGTCAGACGCAACACCAACAGCGCCTGCGCCACGATCTGCATCCAGGTGCCCACCGCCGAGACGAAAAGGCCCATCCACAGCAGGCGGAACTCGCGATGGCGCAAGGCGCGCAGAGCGTCAAACTGCATGGTTCCCTACCAGTTCACCACACATGCTATACTTTTCCCCAAGGAGGGAAGCGTGAACTGGACAACACCGGATTTTGAAGTCGTCTCCGTCAGTTGCGAAATCAATTCCTACGCACCGGCTGAAATCTAGCGTGCTGGTGAGTATACTCGGCGCAGCGGCCGGCGGCGGATTCCCGCAGTGGAACTGCAATTGTGATAATTGCCGCCGGCTCCGCGCTGGAACTTTGCGCGCCAAAACGCGCAGCCAGATCCAGGTGGCCGTAAGCGCCGATGGCCGCGCGTGGCACCTGTTGGGCGCCTCCCCCGATCTCGGCAAGCAGATCGAATCGAGTCCGTCTTTCCATCCCCGTCAAGGCCTGCGCGATTCCCCGATCGTATCCGTTATCCTCACTTGCGCCGAAGTCGACCAGTCGCTGGGCCTGCTCCTGTTGCGCGAGATGCATTCGTTTACGGTCTACGCCACGGCGTCGGTGCGCGACATCCTGCTGAGTGACAACAGCATGTTCCGCATGCTACATCGCGCCGCCGGGCAAGTCGAGTGGCACTCGGTGCGCCCCGGCGCGCCATTCGAAGTAGAGGCCGGAATACAGGTGGAGGCTATACCTATGGGAGGCGGATATCCGAGTTACGTGAGAGCCGACCGGCTGGCCGTCTGCCGTGCGGACGAGGCCGTGGTGGGACTGTCCATCCAGTGCGGCGGACGCGCCATGCTCTTCCTGCCGGGCGTTCCCCGCATCGACGATGCGCTGCTCGCGCGTATGGAACAGAGCGACTTGCTCCTGCTGGACGGCACCTTCTGGTCGGACGACGAGTTCATCCGCGTGTGGCCGGAAGCGCGCACGGCCAGAGCCATGGGGCACCTGCCGATCTCCGGCGACAACGGCAGTCTGGAGCGGCTCGCCGCGCTACGCCGTCCGCGCAAAGTGTTTGTGCACATCAATAATACGAACCCGATTCTGGACGAGGACGGCGCGGAGCATGCAGCCGTGCGCGAGGCCGGTTGGGAAGTGGCCTGCGATGGGATGACAATAGAATTATGACGGCCCCAGCGATCCCCCATGTGAGCGACGCCGCGGACCTGTTGCCCCCCGCCGAGTTGCACGCCCGCCTGCAATCCGTGGGCGACCAGTTCTATCACCACCGGCATCCGTTTCACCTGCGGATGCACGAAGGCCTGCTCACGCGCGGCCAGTTGCAGGCGTGGGCCTTGAACCGCTACTACTACCAGAGCCGCATTCCGATCAAGGATGCCATCATTCTTTCCCGCTCCGACGATCCGGAGTTCCGCCGCGCGTGGCGCAAGCGCGTGGTGGATCACGACGGCAACCGCGCCGGCGAAGGCGGCATCGAACGCTGGATTCAGTTGGCCGAGGCGACCGGCCTCGACCGCGAACGCGTGATCGCCGGCCGCGAGATCCTGCCGGGCACGCGCTACGCCGTGGACGCTTACCTGAAGCTGGTTTCGGGCGGCACATTGCTTGAAGCCACGGCGTCTTCGTTGACGGAGTTGTTCTCCGGCCGGCTGATCGCGTTGCGCATGGATGCCATGCGTAAGCATTATGCATGGCTGGAGCCGGGCTTGTCGTATTTCCAGGCGCGTCTCACGCAGGCGCCCGAAGACGCGGCGTTCACGCTCGATTGGGTCACGCGGCAGGCCGCTACGCGCGCGCAGCAGGAGTCGGTCGTCGCGGCGCTGCGCGCCAAGTGCGACATCCTTTGGGCGCAGCTCGACGCGCTGTACTACGCGTACGTGGAACCGGGCTGGCCGCCGCCCGGAGCGTTCCAGCCATGACCCCTGCCAGCATTCCGCGGCTGGCCCGTGGTTGCCGCCTTTCCGAAGACCCGGCTCAAGGCTGGGTGCTGCTCATTCCGGAAGGAGTGCTGCGATTGAGTGGCCCGGGCCCGCGGATCCTGCAACGCTGCGACGGTTCGCGCAGTTTCGCGGACATCGTGCGGGAACTGGGAGACGAATTTGCCGTGGCGGATACCGGGCTCGTGCAGACCGAAACAGCCGCGTTTCTGGATCGCCTCGTAGCGCGGCGCATCGTGGTAGTGGAGTGACTGTGCGCCCGCAAGCCTTAATCGCCGAGATCACGCATCGCTGCCCGCTGCACTGCGTGTACTGCTCAAATCCTCTGGCCATGCAGCCGCGCGCGGACGAGATGGCCGCCGATATCTGGACGCGGGTTTTCCGCGAGGCGGCCGGACTCGGCGTGCTGCACGTCCACCTGACCGGCGGCGAGCCGGTGCTGCGGCCGGATCTGGAAGAACTGGTCCGCGCGGGCCGCGCCGCAAACCTGTATGTGAACCTGATCACGTCCGGCATCGGCCTCACCGAGCCGAAGCTGGATGCGTTGATCGACGCCGGGCTCGACCACCTGCAGCTTAGCTTTCAGGATGCGGACGAAGCGCCCGCCAATGAATTCGCCGGTGCGCGCGCGCACGCCCGCAAATTGGCGTTGGCGGAAATCGTGCGCGCCCGGCAAATCGGGTTCACGCTCAACGCCGTGGTTCACCGCCGGAACCTCGATCGCCTGGACGACATCGTGGCGATGGCCGAGCGTCTGGGCGTGGATCGCCTGGAAATCGCTAACGTGCAGTATTACGGCTGGGCCATCGAGAACCGCGAGAAGCTCATGCCCACGCGCCGGCAGCTCGACGCGTGCGTGGCCTCCGTGCGCACGCACCAGGAGCGGCTGAAAGGCCGCATGCGCATCGACTTCGTCCCGCCGGACTATTACGCGCGCTATCCGAAAGCCTGCATGGGCGGGTGGGGACGCTCGCTGATGCTCATCGACCCGGCGGGCTTCGTCTTGCCGTGTCACGCCGCGGCGGTGATTCCGGACCTGACCTTCGACAACGTGAAGTCTCGTCCGCTGCGCTGGATCTGGGAAGAATCCACCGCCTTCCAGCGCTTCCGCGGCGAAGACTGGATGCCCGAGCCTTGCCGGAGCTGCGACCGCCGCCAAGAAGATTTCGGCGGCTGCCGTTGCCAGGCTTTGCTGCTCACCGGCAACGCCAGCGCTACCGACCCGGTCTGTTCCCTGGCGCCCGATCGCAAGGTGGTGGATGCCGTGATCGAGCGGGCCAACGCGGCCGGCGTCAATGCGCCCGATTGGGTGTACCGCATCGACCCCGCGTAGTCGGGCGGCGCCATGCGCTGCCGCGGCTTCTGATGACGGCTCAGGGAGTTTGTCCTTTTGGTGGGGCAGGACTCCAGTCCTGCGCGGGTTCTCCAGAACCCGCTCCTGGCGAGCGTAGCTCGCCTGTGTCGGCAGTAGCAGCAGCGGTCCGTTCGGGAACGTCTCCTGCGCCGGACGCCGGCAAAGCTCCGAGGCAGGCGGCCTACGAGGCCGCCGCAGGCTGCGAGCCTGCCCCACGGCACGCCGTCAACCCAACTGAAATGGCCAAGCTCCACAGCCGGCTACTGAACGACCTGGATCGCAAGATTCGCGGTGGCCGTGTGTCCCGCGCCGTCCTCGGCGATCAACTTGTACTCCGTGTCTTGCCTGGGCGCGACCTCCAGACAGTCGGTTATCGCCGGATGCAACTCTGCCACCGCGGGCTCCATGCGGACTCGCTTTGCCCCGAAAACTCCAAAGCAGATTCTGGCCTGCTGCCCCCGCCGGATGGCCCGCGGAACCGCATAGAAGTTGAGTATCCTGAAATCCGTTCCGCCGATCGTGTCGATCGTCTGGCGGGCGCGGCGCACTTCTTCAGCATGGCGCATGTGCTCGGCGTCTCGCGCACTACTCCAGCGCGAGTAGAAGATCCAGCCATCGTAGATTACGGCGGCCAACACCCCAATGCCGACCAACGGCAGCGCGCGGCGAAGTAGACGGATAGGCTCGGGCATTCACACCCCGCGGAAAAGCAATGCATCCCGCACCGGCGGCGTCTCGTTGATGAACACATCGCCATCCGCGAGATCCGGCGCCGGCGGATTTAGAATGGGTTGATCCAGCACGCCCACGCCATGCTTCGCCAGCACCGCGACGATCTTCAAACCAGGTTCTCCAGCGTATCCTCCAGCGCCGCGTGGATATCGTGAAAGTACGACTCATCCGTGTCGAACTCTTCAATCGCGCCATCCGGCCAACAGTCTTCGATAGCGGCCGCTACATCTGCCCCAATCCGGCCCGCATCCATTACTTCATTTTGGCATGCAAGGCCGCCACGCCGATCTGTCCGTTCAGGTTCTCGTCCGGCGATGGCGCATCGCCGCCGCCGAACCACATGCTCAAGCGGCCATCCTGAAGCAGTTCGATGGTTGGGTCGCAAATTACCCGGCTGTCCCACGCCTCGCCCCCTTGGAACACCTCCGGCAGTTTTTCCCAATGGACGCCGTCGATCGACCGCGCCATTCCCAGCCGCCGATTTTGCCGTGCATCGCGGCCGGTATACAGCATCCAGTAGTAACCGTGCGCGATCCACACGGCCGGCTCGCCCAGCCCCATCTCGTCGAAGCTGCCGTATTTGCCAAGCTCCAGAATGGGGTTCGACCTCAGCTTCTGCCAATCGACGCCGTCCAGCGACCGCGCCACTCCCAACCGCTGGCGCCGCGCCCGATCCTCGCCCAGGTAAAAGAGGTAGAAATACCGGCCGACCTTGATGGTGTAGGGATCGGCCAGACCGCGTTCGTCCCAACTCCCGCGCGGACCGAAATCCATCACCGGAAATTGCGACTTTCGCCAAACGCGGCCATCGCGCGAGCGCGCCAATCCCAGCCTTGGCGTTTCCTTCGGACCGGCCTGGTACCAATACCAGAACTCGCCTCCGTCGAAAATCGCGGCGCCGTTGGCCGCGATATAGTCGCCTTCCCCGGCGCGCGGTTCGGGAGCCAGCGCTACGCCTTCTTTCTTCCAGGCGAGGCCGTCGGTGGACGTCGCCAGGATTGTGCGCCACGTCTTTCCGTCGAAGCCCGAATAGAAGTTGTAATAGAGGGCGCCGCGGCGGACCACGGACGGGTTCAAGGCATCGTGGGAATCCCAATCGCCGGGGCCGCCATGCGGCAAAACCGGGGCGTCGCGCGGTTCCCATTCGTAGCGCACCTGCGGCTCGGCCGGCGCCAGTTCCGGGAGCCGGAAATCGGAGTAACCGCCTCCGCGGCATCCGCCCCATCCGAAAACGAGAATGCCAAGCGCGCTGCCGCGCATGGCGCGCGCCGCCCTGTTGGCGTTCACGGAATCGGTACGCGCAGCTTGAGGCCGGCGCCTCGCCCGGGCCGCGATTCCAGCGTCATTTCCGCATTCAACGCGCGCGCCCGCCGCTTAAGAGAGGCCGGCCCCAAACGCAGCAGTTCCAATTCGTCCAACGTATAAACGCCGCTGAAGTGGAAGCCTCCGCCATTGTCGTCCACCGATAACTCCAGCGTCTTGGCCACCCGCTCCAAAGCGACTGCCACGCGCGTGGCGCCGGCGTGTTTTAGTACGTTGTGCAGCGCTTCCCGCAGCATCTGAATCACCTCTGAAGCCATTTCCTCGGGGAACTTCAAGGTTCCCTCGCCGCCCACGAAAGATACTGGGATGCCACTCTCCTTCTGAAAATTCTCGCAAATCCGCCGCGCTGAGGCGTACAGGTTGGAACCCTGCATCTCCGGCGGCCGCATACTCCGTACGAAAGCGCGCAGTTCCTTCACCTGTTGCTGCGCCAACTCCTGCAGGTCTCGCAGGTCGTCCATTCCAGCTCCCAAATCCCGTTCCAGGATTTTGCGCAGAATCTCCAGACGCATCTGCAGGCTGATGAAGCTTTGCAGCGGGCCGTCGTGGAAGTCGGAGGCGATCCGCTGCCGTTCCGCCTCGCGCGCGCGCCGCGCCTCTTCCTTGGTCTCACCGCAGTCGCGCTCCAGTTCCTCCATGCGCGATTCCAAGCGTTTCTTGTAGACCGAAACGGCGTAGGCCAGCGCGCCCATCACCACCGCCGTGCGCCTGATCGGGAATACGTTATCCGATTGCACCGCCACGCAGAAGACCGCGCTTACCACCACCACAATCAAAACCTCGGGCGCGCGATATGCGGACACCGCCTCCGCCAGCATATAGAGATAGTAAAAGGCGGGAAGCCAAATGACCGATCCGATCCCGGCCGCGACCAGCACTAGAAAATAGACTACATCCGCGAAAAGCACCAGCAAGGCGAACGCCCCGCCGCCTTTTTCCCTGAGTGGAACCAGCAGGCTGAAAACCAGGTACACGGCAACCGCCGGCAGTTCCCAGGGCGTACGCTTGGGCGCAAGCAGCAACTCGCTCGCCAATCCGGCGGCTGCAAACGCCAGGCGCGCCCACACGAAGCCGCGCTTCCAGGCCGCCGGCAACGCAACCGGATCACCTGGCACTTGCGCTCATCGTGCAGCTAACGCCGGTATAGAAAAAGCGTATGACTGCGGCCCTCGCCATCATCTTCGATGTCTTCCACCTTTACCGGTGTCCAGCCCCTGAATTCAAAATCGTGCGCCACGACGCGCGCACCTTTTTTCAGTTGCCGCTCCAGCAGCGGCTGCACCTTATCGTTGGAATTCGGCAACAGATAGACTGTAATTAGGTCGGCCGAACTGTAGTCCTGCTTCAGAATATCGCCATCCACGATTTGCGCGGTTTTTTCCAAACCGAGCTTGCGGATACGCTCCAGGCTTTGCCGGCACAAATCTTTATCCAGCTCCACTCCGACGGCTTCGGCGTGAAACTTCTGAGCTGCCGCGATGACGATGCGTCCGTCGCCGCTGCCTAGATCGAACATCTTTTCGCCCGGCTTTAGTCCCCCCAGTTCCAGCATCTTCACCACAATGCTCTCCGGGGTTGGATAATAGGGTGCCAGCTTTGCGGGATCCTGCGCCCATACCGCGGCGCAAACCAGTCCCCAAACAAGATGGCGTAATCGCATCGCAACTCCCCTCAATTGGGGCGATTTGAGTGTAACAAAAAGCACAACCAACTAGCACCACTAACTGTTGGTTACCCACCGGTCCCCGGCCAGGCAGCGAAGATTGGGGCGCTCACCGCAGCCCATAAGTTACTTGGGGGCCTTCCACCGGCCATCGCGAGCCGTTCCGGGTAACTTCTTTTGAGCCGGCAGTATAACGAGCATGCCCGCTCTGCCGCTGACCTGCGCTACGCCTTCCGGACCCTTCGCAGATCGTACAAGAGCTTTGGGGGGGCGGGATTTATCCCGCGCGGGGCTTTAGCCCCGTCTTGGCGAGCGTAGCTCGCCCTCGGGCGGGTCTGGAGACCCGCCGCAGGCGTAGACGCCTGCCCCACCAAATGGCCAATCTCCAATAGCCCCCGCCGCAGGGGGCCCTCTATAGGCTGCGACTGGTCTTCCACCACCCCCCTGCGGCGGGATATCTTCGCTGCTGCCGCGACGCGATGGCCAAGTTCCGCACCGCCGGTGCACGCTCGCGCGCCCGCCTCATCGCGCGGTCTTGATGGCCTCTCGCAAAGTCAGGCAAACCTCGGCGATTTCGCCGTCCATCAGCCGATTGAAGAAAGGCAGCGCCAGCGTGCGCGATGCGACATTCTCCGTGACAGTCGGGCCGCGGCCCCGATCGGCGTAGGCTGCGTAGAGCGGTTGCCCGTCCACCGGCGCAAAGTAGCGCCCGCAACCGATGCCCCGCGCAGCCATGTACGCTACCACTCGATCGCGGTCTTCCTGCCTGAAGCAATCGGCCAGCCGCACCACGAAAACAAACCAGCACACGCGTCCCCCGGCGATTTCGAAAACGGGGAGGGTCAGTTCGGGAACCGCGCGCAGATGCTCCCGGTAACAGGCCGCCCGATTCTCGCGCCGCGCGAGAATGCTTTCGATCCGGCTCATCTGCGAGAGGCCCAAAGCGCAATTGATTTCGGACAGCCGGTAGTTGTAGCCGAGCAGGGTGTGATCCAGCCAGCCGTCTGCCGGCCTCCGGCCCTGATTGCGGAGTGCGCGAACGGTTTCCGCGAGCGCACGGTCGCGCGTGACTAGCATGCCGCCTTCACCGGTGGTGATGGGTTTGTTCGGATAGAATCCGAAGACTCCCAAGTCGCCGATCCCGCCGGCTCTTCTGCCGCGATACTCCGCTCCCAGAGCCTCGCAGGCGTCCTCAATTACCCGGATACCGTGCCGTGCCGCAATTTGCAGGATCGGATCGAGATCCGCCGGACACCCGAACGTGTGCACTACGATAATGGCGCGCGTGCGTGGCGTGATGGCCGCGGCCACGCTTTCGGGCGTGAGGTTCAACGTGTGCGGATCGATGTCCGCGAATACAGGGGTGGCGCGCACGTATCGCACGGCATGCGCGACGGCGATGAAAGTGAAGGATGGGAGGATCACTTCATCGCCTTCGCCGATGCCGAGCGCGGCCAGGCCCAGGTGCAATCCAGCCGTGCCGGACGATAGCGCCACGGCGTAGGGCCCGCCGGTATAATTAGCGACGGCTTCCTCGAACTCCTCCATCTTGGGGCCGAGGCTGAGCCGCGGAGTACGCAGCACTTCGACCACGGCTTCGATATCGGCTTCGGAAATGTCGGGAGCGGAAAGCGGAATTCTCATTTTGCCCGCTTGATCAGAAGTTCCTCGCCTAGCGGCACGGACGTCAGAACAGCCGCGATCCGTTCCGCGGCGTGCCCGTCGCCATATGGGTTCTCCATTCCTTCCAGCGAGCGGCGAAACACCTCGCCCATCGCCGTGCCGGCCCGATCCAGAATTGCGGCGGCACTCGCCTCGGCATCCAGCACATTGCGGGCGCGCTCCCGTCCGCGTTGGCGTATGCCCACGTCGACCGCCGGCAGCGCGAAGGATGCCGCCTCCATAATCCCACTGCTGGAGTTTCCCAACAAAAGATCCGCCGATCGCAACAGACTCCAGTAGAGCGCGGGGTCCAGGTTGACAAATACCCGGCCATTCCCCCGCCGGCCGATGAAAGACTTGGCCCGCTCGATCAGCGCCCGGCTGCCGGCGTCGGCGTTCGGATAACAGAACAGAAGCTGCGCCGGGATGGATTCGAGCGCGGAAAACAGTGCGTCGGCTTCGCGCGTCGTATCGCGCGCGATGGTGGTAGGGTGGTAGGCGATCAGTGCCGTTGGCGGCGTAAGCTGCATGTCCAGGCGCGCCTCAACCTCTTCGCGGCTGAACAGCGCACTGCGGCGCAAGTGGTCGAGTGAAGGCGCGCCGGTGCGGTGCACGCGCCAATCCTCTTCGCCCATCGCGATCACCCGCGCCCGCGCCCGTTCCGTGGACGTGAAGTGCACATGGCTGAGCTTCGTGAGCGCATTGCGAATGGCATCGTCGATCGCGCCTTCGCTGATCTCCCCGCCTTCGATGTGCGCCAGCGGAATGCGCAGCGCCGTGGCCACCGCCGCGGGCGCGAGCATCTCATAGCGATCCGCAATCAGCAGCAGCAGGTCGGGACGCATTTGTCCCAGGCAATCGGCCAGGCTCAGCGTCGCCAAGCCGATCGTCTTGGCCATGCCGACATCGCTGTCGGAACTCAGCAGGCATTCGATGCGCGCGTCGATGCGGAATCCGTCCTTCTCGATTTCCGTCGCGGTGGACCCGAATTCCGGGGAAAGGTGCGGCCCCAGCGCGATGATTTTCAAGTCCACCGCGGGATACGCGGCCAGTTCCCGCAGCGGCCAGTACAGGTGGCAGTAGTCGGCGCGCGAGGAAGTGACGACCGCGATTTTACGCTTCATTCCGCCGCGCTCCTGACGACGGAACTCGGTTGGTACTCCGGAACCATCGCGCAGATCGTCTCTAGTAGCGCCGCCAGATCTCCGCCGGCGAGCAGGCAGTCGATCTGGGCCATCCGCCCGTGCAGTTCCGCCGGCGCGGGCGTTGGCGTCCTGATAACTGCCAACGGACCGGCCGATCCATCGCGGATTTCCGTCTGAAACATCAGATCTTCGTGCAGCTTCTCCCCCGGACGCAGACCGATAAACCGGATTTCGATGTGGGGCGGCGCCGTGCGCCGCCTCCGGCCGGCCGTTTCGATGAGGAAGCGCGCGCGATCGGCAATGTTTTCCGGCTCGCCAAGCACCGGCAGCAGAATTTTGCCGTCGCAATCCGCGGCGCCGCCGGCAAGGATCGCCTCGACCGCTTGCTGGAGCGACATGAAATACCGGCTCACTTCCGGATGCGTGACGGTAACCGGACCGCCGCGGGCAATCTGCTCCAGAAAGATGGGGACCACGCTGCCCGTCGATCCGACGACATTGCCTAGCCGGACGGCGTTCATGCGGCATGCCGGGCCGCTGAGCGCGGTGACGGTCAATTCCGCAAGCCGCTTGGATGCGCCCATGATGCTGTGCGGGTTCACCGCCTTATCGGTAGAGACCAGCACCAGCGCCGGCACGTTGTATGCGAGCGCCGCGCCAGCCAGTGTGTGGGTGCCGATCGCATTGTTGCGCACCGCGGCGAACGGGTTGAGTTCCAGCAGGGGCACGTGCTTGAGTGCCGCCGCGTGATACACGATCCGCGGTCGAAAGCGGCCGAAGACGCCGTGGATCAATCGGGCGTCGGTCACGCTGCCCAGGATAGCTTCGTGCGCGACGCTGGGGTGAACCTCTTCCAGATAGCGGTGTATCCCAAACAGGTTGTGCTCGGAAGCATCCAGCAGGACAATGCGTTCGGGGCCGGCGGCGGCGATGGCTTTGACCAGCGCCGATCCAATAAAGCCGCCCGCGCCCGTCACTAGAACCGTGGCGCAAGCACTCGTGCGTGCCGTGTCGAGACTCGTCTCGACACCCTGCCCTGAGAAATGCCGGCTCAATCGGAGCGTTACCGGATCGATCATATCCTGCTGTTGATTCGACCCACCATGATCTTCGGGTCTGACGCGATGAGCGTTCGCAGCATAGGAATTCGGTCCACCCCCAGTCTATAACACTGCGACGGGCCGCACCGGAACACGTTCCGCCTGTTGACGTACAATCGTGGGTGAATGGCCGCCAGCCACTTTGCGTTCGGCTCCGTGGCTCGCGGGTACGGCACGCCGGAAACACTTGGTTAGCGCGCTTGCAGAACCCCCGTCGTTCGATTGGCCACTATCCGTTCGATTATTTGAAGCGAATCCTCGCTTTACGGCAATAGGTCGCCGGAAATGCACCCTTACTTCAGGCTCGCCTCCATTATTATTCGACCGAAATTGGCGAATATTCCGCTTGACGCGAAAGCGCGCTTCGTATATGATCCCATTAGTCCTGGCTTGGGCCATTCCAACGGAGGACATCCGAATGCAAAGAGTTTCCGCCACACACACACACACACACACACTACTTTTTGGTGTGTTTTATTACTTATGAGTTCGAGGGCCGCCGGCCAGACAATCTCGACGGCCCCCACCGTCGTGGACGACGGTGAGCCGTACGGCGGAGTTTCGATCCACCATGCAAGCTCCACGCCGGGAATCCAGCCAGCTAACGCGGGCGGCGTTTGCAACCCCGGCGACCCCTGCGTGCTGACTGGCCAATACAGCCGCTATCGCACGAGCGCTAACCCCTACGAGCAGACGCTCGCGGCCGGCGTTGACACGTCCTCGTTCGGGCTGACCAATTTTTTCCAATTCCCGACGCACACGCTGCCGGCGCGGCCCTCGCCCCCGGGGGGAAACTACACTTTCGAGCCTGCGGTGGCCCAGCCGCTGTATATCACCAATCTCACCGTCAACAATGCGACCAAGAATGTCCTGCTGGTAGCGTCGCTGGACGATTATGTATACGCATTCGACACCAGTAATGGAAACCTGCTGTGGTCCGTCAACTTGGCCAACGACTGTGGCGCGGGCACTGGTTGGCCGTTCGACAACAACTTCAGCCACAATCCCGGCGGTACGAACCTCGTCTACTATGGCGTCGTGGCAACGCCCGCGATCGATATCTACTCGGGCACCACTCAGGTCCAACCGCATTTGTCGTATCCGCCTGCGTCACGTCGCCGACGTCCGACGTCATCCAATGGAACCTTGACGCGATCAATATGACGAATGGGTCGCTGATGAACAACACCCGTAATATCATCACGGCCGCGGGTTTCAATCCCTCCTTCCAGGTGGCACGTGCCTCGCTCCTTCTGACCCATCCAACAAGCACGACGACCTATGTCTACGTGGCGTTTGGCACGGGGGCCGGGGAGGTCCTAGCGGCGGCTTCCTGTACCGGGTTCTCTTCCTGCAACTACTCCGGATGGATGTTCCTCTATTCGGTCGCATACGCCGCCTGCGCCCCCCCTTACACCTCATGCAGCGCGACGCTCAGCCAGACTGCCTCGTTCGCTACATCGGGTACAGGACGAACCACCACGAATGTTTTTCCTCAAATATGGGCGCAGCTTAATAACGGGGACCCGCCTCTCAGTCCCACGAATGTCGGTAGGCCAGCCGCGGGCGCCTACGACCAAGGAGACAACTGGGTGGTCAGCCAGGGAGGTATCTGGCAGTCGTCGGGCGGCCCTTCGTCGGGCGCGACCTCCGCCGCGAATGTCTACGTGGCTTCCGGCAACGGCCCTTTCGCCTGCAACAACATCAACAGCCCAAATTGCCCGGACCCAACTGAGGTCTATTACTGGGGATCGTCCGCTATCAAGTTTCCCGCGGCCAACCAACTGAACCCGCTCACTCCCACGGATTTCTACGCACCGAACGAGCAGACCTTCACGGCGAACTCCGACGGCGATGCTTCCCCGTCAAACTACGAGACGGGAGAGTTGAGCCGCCTGGACCTGGACTTCGGGTCCACTCCGCCGGTGATCGTGCCGACCGTGAGCGGCCAAGCGCCCATGTTCGCCCTGCTCGCCGATAAGAGCGGATATATGTACGTGGTTCCGGCGGAAGCAAACGGCACTTCGGCCACTGTAAACATGGGCGAGTTCTATACCGGCGATGTGGGCCTCATCAACGGCGCCGTGAATACGCAGCTACCTTTCCAGGCGAGCCAACTGCCCAAACTCCCCAACACCAGTTTCCCGGTCTGTCCGGTCGCCACGGGCGCGCCGTATTGGACGAATACCGGCGCGTCCTGCGACGAGATCCATGAGATCGCGCTTTTGGCTCTTAGCGCCTACTCTCTGCAGTTCGCCTTCGTGTGGCCAGTGAACGAATCGGTCGAAGTCTTCAGCGGCCATCCGGGGACAACCGGTAGCGGCTACAATTACTCCCTGGGTCGGGCGTTCAACCCGTGCCCGCTCGGATATACAAGCCTTCCTGGAGACTGCCAGGGAAGCAACCCATCCTATCCCGGGGCCGGCCAGGGCGTCGCGGAAGCGGCAATGGCCATCGCCAGCGGAACAAACGACGCCACGCTGTGGGCCATCGCGGTCGATCCCAACGTCGGCGGCACTTGGGGCTGGCTCTACGCCTACACCATCGACATTGCCGACGGATTCCTCTTTCATCTGTGGGATAGCGGCACCGGGATGGGCAATTGTGGCAACACCAGCGCAAACGGTTGGCTCGCGAGCGCGTTCACCGAGCCAACGCTGGCCAACGGCGCGGCCTACGTCCCATCGGTGTGCGTGGTGAAGGGCACTAGCGCGTCGTACCAGAACTGCGGCCAGGTGCCGGCGGCGGATATCGCCAGCGGCATTCTGGTTTTCAGCGCCTGCCAGTAACTACGGAGGGGTTCATGCTTAAGGTACTCCTAACCGCTGTGTTTCTCGCGCTTGCACTAGCCCCGCCTAGTAGCCTCGCGGCCGAAATGCCAATCTATAAGCTCCTCTACTCGGCGCCTGATCCGAGCAGCCAGGGAGCGGCGCCCAGACCGTGTTCGAGATAGCGCCTGGGTTGTTTTGCTTTCTAAGTGGAATGCAGGGGCAGACTTTTGGCCCATCGCTTTTCTCCTTAACCGGTGCGGGCTCGGCCAAACTGATCTATTCGTTTCAGCCGGAGACGCTGTCGTATGCGCTGGTGCAGGCCGCGGACGGCAGGTTATACGGCGCCATCTCCGACCCCTTGCGTCAAGGCCAGTACTACTCGGTCTCGACCGTAGGGCAGGGCTTCCAGCAGTACTCCATGGGTGAGTGGAGCTCGATGTGGATGCTCGCACCCGTGCCGGGCAAGCTCTACGATGGCGTAGCCACCAGCGCGGATGCGTATGGCTTCGCCCGGATTGACGAGACCGGCAAGGTCACAATCATCCACAAGCTCTCCGCCACCGAAGGCGTCCCCATTAGCTCGATGAAGCTGGTTGTCGCCGCGGACGGAGACCTCTATGGCATTGCCGGCCAGGGTGGCGGGCTGACGCCGCCGATTTCCGTTTTTCGCCTGACACCGTCTGGAAGGTACTCGCAGCTTTTTACGTTCCCGTCGCCCTTCGGCACGACCTACGGCGGTTCCCTGATGGCCGCCTCCGATGGCAGCCTCTACGGCACCTTCAGCGGCGGCGGCGTCAACGACACGGGCTTTATTTACCAGGCAACGCTGAGCGGGAAATGGCACACCGTGGCCAGCTTCCCAGCCAAGGGGACCGACGAGGGCATGCTGGACCCTAACTCGCTGGTGGAGGCTTCCGACGGCGCGCTTTACGGGTCCACCGTACACAACGCGATCTTTCGCTACGATCTGGCGACACACGCGCTAACACTTGCCTACCAGATGAACCCGAGAAATCTGCAGGGCAGTTGCGCCCCTTGCAATCTGATCCAGGCGATGGACGGCAAGCTGTATGGTACCGCCGCGATAGGGGGGCCTGGCGGCGGGGCGGTGTTCAGTCTGGATTTCGGATTGCCGAAGCCCAGACCATCGGTCGCCCAGTTGGTCCCTTCATCCGGGACGGCGGGCCAGCAAATCCTGCTATGGGGATCGCACTTGTTGGGAGCCACCTCGGTGACCTTCAACGGTGTGCCGGCCGCGGCGTTTCAGGTGAATTCCACCGAGGCCGTGATGGCCACGGTCCCGGCGGGCGCCGCCACCGGTCCCGTAACGGTGGTCACGGCCAACGGTTCAGTCACGACCAAGCAGAACTTCACCATTCAGTAAACTCCGCGATGCCGTCCCACCGCCATCCGGTAGTACGATGAACATCAGCGGATGAAGAACATCATTGTGGGCACGGCCGGCCACATCGATCACGGCAAGACCGCGCTGGTTAAGGCGCTCACCGGCATCGATGCCGACCGCCTGGAAGAGGAGAAGCGCCGCGGCATCACCATCGATATCGGTTTCGCGCACTTGCAATTGACGCCCGCGCTGCGGCTGGGCTTCGTGGACGTGCCCGGTCACGAGCGCTTCATCAAGAACATGCTGGCCGGCGTGGGCGGCATCGACCTGGTGCTGTTCGTCATCGCCGCCGACGAATCCATCAAGCCGCAAACGCGCGAGCACTTCGACATTTGCCGCCTGCTGGGCATTCCGCGGGGCGTGGTGGCGCTGACCAAGGCCGACCTGGTGGATCCGGACATCCTGGAGTTGGTGCGTCTGGAGGTGGAGGAGTTCGTGGCGGGGTCGTTTCTGGAGGGCGCGCCGATGGTGGCGGTCAGCTCGGTCACCGGCGCAGGGCTCGACGGTCTTCGGCACGAACTGCAGACGGCGGCTTCCGCCGTGCCGGAGAAGAGCGTGGCGGGCCATTTCCGCCTGCCCCTGGACCGCGCCTTCACCGTGAAGGGCTTCGGCACCGTGGTGACGGGCACGCTGATTTCGGGCGCTGTGCGCAAGGAGCAGGAAGTCGAACTCTATCCCACAGGACGGCGCCTGCGCGTGCGCGGCGTGCAGGTCTACGGCGCGCCCGCCGAGCAGGCTGTGGCCGGGCAGCGCACCGCCCTCAACCTGGCCGATATCGAACCGGCGGAAGTGGCGCGCGGTATGGTGCTGGCCGCGCCGGGAACATTCCGCACCGTCACCCAACTAGACTGCACGATTGAAGTATTGCCTTCGGCGAAGCCGCTGAAGCACCGCGCGCCGGTACATTTTCATGCGGGCACGGCGGAGATCGAAGCGCAGGTGCGGCTGCTCGATGGCGCCACGGCGCTGAAACCAGGCCAGCGCACGTGGGCCCGTATTGTACTGCGGGAGCCGGCGCTGCTGCTGCCCGGAGACCGCTTCATCATCCGTATGTTTTCTCCCGTGGTGACGATTGGCGGCGGCGTAGTGCTGGACACCGGCGGCAAACGGTATCGCAAGGGCGATCGCCCAGGCATCGCCGAACGCCTGCGCACGCTGGCGGAAGCGCCCGCGGCCGCGCGTATCGCATTGCTGGTCCGCGAATCGAAATACGGCATGGGGATGGCCGAGCTGGTGGCGCGCACGGGGCTTATGGAGCGCGAGATCGCGACGATACCGAACCGAGACGACGCGGGACCGAGCCGCGACCGTCAGGGAGCGGTCCTGTATTTCCCCCACCCCCAGCCCTGGTTCGCGGATCGCGCCTGGTTCCAATCCGCACGCGAGAAGCTGCTGCGCGCCGTGCGGGAGTTTCATCAAAAGAACCCGCTGCTGCCCGGTATCCCCAAGCAGGATTTGCGCGGGCGCGAGTTGCCCGATTCGCCGCCGTTCCTGATCGACGCCATTCTGGCGCAAGAGAAACAGATCGTGGTGGAAGGCGAAAACGTGCGGCTGGCCAGCCACAGGCTGGTGCTGAAACAAGACGAGGAGCAGGCCCGCGCCGCGATCGAAAGCGCTTTCGAGCAGGCTGGCCTGGCCGTCCCGGCGCTGCCGGATGTGCTGGCGAAATCCGGTGTGGAGGCCGCCCGCGCGCGTTCTCTGTTGCAGATTCTGCTGCGCGGAAAGCGCCTGGTCCGCGTGAGCGACGACCTCGTTTTCCATCACACCGCCATGGAAAAGCTGCGCGCGATGCTGTCCGCCCACAAGGCCGCGCGTTTCAACGTGGGCACGTTCAAGGATTGGACGGGCATCTCACGCAAATACGCCATACCGCTGCTGGAGTACCTCGACCGTGAGCGGGTCACGCGCCGCGAAGGCGACGAGCGGGTAGTGCTCTAGGTATGTCAAGTAGAATAGAGACTAAATGCTCGGCGACAAGCGATTCTTGAGGACGTTCAAAGCGCGGAACATCCTTTCCTTTGGCCCGGAAAGTCCCGAAATAGAGTTGCAGTCGCTGAACGCGCTCATCGGTCCGAATGGCGCGGGAAAATCAAAACTCATCGAGACGATCAGCGTCCTTCAGGCGGCCCCCGGAAATCTGCTCGATCCGATACAGACGGGCGGTGGAATTAGCGAGTGGCTGTGGAAGGGCGGGGATAGCGCGCCAACCGCCGAAATTGACGTGACGGTCTCCCCTCCTCAAGGCACGATGCCGCTGCGCCATCGGCTGGAACTCACGATGGTGGGTCAGCGCGCCGAACTGGCGGATGAAGCGATTGAGAACGCACATACCGACAACTGGCCGCGTGAACCGGGCCTTGACTTTTACTATCGCTATCGACGCGGCCACCCGGTCTTGAAACGTGAAAGTGGAAACGGCATCTGGTTTCGTCCGTGTGCACCGTCTACTTCAGCGCGAGGATCTGCTAAGAGACCAAGCGGTCTTGTCGCAGCGGAAGGACCCGGACCAGTACCCGGAGGTGACATACCTCGGGAACGAATATGCCAAGATCAAGCTTTATCGCGAATGGAATCTCGGGCGTAACACCCAGCCTCGCAGACCCCAACCAACCGACCTCCTAGCGGACTTCATGCAAGAAGATGCCGCCAACATCGCGCTGGTCCTCAACGATCTCGAGCACCGCTCTAACCTGCGCAGGAGCCTGGTGGAGAAGTTGAAGAACGCCGACGAATCCATCGATGATTTTTCCACGAGGGTCTTAGGCGGCACGATCCAGTTGTTCCTGCACTATTCCGGCTTGAAATCCCCAGTTCCCGCCACCAGGCTCTCCGATGGGACGGTTCGCTATCTGTGCCTGCTGGCGGTGCTGTGCCACCCGGCGCCCCCGCCGCTTGTGTGCCTGGAGGAACCGGAGCTAGGGCTGCATCCCGACCTGCTGCCAGGCCTCGCGGACCTGCTGGTGGAAGCGTCCCATCGCATGCAATTGATCGTCAATACACACTCAGACGTGCTCGTGGACGGCTTAACCAAAGTGCCTGAGGCAGTCATCGTTTGCGAGAACCGCAATGGATCGACGGTGATGGCTCGCCGAACGCGTGCGTGTACGTGGAGGGCGGTGGCGACCACAACAAGACGCTCGAAACCGAATGCCGGCGCGGTTTTTCGGAATTCTTCAGGAAGGCCGGCTTGGAAGGATGCCGAGGGTCGTCCGTTGCGGTAGCCGCCAACAGGCTTATGAGAGGTTTCGAACTGCCCACGAAAATGCGGGCAGGGACGATTTTCCCATCCTGCTGGTTGACAGCGAAGCACCAGTCGTCGAGAGTAGCCCGTGGGAACACGTCAGGCTCCGCCCCGGCGATGGGTGGACACGCCCTGCCGGGGCTTCGGAGGACCATATCCACCTGATGGTACAGGCCATGGAGGCGTGGTTCCATGCCGACCAGGATGCCCTACGGGATTATTACGGACAGTGCTTTCGAATCGCAGGGATGAGCCAGCGGCAAGATAACGAGGGGATCCCCAAAGCCGACCTGTTTGCGGGCCTTCAACGGGCGACGAAGGATTGCCAAAAGGGTGAGTACTGCAAGGGCGAGCACTCGTTCCAAATCCTCGCGCGCATCGACCCAGCGAGAGTCCGGGCTGCGTCGCCCTTTGTTGAGAGGCTTCTGCGCGTGCTGGACCGCACCTGCACGTGATTTGCAAAAAGGCGGCGCATGGCGCCGCCCCACGCGGTACAATCGCCGCATGGCCACCCAAAATTACTCGAACCATGTCCGCTTGGTGCCGGGCTTCCACTTCGTCCTGGCTGGCATCCTGTTTTTCACGCTGATCGGATCGCTCGTGAACCTCTACAAATCGTGGGGCATCCACGGGCAATTCTATAGCGCCGCGCTGATCGTGGTGCTAGTGGTTTGCTGCGGCATGCTCTTCAACTACGCCCGCGTATTTCCGCTCAAGGCGCAAGACCGCGCGATCCGCGCCGAAGAGAATCTGCGGCATTTCGCGCTGACCGGCAAGCTGCTCGATTCGCGGCTCCAGGTCAAGCAAATCGTCGCGCTGCGCTTCGCGCCGGATGACGAATTCGTCGCGCTGGCCAAGAAGGCGGCCGACAGCAACATGCCTCCCGCGGACATCAAGCGGGCCGTCAAGAGCTGGAAAGCCGACGATTACAGAGTGTAAGGACCCGCCATGGCGCAAACGGAATCCAGCATGCCCGCGCTGGGCATACCCGCCGCGGATTTTCATTTGCCGGATGTGGTGTCCGGCGCCGCGGTGAGCCGCGATAGCTTCGCCGGCAAGCCCGCCCTGCTGGTGATGTTCATCTCTCGCCACTGCCCTTATGTGCAGCACGTCAAATACGAGCTGGCGCGGATCGGAAAAGACTACGCCGGCCGGCCGCTGGGGATCGTGGCGATTTCGTCGAACTACGTACCGCAATATCCCGACGATGCGCCGGAGCGCCTAAGGGAGATGGCCGCGGAACTCGGCCTGGATTATCCGATCTGCTACGACGAGACGCAGGAAGTGGCCAAGGCCTACGACGCCGCCTGCACGCCGGACTTCTTTCTGTTCGACGCCCAGCGGCGGCTGGTCTACCGCGGCCAGTTGGATGGCGCGCGTCCGCGCAACGATGTGCCTGTGACCGGCGCGGACCTGCGCGCGGCGATCGACGCGGTGCTGGCCAGTCGGCCCGTCGATCCGCAACAGCGGCCGAGCGTGGGCTGCAATATCAAATGGAAGCCGTAGGAGGCACGTGGCGCACGCGCTCCTGCGTGCCGCGTCCCCACTCTTGGGGACGGCCGGCCGCGGAGGCCACCATTACAGCACGGTGACAGCGCGCCGCAAATTTCCCTTGCCCTTCCCCCCAATTCTTAGGACACTTAAACTTTGGAGGCAGGAGTGGAGAAGAACGCCAGGAAAGGCTCCCTCGTCATGGAGCCCACGGAGCGCTGGACCCCGCAGGACGCCAGCGAGCTGTACGATGTGGCCAGTTGGGGCAAGGGCTACTTTTCGGTGGACGGCAACGGCCATCTGTGCGTGCATCCGGCTAAGGATCCGCAGCGCTCCATCGACCTTAAACAACTGGTCGATACGCTGGTGCTGCGCGGCATCTCCTTGCCGGTCCTGATCCGCTTCGCCGGTATTCTCGAACACCGGCTCGGTGAGCTGGCCGGCGCGTTTCAGACCGCCATAGCCGAACATCGCTACCAGGGCGAATACTGCTGCGTGTATCCGATCAAAGTGAACCAGCAGCGCCAAGTTGTGGAAGAGGTGCTGGAGTTCGGCCGCCCGTTCAAGTTCGGCCTGGAGGCCGGCTCCAAGCCCGAATTGATGGCCGTGATGGCCATGGCCGACAACGAAACCCCCATCGTCTGCAACGGCTTCAAGGACGACGAATACATCGAGATGGCCATGTTGGCGCAGAAGCTGGGGCGGCATATCATTCCAGTGGTGGAGAAGTATACTGAGCTGAAACTGATCCTGCGCTACTCCGCGAGGGTGGGCGTGCGGCCCATGATCGGACTGCGTGTGAAGCTGGCCAGCCGCGGCTCCGGGCGCTGGCGCTCTTCGGGCGGCTACCGTTCCAAATTCGGCCTCTCCGTCAGCGAAGCGGTGCGCGCGCTGCAGGAGCTGAAAGACGCGGGCATGGCCGATTGCCTGAACCTGCTGCATTTCCACCTGGGCAGCCAGATCACCAATATTCGCCAGATCAAAGCCGCGGTGAACGAGGCCGTGCGCGTGTATGTGGACCTGTCGCGCGCCGGCGCCGGCCTGCGCTACCTGGATGTTGGCGGCGGCCTGGGTATCGACTACGACGGCTCGCAGACGGACTTCGAATCCAGCGTGAACTATACGCTGCAGGAATACGCCAACGATATCGTCTATCACATCCAGAGCGTGTGCGACGAAGTGGGCGTGACGCATCCGACTATCGTCACCGAGAGCGGGCGCGCCATCGCCGCCTATCACAGCGTGCTGGTGTTCAATGTGCTAGGCGTGTCGGGCATGGGCGAATCCGATGTGCCGGCGGAGGTTTCGGCCGACGCCGAGCAGCCGCTCATCGACCTGGGGGAAACCAATCGCTCGCTGACCACCAAGAACCTGCTGGAAAGCTATCACGACGCGCAGCAGGCGCTCGACCAGGCACTGAACCTGTTCAGCTTGGGCTACCTTTCGCTCGATCAGCGCTGCCAGTGCGAGAACCTGTATTGGGCCATCAGCCGCCGCATCCAGGCGCTGGCGCAATCGCTCGACTATTTCCCGGAAGAGCTGGAGGGCCTGGAAGCCATGCTCTCCGACACGTATTTCTGCAACTTCTCGCTGTTTCAAAGCATGCCGGATAGCTGGGCGATTAAACAGTTGTTTCCGGTGATGCCGATTCACCGGCTGGAAGAAGAGCCCAAACGGCACGCTATTCTAGGCGATATCACTTGCGATTCCGACGGCAAGGTGGACCAGTTTATCGACCGCCGCGATGTGAAGCGCACGCTGGCGCTGCACCCCTTCGATGGCGGCGACTACTACCTGGGCGCGTTCCTATTGGGCGCTTACCAGGAGATCCTGGGCGACCTGCACAATCTCTTCGGCGATACGAATACGGTGCACGTGCGGCTGGGCGAGACGGGCGAGATCATCCTGGATTCGGTGATTAAGGGCGATACCGTGCGCGAGGTGCTGAACTACGTGCAGTTTTCAGCGGATGCGCTGGTAAGCCGGCTGCGGCGGGATGTGGAGACGGCTTTGCGGGAAGGGCGGCTGGGGTACGAGGAGTCGGGGCGGCTGCTGAAGTTTTATGAAGAGGGGCTGCACGGGTATACGTATTTGGAGGATGTGCACGAGCAGTAGATTGGGTTCTATTCTAGAGTTAAGCTCAGTTGGCAGAGCGGCTGATTCGAAATCAAGGACATCGGTGGCTCGGCTCAATGAGAGCATGCGGGGAGCGGTTCGGCCGCCGGATCAAAGTCCGCGGGACCTCTGCCGTGAACATTGTGACCACCGGATCTCGACCTTCTCCCCCGACTGATCTGGAAGGCGAGATCGCGCGTTGGGCCATCGATGCGGACGCCAAGCTCCCGGCCGGACCGCCCGACCTTGGGCAACCCATCCGCTTCCGCCTTCATAGCTCGGAGCATCGATTGTCCCGCTCCTCTGCGCAGGTCCTTGCCCATCGAAGCGGCTCCTCAAAAAGCGCTATAATCGCTCATCGCACGAATCCCTGCGGTACTCCTTGGTAATCGAGTGCAAGGACGTGGTCATGGACGAGTCCATAGTCGAAGCGGTTCACGAGAGTAAAAAGAACAAGCCCACAGACAAACTGGTAGAACTCTACAAAAAGCGCTCATCATCTTACTCCGATGAGTTCTTTGAGGCGATACGCCAAATCTTGGTCCAACGCGGAGTCACTGATGAGTCTCTCGACTTATCGCCACCACCGATAAATAGTCCTCACGCTGAACGCACACGTCCAGCGGTCCATCGGTCCAGCGGGCACGGCTGGTTCGCGTTCGTTGGTGGCTTGGCCGGCGGTTTGGTTGGGTACTTGACAGGCACGTCGCCGTTGCTATCGTTCGGTGACGTCCTGACAAGGGGCGTCTTCTTGGAGGGGATCAAAGCCCTGATGCGGCCAGCGGCTGAAGCAGCCTCAAACTACATGTTGGCTGGCGCGGTGGCCGGAATCGTGGCAGGGCTTGGGCTGGCTTCTCTTATATCCAGTCAAGGAACCCCGCGATCTACTCTTGAAACCGAGACGCGTTGCCGCCATTGTGGCATGACGGTTCCAAATGAGATGCGGTTCTGTGGCAAGTGCGGCAACAGTCTTGCTCCGGTTGTTTGCCGCCAGTGTGGTAAGGCGCTACCCCCCGATCAACAGTTCTGCGGTGGCTGTGGAACTCGAGTTTAGGGCGATACGGTGCGCGAGGTGCTGAAGTTTTCGGCGGACGCGCTGGTGAGCCGGCTGCAGCGGGATGTGGAGACGGCGCTGCGTGAGGGGCGGCTGGGTATGAGGAGTCGGGACGGCTGCTGACGTTTTATGAGGAGGGGCTGCACGGGTATACGTATTTGGAGGATGTGCACGAGCAGTAGGGGGCGGGAGCGCTCGCGTCGCAGATCGGCTTTTCACCGATCGCGGCAGCGGTAGCAGTCGTTGTCAACGCGCTGAAGCGCGCTACCCGAAAGCATAGGCAGAAACTGCGGCGGGATGTGGAGACGGCGTTGCGGGAGGGGCGGCTGGGGTATGAGGAATCGGGGCGGCTGCTGAAGTTTTATGAGGAGGGGCTGCACGGGTAATACGTATCTGGAGGATGTGCACGAGCAGTAGAGGGGCTAACGCGGCTCGTCCAACACCGCCAAGATGGCGTGCATCGCCTCCTCAAGGGGCGGGAGATCCCGTGCCACGACGAGCCAGACCGTCTCGAAATCCACTTCAAAGTAGTCGTGCACCAGCGCGTTTCGCATGCCGGCTATGGCCGGCCAGGCGATTTCGGGATGCCGCTGCTTGTGCGGCTCGGCAATCCGTTGCGTCGACTCGCAGAGAACCTGAAGATTGCGAACGATTGCATCCTGGAGTGTCCGCGAGGCAAAGACCGCATCCCGGCCGGGTGCGGCATCCTCGCCGATTCTGCGAATGCACTGGATGACATGCTCGACGTACGCGCGTTGGGATTTCACAAGGGCACGGATTCCCGCAGGACGGCGTCACGGATCAGAGGGCTCAACGAGCGGCGAATAACCACCTGGACCCGCCGGCCCAGGAGTTGCTCAAGGTCCGCAGTCAAGCTCCCTGGAAACCATGGCGTGGTGTTGGCGGTGATGTCGACAAGCAGGTCCACGTCGCTTTCCGGGGTATCCTCCCCGCGAGCCACCGAGCCGAAAAGACGGACATTTCGCGCGCCGTGGAGGGCTGCTATGCGCAAGATTTCTTCGCGTTGTGCTGTGATGCGCTGAGCGGCGGCCATTCATCTATTATCGTACAGTTAGGCAGGCGCGCCTTGGGCGAGGCACGTCTATACCAAGTCCGATGCCTTTGCGAATCCGGGGGGGGAGTGAACAATGCCTGCGTGGTCGGTCTGAGAATCGCGCCACACCTCACCGGCGCACAGCCCCGTGACGCTCAGAAAGAACCGGACGGCGCAGACGTAGTGACAGATGTACAGGGCGCCCGGAATGCGGAGGATCACCTGGGGCCGCTCCCCTTTCAACCTCCCGATCGCACCAAACGTCTTCTTGACTGCAAGGATCCTCCCGTTCGTACGGGTTGAATGCCTGGACCCAACGGAACGGCTGGCAAATCTGGGCGAGGTCAGTTATGTCTTCGGAGTCCTGGCCATCTAGCGAAAAAAGTCCGCAGAACGGGCCTGCGCCTCCGTGGCCAATCCGGCTCACGAAGAGCCGGTACTCGGTCGGCAGTTGCACCCCCAGGCGCTCTTCGCAATCCGACAAAGCAGCACCCGAGAGCGGCGGCCCCAGGCGATAAGCATGGGAATCCGAGCCAAAAACGGAGAAGGCGCGATCCGCGTCGCGCAAGCGGCGCAGTTTCTCGCCGGTCCGATTGAGCCTTGCAATGAGACTGGCCTCAGTTTTGCCGGTCACTTTCGACCTTCCGCAAATGACGGTAACACGGTCAAGTCCCGCGTTATCGCCAGAGACAGACCTTTACGCCTTACGAGCGTGGCGAGTCCGGGTCAAACGCGCGCTGAATGGCTAGGCTGACCCGCCGCATGCGCAGCGCTGAGAGCGGGCGCGGCAAACGCTCTCCGAGAAGCGATTTCTTGAGGGTCGTAATGAAGTGACCCTTTATCCAGGATGGCCCCGGCAGTCCCGTCTCGCCGGGTTCGAACCGCATCGTGGTGGGACCCGTCTGCTCGTTTAGATTACGGGGCTGCCGAACGGAACGATCAGGACGGAATCGACTCGTTCGCTCAGATTCGGGAGTCGAGCGACACTATCAGCACCCAATGACGGACGGGCGGGTTGCCCAGCATGGCGGCCCAGATCTCGCCGCGCCGGGGAGAAGCGCTATGGCTGGTCAAAGTCCATCTCTTGAGATGCAGCGCTAAGGGCGTTTTCGAGGTCGGCCTCTTCGGCGGCAGCCTTGGCGGTCAGGCCTTTGAAGTAAGCAGCCGTCTGATGCTCTAACGTAGCGCGGTTGTCAAGCCTCCGGGCCATTTCCAGGTACTGTCCTAAAGTCGCGTGAAAGCCGCCCCACAAGGTGTCAGGGATGTTGTGCCAAACCTCGCTGGAGCTGGGATTTGAGATCTTTGCATGGATCGACATCGTAGGCGGGTCCGGTTCTGGTTTCAAATTCTGCCAACGCAATCCGTGAGTGCTCAAAGTCCCCCAAGCCTCCGTACGTGGCAGCGCGGAAGAGAATGGGAGTGAGCCAACCCGGAGA
>Ga0187871_10000860_pt1 | contig 27698 bp, 23 predicted proteins | sample June2016WEW_16_1_FD_132988 | JGI IMG/M metagenome (GOLD analysis project Ga0187871, IMG submission 132988) | Peatland microbial communities from SPRUCE experiment site at the Marcell Experimental Forest, Minnesota, USA - June2016WEW_16_10 | ecosystem: Environmental > Terrestrial > Soil >...
ACTAGCCACAAAAACCTTGACTCAAGTGGGGCACTTCGGAGATCATGGCTGTAACCAGCGTCGCTCCGCTCCGACGCTGCCCCACTTCACCGGAATCGGTGCCCCACTTCAGCGGAATCCGCAACCTGTTCGCTCTCCCCGTACTACCCGGTGGGCGGCGCCATAGGGGGGCTGGTGGCCGCATCCGGCCGCCGCCGCTGTTGATCCTGCGGGCGATTGATGGGCCTGGTGTTTCTGTTGATTCTGTTGCAACGGCGTTGGGCGTAATCTGGTAGGGTAGGCAGTCGATGCTCCGTTCCTCGAACCTGCCAGCCTCATTTTGCCGGTCTGCCATGCTCCAGACATAACGCGACCAGTTCCGAGACACTCGCTTCGCCCACACACATGACCGTGTCCGCGCCGCCCCAATAGATCTTCAGGGTTCCGTCGGACTCCGCAACCGCGCCACAGGTGAATACCACGTTGTGGACATAGCCCGTGATTTCCCAGGGATCTTCCGGCTGCAAAATCCACAAGTCACTTACACCAATGATCTTTGCCGGGTTTAATAGATCGTGAAGAGCGACCCCCAGGCGATAGACTGATCCGTCCATTGTCCGGAAGACGCCGTGATAGATGGAAAGCCATCCCTGGTCAGTCTTGATCGGTGGCGCGCCTGGACCGATCTTCATCTCGTCCCAGTGATACGGTTCGGGGCGCATGATGAGCTGTGATTCGCCCCAAAAGCGCAGATCCGGAGAATAGGAAATCCAGATGGACCAAGGCGCGATTTCCGAATGAGGGCGGTCCAGCCGGGCATAGAGGCCGCCAAACTTCTCGGGAAAGATCACTACATTCCGATAGTCCGCCTCAGTGATCAGTGAAAACCTTTCCACGTGACTGAAGTCCTTCGTCTTGGCGAGGGCAATCCGGACTCCGTTCCGCGAGTAAGCGCTGTAGGTAACGAGGTACTCACCTTCCAGCCGGGTCACGCGCGGATCCTCGACGCCAAACTCTTCATAGGCCGCAAAAGGGCCGTCCCGTGCGGGAATCAGGAAAGGCTCCGGATCGGCGGTGAACCGGAAGCCGTCCGGGCTGCGTGCCAAACCGATGATGGACCGTCCCGTGCGTAAGTGCGAGCGGAAAAGCATGACGTACTCGTCTTCGTGTTTCACCACGGCAGCATTGTGAACGGTTTCCACCGGGTAAGGGATCTCAGCCTTGGTAAGGATCGGATTGTGAGCGTATCGTCTGACAATGTCCGGCTTCATGATCGAGTGGCCACCCCCAGTTCAAAGATCGTCCGGTAAACCCTCTCGTAGGACTCCACCATCGTTTCGATCGAGAAGCATTCCCGAACCCGTTGGCGGCAGGCATCGCGATCGATCTCAGAGAGGCGCTGCAAGGAATCCACGGCTTCCTGGACGTTGTTGACCAGGAAGCCCGTCTGTCCGTCCTTGATCACCTCGCGACAGGAACCGAGGTCCATCGCAATCACCGGCACGCCGGCGGAATTGGCTTCCGCCAGGACGAGTCCGAATCGCTCCGGGATCGTGTTCAGATGCAGTAGCGCCCGAGCATGCGCGAAAAGCTTATTCTTACCCTGCACGTCTACGGGACCGATGTAACGGATCATTTGGTTCAGACGCGGCTCCACCTGCTCGCGGAAGTAGGTCCGGTCTTGGACGATTCCCGCGATGAGCAGCGGCAACCCGCTGAGGCGCGCAACCTCGATCGCCAGATGGACGCCCTTGTCAGGGTGAATCCGGCTGAGGAAGATCAGTTGGTCGCCACCACGCTCCTGCAGCGGATACAACGAAAGATCGATCCCGTTATAGACCGTCGCCAGGTAATTCAGCCCCGGTGCGCGATCGGAGTTACTGATGGAGACAAAATATCCGTCGCGATATTTTTCATAGATGGCCATGATTCTGGGCGAGGAGAATCCATGGATTGTAGTAAGGACCGGTGTCTTCACCAGGCGCGTGTAGCACAGCGCCATGAAGTCGTAATGGCTGTGGATGAGGTCAAACTCCGCGGCATGCTCGAAAGCCTCGGAGATGTGCAGATATTCGGCTACTTTGGGATCGATCTCAGCATCCTCCTCATAGCCTCGGCCCACTACCGCATGCAGTTGAGCGTGGGTCACAGAATCCCCGGTTGCGAACAATGTCACATCCCAGCCACGGGAAACCAGGCCTTCGGTAAGGTTGCTGGCCACCGTCTCCCACGCACCGTAATGCCGCGGAGGTGTTCGCCATGCTATGGGCGATAGGACAGCAATCCTCTTGTTGAGGATGCTCACCAGACCTCGCCCATACCGCCGATGACAGCCTTCCGCAAGGTCGCACGGCCCACGCCGACAAATGCTACAATTCGACGACGGCCCGCAGGCGAAGCTTTAGCCCGACGTGCGCATTTCCCCCCCGATCCGACCCCTTGCCGGTCCCGTGGTTGCGTTTGAGAGCAGGCCTGTGTGTCCACCATTCGGCGATGCACCCCCGTGTTTCTTTGCCAGTCCCTAAATCGTCTCTCCGGACGCATTAGCCGCGCCCGAACTCCTCAAATAATTCCACTTTCAGTCTCTTGTCCGTTCCGGAATGATTTCATTCCCGGGCGGTCAGTGGCGGACAAACTTCGTCGAGCGAACTCATGTGTATCACTACTCCTTTGGGTAGATTTGGCAAGCGGCGGCCGCACGGCGTTTGTTCCTACCGGGTGGGCCGCGTAACCGCATTCTGTTCAAGAGTGACCGCGGTCTGTGCTAACAGTCTGCCGTTTGCCGATGCGCCCGTCTTCATGGCGATTTTTGTTTTAGCCAGTATTACTCCCTCAAAGTGCGCAGTCGTTCCAATGGCCACAGCGCCGGAAGTCTGCCAGAAAATGTTCCTGGGCCGGGCGCCCCCTTTCAGGATCACCCTCGTAGCATCGGCTTCGGTAAGAGTTCCAGCTATCTGGAATATCCAGACATCGTCCGGCCCGCCCGAGAGCGTGACATCCGTTGATATCAATACACGCGTGGTCCATTTGTAGAGTCCGGGAACGAGGGTCAACCCGCCAATCATTCCGGCTCCCAGGTTAATGAAATCGGGAAGCGTTCGTCCGGCGGCGTCGGTGTACGCGGTTTCCATGTCGCCTACAGCCTCTGTGAGTAAAGTGGGATCCGTCACGCTGCATGGAAGAGGTCCCGCCGCATTAACAGAGATGATTTTCCCTTTCATCATTTCCGCACAGGTCAGGTGGATGGCAGCCCCGGTGATTGGGCTAGACCCAACAGCCCCAGTGATAGCGGATGGAAAGACGTCTGTGATTCCCGATTTAGTCAGAATCGCGAAAATAGCCGCGTCTCCAAGGCGCACTGGTGTCTGTCCGGTAGATATGACGCCGTCGGTCGTAAACGTCCATTCAATGGGGTTGGCCATTGCCACTCCACCAGCGTTCTTCGCCGCCGCCGTAACCGTGGCCGTATAACTGGTACTCGGGTTCAGAGCGGACGAGGTTGGCGTAAAGGTTGCCACAGTGTTTGCGGCATTCATGGCGACGGTACCGGGTACGTTGTTTCCGGTCGTCTCCTTGACCGTGAACGTGGGCATATCAGCCCCCGGGGAGGAGTTGACCGTTGCAGGGTCCATCGGCTGGCTGAAGGTTGCGGTCACTGCGGCGCCAGTTACCACGTTATCGCTGGTATTTGTGCTGGTCGGTACGGCAGTGGCCCTGTTGCTTGGGCTTGACGAAATCACCGTGGGTTCCGTAGCCGCGCCGGCAAGGGTGCCGGGAGCAAGAGTGACACCGGCATCAACGGCAGCAAAGGCCCCTTCGATAACGCCTCCTGCAAGCAAAGCGGCGAAAAGTAAAGGCATGAACATTGGCGATTTGTATAGGCTTTCGAATCTGGTCATTGGTCTCCATACTTTCCTAATGTGTAAATGCACTCAGCACGCCTTAAGCCGAGATGCCTCATGTGCAATGCTGAGGCCGAACCGGAGGCCCGTGGTGTCAAGCAGACCGCAGATTGGAGGTGCACAACCTGCACGCGGGAATGCCAAAGTTGCCGCTCTTCGATCAAGCGGGCGTATTTCTTGATAACCTGCTGAACGGAACTGGGCGGGATTTGTTCCGCTCGTTCGGCGTCATGGGCGGTGAAGGGAATCTCAAAGGCAAACGGAGGGATGATCCACTCATCGTTGGTCCGGCCCGACGGTTCGGCGGATGTGTTGCAAACCGAATCTGCACCGAGGTTTTGCTGAGTTGTTGCCCGTTTCACGCGCCGACGCCGAAGAGGGTGTGGATGAATGGACGCTGCCCGGCCGTGTCACCCCTCGGCCACATCCCGCGTCCGCCTTGGATACGGTTCATGAACGAGCATCAAGAACGTCGTGCTGCCGACCGGGACAGGATTCGGCCGCGCACTGGACACCTTGGATTCCCGGCGCTCTTAATCCATTTGATGCGGATGGCGGAAGCTAGTGGGAGTCGAACCCACCCACGATACTAAGTACCGCACGGCGGGTTTGAAGCCCGCGCCCAGCACCGGCCAAGATTAGCTCCCGTAAACGATTGTACAGGTTTTGTCACAATGGGAATGATCATGCGAAAATTGCTGGTTCCTATTTTCCTCCTGCTCTGCACAGCCTGCTGGGCGCAGGAACGCACCCCCATCATTCTCGATACCGACATCGGCGACGACATCGACGATGCCCTGGCGCTGGCTCTGGCGCTGCAATCGCCCGAATTGGACGTACGCGCGGTGACGACCGTCATCGACGACACGGAAACCCGCACGCGCCTCGCCTGGAAAGAACTGGGCCTCTACGGCCGCCATGACATTCCGGTGGCAACGGGCGCTTCCGAGCCGCTGCTCGATCCGGTGCGACCGCAGCGCGCGCGGCAATTTGAAGTGCTGACGGGCGCGGATACGGTCCCCGAGGCAGCCCACCGCCGCGCGGCCGAACTGATCGTCGAAACTCTGCTGGCGTCCCCGCGGCCGATCACCCTGGTGCCCATCGGTCCCCTCACCAACATCGCCCTGGCGTTGAAGAGCGGCGCGAATATCCGCCCCAAGATCGCGCGCATCGTGCTGATGGGCGGCGCGTTCCACATGCTCTACCAGGAGTACAACATCTGGCGGGACCGCGTGGCGGCTGAAATTGTGTTTTCGTCCGGAGTGCCGATTACCGCGGTGGGCCTGGACGTGACCACCCGCTGCAAACTGGAAGGCGCCGACCTGGCGCGGCTGCGCGCGGCCGATAATCCCGCCTCGCGCTTTCTGGCCAAGCTCATCGACCTGTGGCAGGATGGCCATCCGAATCAGTTCCCGACGCTGCACGATCCGCTCGCCGTGGCCACCGTCGTCCAGCCCAACCTGATCGAGACGCAGTTGGGAAGCGTACAGGTGGAAACCGGCTGCTGCGTAACGAATGGCATGACCATGTTCAAGCCCGCGGACCAATTGCCGCAGGGCGTCCAGGCGACTACGCTGATCGCGCGCGATGTGAACGTGCGCGGATTCCTGGATCTATTCCTGGCCAGGGTGATAGCCCCGCCGCGCGGGAAGTAGCGGTTCAACCGCGGCGCAGCCCGAAATCAAGCGCGCGGCTCGGTGCGCATGGCGCGCAAGTCGATACCTAGCTGCTGGCATTTCTTATACAGGTGGCTGCGCTCCAGGCCCAGCGCTTTGGCGGTGTCGGTCATACGCTGATGACGCTTAAGCTCGGCCAGAATCACTTCGCGCTCGTATGCCTCGGTCCGCGCGGCGAGCGTACCCCCGCCCAGTGGCGCCGCCGTCGCCGTGGCCATATGGGGCAATGCCAGGCGCACCGCGGGCGCGTCGACTTCGGCGTCGGCCAGCAGTAGGAGGCGCTCCACCACGTTGCGCAATTCCCGCACGTTGCCCGGCCAGCCATACCGGCTCAGCTCCGCGATGGCTTCGGCCGAAACTGGCTTCGGCTTCCATCCGTTGATTTCCGAAACCTGTCGCGCGAAGTGATCCACCAGCGCGGGGATATCCTCCTGCCGTTCGCGCAGCGGCGGCAGAGACAGCGGAAAAACATAGATACGGTGATAGAGATCCTGGCGGAAGATGCCGCGCGCGGCCATCTCGTCCAGGTTGCGATGCGTGGCCACCACCACGCGCACATCCACCGGAATGGAGCGGTCGCCGCCGATGCGCTCCACCTGCTTCTCTTCCAGCACGCGCAGCAGTTTGGCCTGCATGACCGCCGGCATGTCGCCGATTTCATCCAGAAATAACGTCCCGTGGTGGGCCTGTTCGAACTTGCCCAGGTGCCGCGAGACCGCTCCGGTGAACGATCCTTTTTCGTGGCCGAACAACTCCGATTCGATCAGTTCGGCGGGCACCGCCGCGCAGTTCAGCGTGACGAATGGGCCATCGCGGCGGGGACTGCGATCGTGCAGAGCGCGCGCGATCAGTTCCTTGCCCGTGCCGGTCTCGCCCAGGATGCAGACGCGGGTTTCGCTGGCAGCCACGCGATCCACCTGCGCCATCACCCGGCGCATGGCTTCGCCGGAGTGCACGATCTCGTGCTTGCCCACCCGCTGGCGCAACTGGCGGTTCTCGTCTTCCAGGCGCCGCATGCGCAGTACATTGTCGATGGTCAGCAGCAGCTTTTCGGTGGAGAGCGGTTTTTCCAGGAAGTCGATGGCTCCCAGGCGCGTGGCGCGCACGGCCATTTCGATATTGGCCTGGCCGGAAATCATCACTACCGGCACGGGCGCGCCCTGGGCTTTCAGATCCGCGAGCAGCGCCAGGCCGTCTTTGCCGGGCATGACCACGTCGGAGAGCACCATGTCGAAGCGTTCCGTCTTGATCAGTTCGAGGGCGCGCGCCGCGTTGTCGCAGACGGTGGCTTGATGGCCGGCCAGACGGAATGCGCGGGAAAGAGACGCCAGGGTGTTGGCGTCATCGTCGACAATCAGCAGTTGGGCCAAGTTCCAGTGTAGCCCGGAGAGACATGGCAGCCGCGCCAGCCTGTAAAATGAGGATTCCATGAAAACCCTCACAATAGCGGTGATCGCCGGCGATGGCGTGGGGCGCGAGGTCGTGCCGCAGGCCAAACGCGTGCTGGAAAAGGCCGCGCATAAACATAATCTGACGTTTGCGTTTCAGGACTTCGACTGGGGCGCATCGCATTTCTTCCGCTGGGGCAAGATGATGCCCTCCGGCGCGCTCGACCTGCTGCAGCCCTGCGATGCCATCCTGCTGGGCGCCGTAGGCCATCCCGAGATCCCCGATCACACGACGCTCAACGGGCTTCTGCTGCCCATCCGGCGGGCCTTCGACCAATACGCCAACGTACGTCCGGCGTATCTCTATCCGGGCGTGAAATCGCCTCTGGCCGGACGTGAAGGCGGCCAGATCGACATGGTCATCGTGCGCGAGAACACGGAAGGCGAGTATGCGCAGGTGGGCGGCTTCGTCTACATGGCGCAGCCCGAGGAGGTCGCCATCCAGACGGCCGTCTTCACGCGCCGCGGCGTGGAGCGCGTGGTGCGTTATGCCTTCGAACTGGCGGTGAAGCGCGGCAAGAAGATGAGGGTCACCTCGATCACCAAATCGAACGCACAAGGTTACGGCATGGCGCTGTGGGACCGCGCATTCCACGATGTGGCGCTCGAATTCCCGGGCATCGAGACGGAGTCGCTGCTGGTGGATGCGGCCGCCATGAATTTCATCCGGCGGCCGGAGAGTTTCGACGTAGTGGTGGCTTCCAACCTGTTCGGCGACATCCTGAGCGATATCTCCGCCATCATCGTCGGCAGCATGGGCCTGGCTGCCAGCGCCAACCTGGACCCGTCGCGGCGGTTTCCGTCGATGTTCGAACCGGTACACGGCTCGGCGCCGGACATTGCGGGCAGAGGCGTAGTGAATCCGCTGGCCGCCATCCTGAGCGCTTCCATGATGCTCGAACATCTGGAGCAGCCGGCGGCGGCGCGCGAAGTCGAGCGGGCCGTGGGCGCGGTTCTGGCCGAAGGCAAGGTGCGCACGCCCGATCTGGGCGGCGCAAACAGCACACAGGAGGTGACCGATGCGGTTCTGGAGAAGATGGCTTAGTATAGGCATGGTGGCTACGGCAACTCTTATGGCGCAAACCAAATGGCATCATCGTTATGCCGAAGTGAACGGCGTCAAGCTGCATTACGTGGAACAGGGCAAGGGCGAACTGATCCTGTTTCTGCACGGTTTCCCGGAATTCTGGTACGAGTGGAAGGATTTGCTTCCGGAATTCGCGAAGGACCACCACGCGGTGGCGCCCGACATGCGGGGCTACAATCTCTCGGATAAGCCCGCAGCCGTCGAGAGCTATCGTGTCCCGGTCATCGTGGAGGACGTGCGCGCTTTGGCCGTGAAGCTGAAGGCGCGCAAGTTCATCCTGGTGGGACACGATTGGGGCGGCGTGATTGCCTGGGCCTTCGCGGCGGCGCACCCTGAGATGCTGGACAAGCTGATCATCGTGAACGCGCCGCATCCCACCGTGTTCGCGCGCGAGCTGTCCGGGAACCCCGCACAGCAGAAGGCCAGTTCATACTTTAATTTGTTCACTTCTCCGCAGGCCGAAAAGTTTCTTAGCCAGAACGATTTTGCGATGCTGCAGGGGCTGATGAAACCGTGGGCCTCGCCGGCGGATCTCAGGGAATACGTAGCCAACTGGGGGCGCGGGCTGACCGGCGGCCTGAATTATTATCGCGCCTCGCGGCTGCACTCGCCCGTGGATGGTGCGCCCGGCGCGACAGATAACACGCTGCCGGCCATGAAACCGATCGAGACTCCTACCCTGGTGATTTGGGGCGAGAAAGATACCGCGCTGCTCACCGGCAACCTCAACGGCCTCGACGAGTACGTGAAGAGCCTCACGGTGCGGCGCATTCCGGACGGTACGCACTGGGTGATCCACGAGAAGACGGCCGAAGTCATTCAGGATATGCGCCAGTTTCTGAGTCAGTAGGTATTGCCGTGGCGCGCGCTTCAGCGGGCCGCGGCGAACTTCAGTTCGCCGACTTGGCCCTGTCGCGTCTCAAAGTTCTACGAATAACTTGCGCTCCCCCGCCATGTATTCGGACACAATCCGATTAGCGATGCGAAGTTTGTCCCGCACCGGGATCGCCAGCCGGTGCTGCAACATCATGCAAACGCTCAACACGTCGCCCGTACCCGTGGTGTTCACCTGCGCCGCGGGCGCATAGGCAGGTTCCACCACCAGTTCCTGTCCGTCGTAGTATCCGGCGCCGGCCGAGCCCATGTGGACGACAGCCTCCTGCGCGCCCCAATCCACAATGCGACGCAAGCTGACTTCGAGTTCACCGCTACCTGCAAATTCGTTCAACTCCCGCACATTGCCGTGCACCAGGTCGACCCATGGCAACGCGTCACGTGCCGCCTTCTTGCGGCGGTCCACTGCCTCCCGGGGCGACACGCCCCATTGTGGATCCCAATTCAGATCGAGCGAAACGGCTACACCGGCCGCGCGCGCCACGCGGAATAGACGCCGATTGCCGCCGTAGAGCATGGCATCCGAGAACCATACATCCGTGCGCGATAAGTGGTCGTATCCTGCCAGCACTGAAAGGTCGAGATCGTCGAACGCCAGAGACTCATTGTTCGGCAAACAGCTCACGAAATGCCGGTGCCCCGTTTTGTAGACCAGATTGATCGAGGTACCTGTCGGCGTTGCGGGGTCGTGCTTCAGACGCGGCTCGACACCCTGTTGCCGTAACACGTCCTCCAATCGTTGGCCGAGCGCATCGGCACCCACTTTGCCCAAAAAGGCAACCCGCGCGCCCAGGGCGGCCGCGGCGCAAGCCGTATTGGCTCCGCCGCCACCCGTGGTTTCACGAATGAAGGGTACGGAGGTCTCACCATCCTGAAAGAGATAATCGCCTGGAGCTACGGGCGCGATCCTGAGGTCGCGGTTCAGGTTGCCGGCCACACATATGCTGGCGGCCACGAACGGCCCTGGATGGGTCATCCACACCAGCATAATCCTCAAATTGCGGCTTGCGGCCCGGCCTTTTGATATCCGTAGTACGATTCGTCGTCCTGGATCGCATGCCGGAACATGCCGAGAACCGTCGCCGTCGCCTTCATGGCATAATGCACAGGCAGCCAGATATCCGGCATAACGGCGCGGTACTCCAGTTCGAAACTCGTACCCGGCTCAACCCGCGCGAGCAGGCCGACGATCTGCACCGGGCGTATGACTACGGCCGTGACCTTCATCCACTGGTATGTCTGGGCGTCTATCCAGAGTTCCCCTTGCATTCCCCGCAGAACCCGGCTGTCCCGGTTCGGGGGATTGTATCCCGGCCGCGGATTAGCCTGCAGCAAATACGCCGGACGTCCATCCAAGGTCCGCTGGCCGACGAGCCGGAAATCGAAAGCCTCCGTCAGTTGTTCGATCAGTAGGTGCTCCGCGTGCCGCTCCCGGCGATAACTTGCAACTCTTGCTTCCCGCCTTCCGGGCGATTCACGCTGCCGCCCGGCCATCGCCGCTTCCATTTTGCGCTGTTCCTGCGCCTGGCGGCCGGAGAGCAAGGGCTTTCTATCAATAGCGACAAGCCTCCGATAGGGCGTGCCCAGGATCATCGATACCTGGTAAGTTCTGGTACCCTTGCCGGTTTGGTCGCGCTCCATGTAGTCGTATTGCGGCGCTGCTTGCCAGTCCCTCTGGTTCGCCTGCACGGATCGCTGGATGATCACGTTCTCGCTTGGCGGCGAACTGGCCGGCCAGAGCGGCGCGGCGCCGAGTAACAGGATTGCGGCACACCACCTCATCCGCTTTGTTAGACGCGCGCCGCATCCGCGCCGCGTCAGCCCTGTGTATCGCGACGCACGCGGGCGGCGCGGGCTATGGTGCGGTAAACTGCGCCGAGACCATGGCTCCCGGATCGGTCTGAATCGCCAGAATCTGCTTGCCCTTATCGACTAAGATGCCACGCAAGGCAATGGAAGCAGGCGCGCCGTCTCCGGGGGGCGCGAGCGCCAAACTCATATCCACGCCGCAGTCCGGCTCGATACTAATTACAACATCCGCGCTATAAGGCGTTTTGTCTTCCACCTTCAATTGAAAATGATGGTTGCTGTCTTCTTCCATGGCACCCTTGAGTGCGATTTTGCTCACAGCACCTCCCTGCCCGCCGGCTTCGGTCATGGGAACGAACGTGCCCTCTATCGTGAAAGCGTACTTGCTTTGCAAATCCGTGAGTTTGCATTCCTGCGCCGCCGTTCGCAAAAGGAGACCCTGACGCATGCCTCCTGGATCGGTCTGCCGGAAGCGCACTCGCAGCCCGTCCGGGCTCGCTGCACCGCTAAAGTGCTGGTAAGCTCCGGAATCGTCCTGCAGGCTCCACGTCACACTGCAATCCGTATGGGCTTCGTAAGTCCCGGTGACGGGGTTTCCCAAAAGCAGCCCGGCGAATTTGACCGATGAGGCGCCACTTACTCCGCCTTCGCCATCGAAGACCAGGCGGCCCAGGCTTTCGGCCGGCTTAGCCGATCCGGAGATGGTGGTCTCGCCGTTGAGTTGAAACCCGTACGCTCCTTGTAGATCCGCCGGATTACACACGTCCGCGGCGCGCGCGCAGAGCGACACCCCGGACATCAACGCCAGCAATAGACCCAGCCGCATGACCACCCCGTACCCATTATCTGTCCGTCCGCGGCCGTACGATGTGAACTACGACACCAAATCGCGCCCGCCCTTACTTCTCCGACTTCATCAAGGGTTGTAGCATCGGCCCGATCTTGTCCGCGTTCTTCTCAAGGAATGCGGCGTTTTCCGGTGAAATCGACGGCGGATACTTCTGGATCTGGCCCGCTTTCTTCATGCCGACCAGCATGACTCCGCTAAAGAGAACGGCGCTCATCACCATCAGTTCGCGCGGCGCTAAACCCGCCCCTTTTACGATGGCCACCGCGCCGGGGCAATTGTTGAATTTCTTTTCAAAGGCATCCAGCGACGGCGCGCTGCTGAGCTCGTTGTCCTTCATGCACCGGGTTGCTTTTGAGTCTGCCTGTATGGCGGTGGCTGCCGTCACATATTTCTGAACCTTTTCCATGGTCAGCCGGTAGTCCCGCGTTTCTTTGTCGTCGGCCGGCGTTCCGGCGCGCAGTGGGGTAACGGCCATCGAGAGGGTGGCGAGCAACGTGGGGAGTGCGATGGAGCGTACGGCGGTGTTGAGAGTGAACATGAGGGCCTTCCTCCGATGGCCTTGCGCGATTATATCATGTACTATTTCTCACATCCGGCGAGCTTCGGCGTGTGTCTTCCCGGGTCCGGTATAATTACAATTCTTCGCTTCCGATGCTCTCGCAGACCAAAATCATGCGTTCGTTTCTTATGCTTCCATCAGCCCTGGTGCTGGCGTCCGGGCTTGCGGCCCAAACTGTTCCGGCCGCGCTTTTCGACGGGCTTTCCTGGCGGATGATCGGACCCTTCCGCGGCGGACGTGCTGAATCGGCGACCGGCGTCCCCGGCGATCCCAACACTTTCTATTTTGGCGCGGTGGGCGGCGGCATTTGGAAGACAACGGATGGGGGGACGGTTTGGAACCCGATCTTCGATGGCCAGCATATTGCCTCGATCGGGGCTATCGAAGTTGCGCCTTCCAACCCCAACATCGTGTACGCCGGCACAGGGGAGACCGATCTGCGATCGGACATCTCGTTCGGGGATGGCATGTACAAATCCGTGGACGCCGGCAAGACCTGGAAACACATCGGGCTAGAGGACTCCCGGCAGATCGGCCGGATCCTGGTCGACCCTGAGAATCCGGACATTGTTTATGTAGCTGCGCTCGGCCATGCCTACGGACCCAATGAACAGCGGGGCGTGTTTCGCTCCACCGATGGCGGCCGGACGTGGAGCAAAGTCCTCTACAAGGGACCGGAAACCGGTGCGGTGGACCTGGCCTCGGTACCGGACGATCCCAAGACCATTTACGCCACGCTGTGGAATGCGCACAGGCCCCCGCGCATCCAATATGCGCCGATCGAGGGGCCGGGCAGCGGTTTATACAAATCGAGCGATGGAGGCGAGCATTGGGCGCAGGTCCAGGGACATGGCCTGCCGGAAGATGAATGGCGCCGCGCCGGCGTGGCGGTTGCCCGCGGCACGGGCGGGCGCCGCGTTTATGTCCTGGTGGATGCCAAGGCGGGTGGCCTTTTCCGTTCGGACGACGCGGGCAGCACCTGGGTGCGCGCGGGTACGGACCCGCGCATCACTTCACGAGGTTGGTATTTCGGGCGGCTGACGGTGGATCCCAAGAATCCCGACGTGGTGTATTTGCCGAATGTGGCGCTCTATCGCACGGCCGACGCGGGGAAGAGCTTCGCTGTTGTGCGCGGGGCGCCCGGCGGCGACGATTATCATTTCTTATGGATCGATCCCTCCATGCCCTCACGCATGATCCTCGCGACGGACCAGGGAGTCACCATCAGCGTGGATGGCGCGGTTACCTGGACCACCTGGTACAACCAGCCCACCGCGCAGATCTACCATGTGATCGCCGATAGCCAGTTTCCCTATACGGTATACGGCACCCAGCAGGATAGCGGCAGTGTAACCGTCCCCAGCCGCAGCGACCAGGGTAAGATCCCGGAATCCGAGCGCGGGTCGGTGGGCGGCAGCGAGAGCGGCTACGTCGCGCCCGATCCGCTGGACCCCAACATTGTGTATGTGGCCGGCACCTATGGCGAGTTGAGCCGATTCGACAAGCGCACGTCGCAGGGGCAGAACATTACGCCATGGCCTGCGTTCGACTTCAGCGCGGACCTCCACGAGCAGAAATATCGCTATCCCTGGACTCCGGTGTTGGTCTTTTCGCCGGCCGAACCGAAGGCTCTATATCTCGGGTCGCAGGTCCTGCTAAAGACGTTGGATGGCGGGCTGCACTGGCGCGAAATCAGCCAGGATCTTACCGGCGCGGCCGGTTTGGGCGTAATCTTCACGATTGCGCCGTCGCCGCTCGATGGCGGGCAGATCTGGGTAGGCAGCGACACCGGCCTCATCCACCTGACACGCGATGGCGGCAAGACCTGGACCGATGTCACGCCGAAAGGCGTCGCGGGTTGGAGCAAGATTACGCGCATCGAGGCGTCGCATTTCGATGCCGGAACGGCGTATGCGGCGGTGGACCGGCACCGGCTGGACGATTACCGGCCCTACCTGTTTCGTACCCGGGATTTCGGTAAGAGCTGGACTCCGGTGACGGCGGGGCTGGCGGAGCCGGCCTTCCTGAACGCGGTGGTCGAAGATCCCGTTCGCAAAGGGCTGCTTTTCGCGGCCACGGAGCTGGGGATCTCGGTTTCTTTCGACGATGGCGGCCACTGGCAGCCCTTGCAATTCAGTCTGCCGGCGGTATCGGTGCGCGATGTAACCGTTCACGGCGACGACCTGATCATTGCCACGCACGGACGCTCCTTCTGGATCATGGATGACATCTCGCCGCTGCGGCAAGTCGATGCGGGCATCGCGTCCGCGGCTGTCTGGCTCTACAAACCGGCCGCGGCCGTGCGCACCTCGCACGAAGGATTCCTGGGCACGCCGCTGCCGCCGGAAATTGCCAAGGCGGCCAATCCTGCCGACGGCGCGATCATCGATTTCTATCTGGCCACCGATGCCGATCGGGCCACGCTGGAGATTCTGGACAGCAAGGGGACGCTGGTGCGCAAGTATTCCAACTCGGACCAGGCTCGCCCGCCACGCCGCGCCGGAGCCGTTGCCGACCTGTGGATGTCGCCACCCCAACTCCTCAGCGCGCGCGCTGGAATGCACCGCTTCGTTTGGGATTTGCGGTATGCCGCGCCGGGCGGCGAGGGTCCGCAGGTGTTGCCGGGCTCTTACCAGGTGCGCCTGACGATTGGCGGGCGCGTTTATTCGCAGCCAGTGGAAGTGACGCTCGATCCGCGTTCGGCCGCTTCGCGCGAGGATTTGGAGATGCAGCTTGATTTGGGCCTGAAAACGGTGCGGGCCCTCGAGCGGGCTGCGGACGCCACCGCGGAGATTGGGGCAGCGCGGACGCAATTGAATCGCCGGATGGAACCAGAGGTTGCAGCTCAAGATCGGGAATTGGCGCAGATCCTGACGGCCTTGGGCAAGGCGAATCGCGAATTGGGAGACGTGTTGGAAGTCGCGAAAAGCGCAGACCGCCGGCCCCCTTCGCAGGCCGAGGCGCTATTCAACGACGCCAGCGCCAGGCTGGCGACGGAAATCGCCAGATGGAGTGCGGCCAAGGCCAGGCTCCCGCATTGAGCTTCCATTGTGCTTCCAGGTGCTTGCCATCCAGCCTGCACTGCTATATCGTCGTCTTCGTGACGATTACTCGACGTACTATCCTGGCCGCACTGCCGGCCGTGGCCTCCGCGCAAGCCCTGCGCGCCCGCACTCAGAACTGGAAACCCAAACTGGGTGTGCTCTGCGAATATTCCGATGCCAACCTGGAGTTCATCAAGGCGGAAGGGTTTACCAGCATGCAACTGCGGCTCAATCCCGACAAACTGGATGACGCCGCCATTGCCGCCCTGAAAGACAAGATCCAGCGGTCGGGAATCTACGTCTCCTCGCTGGCCGTGGATGGGAACCATATCGACCCGGATCCGGCCCGGCGCGCCAAACAAAACGAATATGCGGCCAAGTGCATCGAACTGTGCGGCAAGCTGGAAATCCCAAATATCGGCGGGCAATCCGGCACCATGAAAGGACATCCGCTGGCTGCCCAAGTGGACGAGATCGTTAAGGTCTACACCGAGAAATATTTTCCGTTGTGCGAACGGAACAAGGTCCGGATCCTGTGGGAGCCCTATGCCGGCGGGCCGAACATCGCTACGGGGCCGGTTGGGTGGGAGGCTCTGTTCAAAGCGTTTGGCAATAGCCCGCACGTCGGACTGCAATTCGATCCTTCACACCTGATATGGCAATTCATGGACCCGGTGCAGGCCGCCCGCGAGTTCGTGGACAAGATATACGACGTGCATTTGAAAGATACGGAGATTCTTTGGCACGTGGTGCGCCGCACGGGTATCGAGCCCGTGAATCATGCGAACTGGTGGCGCTTCCGGGTGCCTGGCTACGGATCGATGGATTGGAAGGGCTTCTTCTCGGTACTGGCGGAGGCCGGGTACCAGGGGGCCATGAACATCGAGAACGAGGACGAGTTCTTTTACCCCCCGTACGTAGAGCGAAATTTCACCGAACAATATAAGCGCGGCTTCCGCGTGGCACACGAATTCCTGAAGACGCTGGTGCCCCCGGTTACGGCGTAGGGAGATGGCGCTGGCCTTCTTAGAATTCGCCGGGGCGGTAGGTACGGCGCACGGGCGGGAATGCGGCCGCCGGCGGGGGAGGGGCCGGCCGGTCCACCGGCCTTTCCAGGACCAGCGACCGCAAATTCGGAATGGGGGCGTTATTGGCGCGGCTGGGCTTCTCGGAAGGCTGCGCATGTCCCGCCGTTAAATTCTTGAGGCCGAACAGGGCCAGCTCGAAGCGATCCTTCACGCCCACCTTCTGGAACAATCGGGACAAATAAACCTTGACGGTGCCTTCGGATATCTGCAGGGTGGAGGCGATTTCCTTATTCTTCAGACCATGCGAGAGCAGAGTGATGAGCTGTCCTTCGCGCTGGCTCAACACCACTCGCTTGGCGGCCAGGAAGCTGTCGGTGAGAGCTTTTTCGAACCAAAGTTCGCCCTCGTGAACCTTTTGCAGGCACTTCACTTGCAGATCGGCCGGCAAAGTCTTGCGTAGGATGCCGCGCACCCCCAGTCCCATGGCCTGAAACGCGAGCTCGGTCGAAATGGCATTGACCCACAGCACGAGCTTGGACTCCTGCACGACGCGCTTGATGTCGCTCAGTACGCCGAACGTGACGTCCGGCGTCAGGTCCAGCAGAAGGATATCGGGGGCGTCGGTTTGCAACCGCTCCACCAATTCCGGTATTCCGGAGTATGAACTCTCTAATTGAAACCGGCCCGTGGCGATGAGGACCGCTTCCAGTCCCTTCGCTAGTATGGGTTGATCACTGTATAGATAGACTCGCGTCATGCCGCCTCTTTGGCCTTCCGGCCGTTTCTCCTTAGAATTCCGCCGGCACGGCTCCGGTGGATGGATACCTTTGTTGGGGGCACCTGATTATGAATTGTTACGTTTAGGCATGCTGGTTGTCAATTGAAATCGCAAAAAAAAGTTGAGAATTCTTTTCCGGCCGGCCACAACCGCCCCGATTCGCGTATATTGGCCCCTGGCTAGGCTTTCAGCACACCCCCGGGGGCGATTCCGTACGCCGGAGAATAAGAATATGCCGGCAAAATAGCATTTGCCCCCTATCGTTAGTTAACATGTGCAGACCCATTCGGCCCAGATGGGACCGCCGTACTGCTTTCTTATGACAACTGAATGCAATTAACTTCGGGAAGCAGATAGTTATCTCCTATTTACGGTATTGCGCCCATACGCCTCCGGGGTCTAAAGTCGCATCGTGTACCCGGAAAGCATTTCAAGGATGAATCGCCGCAGCAGCACGCGAGTCGCGGTACGGCTGGTATGCCACGTGATTTGGCTCGAAGGCGGTGAACCCACCGCGATGCTTACGGAGAACATCAGCCGTGACGGCATGTTGTTGCGTTGGGAGGACTCCAGCGCACGTCTTCCGCGGGTGGGCGAGATGCTCATCATAGAAGTCGAATTGCCTGAGCAGGAAGGTTTCGAGCGCCGCTGTATCCGCTGCCAAACGACCGTGGCGCGTGTGCACGAGGAGCCGGGAGCCACCTTTAGCTGGGTGGGACTAAGAATTCATGCGATGGATTTCCGCGTGGCGCAGGGCGCGCCGGCGCGGCGTGAGCCGGTCAGCTTTAACGGACGCGGCAGCCGGATGTTCTAGAGCCGACCATGCCTAATACCAAAACCAACCCGGTGTTGCGGATTCTGCCTTCCATGACGGACTTCGCTTTCCTGATGCCGCTGATCTTTATCTTCGCGGGCATGCACGGCGCCAAAACTCTGTTGGGCGATGGCGACACAGGCTGGCATGTGCGCACCGGCGAGTGGATCCTCAGCCACGGCCGCGTGCCGGATAAAGATCTGTTTTCTTTCACCAAGACGGGCCAGACCTGGTTCGCCTGGGAATGGCTGTGGGACGTGATCTTTGCATGGCTGCATCAGCACTGGGGGATGGCGGCGGTAGTGGTGGCCAGTGCCCTGGTGATCGCGTTGACTTCCGCCCTGGTATTCCGGCTGACCTTCCGCAAGTGCGGAAATCCTCTGGTGGCCATGGCCATGACTTTCCTGGCGGTGGCGAGTTCTTCAATCCATTTTCTGGCCAGGCCGCACCTGTTCACGCTGCTTTTCATAGTGATCTTCTATACCATCCTGGAGCGGGTGCGTGAAGATCGGAATGCCCGGTTGTTATGGGTGCTGCCGGTGTTAACAGTGCTCTGGACCAACTTGCACGGCGGATGGTTCATCGGGATCGTGCTGATTGGATTGTACGGAGCCGGCGAACTGGCGGGCGGTTTGTTCGGCGGGGAACCCGGAGCCTTTCGGGCGGCGGTAAAACGCATGCTGCCTTATGCCGGGACCGCGGCGTTGTGCCTGGCGGCCAGCCTGGTGGGTCCTTACACGTATCACCTGCACGTACATATTTGGGATTACCTGACGGATTCGTTCCAGCGCGAGCACATTCAGGAGATGATGTCCATCAACTTCCAGAATCCGGCGGCGCGCTATTTCGAGATTCTGTTGCTGGTGGGCGGTGGAGCGTGCTTCTGGCATCTACGCCGCAAGCGTTTCACGGAGTGCCTGCTGCTGGCGATGTTCGCGCATATCGCCCTGATCGCTTCGCGCAATATCCCGATTTTCGGAATGATAGCGGCCCCGGTGCTGGCTTTGGCCGTAACCGAGTGGATCCGGTCGCTCGAAGATGCGCCGGTATCCGCGTGGCTGCGTGGCTTGGCGCGGGCGCTGCGCAATATGGGCGATTCGATCGGCGCCATGGAAGGCCAATGGCGCACGCACCTGGTGAGCGCGGGGGCGCTGGCCCTGATCGCCGCCATCCTGTACGCCCCGTCGCCGCCCGTGAATTTCCGGGCGCGGTTCGACGGCAAGGAATTCCCGGCGAAAGCGCTGGCCAGTCTGGGAGCTTCGGCTTCCCAGAGCCGCATCTTCACCTACAACCAGTGGGGCGATTTTCTGATCTACAACCTGTATCCGAAGAACCAGGTGTTTATCGACGGCCGCAGCGATTTCTACGGCTCGAAATTCGTGCAAAAGTACCTGGATATCGTGAATGTCAAGTTCAACTGGCAGCGGTGTTTGGACGAGTACGGCGTGGACACCGTGCTGCTATCGACGGACGCGCCGCTGGCCGGCGCACTCAAGGAATCGAGCCGTTGGCACGTCGTTTACGACGACGGCGATGCCATCATTTTCCGGACGGGCGCCCGTCCGGAAGGCCCGCAAGTTTCCGCCGCCAACCGCGGCGGGAAAGATCGTGATCGCAAGATCACGAATACCCAAACCAGTGATCGGACGATCACCAAAACCAAAACTTAGGAGAAGACAACAAAATGACGATGTTATTGCGCAACCTGTGGAATGACGATCAAGGCCAGGACCTGATCGAGTATACGCTGCTTATGGCCTTCGTGGCCCTGGCATCGGCCGCCCTCTTCATCAGCTCGGGCACCAGCGTCAGCAAGATCTGGAGCACCACCAACTCCCAGCTCTCCGCTGCGGCCACTACCGCCGCGAGCTAGCTGTAACCGCGCCAGGGGCGCCTTTACCGGGGCGCCCCGGGCGTTTGGAAACGAAACGGTAGACGCGGCTGTGAGCATCCGCGCCAAGAATGCAGTGGGACAAGAATTGAGGAAATGAAATGAACCAACGATTCATCTCGGTATTGGTCTTCGCTTTTGTAGTAGCCGGCTGCGCCAGTCTGCTGCTCTACCGGCTCACCATGAGCCATTCGAGCGCCCAGGCGGCGCCCACGACGACCAAAGCGCTGGTGGCGTCGCGCAATCTGGAACTGGGCGCGATCATCAAGGATTCGGACGTGAAAGACGTCCCCTGGCTGGGCTCGCTGCCCACCAATGCCGTGCTGAAGCGCGAAGACATCATTGGACGGGGCGTGACCACCACCATCTACGACGGCGAGCCCATCGTAGAGAACCGCCTGGCGCCTAAGGGCGCGGGCGGCGGCTTGGCGGCCATGATTCCGTCGGGGATGCGCGCCGTCGCGGTGCGCGTGAACGATGTCGTCGGCGTGGCGGGATTCGTGGTTCCGGGCATGCGCGTGGACGTGCTGATCTCCGGCAATCCGCCGGGCCCCAATACGGCCGGCAGCCAGACCCGCACGCTGTTGCAGAATATCGAAGTGCTGTCCGCCGGACAGGATTTTAAGAAAGACAACGAGGGCAAGCCGCAAGGCGTAGGCGTAGTGAACCTGCTGGTGACGCCGGAACAGGCCGAGATGCTCAGCCTGGCGAGCAACCAGACCACCATCCAACTGGTGCTGCGGAATCCCCTCGACACGCAGGTGGCCAAGACACCCGGAACGGCAGTGCTGGAGTTGTTCGCCCTCAACGGACCCAAGAAGCGCCCCGATCCGCAGAAAGTTTATGTGAGGATGCCGGCGAAGCCCCTGCCCGCCCCGCCGCCGGTGGAAGTGAAACCGGCGCCCCCGGCCAGGCAGAGCTTTGTGATGGAAGTCATCAACGGCAACAAGAAGAGCGAAACGAAATTCGATACGACCCCGGAGGTCAAATAACGTGTCACGCGAACGCAAATTCAATCGGCTGGCCGCCGCAGCGGCGCTATGGGCCATGGCCGGCCTGCCCGTCGCGGTCTCCGCGGCCGAACTGCAAACTCAAAACGCGCCGTTGGTGGTGACCGTCGGCAAATCTCTGGTGCTCGACAACGCCATGAATATCCAGCGCATCTCGCTGGCGAATGGCGACCTGGCCGAAGCCGTGGCTGTCAATCCGCGCGAAGTGCTGATTAACGGAAAAGCGCCCGGCGAGACTTCCCTGGTGATCTGGCAGCAAGGCGGACCGCGCCTGTTGTTCGACCTCAGCGTACGGGCCAGCAACAGCCGCCTGGATAATATCCGCGGACAACTCGCCAAGGAATTGCCCGGAGAGGACATCAGCGTCTACGTGGAAGGCGAAAGCGTGTTCCTGCACGGCACCGCCACGAATATAATCGACGCCGACCGGGCCACCCTCATTGCGGCCACGCTGGGAAAAGTGGTCAACCTCTTGCACGTGGTCACTCCGGTCGAAGAACCGCAGATCCTGTTAAAGGTGCGTTTCGCCGATGTCGACCGCAGCGTCAGTTCGCAGTTGGGCTTCAATCTGTTCAGCCTGGGCGCAGCCAATACGGTGGGTGGCACCAGCACCCAGCAGTTTACACCGCCATTGGTGCAGTCCTCGGGTAACACCGCTACGGCCACGGTGGCAAACGCTTTGAACCTTTTCCTGTTCCGGCCGGACTTAAACCTGGGCGCGACCATCGAGGCGCTGGAATCGAAGAACCTGCTGCAGATCCTGGCCGAGCCGAACGTCCTGGCGATGAACGGCAAACAGGCCAGTTTCATCTCCGGAGGTGAGTTTCCCGTGCCGGTAGTGCAGGGGGGCGCCAACGTGGGCGCGGTTACCATCCAGTTCCGGGAATTCGGCGTGAAGTTGAATTTCCTGCCCACCATTACGCCGCGCGGCACCATCCGCCTGGTGGTGGCGCCGGAAGTCAGTTCGCTCGATTACGCCAACGGCGTGGTCCTGAGCGGATTCACCGTACCGGCCATAGACACGCGCAAAGTGCAGACCGAGATCGAGTTGGAGAACGGGCAGAGCTTCGCGATTGCCGGGCTGCTGGACAACCGCTTTAACGAAACCATCGACAAGATTCCGGGGCTCGGAAACATTCCGCTGCTCGGGAAGCTGTTCCAGAGCCGGGTGCTGACGAAGAGCAACTCGGAACTGCTGATCATGGTCACGCCGGAGTTGGTGCGGCCCGTGCCGGCCGGCCAGGCGCGTCCTGAAATACCGATGCCGAAGCCGTTTATCAAAGACACCCTGAAGGAAGCGCCGCGCAATCCGGGGCTGGACGTCACCGGACCGGTGCCGGTGAAACCCGAACGCGAGACGATTCCGCTGGAGGAATTGCAAAAGATGCAGCAGAAGGAGCAGGGTCCGGTGCCCGGAACAGGGCAGCCCACGCTGCTGCTTCCGCTGATGATGAATCCGGCCGGCGGACAAGCCGCGCCGGGTGGCACGCCGGCGCCGACCGGCACTGGGACGGGCTCCGGCACCAGCGCGCCTCCCGCCGCGGGAACAGGCACAGGGCAATAACACAATGTATTCGCTAACACTAGGCATGGCAATCGAAAGCAAGCAGCTCTGGGATGAAGTACAGTCCTGCCTGCCGGCTTTGCCTTTGCGCACAGTCATCGAGCACCGGGACATGTCCACCATGGGATCCTTCCTGGAGCGGCTCGAACGGCTGCGCCCGGAAGTCGTGCTTCTGGACGTCGTGTTGGCGAAGGAGCCGCTGGGCGAACTGGTGCCCATGATCCGGGCCAAGGCCCCGGAGGCCACCATCGTGGCCCTCCACACGACCGCCGACCCGGACGCGATCCTGAGCGCCATGCGCGCCGGGGTCAACGAGTATGTCTATCCGCCGCTCGAAGGGGCCTTGCGCGGAGCGCTGGAACGGCGTTCCACCGACGGGCGCCGGCACAGCGGCATGCGTTGGGGCGGGCGCACCATTGGATTCTTCTCCTCCAAAGGTGGATGCGGCGCTACAACGGTAGTCTGCCATCTGGCCGTGGAGTTAGGACGCCATGGCCAGAAGGTTTTACTGGCGGATCTGGACCTGGATGCCGGGCTCATTGGTTTTCTGACCAAAGCCAAGCCCGGGTACTCCATTCTGGACGCCGTCAACAATCTGCACCGGATGGACGTGAGTTATTGGAAGGCGCTGGTCTCGAACGGTATTCCAGGCGTCGAAATCATCGCGGCCCCGGCCGCCACGGCGGACAAAACCTATCCGCGGCAGGAGCAGTTGCGTCAACTGTTCAGCTTTCTGCGGTCCTGCTACGACTTTACGCTGATCGATCTGGGCCGCAGCCTGACGCGCGTCGGGGTGGCCGCCCTGGAAGAAATGGACGAAGCCTACCTGGTGAGCACGCTGGAGGTCCCGGCGCTGCACCAGGCCAAGCAGGTCCTGCAAATCCTGATGGACGCGGGCTATGGCAAGGACCGGCTGAAGCTGATCCTGAACCGTGTGCCGAAGCGTTCGGAACTGGCGCCCGGCGAAATCGAGAAGATCCTGGGATTGCCGGTGTATGCGGTGCTGCCCAGCAGCTATCCGGAATTACACGAGTGCTACTCGCTCGGCAAGCTGCTGCCGGAGCGGAGTTTCCTGGGGAAACAGATCCGCGACCTGGCGATGCGCATGGCGGGCCTGGACGACCAGCCGGCGGCGAAGAAGAAGTTTGGCGGATTGTTCGGTTAAGAACGCATTGCGAACGAGGGTGAAAAGTGGCAACAACCATAAACGGGTCGCTATCGAAAAACGGTGAGAAGGAAGCGGGCTGGGTCAGCCGGCTGTTTACGCAGGATCGGGCCGCTCTGGAACACCAGGAGCTGAAGTTCGCGATCCACCGCAAGCTGCTGGACCGCATCAACCTGGAAGCGCTGGCGACGCTGGGCGGCGAGCGCGTGCGCACCGAGGTGCGCGGCGCCGTGGCGAAGCTGCTCGATGAAGAGAAGACGCCTCTCAGCCTGCTCGAAAAAGAGCGGGTGGTGGAGGAGGTGCTGGACGAAGTATTCGGACTGGGCCCGCTGGAGCCGCTCCTGCAGGACCCCACCATCTCCGATATCCTGGTCACCACGCCGCGGCTGGTTTACGTCGAGCGGAACGGCAAGCTGTTCCGTACGCCGGTGGAATTCAAGGACAACGCGCACCTGTTGCGCATCATCGAAAAGATCGTATCGAGAGTGGGGCGGCGCGTGGACGAATCCTCGCCGCTGGTGGACGCGCGGCTTCCCGACGGATCCCGCGTCAACGCAGCCATTCCGCCGGTGGCGGTGGACGGGCCCCTGCTTTCCATCCGGCGATTCGGGAAAAGCCTGATGCACGGCAAGGACCTGGTGACCCGGCTGACGCTCACCGAGGGCATGCTCGAGCTGCTGCGCGCGGCGGTGCGGTCGCGCTTGAACATCCTGATCTGCGGCGGCACCGGCGCCGGTAAGACGACGCTGCTGAACGTGCTCTCCAGCTACATTCCGGAAGACGAACGCATCGTGACCATTGAAGACGCGGCCGAGCTGCGGTTGCAGCAGACCCACGTGGCGCGCATGGAAACCCGCCCGCCAAACGTGGAAGGCCAGGGCGCCATCCGCATTCGCGATCTGGTCATCAACGCCCTCCGTATGCGTCCCGACCGCATCATCGTCGGCGAGGTTCGCGGCGAGGAAGCGTTGGACATGTTACAGGCCATGAACACGGGTCACGACGGTTCGCTGACCACCATCCACTCGAACAACCCGCGTGACGGCATGTCGCGCCTGGAAGTGATGGTCGGCATGGGCAACTCCAATATGGGCGTGCGCGCCATCCGCCAGCAGATATCCGCCGCGCTCGACCTGGTGGTTCAGGTTTCGCGTTTCAGCGACGGTACCCGCCGCGTCACGCACATGACCGAAGTGACCGGCATGGAAGTGGACACCATCACGCTGCAGGACATTTTCCTGTTCGAGAAGACGGGCGTCGCCGAAGACGGCCGCGTCACCGGGCGTTTCCGCGCCACCGGCATCCGTCCGCGCGCATATGAGCGCATCAAGGCCTGCGGCATCCAGTTGCCGACGTCGCTGTTCCAGACCGTCGTGGAGATCAATTAGCTCATGATATTCGTACTGTTTTTTCTGGTCTTCGCCTTAATCATGGCGATTGCCGTCTTCGGCTTTCTGTACCGCCAGCAGCACCGGCAGAAGGTCGTCAAGGATATGCTCCAAACCGTCGCGGGCACCCGCCCGATGCCGGTCACGAAGCTCCTGAAAGACATTACTCCCGAAACCAAAGGCTTTGAAAAGCTATTGAAGTCGTTCAATGTCGCCGAACACCTGCAAAGCTCCATCAAGCAGGCCGGGCTCACCTGGACGCCCTCGACCTTGTTCATGGCGACCGCGGGCGCGGCCGTGCCGGGTTTCCTGATCGGCCTGCGGTTCCCGTTCATCATCAACGAAGTCCTGACCTGCCTGGTGCTGGCCGGAGTCACCGCATCGCTGCCTTACATGTACTTGCGCACCAAGCGGCGCAAGCGGATGGCGGCCCTGGAAGAGCAGTTCCCCGAGGCGCTGGACTTCATGGCCCGCTCGGTGCGCGCCGGACATGCCTTCATGATCAGTCTTTCCATGGTCGGCGAGCACGTACCGGAGCCCTTGTCTACCGAACTGCGCACGGTATTCAACGAAGTCAATCTGGGTGCGCCGATCGGCACGGCCCTGGAGAACCTGACCATACGGGTGCCGCTGCTGGACTTCAAGTTTTTTACTTCGACGGTGATGTTGCAACGCCAGACGGGCGGGAACCTGAACGAAATCCTGGGCCGCCTGGCGCACGTCATCCGGGAGCGCTTCCGGTTGAAAGGCGAAGTCAAAGCCGCCAGCGCGCACGGCCGGTTGACGGCCGGAATTCTGACCCTTCTGCCGCTCCTCACGGGACTGGCCCTGCTGGCCGTGGCGCCCGGGTATCTGCAGGGCATGGCGAAGGACCCGGATGGGAAATACATGATCGTGGGCGCCGGCGTCGCGGTACTCATGGGAAATTATTTCATCCGCCGCATCATCAAGATTAAGGTATAACGATGTCAATATACGTAGTCATCGCGTTCTTCATGGTGCTGATGGTGGCCATCGCGGCCTTCGGCTATCAGCGCTACGCCCGCCCGGGCCAGGTGTACGAGAGACTGGGCGAGCCTGTGATCGAAGCCCCCACGGCGGGATCGCCGGAGGACGCCGAAGCGCGCAAACCGCGCGAGTTTAAGATCATTCAGCGGGTAGGCGAGCTGCTGCCGGTATCTCCGGATGAAAGTTCGGTGACCCAGCAGATGTTGACGCACGCCGGCTACCGCTCGGATAACGCCGTCAAGATGTATTACGGCATCCGGTTGATGAGCACGACGCTGATGGCGCTGATGGGGCTGATGTTTCGCAACTCGTTGAGCAGCGCCGCGTCGATGCATATCATCTTCCCGCTGGCCATGGGGCTGGGCGGATTTATCCTACCCAACTTCATCCTGGAAAAGCGCATCAAGAAACGCCTGGAGATCCTGCGCCTGGCGCTGCCCGACGCTTTGGACCTGATGGTGATCGCAGTGGAAGCCGGGCTCGGCCTGGATCAGGCGATCCAGTATGTCGGCACGGAACTGCGCAACGCGCATCGGGAGTTGACCGAAGAATTCATGTTGACGAATCTGGAAATCCGGGCCGGCAAGCGGCGCGGAGACGCGCTGAAGAACCTCGGCGAGCGCGCCGGAGAGCCGGAATTGCGCAAGCTGACGGCCATCCTGATTCAGAACGACCGGTTCGGTACGAGTATCGCGGAGTCTTTGCGGCAACATTCCGATCACTTGCGGGTGCGCCGCCGCCAGGAAGCGGAAGAACGCGCGGCCAAGGTGGGTGTGAAACTGGTGTTCCCCATCTTCTTCTTCATCCTGCCGGCCATGATGCTGGTGTGCGCCGGGCCCGCCGTGCTGGGCGTGGTGAAGTATCTGTTGCCGCTGATGAAGGGCTTCTAGGAAGCCAACGGTTTTGGAACGGTTTTGGAGTAGAAACAACTCTTAAAGAAAGGAGATTAGATCATGTCTGGAACAATTATGCAGGTTCTGATCTGGGTTGCGGCTGGTGTAGTATTGTTGCTGCTCATGCAGCGCCGCCGGCGCCGCAAAGTGACGCGGTAGTTTTGTAGGTCCCCTGTGTGTATTTTGCTGGCTCGCAAGCATTCTGGCGCGGGGCTGCGCTCACCCGAAGCGCCCCCGCGCTCTTTCAATGCTTAGCGGTCGACTCTTGGGAAGGATTACCGGTTTTGGAAATCGATAACGGCGCGCTGGAAAACATTCGCGCGGCTCAAAATCCGGATGGTGGATGGCCGTATCACAAAGGCGGCTCGTGGACCGAACCGACGGTCTATGCGCTGCTGGCGCACCAGGCCGCCCGGACAACGGCGCCGGGAAGCGCCGGCGCGCTGGCCTGGCTGGGCGCGGCGCAGCAGAACGACGGCGGATGGACACCGCGTCCCCCGGTGGATCAGAGCACGTGGGTGACGGCCCTGGCCGCCATGTTGCCGCCCGAAACGATCGGCGCGCAAAGGCATGCGCGCGCCGTCGAATGGCTGCTCCATGAGAGCGGGATGGAATCTTCGCCGCTCTTCCGCCTGAGTTCCCTTCTGCGCGATGGCAAGTTGCCCGAAGGCCCGGATGTAAGCGGCTGGCCCTGGTACCCGGGAACCGCGGCTTGGGCCACCCCCACATGCGTCGGAATTCTGGCCTTGAAGAAGTGCTACTGGCGGCGTCCCTCCAGCAGGCTGCGGGAGAGAATCGAGAAAGCCCAGGCATTCCTGCTCTCGCGCCGGTGCGCCGATGGCGGATGGAATCACGGCTCGGCGCGGTCGCTTGGATACAACTCGGATTCTTATCCCGAGACCACCGGGCAA
>Ga0187871_10000864_pt1 | contig 27639 bp, 22 predicted proteins | sample June2016WEW_16_1_FD_132988 | JGI IMG/M metagenome (GOLD analysis project Ga0187871, IMG submission 132988) | Peatland microbial communities from SPRUCE experiment site at the Marcell Experimental Forest, Minnesota, USA - June2016WEW_16_10 | ecosystem: Environmental > Terrestrial > Soil >...
ATCCTCCCTATCGGCTGTCCGGACTGAACCCGGTTCTGGAAATGAAAAAACCGGCGACTCATACTGTCAGATCGCCGGCCAAGCTCTTTTGGCTCATTTCGCCAGAGTTTTCACACGGCCTCGCGCAGTGTTAGGCGGGGTGAATTCAAGTCCGAAGTGCGACAAATCGGAAGGGGCTGCTGCCCAGACATTTCCGTTCCGACGCAAGCCCCTTCTTGCTATGGCGTAAGGGTTTGCATCGGAACAGAAATGTCTTCTTCGATGCAAACTGTTGCCGATCTGATGCATGATTTGTCGCACTTCAAATTTGATCTCACACGGCTTTATTCTTTTGGCCATAATGGGAAATAGTCTGTTTTTTCTTGGACATGCACTCGTGCTTCCGGAGCATTGCTCTGAACACATGCAACAATGGCGTCTGTTAATGGTTTGTTGGCGCTACCTCGGCCAAGGCCAAAATTATCAACATAGATAACCATCGCAGAGGAATTGGTGTAAGCTGAAACAGTGAACTTCGCGTCTCCTTTTCTTAGCGGAGCATACCACCACCCAATCGCCGAAGGATATTCCGATAAGTGCTCTGTCGCCGTAAAGCCGCGACTCGCCAGCAAACGATTCAAATCAGGAAGAATGAATTCCTGTTTCTCGCGGGACAACAAAGTGCAATGCACCTGACTCTCCGTCAACGAGGAGCACCCGGCAACGCTCAATGCTAGAATAAAACTCAAAATGAGTTTGATGCCCATAAGCCGCCTAACGATCCAAAGCTGAGCCCCGGCCACGGGCGGCCAGGCTCCGAATGCAATAACGACATTCCATCTTCATCGCTCAATCCAAATCTCAGGGCGCAGTGGCCGTTGGCTCCAGCGCGGTGTTAGGCGGTGTCTTCCACAGCCTGGTGTATCCATGAAGGAGTCCTCCCGACACGATGAGCCAACCGGCACCAACAATCAAGCAACGCACAGTTGCCTCGGCATGTGACCAATTTTCTAACCAATCTGGTGTGCGGCGGACCCACTCTGGCTGAATAAGTCGGTGCGGCCAATAGTAACGAATAATGTCAGCATCCGTGGGCTTTGTGCTGGAGAGGTAATCATATGAAATATGATGAGGCTGCCGTGCCCAGAATTGAAGCATACCGGCAGCTACCAGAGTGACCCCGACCAATCCCAAAATAACCAGCACTTTGAGGTCTGTCCGCCGGGAAGTGAACCGGATGTTTTTCATAACGAACGCCGAGTTATTTGTCGTCGGCAAAATCCTTCAAGTCAAAAGTGTATGCAGTACCTCCTCCTGGGCCGGGTATCTCTTCAACCGTAAACTGAGACTTTGCTAAATATTTAACTCCAACATCAAATTGAAACATGACACATTTCGCTTTCAATTGCTTGGGAATGTCTTTGGCGAGTCGGCTTCCTAGTATTCTCTCCGGCATGTATGCGCCTCCGAATATTCTCTCCGGTTGCACCGAAGCTTGTGCAACGAAATCGTTTGTAGTACCGATATACAGAATCCCCTCAAAAAGGTCCGATTGTTGTTTTTCAGTCGGAATCACGCTCACAGTGAAAACAATACACTCATTATTTGTTTGATGAATAGGCACCGCCTTAATCTTAAGAAAAGAACAATAAGTCTTCAGGTTCGTGTGGTTGATTTGAATTACTTCCATATAGCCTTTGGCGCATTGCGCCGCGAGAAAATAGAAAATCATGCAGCCGAACCAGCCAAGCAGACCAGCAAACCGGCAAGCTTTGGACTTTGAAGATTCGTTCATGGGTAATGTAACTTTGACTCAAAATTCCATGGCATGTTCATTAGACGGATTATGAACAAATTTCCTCAAAAATTACCACATCCCTTATTTTCGGGAATGATGGACGGCACAAGTCAAACCCCACGAGTTAATCCCACAACACCTAAGAAATCAATGCCAGCCTGTGTGTGCAAACTTCATGGTCAACGTCGTCAAGTCCTGCGCTTTTAACTCTTGGCCACACCAATTGTTTTCCTGGGACAGTTATTAGTGTATTAAACAAGGTTACAGGGCGGGGCACCGGCTGCGCCGGTGCACCCGCCCCCTTCACCATGTCGTTCATGCCACCAACTCGGCTTCTTTTATGACCAGCCGCTTGTCCAGTTCTTCCCAGCGCAGCACTTTGAGCGTGACTCGCAGGAATTCCATCAACTTTTGAAACGTCACGGCAATCTCACCATGCAGTTCCACCTTTTACATTCGCATTTCCAGTTGGCTAACTCGGAGTTCAATTTTGCGATGCATTCCGCATGGAGGCAAAATCACTGCAACGTTTCAGAGAACGCAAGCGAGAATGAAAGCTAAGAATTGTGGTTAAGCGGGGGAAAAATAATTGTGCCACTTTTTGTGCCACTTTTGAGGTTTTCTCGAACGGTTTGTGTTTGTGCGCCAAAAGTGAATTTCAGTCAATAAAAGCAATGGTATTGAAGCGATTTAAGCAATCAGGAGAAATGTTGAAAAATGGCCATAATTCGAATCCTAAGTCTGGCGCGTCTGCCATTCCGCCACGCGCGCAACCGCTACAGGTTGCGCCTCGCGCCACGGAATCTCAAGCCCGCTTTTGCCGGATGGACTGGCCGGACAGGCATTAAACCAACGTACGATTGCGTCCGTCCAAGGGTTCGTTTAGGTTCGCATCATGTCATTTGGAAATCGCTTCTGGTTCGGCGTGTTCGCCCTTTGGCTCGGGATCGCGCTGAGCGGTTGCCTGCCGTCGGATCAGGATCAGTCGGACGAGGAAAAGGAGCCGCACTTTGTCCTGGGCAAGAGCCGCATCAACGCGATGGACTATCAGGGCGCGGTCGAGGCCTTTGAAGAATCATTGGAAGTGAATCCCCATTCGGCGGCGGCCCATTTTGAACTCGGCTGGCTCTATGACGAAAAGGAATCCGACCCGGCCGCGGCGATCTATCACTATCAACAATACTTGAAGTTGAATCCCAGCGCCGGCAACACGGAGGTTATCAAGCAGCGCATTGAAAGTTGCAAACAGGAACTGGCTGCCGATGTGCTGCCGTTGCCGAGCACGCCCGCCGCGCAAAAGCAAATCACCCAGTTGATCGAACAAAACCAGCAATTGCAGGACGAGGTCAACAAATGGCGCGCGTATTTTGCGAGCCAGTCGGCCGCGAAAAATCAACCTTCCACGGTCCCCAATCCGATGGCGGCGCAGTCCTCCGCCAATTCAGGTTCCCCGCCACCGGACCATAATGCCTCCCTCGTGTTGGACGGTTCGAGCCAGGACCACCCGGTGCATTCGGACCCGGCCAAATCAATCCTGGGCACCCATACGGTCGTCGCCGGCGAAACCGCCGTCCGTATCGCCCGCCGGTACGGCATCAGCCTGGACGCCTTGCTGGCGGCCAATCCGGGTTTGGAACCCCGGCGGATGCGCGTCGGCCAGATCCTGAACATACCTTCCTCGTAAACGGCCGCATGATCCCGCGCCTCACTTTTCTGTTGATCACCGCCTTTTGGGTGGCGATGAACGTGCTTTTGTGGCGCGCGGAATACGACTCGCACGGGGTCGGTGTTCGCGTGCCCGTGGCGCTGGTCTGGCAGAAAATTTTGACCGCGCCCGATATTTCCTCGTTGAATGTCTTTCTGGAGGGTCAACGAACCGGTTTCTGTGAATTCTCCACCAGCGTGGAACAGGAAATGGCCGCGCTGGACGAAGTCAAACCGGTTCCCTCGAGCATTAACACCCGCGCGGGGTATCAAATTCGATTTAACGGGAACATCGGGCTTGGTGATTTTACCAACCGGTTGACTTTCAACGGCCAACTCGAATTTTCACGCAAGCGCGAATGGCGTCAATTGGAACTGAAAGTGTCTTCGCATTATGCCACGGTCGAAATTCACTCCCTGGCCGACGAACAAAATGTCCATCTGAAAATCATCACGGACGGTGTCAGCGCGGAAAACGTGTTCGCCTTTGATGATTTGAAAAATCCGAATGAATTATGGCGCGTGTTCACCGGGGATTTGGGTGGGGAATGGGCCGCCGGACTGGATTGGCCGGTCGTATCCCAGACGCCCGACACGCTCGCGCAAGACATTCATTGGGAGGCGCATCTGGATCACCTGGCACTGGGCGGGGAGGCCGTGCCCGTGTATCGATTGGAAACGCGCGTGCTGGACCGTCCCATTGTTGTCTATGTCAGCATGGTCGGTGAAATTCTGCGCGTCGAACTGCCCGGCGGTGTCACCGCGGCGTTTGACCAATTTGGCAACCCTTGAACGCACGCCGTGATCGAACTCATCCATCTCGTCAAAAAATTCGGTGACCTGGTCGCGGTCAACGATGTGACGCTGACCATACCGCGGGGGGAATTTTTTGCGGTGCTCGGACCCAACGCCGCCGGCAAGACGACGACGCTGAAGATTCTCGCCGGGTTGATGAAGCCGAGTGCCGGTTGCGCGCGCGTTTGCGGTTTTGACACGCAGGCCGAGCCGATGGAAGTGCGTCGTCGTCTGGCCTATGTGCCGGATTTTCCCTTTCTTTATGACAAACTCACGGCCTGGGAATTCTTCCGCTTTATCGGACAGTTGTTTGCGATGACCGACGCGCAAATTGAAACCGGCGCGAAGGAATTGATTGCGCGTTTTCACCTGGCCGATTTCGCCAATCTCCCGATGGAAAGCCTCTCGCACGGCACCCGCCAGCGCGTGGCCATTGTGTCCGCCCTGTTGCACCAGCCGGAAGTCTTTGTGATCGATGAACCCATGGTGGGTCTCGATCCGCAACATGCCCGCGTCGTGAAAGACGTGTTCAAGGAACGGTCGCGCGCAGGAATGACCGTGTTGATGTCCACGCACGAACTCAGTGTGGCCGAGGAAATGGCCGACCGCATCGGCATCATCAACCATGGAAAATTGATTGCCGTCGGCACCCGCGATGAACTCCGCAAGTTAAGCGGCACATCCGGCCCACTCGAAGAGGTCTTTTTGGCCCTGACCGCAGAAGCGAAGTAATGCGCCATTAAAACCCTTGCCTTTCCGCTGGAAATTTTTAGAATGTGCCAAGTTGACACGCCCTCTTGAATGGTGAATTGTTGGCATTCATACAATGTCTATGGCCAAATCCAGTTTTCTAGACAAGGTCTTGGGCCGCATCGGGCGACTGGACGCGGAAGGTCTGCAAACGGTCGTCAAGCGCCTGGCGCGGGAGCGCAGTTTTCTTGAAACCCTGTTCAACACCATTGAGGACGGTGTGCTCGTGGTGGATGAGCAGGGCCGGATTATTTATTTCAACCAGGCGGTCACGCGCCTGCTGGGTTTGCAGCCGGGCATTGAAGGCCAGCACGTCACGCGCTGCCTGCCGGGGCTCGAATGGGAGGACGTTCTGCGCTTTGACAGTGAAGGCGGCGCGCGCGTCGCGCGGCACGAATTTGAAGTCACCTATCCGCGCCCGCGCTTTTTGCGCCTCTATGCCGCGCCGCTCGATGGCCAGGCGGCCGGCAGTTCCGGGGTTGCGCTCATTTTGCACGATGCGACCGAAACACGTCAGAAAACCTTCGAAGCCATCGAAAGCGAACGGGTTCAGGCGCTCACGCTGCTTGCTGCCAGTGTCGCGCACGAAATCGGGAATCCGCTCAACGCGCTGCACATTCATATGCAGTTGATGGAACGTGAATTGGGAAAGCTGGAGAGTGATGGGGGCCGGGTGGTGAGCGGGCGGAAAATCACCACCTCCGTTTCCCGTTCCCCGCCGCCACCAGACGGTTTGCGCAAACTGTCGCAATACCTTGAAGTGGCCAAAGGGGAAATCAACCGCCTGGATTACATCGTCACCCAGTTTTTGCAGGCGATCCGCCCCGTGTCGCCACAATTAAAATTGGTTCCCTTGAACGAGGTGGTTGAAAAAACCCTGGATCTGCTTAAACCGGAACTGGACAACCGGGGATTGAACGTCCGGACAAAACTGGCGCATCGGTTGCCGGCAGCGCCGGCGGACGCGACGCAGATGCAGCAGGCTCTGGTGAATCTGGCCAAGAACGCGATGCAGGCGATGTCCCGGGGTGGCACGCTGACGTTGCAGACCGGCGAGGGTGCGGAGGGGGTGTGGGTCAGCGTGGCCGACACCGGCAACGGCATTCCCCAGGAACAGATCAACCGCATTTTTGAGCCGTTTTTTACGACCAAGAAGCGGGGTACGGGACTCGGATTGATGATTGTGCAACGGATCGTGCGCGCGCACGGCGGCAAAATCGAACTGGAGAGCCACGCCGGTCGCGGCACCACCTTCCGCATCTGGCTGCCGCTGCACGAGCCCGGGCCGCGATTGCTCGAGGAAAAAACCGAATCGACAGTTGAACCACGATGACTGAAAAACCGACATTATTGATTGTCGATGATGAAAAACCGACACGGGATGGTTTGCGTGCCGCCCTCGAGGATCGTTACGATGTCTATGTGGCGGAGGATGCGAAGGCGGCGATGGAATTGCTTGAACGTGAAAATTTTGACGTGTTGCTCACGGATTTCCGGCTGCCGGGCGGGGACGGCATGAATTTGATTTCACGCGCCAAATCGCTCGCCCGGCCGCCGATCTGTATTTTGATGACCGCGTACGGCTCGGAGGAACTGGCGGTGGACGCCATGAAGCGCGGCGCGGACGATTACGTTTCCAAGGGCCGCCTGCAAATCGATGAGCTGGAAATGCGCATTGCGCGGGCCGTGCGCCGGCAGGGCCTGGAGACGGAAAATGTTTCATTGCGCCGGCAGCTCGACAACAAGTTCGGATTGGAAAATATCGTCGGTGAATCGCCGGCGATGAAGGAGATTTTCGAAATCGTCCAACAGGTCGCGCCAGCACGCGCCTCGGTCCTGCTGACCGGCGAGAGCGGCACGGGCAAGGAACTCATTGCCCGGGCGATTCACCAACTCAGCCCCCGCGCCCGGCAGCCGCTGGTGATTGTCCATTGCGCGGCGTTGGCGCCAACGTTGCTGGAAAGCGAATTGTTCGGCCACGAAAAGGGCGCGTTCACCGGTGCGCATGAACGGCGCATCGGCCGTTTCGAACAGGCCCAGGGCGGCACCCTGTTCCTCGACGAAATCGGCGAGATCGATGCGACCCTCCAGGTGAAGCTGCTGCGTTTTTTGGGGGAGCGGACATTTGAACGGGTCGGGTCGAACAAAACGTTGACGGCGGATGTCCGGCTCATTGCCGCGACCAACAAAAATCTGGAGGAACTGGTCAAGGCCGGCAGTTTCCGTGAGGACTTGTTTTTCCGGTTGCGGGTGGTGGAAATCCATTTGCCGCCACTCCGCGCCCGGCCGGGTGACGTTCCGTTGCTGGCGCAACGTTTTTTGCGGGAATTCGCGCACGAGAATGGCAAGGCCGTGAACGAGTTCACGGCGGACGCCCTCGAACGGTTGATGCATTACACATGGCCGGGCAATGTGCGCGAGTTGCGCGCGGCCATCGAGCACGCGGTGGTGTTGTGCCGGGGTGAAAAGATTTCGGCACGTGATCTGCCCCGGCAGGTTTATGCCGGTGAACGCACCGGCGAGGCGCCATTATTTGCGCGAAATGATTTGACAGTAAAGGAGGCCGAGAAACAATTGATTATTCATGCCTTGAAAGAGACAAATGGCAATCGCACATCGGCCGCCAAAAAAGTCGGCATGAGCCGACGGACATTTCACCGCAAATTGCACACGTATCATCTGGAGGGATTCTAATATGCCGTTCCTGCAAGACTGGATTCACAAGCTCGAAGAAGGCGCCTGGGCGCGTTACGTCAAAATTGCCGCCTTTTGCGTCGCCATTTTGTTTCTGGTGTTCACCTATGATTTCCGCGCGTATCGCAATTTTGCGACCCCGGAAGCGATGGATTCGGCACAATTGGCGCGCAATCTTGCGGAAGGCCGGGGCTATACCACGCTGTTCATCCGTCCCTTCAGCCTGTATCTGGTGCAAAGCCATAATCAGGCCCAGGCGGCCGATGCGCTGGCGAGCGCCGGCACGGACTTCGCGGAAATCAAAACCGCGCACCCGGACCTGGCCAATCCGCCGGTGTATCCGCTCGCACTGGCCGGCTTGATGAAAGTGCTGCCGTTTCAATATGTGCCGAATCTGCGCAGCGCCTTTTGGAGCGACAACGGAAATTTCTCGCGCTATGAGCCGGATTTTCTGATTGCGTCGTTCAACGAAGTGCTTTTGCTGGTGGTGGTCGTGTTGACATTCTTTCTGGCGCGAACATTGTTCGATACCAGCGTGGCCTGGCTTTCCGCATTTTTAGTGCTGGGATGTGAATCGCTGTGGCGATTCAGCGTGTCCGGACTGTCCACGATGTTATTAATGATCATTTTCATTGGTCTGATCTGGTGCGTCTTGTGGATTGAAGAAGCGGTGCGCGACCCGCAGCCAAAGTTCAGCCGGCTGTTGGGACTTGCCATTGCGGCCGGCGTGGTGGTGGGTGCGGGTGCGCTCACACGCTATGCTTTTGGCTGGGTCATCATTCCGGTGGCGTTGTACCTGATTCTTCTTGGCGGACAACGGGGGGTGTTGCATGCGCTGGCGGCAGTGGGCGCATTCGCGCTGGTGCTTACCCCCTGGATCATTCGCAATTTCGCCGTCAGCGGCACGCCCTTTGGCACGGCCGGTTTTGCGGTGGTTGAGGGGACCAGTGCCTTTCCAGGATTTCAACTGGAACGTTCGATTCACCCCGATCTCTCCTCCGCGCTGGGGCTGGCGTTGTATCTGCACAAGTTTTTGGACAACCTGCGCCCGATTCTGCAGGACGCACTGCCCAAGCTGGGCGGCTGCTGGGTGAGCATGTTGTTCCTGACGGGCTTGCTGTTGAATTTTCGCAGCCCCGCCGTAAGGCGGATGCGCTATTTTTTGCTGATGTGTCTGGCTGTTTGGGTCGTGGTACAGGCCCTCGGTCGGACGCAACTTTCAGAGGAGTCACCCGAGATTAATTCTGAAAATCTTTTGGTGCTCCTGGTGCCGCTGGTGTTCATTTACGGCGTCAGTTTGTTTCTCATCTTGCTGGAGCAAATGGCGTTGCCGCTCCGGGAATTGCGTTATGTGGTCAAAATCATCTTTGTCGCACTGTGCTGTGCGCCAATGGTTTTTGCGCTCCTGCCCCCAAGGACTATCCCCGTGGTTTATCCGCCATATTATCCGCCTGAAATCCAGAGAATCGCCGGCTGGATGAAGCCAAACGAGATGATGATGAGCGACGTGCCGTGGGCGGTGGCGTGGTACGGTCAGCGCCAATGCACCTCGCTGACCATGAATTACCAGGACGATTTCTTTGCCATTAATGATTATCTGAAGCCGGTGCAGGCACTTTACCTCACGCCCGAAACGACGGACGCCAAATTCGCGTCCGATTGGGTACGGGCCGACGAGCACACTTGGGGTAACTTTTTTCTTCAAGCGGCGGCCCAGGGAAAAATTCCCGTCACCTTTCCTTTAACCCATGCTCCCACCGGCTTTTTTCCCGAGCGGATGTTCCTGACGGATGCGGAACGCTGGAAACTGCAGAAATAATTCCCCGGCCCCGTCCCGGAACTTACGCGGCGGCCCGCTGCAGCCGGTCGGCAATGGCCGACCACGCCGGTGTTTCCGGCGGCGCTTCCACCACAATCCATTCCGCGCCCGCCTCGTCGCAACGATGTAATTCCGCGTAAAGGGCCCGCGCGAATGCCTCCGCATCGTGCGGGATCACGCTCACCCGGGCGAGGTTTTCACCCGAAGGAATCGTGGTGTGTGCGATGATATGGCAGGTTGAACGTGGCAGGTTGAGCGTGGAAAGTTGAGAGTTTAAATCCGCATCGTTCCGCCAGTTCAAAACCACCAATCTTGCCTTAGGCGAATAATGTTTCTTTAACAATCCCGGGCTGCGAAGCGCGGAATCCAGGCCTTGGACGTTGGACGTTGGACGTTGGACTTCACCACAAACGGCGGCCAGCGCTTGGGCGTGAATCATACCCGGCCGCAAAATTTCCGGCGGCGACACCGTCAAATCCAGGACGGTGGATTCGATGCCCACCTGTGATTGGCCGCCGTCAACGATCATGGAAATATTGTCGCCGAGCTGTTGGTATACATGCCCGGCACTGGTCGGCGAAACCCGGCGGGATAAATTTGCACTCGGGGCGGCCAGCGGAAAGCCGCACGCGCGGATGACCGCCTGAATGAACGGATGGCCCGGCCAGCGGACGCCCACCGTCGCACCGCCGGCGGTGACCGGGTCGGGAATTTCTTTCGCCCGCGGCAGCACCAGGGTCAGCGGTCCGGGCCAGAACGCCTTCGCCAGCTTTTCCGCGTTCGGGGTCCAATCGTTCACACAGCGCTTCGCCATTTCCATGCCGGCCACGTGGACGATGACGGGATTGGTTGCCGGCCGGCCTTTGATTTGGAAAATTCTGGCGACGGCCTTTTCGTCCAGCGCATTGGCGGCCAGCCCATAAACGGTCTCCGTCGGCAGCGCAACGACCCCGCCGCGCCGCAAAAATTCAGCCGCCCGTTTCACGGCGGCATCAAATAATGCGGGCGTGTGTGTGGGCAGGATTTCAGCGGTCACACGCTATTCATAATGCAACGCGTCAATGGGGTCGAGTTTGGAAGCCTTCCACGCGGGATAAAAACCGGAGATGATGCCAATGATGGCACTGGAAATGAAGGCAATGGCGATCCAACCCATGGGTGTGACGGTGGGCATGTCTTTTATGTAGGCGACAATTTTTGAAAAACCAACGCCGCCGCCAATACCGATACAGCCGCCAATCGCGCTCAACGTGACCGCTTCAATCAGGAATTGCACCAGAATGTCCGCCGCGCGTGCGCCCACGGCCATGCGGATGCCGATTTCACGCGTCCGTTCGGTGACGCTCACCAGCATGATGTTCATGATGCCGATGCCGCCAACCACGAGCGAGACGGCGGCGACGCCTGCGAGCAAAAAGCTCATGGCGCGCGAAGTGGCTGTAACCGCCTGCATCAATTCCAACTGGTTGCGCACGGTAAAATCCTGTTCCTTGCTCCGATGGCGCACCAGCACCAAATCGGTGATGTCATTTTGCACGCTGTCGATGACCTTGTCGTTGGCGGCTTGCACCAGAACGTCGTTCACAAAAGTGCGGGTGGTGATGCGGTGCATGTGGCTGGTATAGGGGACAACGACCGTGTCGTCCTGGTCCTGCCCGAACAGGTTAAAGCCCTTGGGGGCCAGCACGCCGACCACCAGAAATGGAAGATTGCGAATACGAATGGTCTGGCCAACGGGATTTTCATTGGGAAACAACTGGTCGGCCACGGTTTGACCGATGACGGCGGATTTGGCCAGACTGCGCACATCCTGATCGCTGAACATCACGCCGCGGGCGATGGGCCAATTGCGGATTTGCGGATAATCGGGCGATTCGCCCATCACCTGCGTGTTCCAGTTGAGACCGTTCGCCAGCACCTGTTCCCGGTCACGCACTTCGGGACTGACGGCCACGACGTTTTGCAGCCCGGCAATCGCCTGCGCGTCGGCCACCGTCAGCGTCGGCGCGCTGCCCCAGCCGCCGCGCATCGCGCCGCTGGTGAAATTGCCTGAAAAAACCGTGATCACGCTCTCACCGAGGCTGCTGACCTGGTCCTCGACCTGTTTGGTGGCGCCGGAAGTCAGGCTCACCGAGCCAATGACGGCGCCGACGCCGATGATGATGCCGAGCATCGTCAGCAGCGAACGCATTTTGTTGCGGCGCAAGGCGCGGCCGGCGATTTTCAATGAAGCAAAAATTCTCATGCGAGTTGGACTGCCTGTTGCGCCTGCCGTAAATTGCGCAGTTCGTTTTCGGCAATCAACCGATTACCCACGGCTTCGTCCGACACGATTTTTCCATCACGCAAAATCACCATGCGCTTGGTGTAACGGGCCACGTCCAGTTCGTGCGTGACCATGACGATGGTGATACCCTGGTCATTCAACTTTTGGAACACGCCCATGATTTCGATGCTCGTCTGGCTGTCGAGGTTGCCGGTCGGCTCGTCGGCGAGCAGCAAGGACGGCTGATTGACCAGCGCGCGGGCAATGGCGACGCGCTGTTGTTGCCCGCCGGAAAGTTGATTCGGATGATGGTCGGCACGCTGGCTCAGGCCCACGAGTTCGAGTGCGTGCGTGGCGCGTTCAAGTTGCTCGTGCGCGGCGATGCGCTGGCGGTTGTAAAGCATCGGCATCTCGACGTTTTCCAGCGCGGACGTTCGCGAAAGCAGGTTGAAACCCTGGAAGACAAAACCGATTTTTTCGTTGCGGACATCCGCCAGCGCATCGCGGTCGAGCGTGGAGACGTCAATGCCATCAAGCAGATAATTGCCGCCACTCGGACGGTCGAGCGCGCCGATCAGGTTCATCAACGTGGATTTGCCGGAACCGCTCGAACCCATGATGGCGACGAATTCGCCGGGCAGAATTTCCAGCGAAACCCCGCGCACGGCGTGCACGTCCACTTCTCCGGTGTGATACGTCTTGTGGATTTCAGCAAGTTTGATGACGGGGTTGGTTTGCACAACAAATGGGTGGGCAAAGGGTTCAACGCATCCGGGGAAAGCCGCCAAACGGAATGGAGGCCGTCGCCGCCTTGTTTCCGGGAGCGGTCACACCGGTGACAACCTGGTCGCCTTCTTTCAAACCCGAAAGCACCTCGGTGTCGATGCCGTCGCTGATCCCGGCCTTGATTTGCACCGCCTGCAGCTTGGCATCGTCACCCATGCCTGAAAGTACAAATATAGTGTGAAGAACCGGGCGTTCGCCGTGTGCGTGGCTGCCGCCGCCGTTGCGCCGTCCCTGCCCGCCCGTTCCACCACGATTGCTGGTGTTGGTGACCTGGGCAGCTTGAGAGGGGGCGGCCATGGTGTTGGTTTGTACGACGGCGGTGTCCGGCGGACGAAAGCGCAGTGCGGAATTGGGGATGGTCAGAGCGCCTTCCCGTTGTGCGATCACGATGGAAACATTGGCCGTCATGCCGGGCTTCAATTTGTAATCTGAATTGGTCACACTGATGACGCAGTCGTAGGTAACAACGTTGTTGACGGTCGCCGGCGAATTTTGCACCTGCGTGACGACCCCGTGAAAGTTCCGATACGGATACGCATCCACCGTGAAATCCACTTGCTGGCCTTCGACGACACCACCGACATCGGCCTCGGCGACACTTGAATCGATCTGCATTTGGGTCAGATCATTTGCGATCTGAAAAAGGGTGGGCGTGTTGAAGCTGGACGCCACCGTCTGGCCGAGATTTACCGCACGGGAAATCACGATGCCATCCACCGGCGAACGGATTTTGCAGTAACCCAGATTCGCGTTCGCATTGTCAAGTGAAGCCTGGTCCAATTGCACCATGGCTTCGGCTTCGTGCAACGTGGCAATGGCCGTATCGTAATCGGAGCTGGAAACCAATTTATTGGTGAATAACTCGGCACTGCGATTGGCTTCCGCCTGTTGCAATTCCAAATTCGCCTTGGCGTTGGCGAGATTGGCCTGGGCTTGCTTCACGGCGCCCTGATAGGTCGAAGGATCAATTTCCGCGATGACCTCGTCCTTTTTCACCAGCGAATTGAAATCCACATAGAGCTTGGTGATGATGCCCGAAACCTGGCTGCCCACGGTCACGTTGGTCACCGGGTTTAGCGTGCCCGTCGCCGTGACGACCTGTGTCAAATCCCCGCGCTCGACCGTCACTGTTTGATAAGCCGGGGCATCATCCTGCCCATGATGAAAAAACCAAATGACGAAACCACCAACGACCACCACCACTGCGATGATGATTCCCCACTTCATCCAGGAATTGCCGCGTTTTTCTGCCATAAGTTTTAATGCCTTCGCCGTTTAGAGAGTGAGACAGCGACAATAAACGACAAGTTACGGAATTTTCCGCGCTTGTCCATGTTTTCATCAATGGTTATACGGATAATCAAGCGCACTTTCCGCTTTAAGCCGCCATTTCCCGTTCTTAGAATCATTCCGTGCTCGAGCAATTCACCCGACAACTCGCCCAGGCGGACTCGCTCACGGACCGGCAGGTCCGCCAGGCCGTGGATCAATTGGCCGATGAAAAAATTTCGGCGGCGGTCAAGGCCGGCTTCCTGACCGCGCTGGCGCAAAAAGGCGAAACCCCCGGTGAAATTGCCGCGTTCGCCCACGCGTTGCGGGACAAATCCATTTGCCCGCCGCTGGATGCCGGATGGCGGGCGGCCCGGGAAATCCTCGATGTGGTGGGCACCGGCGGCGACCGGCTCGGCACCTTCAATATTTCCACCGCCGCCGCGTTGGTTTGCGCCGCCGCCGGTGTCACGGTCGCCAAACATGGCAATCGGGCGGTTACCTCGCAGGCCGGCAGCGCGGATGTCCTGGAGGCGCTGGGCGTGCGTATCGATCTGACTCCGCCGGAGGCCGTCCGTTCATTACAGGAACGCCGGTTCGCCTTTTTCTTTGCGCCGGCCTGGCATCCCGCGTTCAAATACATTGCCCCCGCGCGGAAACTCTGCGCCGATCGCGGTCAGCGGACGATTTTTAATTATCTCGGCCCGCTGCTGAATCCCGCCCGGCCGTCCGCCATGCTCGTCGGCGTGCCACGGCCTGAACTTTGTGAACCGCTGGCGCGGGTGCTCCAATCGCTGGGCGTCCGGCGCGCGATGGTCGTGTGCGGCGCGGTCCCCCATCCAGCGTCCCACGTCCCCAGCGCCATTGACGAACTCTCAACCCTCGGTGAAAACACCATCGCCGAGTTTTATCAGGAACGCGGTTTTGCGACTTCAACCCTGTCGCCGGAAGCTTTCCCCCTGCAGGCCGCGACGTTGGCCGATTTGCTTGGAGGAGACCGTCAGGCGAACGCGGAAATCATCCGCCGCATTTTTCGCGGCGAAGAGCGCGGACCCAAACGCGACGCGGTGCTGCTCAACAGCGCCGCTGCCCTGTTCGTGGCCGGCCAGACGAAGTCACTGGCCGAAGGTTGGGAGTTGGCCGGCCGGACCATTGAAGGCGGACTGGCCCAGGCGAAGCTCGAAGAATTGACGCACTAACTCGCGGGCGTTGTACTTTCCGGAGATTCCTCCTCGGCAGCCGCGGCAGATCCGTCGGCCTCCGGCTCCTTCAAGGAGGCGTAATGCAATCCCAGGTTGTGCTGCGCGGTTTTGTCGCCCTGCCGGGCGGCGCGGATGAACCATTTCATGGCTTCCTGCTGGTTCTGTTCCACCCCGCGTCCCGTCTGATAGCACAAGCCGAGGTTGCATTGGGCCGGCGCGCATTCCTGTTCGGCAGCCGCGCGATACCATTTGACAGCTTCCGCAAAATTTTGGGGCACGACCTGACCGGTCTCGTAAAAGACGCCCAGGTTGAATTGGGCCACCGGATAACCGCGTTCCGCCGCTTCGCGGTACCATTTGACGGCTTCCGCAAAATTTTGGGGCACGCCCTGACCGGTCTCGTAAAGCACGCCCAGGTTGAATTGCGCCGCGGGATCGCTCTGTTCCGCCGCCTCGCGCAACCATTTGGCCGCTTCGCCGAATTCCTGTGGCACACCCGCGCCATGCAGGTAGCACACGCCCAGGTAACACTGTGCCACCGGATCGCCTTGCTCCGCCGCACGCCGGAACCATTTTACCGCCTCCTGATGATCCTGCGCCACCCCCTGGCCGGTTTGAAAACACACGCCCAGATAACATTGCGCCTGCGGATTGCCCTCCTGGGCGGCCTGGCGCATCGCTTCAAACGAATCCCATGTCTGGCGGTTGCTGGACATCGCAAAACCAAAATGAACGGCACTTTTGTGCTGCCCCTATCATAAATCGTTACCACACAAATTCAAGCTGCGAATTAGCCCCGCGTTTTCACTTCCGTTCGACCGGAGGGCCTGCTACAAAATTTTCATGGCAACCAATCTCACCATCGGTTTTCTCGGCGCGGGCAAAATGGCCACGGCGCTGGCCCGCGGTTTCATCCACGCCGAACTCGTCGGCCCCAAGGACATTGTGGCGGCGGATCCGGTGGCTGCCGCGCGGAAACATTTCGCTGAAGAGATCGGCATCTTCCCTGTTGCCTCCAACCTGGCCGTGGCGAAAGCCGCCGCGGTCCTGATTCTTGCCGTCAAGCCCGACCAATGTCCCGGGGTTTTGGCCGAATTGCGCAACAAGTTCACCAACCGCCACCTGCTCATTTCCATCGCTGCCGGGGTGACGCTCGCAAAACTGGAGGGCGCGTTGCCCGCCGGTGCGCGCGTCATTCGTGTCATGCCCAATACTCCGGCGCTCGTCGGTGCGGGTGCCGCGGCCTTTGCGCTCGGCAAGTCCGCAACTCCCGCGGATGGCGAACTGGCGAAAACGCTGCTTTCCGCCGTGGGCATCGCGTTTCAGGTGAAGGAATCGCTACTCGACGCGGTGACCGGTCTGAGCGGCAGCGGCCCGGCGTATGTGTATCAGTTCATCGAGGCGTTAAGCGATGGTGGCGTGGCGGCGGGTTTGCCACGCGACGTGGCCACCAACCTCGCCGCGCAAACCGTCTTGGGCGCGGCCAAAATGGTCCTGGAAACCGGCCAGCATCCCGGCGCGCTCAAGGACCAGGTTACCAGCCCCGGCGGCACGACCATCGAAGGCTTGCACGAATTGGAGAAAGGCCGGCTGCGTGCCGTCGTGATGAATGCCGTCCGCGCCGCGACGGAGAAATCAAAGAAGCTGGGTAAAACCTGAAGCTTTCCCGGGCTTTAATTTGTTAACTGACCGCGCAGCTTCCGTACGTCCACCGCCTCCATGCCCGCCGCACGAATGGCGGTCAAACCGAGGTCGGTGTCTTCGTAGGCGCGGCAGCATTTCGGGTTCACTCCAATGCGCCGCGCGGCTTCGAGAAAAATGTCCGGTGCCGGCTTCTGGTGCTTGACCATTTCGCTGGTCACCACGGCGTCAAACAGATGCCGGATTTTCAGATGGTCCAGAACCATGCCGATTATTTTTTGCGTGCCGCCGGACGCCACCGCCATCGGAATTTTACCGTGGTTCGCCTTCGCAATTTCCACGACGGCATGGATCGGCTCGGCCCTGGCAATCAGCGGCAGATACGTCTCCTCCTTTTCGTGCGCGATGGCAATGTGGTCCAGCGAGCGGCCCTGTTCCTCGGCCAGCAATTTCAAAATGTCGCGCGAGGGCACGCCGCCAAAGGCGTAAAAGCGGTCCTCGGGAAAATGAAGGTTGTGGCGTTGCGTGACGATCTGCCAGGCATGCCAATGCAACGGCATCGTGTCGGCCAAAGTGCCGTCACAGTCAAAGATGAGTCCTTCGATTTCTTTCATTGTTGTGTCGCGCGAAGAAAATGAACCAAAATCTTCCTTCGCAAACTTCGCGGCCATCGCGCGAAATCAAATTCTTAATTCTGCCAGTTTCATTTCCAAATCGTGAGTCATCAGCGGGCCAATCAGCGGGTCGAGATCGCCTTCGATGAAGTTCGCCAGATTGTAGAGTGTCACCTCGATGCGATGGTCGGTGACGCGGTTCTGCGGGAAATTGTAGGTGCGGATTTTTTCGCTGCGTTCGCCGGTGCCGACCTGGTCTTTGCGGTGCGCGGCGTATTTGGCATTCTCCTCGGCAACCTTGCGATCGAGCAATCGCGAGCGCAGCACCGTGAGCGCCTGGACCCTGTTCTTTTGCTGCGAACGCTGATCGGCACATCGGACAATCAACCCCGTCGGCTTGTGAATGATTTGCACGGCTGAATCCGTGGTGTTCACGCCCTGTCCGCCCTTGCCGGAGGCGCGGCAGACGTTGATTTCGATTTCGTCGGGCTTGATTTCGACGTCCACTTCCTGGGCCTCGGGCAACACCGCGACGGTGCTGGTGCTTGTGTGGATGCGCCCCTGGGCCTCGGTCGCCGGCACGCGCTGGACACGATGCACGCCGCTCTCGTACTTGAGCCGCTTGTAAACGTCCGCGCCACTGATCTGGAAGACAATTTCCTTGAAGCCGCCAAGGTCGGACGGGTTGGAATCGAGCGTTTCGACCTTCCAGCCGCGCACCTCGGCATAACGGCAATACATCCGGTAAAGGTCGGCGGAAAAAAGCGCGGATTCCGAGCCGCCCGCGCCCGCGCGGATTTCGATGATGGTGTTGCGCGAATCGGTCGGGTCCGGCGGTACGAGGCCGAACTGGATCTGCTGCGAGAGTTTTCCCTCGTCGGCTTCGAGCCGGGCAATTTCCTCCCTGGCCAGCAGGGCCAGTTCGGATTCCACCGGTTCGGATTTCAACAATGCGCGGTTTTGCTCCAAATCGGCGTGCGTTTTCAGGTAATGGTCGCCCTGCGCCACGAGCTCCTTGAGCCGGGCGTATTCGCGGGACAATTCCTGCGCGCGCTGCGGGTTGTCAAAAGCCTTGGGATCGCTCAACGCGGTCTCAACCTCGGCGTAGCGGCGGCGGAACTTTTCGATGTGCGGACTCAGGTTCATTTACGAGTCATTCAACCACGGATGGACACGGATAAACGCAGATTCGCTTCATGGTGAAACGGCAAATATCAGTGTCCATCGGTGGTTTTGATTCGAAAAAGAAATCCGCCCGCGTGTGATGATACACCAGCGGGCGGAATGAAATCGGATCGCTAAGCTTTCTTCTTCTTTTTCGTGGCGAACGCGGCCTGGGCGGCCTGTGTCTTGGCGGCGCGCTGCTGGAATTTATCCACCCGTCCGGCGGTGTCCACGAACTTCTGCTGGCCGGTGTAGAACGGATGGCACACGTTGCAAATGCCGACAATGATCACAGGCTTGGTGGAGCGGGTCTTGATCACGTTGCCGCAGGCGCAACGGATTTCCGCGTCCACATATTTCGGATGAATGTCCGTCTTCATAAAAAGGGGCGTTAAGTTACCATGAATGCACCGGATGACAAGACGGAATTTGCAGGAATTACACGCCCCCAATCCACTGGCGGTCCTCCCAAACGGCCTTGAGCGAGGTCAGGTTGCGCGAATCAAACACGTGTTTGGCGGCTTTGACCAGGTGACCTCGTTTCAAGGCGTGCCACGCATCACTGGTGTTGATGGCAATAAATTGCAGCACACTGGGGTCCCGGTAACAATCAATCATGCAACGCGTGCAACCATCGCGGATAAGTTTCGATTCATCCCATTCGTGGACCTTGCACATCGGTTTTTCCCAGAAATGACAGCGGTAAAGGTCGAGGTTCCAGTCGAGATAAAAATACTTGTGCCCGCCCAGGCAGCCGAATTTTTCGCGTTCCCCGCGCAAATGCCGCTGCATTTCCGAGAGCGATTCCATGGGATTGACGACCGGGAAGCCGGTCCGCCGCTTCAGGTGTTTGATTTTCTCAAACACCTGCACCAGTTCATCTTTTGAATAATTTACCAGGCCACTATCGCTAAAACTCAAATAGCTGCTGGCCAGCGACGTGAGCGGATAACTGAACGTGCAACTCTTGAATCCGAGTACCTCCAGAAAGGCCGGCAACCGGTCGTAATCGTCAATCAACCGGCTGGCCGTGATGCTCGCCGTGGTTTGAATGCCGGCGGAATGGAAAAATTCGTTGGCGCGCTTGATCCTCCGGCAAACGTCTGGCAGGCCGCGGTTTTTTTCGTGCTTCGCCGCGTCATGCGCATCAACGGACATGATGACGCTGCTTAAGCCGGCGTCGGCCAGTCCGCGCATGTTCGCCTCCGTCCAAAGCCCGCCATTGGTGCAAATCATCGGATGAATGCCTTGTTCCGTCGCGTAGCGCGTCATGTCGGGCAAATCCCGATGCACCATGGGCTCACCGCCGACAAACAGCAGGTAACCGATGCGATTTTTGGCCGCGATGTCAATCGCGTCACACGCCTCCTGCAACGTCACGCTGCGCCGGGCTTGGGGATTGAACTTGGAACGCGCAAACCCGCAAAAACCGCAGTCCGCATTGCAAATGTTGGTGATGGCAAATTGGAGGTAACCGGGCCCACCATGATGCAGAATTTCACTGACCAGTTTCAGTGTGCCCTTCCTTGGCCGTCGGACTGGCTCGTCCGGCGCCGACACCGCTGGCGGGCTGGCTTTAGCGGCCGCCGGTTCTGATACAGTTAGGATATTACTACTCATCTAAACCTTAATAATGTGCTGGCAAGAGGCGTTGCGGGCAAACTTTCTTTCGTTTGCGGCAACGGCAGGCCGGCCATTTTCGCTTTGCGCGGACAATGTGGAACGTTTAGTTTCCGTGAGGTTTGTCCGATGGTGTAATGGTAACACAGCGCCCTTTGGAGGCGTTATTCATGGTTCGAATCCATGTCGGACAGCCAATCTTGCGGACTATCCTTCCAGTTCAACTTCACAAGAGCCGCCGACATCCAGATCCGGCGAAGGGTTATTTTGTCCGCTGGCACTGGAACTGCGCTTCAACCAGACCAGCAAGATTCCGATATCAGCGGGTGATACGCCGGAGATGCGGGCGGCTTGACCAATGGTCGCCGGCCTGATCCGGGCGAGCTTTTGTGATGCCTCAAGCCGAAGACTCGGCACGGTGGAAAAGTCAAACGTGTCAGGAATGCGCTTGTCTTCCATGTTCTTGAATTTCTCAACCTCGATTTCCTGCCGATCGATGTATCCAGCGTATTTGACTGCAATTTCGACTTGCTGAATTATTTCGTCGGATAAATCTCCGTTTCTGCCTGGCAAATCTTTGTAGGTAACCTCAGGCCGACTTAAGAGCTTTATTAAAGTATTTGAACCATAACGAGTTGTGATAATTCTGTTCAATTCGTCGGCGATGGCTTGTTGCTTGGCGCGAAACCTTTGGTAATGACGTTCCGGCAAGAGGCCAATGTCATGGCCGAGTTCAGAAAGGCGCAAGTCGGCGTTGTCCTGGCGCAGCAGGAGACGATACTCCGCGCGTGAAGTGAACATTCGATACGGCTCGGTGGTACCCTTTGTGACCAAATCGTCGATTAGAACACCCATGTATGCTTGATCTCGACGCAGAACGATTTGTCCAAGCCCTTTGACTCGTCTCGCCGCGTTTATACCAGCTATAAGGCCTTGAGCACCAGCTTCTTCATAACCGGAAGTCCCATTAATTTGGCCGGCTAAGAATAAATTGCGACAAATTTTTGTTTCCAACGTCGGCAACAGTTGCGTTGGAAAGACAAGATCATATTCGACGGCGTAGGCCGGGCGCATGATTTCGGCATTTTCGCATCCGATGATTGTCCGGACCAATTCAACTTGGACCTCGAACGGTAAGCTCGTGGAAAAGCCGTTCACATAGATTTCGTCCGTTTCAATCCCTTCCGGCTCGAGGAAGATTTGATGTCTCTCTTTGTCGCTAAATCTTACGATTTTATCTTCGATGGAAGGGCAATATCTTGGCCCAATACCTTCAATGACACCAGAATACAAAGGAGATTTATGTAGATTCTCTCGAATTAGTTTGGCGGTTTTTTGAGTCGTATAGGTGATAAAACAAGGCATTTGACCACTCAATCGCTCAAGAATTGACCGTGGAGGATATTTGCCGTTTGCCGGCCCGTTTCCAGCCTGGTCTTTATCATTTTGTTCCATGTGGAACAAATCGTCCTTCCAGTAGGTAAAATATGGAACTGGCTCATCGCCTGGCTGTATTTCAGTCTTTGAAAAATCAATCGAACGTCGAAGCAGTCGTGGCGGGGTCCCGGTCTTAAATCGGCCGAGCTCCAAGCCGAGTTCTTGAAGTGACGACGAAAGGCTCATTGCAGCAACGTCACCAGCGCGGCCACCGGCCTGCTGATTGGATCCGATGTGCATTAAGCCTCTCAGGAAGGTGCCCGTGGTTACCACAACGGATTTGCCATGGAATTGAACCTGCATGGTTGTTTCAACGCCAAATGCCTCGCCATCCTTATGGAGAATTTTGGCAGATTGGCCCTGTCTGACGTCGAGGTTTGGTTCCTTCTCACATACCCATTTTAATCTGAATTGATAGGCCTTTTTGTCGCATTGAGCACGCGGAGCCCAAACTGCAGGTCCCTTTTTCGTGTTCAGCATTCGGAATTGAAGGCCAGTCAGGTCGGTGTTCTTTCCCATCTCACCTCCCATAGCATCAATTTCTCGAGCCAAGTGACCTTTGGCCAATCCGCCAATCGCCGGATTGCAGGACATCTGACCAATCGTATCCGCGTTCATGGTCAGAAGAAGAGTCTGGCAACCCATGCGCGCGGCCGTCAGTGCAGCCTCAACTCCAGAATGGCCAGCGCCGACAACAATGACGTCGTATTCCTTTGGATAAACGAACATGGAATAACTAGCTTAAGCCATACTTCGCATCGAGCAAAGACTGGCCTGGAGTTTTCGAAATTCCATGGCCGGCATTTGATTTTAAATGCTGAATAACTTTCGTTACTGTCTCCACATCTTCTTCCATTGCAATTGCTTTTGAAAGTTCTGGCGCTGTGAATAACTTATCCGGCTTATTTGAGATGTAAGCCAAAATTTTCCTTTGGATTTCTATGACCTGTCCAGCCGCTTTTTTACCGGCTTCAACGCCAGGTTGGTGGTAAGCGTTGATATTGACAAACGATGCGTAGAATCCGACGGCGCGCTCAAAGAGAGCGATTAGCATTCCCACTGTGCGCGCTGAAACATCCGCCACGGTGATTGTCAGAGATTCCCGATCTTTCTCCGCGAGCGCTTGCCTTGTGCCCAGGTAAAACCCATGAAGAAAATCTCCAGCCGTTACATTTTCCTCCACCATCAGGGCTGAATTATGACCGTCGGCCAACACCTCAATGAAGCTGACAAAAAAATCGTTCAAGCCATCCCTCAGTTGTTGAATGTAGGAATGCTGGTCGGTAGCACCCTTGTTGCCGAGAACAGTAATTCCCTGATTTACAATGTTTCGATCAAGATCCAATTCCTTCCCCAACGATTCCATTACCAGTTGCTGAAGGTACTTTGAAAACAGCTCCAGTCGGTCTTTATATGGCAGAACAACCATATTTTTAGTTCCTTTACCGTTACCGGAAGCAAACCAAGCCAGCGCTAGGAGCATCGATGGATTATCTTTAACGTTTTTGTTCCTGGTTTTTTTATCGATATCGCAAGCTCCTAACAACAAATGTGTTATGTTTATTCCTTGCAACGCTGCCGGAAGCAGACCAACCGCTGATAATTCGCTGGTCCTTCCTCCCACCCAATCCCACATCGGAAACCGCGCCAACCATCTGTTCTGAGTCGCGAATTTATCCAGATCACTTTCCATCATCGTTGTAGCAATGGCGTGTAGACCAAAGTCCAGTCCAGCCTGTTCGTAAGCTGCCTTGGCTATAAGCATCCCGTTGCGGGTTTCCTTGGTGCCGCCAGACTTCGAAATGACGATGCACAGCGTCCGGTTTAAATCGTTGCCGATCGTTGCCAGGACCCGGTCCATGCCGTCGGGATCGGTGTTGTCAAAAAAACAGGGTTTGAGCTTGTCGGTGCGGGGGTCACCCAGGGCCTGGGCTACAAATTGAGGACCGAGTGCGGAACCGCCAATTCCAATCAGCAGATAATTCCTGAACGCACCACCTTGGCCGCGGATTTCACCTGTGTGAACTTTGCCGGCAAAGTCCTTAATACGGCTGGTGGTTTCTTCAATTTCCTTGCGGATTTCCGGGGTTGGGGCGAGGGCGGGGTTGCGCAGCCAATAGTGGCCGACCATGCGGTTTTCATCGGGGTTCGCAATCGCCCCCTTCTCCAGGGCCGCCATATCGGCCAGTGCCTTTGTGACACGCGGTTCCATTCTCGTGAAAAACTCCCCGGACACGTTCATGCGGCTTAAATCCACCGCCAAACCGACTTCGGGATATTCGGTGTAATATTTTTGGAAGCGCTCCCACCATTGCAATTTTGTGTGATTCATAAAATTTATTCCAGCCGAGGTGAATAAATTTGATGACCGTTTCTGGCAAGTAAATAGCGCAACGAATTTTACCGGCGCGCGGCCGGGCCAAATAAGCTTTCCAGCGGCGATGGATCTGGGGCTTGCGGAAAGCTACTTTACCGGCAGCGTGATCACGATGCCGGTGCCATGCTTCAAGCGGGATTTGATGCGTATGCCGCCCCGGTGGGTTTCAATGATGCGGCCGACGATGGCAAGGCCAATGCCGGTGCCTTTGGCTTTGGTGGTGCTGAGCACGGCGGTGAAGGCACGTTTCTGCAATTCCTCGCTCATGCCCTTGCCCGTATCCTTGAATTCCACCGAGACATGCGTGGGCCTTTCGCTCGCCCGCGGGAGGCGAACGGCCCGCGATTTGATCGCTAGCGTGCCGCCTTCCGGCATCGCTTCCGCGGCATTGAGAATCAGATTCAAAAAAGCCTGCTCCAGTTGTGGTGCATCGCCCAGGACCACTGGCAAATCCACCGCCAATTCGCGGACCAGCTTGATGTTCTGATTCGCGAGTTTATGGCGCACCAGCAGGCCGAGTTCGTCAATCAATTCGTTTAGATTCACCGGCGCCAGCTGCGGTTCGGTGGTGCGCGCGAAAGCCAGGATGCGTTCGACGATTTTGTTCAAATGCTCGATCTTGGCTTCTATCAGCCGGGCGTCCTTCATGCGCGGGTCGCCATCGGGAAACTTCAGATCCAGCGAGTGATAGAGGAGCTTCATCACCGTGAGCGGATTCCGGATCTCATGGGCGACTTCGGCCGCCAGCAGGCCGAGCGCGGAAAGCTTTTCGTTCTGCCGCAATTGTTCCTCCACGTCCACGATGCGCTCGTAAAGCCGTGCCTTTTCGATGGCAATGCCGGACAATTCCGCCAGCGCGCTCAGGATGCGGATTTCCTCGTTGGAAAAATTGTAAGTCCGCCCGGTATAAACGCTCAACGTGCCGATGGCCTGGCCGGCAAACATCAGCGGCACGCTTAACAGCGAAACCAGGCCTTCGCGCCGGGCGACTTCGACGTTCTGATAACGGCTCGAGGTCTGGACGTTCTCGAGTTGCAACGGTTTTTTGCGGCGTGCGACGACGCCCAGCACACTTTCCTCAACGCTCAACCGCGGTTTTTTGAGATAAGACCGGCCGGCGCCATAACTGGCGCGCAAATCCAGCCATTCGCGGGTTTCATCCAGCATCATCAACGAACACATGCGCGCGCGCATGAGCACGCACGCCTCGCGCGTGATGGCGTGTAACGCCTCGTCGAGATTCAGCGTGGAGTTGATGGTGCGGCTCACGCTCGCCAGTGATTCGAACAGGCGCGCCTTCAAGCGCAATTGCTCGTAGAGCCAGGTGTTTTGAATCACCTTGGCTGCCTGCACCGCCAGCTCCTGCAGCAGTTCCTGGTCTTCGGTGCTGAAGGCGTCCACGCGGTCCGAATCCACATTCAGCACGCCACGCGTCTCGCCGTTGACTTCCAGCGGCACGGCCAGTTCCGAGCGCACGCCGGACCGGGCGGCAACGTAACGCGCGTCCTTGGTCACGTCGCCGACGCGCGCGGGTTTGCCGTAGCGCGCGACCCAGCCGGTGATGCCTTCGCCGGGCCGCAGTTGCAGGCGCGCGGCGCTGGAAGGCAGCCCCTGGGCGGCGTGAATCTCCAGGAAGCTCGAAGTGGGATTGATCAGAACCACCGAGCCGCTGGAGGCGCGCATCAGCCGCACGGCTTCGCTCACGATCAATTGCAACGCCTCCTGTGGCTCCAGCGTCGAGTGGATGACGTTGCTTACCTGGTAGAGCAGGTTCAACCGCTCGTAGCGCGACATCAATCTGGCGAGTTCGTCATTCACGGTTATGAAAAATCAAATTCATCGCACGCGTGCGGTCAGCCACAATCCGGTGGCACCGAACACCAGGTTCGGCAGCCAGGCCGCCAGCCACGCGGGCAACCAGGCCCCCGTGCCCAGGGCCAGTCCGACCTGCTGAACCACGAAATAAGTGAAGCAGATAAAGACGCTGCCCGCCACGCCGACAAACAGGTTGCGCCGGCCTGACGCCACGCCAAAAGGAATGGCGATGAGCACCACCACGAGACACGTCCATGGCGTCGCCAGCCGCCCGTCGAACTTGGTCCGCCATTGGGCCGCCCCGGCGGGCGGCAAATTCGGATGCCGGCGCAGGTATTCCCAAAGGACCGAGAGCGGAACGTTCAGTTTGCGCGAATGCAGGCTCTCATACTCGCCCATTTTGATTTCATTCTCAATTTCCGCCGGGGTTTCGTCAAATTCCGGCACGGTCAATTGATTGGTTTGAAGATAGGGAACGACCGGGGCCGTTTCACCGGCCTGCTCGAATTCCTTCACGTTGAAAAACGTCCACCCCGGATTCGCGTATGCCGCCCGATCGGCGTACAACTTCCGGATGGAACCATCCGGCAAAGACCAGTTCACCACGATGGAGCCGGACATTTCGGCCGCTTGGGGGCGATATTCATTGAAAATCCAGATCCGGCTGGCGCGCGCGTCGGTGAAGCCGTGGAATTGACTTTGCGCGTCGTCTGGCCTTGACACATAACGATTTAAAATGCGGTCGGCCCATGCCGTGCTCCGGGGCACACCGATTTCGTTCAGCGCAAACAACGCGATACTGGCGGCAAAGCCCACAAAAAAATAAGGCAGGCACAACCGCCACAGGCTCACCCCCGCGGCGCGCAGGGCGGTGATTTCGTTGTAGCGCGCATGGTGGGTGAGGGTGTAGAGCAGTGCCAGCAGAAGCGCAATGGGCAGCACCGTCACCAGACATTCCGGCGTCCAGGCGACACACAGCTCGATGACATCCAGCAGATGCAATTTGGCCTCCTGCAAATCATCCAGCCGGGTGAACAGGCTGAAGGAAATCCAGAAAACGAGAAAGCCGCCGAGGCAATACACCAGCGGCGTGAGCAATTCGCGTAAAAAATATCGGTCGAGCAACCGCATCACGGCAGGGTAAGCAGCACGCGGGGAATTGAGCAAGTCTGGCCTGCCGGTGGGAATTCCGGCCGGTCTCCGCCGCCATTCTAATTCCGGGACAGGCGGACCCCAGAATCAAGCTATGGAAACAGCGGGAAGCAGGAACCAAAATGTCCCACAGGTGAAGCGTGTCTGTGGTTCGCTGCAGACGTTCAATCGTCAGGCAAGCTGCACCCTCGGTCCCGTAATCCATCGATCTGCAAAATTCTTTTCGTTCCCGCGACAGGCCGATTCTTTCACTCTTGACGAGCTGATCAGAGCAGGCGCTTGCTTGTAAAAGCCTTCCCTGAATGCGATTTCAAATAGCGTTCGAAATTCAAGGCTTTGTCTTCATGTCTAAAGGCGCAATAAAATTCGATCTGCCAGGGAGCGAATTTGGCCGTTTGCGGGCTGCCGCTCTGGTTGTGCGTCAGGAACCGCTGCTTGAGGTTCCGAGTGAAACCGACGTACGTTTGATCCGGGTGACTTTCACTCCGGAAAATGTAGACATAGAATGGCCCTTGCTCCGTTTCGCTTCACTCAGCTTCGCAGGGCACGCTTCGCTGGATCCCTGCACATTATGCGCATCCTTCAATCCTCATCTGCTTCAAGCCCGGCCTGCCACGCGTAGCCCCCCCGGGGCGAAGCGTGGTGGAGGCGGCGGGAGTTGAACCCGCGTCCCTGGCAAACAAACCAGCCGCGACTACATGCTTAGTCCGGAGAAGGTTTTCTGCTATGCGATGGCGTCCGAACTCGAATCGCACTG
>Ga0187871_10000865_pt1 | contig 27638 bp, 22 predicted proteins | sample June2016WEW_16_1_FD_132988 | JGI IMG/M metagenome (GOLD analysis project Ga0187871, IMG submission 132988) | Peatland microbial communities from SPRUCE experiment site at the Marcell Experimental Forest, Minnesota, USA - June2016WEW_16_10 | ecosystem: Environmental > Terrestrial > Soil >...
CGGCTTCACGAAGAGAGCGTCTTTGTGCGCCACGGGAACGTCGGCCCACCAATACCACGGGGAAACGCCGATTTGTTCGGAGAGATCGTAGATGCCGTAAATAGTGCCGCGCTTGTCGCTTCCGGCGATGACCAGGGCGCTGGCGACACCGGGCAGCGGCTTGGGTACAGCCTGAATCAGGAAAGATTCCCACTTACCTGCGATGGCCACCGTGTCGGTCAGGCGCTTGACCAGTGGGCTGCGCTCCAGCGAGCCGACGACGATTGCGTGAGCGCCGAGCGCACCGGTGTCGTGTGTTATGGCTGGCGTGCAGTTAGTGACACGAGCTATATCCGCCTGAAGATCGCCGGCCGCGCGGATGACACCGGGATAGTCGGCTGGATCGACATAGATAGCGGCGCAGTTTTGGGCTTGTGCGATGGGAAAGCTGTCCGGCCGCGCTAGAGTTTCCACGTAACGAGGTTGGCCGAGCGCCAGGGCAGCGGTTGGCAGGAGGAGGAACAGGAATGGTTTGAAGGATTTCATTGTTTCTTGACGTGCCGGTCTGCGAAGTTTAGATACTGGGTCCAATCGTATTGGTTTTGGCCGTGTTCTCCGGTCCGATTGTGGTAGCCGATGAAGTCACCCACCGATGTTTCCAAAGGCGGCATGTTATCGACGCCCAGGCCCACCTCTCCGAACAACTTATAGACCGGATCGGCGCCTTTAGCGGCCAGAAACGAGCCTCGCGGATCGCCCCACTGATCTTCTTCCGCTGTAGCGATATAGACGGGTCGCGGGGCATATAGAGCGATGAGTTCGTGCCAGTCGACTGGCAGGCTGTTCACATTACCCGCGTAATCCTTCAGCGTCCTGTCAAACCAGTAGCCGAACCTGTCAGTGAGGGCGGCAAGTGTCTCGCCGTAGCCGCGGCGAACGATGACTGCGCCGCCGCAGCCGGCTTCTCCCGAGAAGGTCATCGCGAAACGCCGGTCCTGCGCGCCTGCCCACAGGGCGACCTTGGCGTATCGCGAAAAGCCGTTGAGGCTGACCTGCCCGGCGTCGATGTCCTTGTCAGTCTCGATGTAGTCCATGGCGCGTCTCAGGGCCCAGGCCCACGCGCCGATGGCGCCCCACTCGTCCGAGGCTGGCTCGGTCTGGCCGGGCGGCGCGAAATACCCGCGAATGCTTTTCGCATAGCCGGTAGGGGCGTCGGCCTGAATCTGATCGATGCGGCAGGCGATGACGCCATAGCCGCGATCCAGGACCGCCTTGGGGTTCAATCGGGCGTTGCCAGCGAGCAGGAAGGCAGGCACGGGCTTCCCGGTATTGGGAAGCGTGAAAACGATCTCCATGGAGGGCCCGTCTTTCTTGCCGGCGAAGTACAATTTGACGGTCTTGGTGACCGCCTTGCCGCCCATGCCATGCCGGTCTTCGGCGACAACCTCCCAGGTCATTTCTTTGGGCCGGCCCACCATGGCGCGGCCGTAGACGTAAGTCTCGAAAAGTTGGATCACCTCCGGCCGGCGCTTTTGCATCCAGGTTTGGGAGTCGGTAACCTTCTTGCCGTTCAGCAGCGTGAGCGGATCCGGCAAGGTGTATTTGGGCACCTTGGATTCGTCGTACTGCGCTGACAGAGGGCCTGTGAGCGAGACAGCCAGCATCCCGAAATAGACCTTACCAGCCAGCCGGCGCCGCATAGAATTGTCTACTTCAGTTTGTCCAGAAACTCGTAACGCTCCCGGTGATCGTCGGGAGCCTCGTGCGAACTCGCGTCCAGATGCATTACGGCGTAGCGCCCCTGACTGTTGTAAGCGGGCCACGGCGGCAAGCCCGCGCCGTTGGGATCGCCGTTCCTGGCGAAGTTAGACCAATAGGAAGACATCAGGTCGGACAGCGCCTTATCTTCCGGCCGCCAAGGCAGGTTCTTCGATGCCAGCACGCCGAACACAAACTCGATCTCAGCCGAGTGATACGCGCCGCGTGGAGCGGCGTCGCCACCGGTTGCCTCGGCATTCACTGGCGCGGGCGGAGCATCGTCGAACTCATAGCGATAGAGGGTCGAGTTTCCCGTGGGACCTTGCATCTCGAGCCACTTCCAGGTGGAGAATGCGATGAACTGGTCGCCCGCCAGATCTTGCGCGGATCGTTTGGCTTGTTCGTCGGTGTCCGCCGGGTAGAGTTTCAGGAACTCATCGGCCTTGTCACCGAAACGCTTGTGCGCAAACGCCACGAAATTCGCCGCGGTCGGGGCGTCTTTCTCGAAGATGCTCCCGTAGCCTCCTTCATCGCGATTCCATCCAGCCAGCAGCGGCACGCGACTCTGTTTGCCGCTGGCGTAGATCTCGCGCACAGTCTGCGGCAGGAAATATCCATCGACGTTGGGCGAGAACCAAAGGTCCTTCTGCTTGACGGCCGCGTCAAGGAGTTCAGCGGCAGGCTTGGCCCTCAAGTCCGCCAGCGAATGCGCACCGATGGACTCGGCGAATTTGGCGTCCGCCGCTTCGCTCTCGGACAGCGGCTTCAAATCGAGCACGTCGCCGCAGAAGGAGCCGCTCTCGCCGATGGCGCGGTGGAACAGGCCCTGCGCCAGCGGCGACGCCATGAGCGCGCTCACCGAGAAGGAACCGGCGGATTCCCCGAAGATGGTGACCTTGGCGGGATCGCCGCCGAAACGGGCGATGTTTTTGCGCACCCATTGGAGGGCCGCCACCTGGTCGAGGAGACCGTAGTTGCCGGCGGAATCGTGGCCGGATTCCTGGGCCAGTTCGGGGTGCGAGAAGAATCCAAATACATTCAGGCGGTAGTTCATGCTGACCACGACCACGCCCTTGTGCGCCAGGTTCTCGCCATCCTGCCGGGGCTCGGAGGTGGCGCCCGCCGCGTAGCCGCCGCCATAGATCCACACCATCACGGGCAGGCGCGCCTTGGCGGATGCGGCGGCGGTCCACACGTTGAGGTAGAGGCAGTCTTCGCTGGGCCCTTTGTCGCGGAAAACCATGTCGTTATAAATCGGCCCCTGCATGCAGCGCGGGCCGAACTCCACGGCTTCGCGGACGCCTTTCCAATGTGGCGCGGGTTGGGGCGCCTTCCAGCGGAGCGCTCCCACCGGCGGCGCGGCGAAGGGAATGCCTTTGAACGCGGCTACGCCATTGTCGACCGCGCCCTTCACCACGCCGGTTTCCACTTTTACGCGGTCGCGGACGGCAGCCGGCGACACGGCCGCCGCCAGACAGAAGAGGATCAGCTTGCGATGCATGCCCATTACTGTAGCGCGGTGCGCGGCGGCGGGCGGAAGAGGTCCGGACCCGCCAATCTGATATCATAAGGGCGAAATGGATCGTCGGGACTTTTTGAAAACTACGGCTACGGCAGCGGTGCTGGCCGGGCCTGCTGTGATTGGCGCGCGCGGCGCCAACGACAAGATCAACATCGGCTGGATCGGTGTGGGCACGCGCGGAAACGCGGGCATCGACTGGCTGAAGAAGGCCGCTCCTGACACCGTCACCATCACCGCCATCTGCGATACGTTCCAGGGCTACCTGGCGCGCGGCAAGGACCGCGTGCAGACCATCTGGGGCAACACGCCGGCAACTTACAACAACTATCACGACCTGCTGGCGGACCGTTCCATCGATGCGGTCTTCATCATGACTCCGGAACACCTGCATCACGACATGGCCATTGCCGCCCTGCGCGCGGGCAAGCACGTTTACCTGGAGAAACCTCTGGCCCACACCATCGAAGAGGGCTTCGACATCGTGCGCGAGTGGAAGAAGTCCGGCAAGATCGTGCAGGTGGGCACGCAGAACCGCAGCTCGTCGCTTTACAAGAAAGCCAAGGAGATGGTGAAGCAGGGCATGATCGGCGACGTGCATTTCGTGCGCGCGTTCTGGTACCGCAACTCGACCGACGACAACCCCGCGTGGCGCTACGTGATTCCTCCGGACGCCAACGAGCAGAATACGGACTGGCCCAAGTTCCTGGGGCCGGCGCCGCAACGGGCGTGGGATGCGCACCGTTATTATCAATGGCGGTTGTACTGGGATTACTCGGGCGGCATCTCCACCGACCTGCTGGTGCACCAGACCGACATCGTCAACTTCATGCTGGATCGCACCGTGCCGCTGTCGTGCATGGCGTCGGGAGGTATCTACCGCTGGACTGGCGCCGGCGACGACCGCGACACCCCGGACACCTTCAGCGCCATCTACGAATACGCGGGCAAACTGCAGATCAACTATTCCAGCTATTTCGGCAACGATCAATACGGTTATGGCGAGCAGTTGTGCGGCAATGAAGGCACCCTCGAAGTGATGAACCGCATGGACCTGTACTTTACGCCGCAGTTGCTGGGCGGCAAAGCGCCGGACCGCGTGAAGGCGCGCCAACTGGTCCACCTGAACGGTCCCAAGGACTTCGGCGAGCGGGACGGGGCCATCAATCATTTCCGGAACTGGGTGGAAGCGATACGCGGCAACGAGCAGGTGATCGCGTCTCCGGAGGTCGGCCAGCAGGCGGCTATTTCCGGCCACATGGCAACGCTTTCGTTCAAGCAGAATCGGAAGATTCTCTGGGACGAACAGGGACAGAAGTATCAGTTCGTCTGAGGCCATGTGGGGCAGGTTGACAACCTGCAGGCCGATTGTCAATCGGCCTTGCCGTCGGTGCATGCGACCATGACACGCCTCGCTATCGGATTGCTGTTAGCTCCATTGCTGGCGGGCAACAGCGGCCCTGCAGTCTTTGCGGGGCACTGCGCGGGTTGTCACGGCAGCGACGCGCGCGGCAGCGGGAAGGGGCCTGGGCTGGCGGCGAATCCGCGGCTGGCAGGCCGATCCGCGGCGGAGTTGCGGGCGCTGATCCAGCGCGGCTTTCCGGATTCGGGCATGCCGTCCTTCGATCTGCCCGCGGCCGAACTGGATGCCGTCGCCACGTATGTCTGCGAACTCAACGCAGGCGCACAGCCGGTCGCCGCGCCCGGTAGCCGTCGGGTTACCTGGCGCGATCCGCAACCCGGCGACTGGTTGACATACAACGGCAATCTCAGCGCCAACCGCTACAGCGAGTTGAAACAGATCGACACCGCCAATGTGCGCGGGTTGCAGTTGAAGTGGCTTTTCCCGATTCCGCATTTCGGTCTGGAGGTCACACCGCTCGAAGCCGATGGGGTGATGTATGTCACGGGTCCGAACCAGGTGTATGCCCTTGACGCCCTGACGGGTACGGAAATCTGGAAGTACTCGCGCCCGCAGACTCGCGGCATGGTGGGCGACGCCTCGCTGGGGACTAACCGGGGCGTGGCGATCCGGGGCGATCGGGTCTTTTTCGTGACGGACAACGCCCATCTGATCGCGCTCGACCGGGCCACGGGGAGTCTGGTTTGGGAAACGGCGATGCCCCCGATGTCCGACGATCCGCAGCATTACGGCGGCACGCTGGCTCCGCTGGTGGTGAAGGACACGGTGATCGCGGGGGTCGCGGGCGCCGACGAGGGAATTCGCGGATTCGTGGCATGCTACAAGGCGGCGACGGGGGAATTGGTGTGGCGCCACTGGACGGTTCCGCGTCGCGGCGAGCCAGGATCCCAGACCTGGAAAGGGCGCGAGCCGGTCGTGGGAGGCGGGTCCACCTGGCTCACTGGTTCGTACGATCCGGAGACGGACATGTTGTTCTGGCCTACGGGGAATCCGTTTCCCGATTCCCAGGACGCGGGGCGCGGCGGCGACAACCTCTACACGGATTCGATCCTGGCGATGAATCCGGCGGATGGCGCGCTCAAGTGGCACTATCAGTTTACGCCGCACGATGTGAGGGACCGGGATGCGACCGAACCGCCGGTGTTAGTCGATGCGGAGTATCTGGGCAAGCCGCGCAAGTTACTGCTGCATGCGGACCGCAACGGATTCTTCTATGTGCTGGACCGGGTGACAGGCGAGTTATTACTGGCCAAACCATTCCTGCGCCGCGTGGATTGGGCGGCGGGAGTGCCCACCGGGCCCGGGGCCGATGGGCGTCCACAGGTGAAAGACCCGGCGGGATGTCCGGACGATGCGGCCAATTGGAGCTCGACGGCCTACAGTCCAGTGACGCGGCTCTACTACTTCCTGGCGCTCGAAGAATGCGTGGGACAGCAGATGGGATATCCGGATCAGACCGGCCAGCGGTATCTGCGGGCGGTGAACATCGAGACGGGCGCCATCGTTTGGGAGATTGCGCAGCCGGGCGCGGCGAAGGCGAAGTCATGGTCGGGCGTGCTGGCAACGGCTGGCGGTCTGGTGTTCTACGGCAAGCCTAACGGCGGGTTCGACGCGGTTGACGAGCGCTCCGGCGAAACGCTGTGGCACTTTCCGACGAACGTGCGCATGAAGGCTTCGCCGATGACGTTCAGCGTGCGGGGGAAGCAGTATGTGGCGGTAGCGGCGGGTCCGAATATTCTGTGCTTTGGGCTGTGATGGCAGTAGGCTGTGGGGCGGCCAATCTTGGCCGCAGCCGCCTTTCAGGCGGCCAAGCCGGCTAAGAGCCGGCTGCGGGCAGAATTGCCCGCCCCACAATTCGTGGCGGAATCGGTGGTCCTGAGAAGTGACTTCCCTTACCGCAGGTTGAATTTCTTCATCTTATACCGCAGCGTATCCCGTGTAATCCGCAGCAGCCTGGCGGCCTGTGTCTGATTGCCGCCGGTCTTCTCCAGCGCGCGGGCCAGCAGCATGCGCTCGTTGTCTTCGAGCGAGAGGCCCTCGGTGGGAATCTCCGTGCGCGGGGCGGCCGCTGCCGGGTGGCCGTCCGGCCGGGTGATGGCGATAGGCAGGCTGGGCGGCGTGATGTAGGTGGATTCCTCCAGGATCATGGCGCGCTCGATAGCGTTGCGCAATTCGCGCACGTTGCCGGGCCAATCGTGGGAGAGCAGCAACTGTCCGGCCGCGGGCGAGACGCCCTCGATGCCGCGGCGGAACTTTCGGTTGTAGTGCTCGATGAAGAATCGCGCCAAGGGCAGGATGTCCTCGGGGCGTTCGCGCATGGGAGGCAGCACGATCTGGATGACGTTGAGCCGGAAGTAGAGGTCCTGGCGGAAGGCGCCTTCCTTGACGGCTTCGCGCAAGTTCTTGTTGGTGGCGGCGACCACCCGCAGATCGAGCTGGATGTCCTTGAGGCCGCCCAGGCGGCGGAAGCTTTGGTCCTCGAGCACGCGCAGGAGCTTGGCCTGGAGCATGAGGGGGATCTCGCCGACTTCGTCGAGGAAGAGGGTGCCTTTGTCGGCCAGTTCGAAGATGCCGCGTTTCTGCTGGCGGGCATCGGTGAAGGCGCCCTTTTCGTAGCCGAACAACTCGCTTTCGAGCAAGGTTTCCGGGATAGCAGCGCAGTTGATGGCGATAAACGGCTCGGCCTGGCGCAGGCTCTGGTAGTGCAGGGTCTTGGCGATGAGGTCCTTGCCGGTGCCGTTCTCGCCTTCCAGCAGTATGGTGGTGGCTTCGCTGGCGGCCACCCGGCGCACGAAATTGAGGGCTTCGCGCATGAGGGGCGATTCGGCGATGACCTCGCGCTTCTGCGGGGCGGACTCTTCGGTCACGTCCTTGATGGTAGCCACCACGCCTTCGAGGTGGCCCTCGCTATCGAACATCTGGGTGGTGCGCATGACCACCAGGCGCTCCATGCCGTTATCGGTGTGCAGGCGGATGGTGGAGTGCGGCCCGTTGGGCGCCTGATTGATCCCCACCAGGACGCCGCAGCCGGGTTCACACACACCGCAGCGGAAGACCTCCTGGCAGTGGCGGCCGATCATGTCCTCAGAGGCCATACCGAAGAGCTTTTCGGCAGCGCGGTTAACTCCGGTTATGGTGAAATCCGGCGAATATAGGACCAGCGCATCCGATAATTGGTCGAAGACGGCTTCGAGGATGCGAGATTGTTGCCACTCGGGCGTCAGCTTGGACATCGTTTGGGTAATAATCCATTATAGCGATTGCGGCGGCGGCTGTGCGTTAATTGGCCCAAAAAGCTCGAAGATAGAGGGGGCAATTCACCCGAAGATGCGGACGGGGGGACGCGCAAACCTCACACTGCAACGGCAAATCAGGCTTCCCACGGGTGGCGATCCAATTGCACAATGCCGGAACGGAGGTTTCATGTTCAAGATCAAATACGTCGTTCCCGCCACGATCCTGCTAGGAGGTTTCCTGGTGAGCTCGACGTTGTCCTTTGGCAAGCCGGAATACGTGAAGACGACCAAAAAGGCGTGCAAATACTGCCACGTGGATTCCACGACCAAAGAAAAGGCCAAGGAACTAACCGAAGCCGGAAAGTATTTCAAAGAGCATAACAGCTCTTTGGATGGCTACGTGGAGAAGAAGTAGACGAAGGCTCCGGGCGGAGCGAGCATCATGCAAACGATACAGCTCGCGATCAACGACTCGGTGTATGAGGTGGCCCTGCGCGACGCACTGGTCCGCAGCGGCCCCTGGCACGTGGAAAGTGTCGAGACGCCGAGGCCGGGTGAAAGGTGCGTGCTGGTGATGGATGAGGTGTGTCTCAGCCGGGTATCGCTACCGCTGCCGTATCCGGAGCGGGTAGTCCTGCTCACGCGGAAGGATCCCGCGCACCTGTCGCACGCCTGGGATGCGGGGATCGTGTCGTTAGTGTCTCCAGACGATCCCCCGAGCACGGTTCTGCTGGCGATCATGGCGGCCGCTCTGCGAGTTCCCAAGCCGCAGACGGCCGCGTCTTTGGGTGGTATTTCCCCCAACAAGCCTGCCGCGGCTGCGCCAATATCCCCAGAACTTCCCCTGGTGGGCGCAAAACGATACAAAACACAATAGTTATAGAACCTGGAGCTTGGACTGCTACGTGCACTAGTGGGGTCTTCAGGAGGTATTCAATATGGACCGCACGTTGGCTGAGCTAGAGGCTTTGGTGCGTAACCGGATTTGCGGTGTGTGTACGGACCGCAAGATGGACGGGACGTGCGGGCTGGAGGAGCCGGGCCAGTGCGCGTTGTTCCGGCTGTTTCCCCAAGTGGCCGAAGCCATCCAGACTACCCAAAGCAACGACATTCAGGATTACATCGACGCCATCCGGCGGCACGTATGCACGGTGTGTACGGCGCAGGATAGCGACGGCAGTTGCGGTCTCCGCCAGGAGGTGCAGTGCGCGCTGGACGCGTATCTGATGCTGGTGGTGGAGGCCATCGAAGAAGCCACGGGCAAGGATTTCGGGAGGCCGCTGCCGAACCGGCCGATCGACCGGCCCATTTCCGTTCAACTCTAAGAGGAGGTCACCTATGAACATCAACTTAATGCCATACGCCATATTCTGGGGCGTGCTGGCGATCGTTGTAGTATTCCTGATCATCTACCGCAAGCAGATTGCGAGCCACGAAGACGATTCGATCCACCTGGAAGGCAGCGTGCCGACGCAACAGGTGGCGCTGGCCCACAGGCTGGCATCCATCGATAAATGGGGCAAGACTCTGACTATCGTGGTAGCGGTGTACGGCGTGGCGCTGGCCGCCATCTACCTGTACCAGGTCTGGAACGCCGTCCCCACGTACTAAGAAGGAGACAGAAGACAGAAGACAGAAGTCAGAAGTCCTGAAATCGAGGCTTCTGTCTTCTGACTTCTGAATTCTGACTTCTGACTTCTGACTTCCGCTTTCAAGAGAGACAAATGCACAGGGCAACACGAAGCGCTCGGGGGATTGTTGCGGCTGCGGCCGGTCTGATGTTATGGACGGCCGCGGCCGCGTCTCCAGCGCGCGGGGCGGATAACTCGGTATGCACGGCCTGCCACGACGATCAGGGGGCCAAGCTGGGGAAGAGCGCCCACGCAACGGTGGCCTGCGCTTCGTGCCATGTGCAACACGACGAATATCCGCATCCGGCGAACGTGCCCAAGCCGGTCTGCAGCCAGTGCCACCAAGGGCAGGAGGCGGATTATGAGCGCGGCGTACACGGGCAGGCCATCAAGAACGGCAACGCGGCCGCGCCGGATTGCGGTATGTGCCACGGGACCGCGCACGAATTACAGCGGCCCAAATCGGCGGAGTTCCGCGAGAAGGTACCGGAGACTTGCGGGATGTGCCACAGCGAGGTGGCCGCTCAATTCGCCAAGAGCGTACACGGGCAGGCGCTGGCCAAGGGTATTACACAGGCGCCCATCTGCACCGACTGTCACGGCGAACACTCCATATTGGCGCCCAGCAACGCAGCTTCGTCGGTAAACGCCGGCAACATCCGGGACACCTGCGGGAATTGCCACGGGAACGTGGAGTTGTCGCGGCGGTTCAACCTTCCCGCGGACCGCGTGGTAAGCTTCGACGCTTCCTTCCACGGGCTGGCCGCGAAAGAGGGCAACCAGACAGTGGCTAATTGCGCGAGCTGCCACGGGGTCCACAACATTCTGCCGTCGTCCGATCCGCATTCCACCACCAATCCGAAGAATCTGGCGGCGACCTGCGGCAAGTGCCACCAGGGCGCCGGAAGGCGCTTTGCGATCAGCCAGGTGCACATCGCGGAGGGCGGCAAGGAAGCGCCCGCGATGCGCTGGGTGCAGCAGTTCTATCTGCTGGCGATCCCGCTGACCATCGGGTTGATGTTGCTGCATAATGGCGGCGATTGGGTGCGTAAGTTATTGCGGTTGCGGGGCAGCGGGAGCGCGGCGCATAGGCCGCGCGGCGACGGGCTGCCGGGACGCCCCAATGTGCGCATGCTGCCGTTCGAGCGCGTGGAACACGCGTTACTGGTCCTTTCGTTCGTAACCCTGGCCTGGACCGGATTCGCGCTAAAGTTCTCGGACCAGTGGTGGGCGCGCCCTTCAATGTTGCGGGACGGCAACCTGCGCAGTATCGTGCATCGCATCGCGGCCGTGGTTTTCGTGGCGGTCACGCTGGCCCACGCGATATCGCTGATAGCCAACCGGCGGCTGCGCCGGCACTGGAAGGAACTGTTCCCCAAGGTCCAGGACGCGCGGGAAGCGCTGGCTAATTTCAGTTACAATGTGGGACTGCGATCGGCGCCGCCAGGCCGCTCCGCGCACAGCTACATCGAGAAGGCGGAATACTGGGCCGTGGTTTGGGGCGCGGGGGTAATGATCGTGACCGGGTTCATGCTTTGGGGTAACAACCTGATGCTGGCCCTGTTTCCCAAGTTGTGGCTGGACGTGGCCACCTCGGTACACTTCTATGAAGCGCTGCTTGCTACGCTGGCGATCGTGGTCTGGCACTTCTATACGGTAATCTTCGATCCGGACGTTTACCCGATGGATACGGCGTGGCTGACGGGCGTGAGCGTGAAGGAGCCGGAACCCGGCCCAGCGCAGCAGCCCAAGCCGCGGGAAGAGGACCATCCCGCCGAAATCGCCGCCGGTAGCGGGACAATACCCAAATGAGCGAAGCACGCACGGGCAGAGTACCCGCCCAACTTTCTCCACTAATCCATCTTTCCAATAACTGGATCAGCCTGATCGGAGTGGTGGTAGTCACCACGGCTACCGTGTTCTGGCTGTTCTTGCTGCCCACCACCATGCGCGGGGAGATACACAACCCCTATAACGGGATTCTCGCGTTTCTGCTGCTTCCAGGGTTGTTCATTTTCGGACTGCTCCTGATTCCGCTGGGGATTTACAGGCAGAATAAGGGCGAGAGGCGGCGCGGGCTGTATCCGGCCACCTTTCCGCCGTTGAACCTGAAGAACATGGAATTCCGGCGGCTGCTGACATTTGTAGGAGTCACCACGTTCGCGAACATCGTGATCGCCAGCCAGTTGGCGTACGGCGCGGTCTCCTACATGGAGACAGTTTCGTTCTGCGGGCAAACCTGCCATACGGTGATGCAGCCGGAATTCACGGCTTACCAGAGTTCGCCGCATTCGCGCGTGGAATGCGTGCAGTGCCATATCGGGCCGGGGGAGTCCTGGTTTGTGCGCAGCAAGCTCTCCGGAATCCGGCAGGTGTTCGCGGTGGCGTTCCACACTTACGAGACGCCCATCCCCACGCCGGTACACAATCTGCGCCCGGCGCGCGAGACGTGCGAAGCGTGCCACTGGCCGCAGAAGTACGGCGAAGACCGGCTGCAGGTGATCAACAAGTTCGGCGACGACGAGAACAATTCGCCGGTCAAGACCGTGCTGCTGATGAAGATCGGCGGCGGCAACAAGGGCATCGGGATCCACGGCACGCACCTGGGACCGGGGGTGCGCATCCGCTACGGCCATTCCGACGCCCAGCGCCAGATCATCCCGTGGATCGAGTACGACGGACCGGATGGAAAGACCGTATACCGGGCCGAGGGCGCGGCTGCGGATGGCAAGGGATTAACCATACGGGAGATGGATTGCATCGACTGTCACAACCGGCCGGCCCACAGCTATAAGCTGCCGGAACGGGCGGTGGATGAGGCTATGTCTGCGGGAGATCTTTCCGCCAGCTTGCCGTTCGCGCGGAAGAAGAGCGTGGAGATCCTGAAGAAAGAGTATGCCAGCCGGGAAGCGGCGGCGGCCCGGATACCGGCGGCATGGGAGGCTTATTATCGCGAGACTTATCCCGCTGTTTACCGGGAGCGCCAGGCGGAAGTGGTCAAGTCCGCACAGGGCTTACTCGCGATTTACAACCGGAATGTGTTTCCGGCGATGAAAGTCACCTGGGGCTCGTATCCGAATAACATCGGGCACACGGATTTTCCGGGGTGTTTCCGGTGTCACGACGACAGCCATGCCAGCGCCGATGGGCGGAAGGTGACACAGGACTGCGGCGCCTGTCATAACCTGCTGGCGCTGGAAGAGGCGGCGCCTAAGATACTCACGGAGTTGGGCGTCGTGGAGAGCAAGGGACGGAAGTAAAACCGACGCGGAGACGCGGAGACGCGGTGACGCGGCGATGTGGAGGTTGTCATGAAATCGTTAGCTAAGATCCTTTTGCCGGTGGATTTTTCGGAGCGGTCGCTGGGCGCGGCGCGGTATGCCAAGACGCTGGCGGATCGTTTCCACTCTGAGCTGACTTTGTTGCATGTTTTGACTCCGCCGCACTACGAGTTTGGCGCGCTGGAGATCGGCGGTTCGATGTTGACCGAGTTGTACACCAATCGCGCGGTGCAGGTGGAGAAAGAGCTGGAGACGTTTCTGGCCGGCGAGTTGGCGGGCACCGAAGCCAAGCGGGTGGTGCTGGAGGGCGATCCGGCGCGGCAGATCGTGGAATACGCGCACGAGGAGAATGCGGGGTTGATCGTGATGCCGACGCATGGGTACGGGCCCTTCCGGCAATTCATTCTGGGATCCATCACCGCCAAGGTGCTGCACGACGCGGATTGTCCGGTGTGGACCGGCGTGCACTTGGAAGAGGCGCCGCAGACCGAGACGGTGGCGTTCCGCCACATCCTGTGCGCGATCGATCTGGGGCCGCAGAGTTGCAAGGCTCTGGAGTGGGCCACGGCCATGCAGAAGGAGTTTGGCGCGCGGCTCACGGTGGTGCATGCGATGGCCGTCTCTTCGGCGGCTGGCCAGGATGATGCACGCGCGCGGGAGATGGAACTGGCGGTGCGGGACGACCTCGCCCGTCTGCAGCAACGCTTCGGCACGGAGGCGGAACTGGCGATCGAGCCGGGCGATCCGCCCAAGGTGGTTTGCGAGATGGCGGAGAAACGGCATGCGGGGTTGCTGGTGATCGGGCGCGGATCGGCGGCGGGAGTTTTTGGCAGGCTGCGGACCAACGCGTACGCGATTATCCGGCAGTCGCCGTGTCCAGTAGTCAGTGTGTAAATCGTGGGGCGGCCAATCTTGGCCGCAGCCGCCTTTTAGGCGGCCAAGCCGGCTGAAAGCCGGCTGCGGGCAAGATTGCCCGCCCTACAACTCGGTTACTTCGCCTAAGGTTGTGAGTGAGCCGCCGCGGGCGGTGAATTCGGCGAGAGCGCGGGCGCCGTCCTCCGAATTGACGGCGGCGATGGCGTCAGTAACCAGAGCGACCTGTTTGCCCGTGGCGAGCAGCCCCGTGATCGCGCAACGCACGCAGTATTCGGCAGCCACGCCATAGACCACATAGCGATCGGCTCCGAGAGAGTCGAGCAGGGCAGGAAAATCCGGATTGCTGAAGACATCCAAAGCCTGCTTTTCGACGACGATTTGACCCGCGCCAACCAGTGTTTCGGCGGGCTTCAACTGACCGGTAGTGCCGGCGACGCAATGCGGCGGCCATTGGCGGAATTCGGGATCGTCTTCGCGGTGCGCGTCAGTCGTGGAGATCAGCGGGATACCCTGCGCCGCGGCGAAATGGTTCAGGCGGGCGATGGCGGGCAGCAACCGCGCGGCGCCAGGCACGTACAAGGCGCCGGCGGGAAACAGAAAATCGATCTGGGTGTCCACGTCCACGAACACGGTCTTCATACGACATTGCTCCGGCTCCGCTCGATGAGGGCGGCCAAGTCCTTGCTGTGTCTGACGGGCCACGGTTCGGCCGGATCGAGGCTGTGCAGCGATGCGGGCAGCTTGGCCAGCGATGCGGCGGCGTGGGCACGCGCGGCGTTCAAGTCCGGCAGCGGTTCAACCAGCTTTCCTTCGAGCAGCACTGGACGGAGCATGGCCTGGCCGTTGCTGCATTCGCCGGAACGCGCCAGGATATCGTGCCCTTCGAAACGGAAGAGTTGCTTGGCGCCGGGAAGGGTGGCCTTATCGGGGCTCAGTTTGGCGGTGAAGCGCTTGATGCCGCAACCCACGTCAAGTTCGACGAGCTTGTAAATCGTACCCATGGCGGGGGAGTCGGCGGAGGTGGCCAGTTGGGTGCCGACGCCGAAGGCGTCCACCGGCGCGCCGGAGGAGACCAGGTCCCGGATGGCATACTCGTCGAGATCGCCGCTCAGCATGATCTTGGCTTCCGGCAGCCCGGCCTGGTCGAGAATGGCGCGCGCTTCCCGCGAGAGACTCTGGAAGTCGCCACTGTCGAGCCGGATGCCCCACAAAGGCTGGCCCAGGGCAGCGACTTTCTTGACGCCTTCGATGGTGTTGTAGGTATCCACGAGCTGCACGGTGGAGGCGCCCAGAATCTGCTGCAATTTGCGGAAGGCTTCGGTCTCGCCACAGAATGACAGCACCCAGGAATGCGCCGCCGTGCCATATACGGGCACGCCGTAGCGGAATCCGGCCAGCGTGTTGCTGGTGCCCACGCAGCCGCCCAGGTAAGCCGCACGGCCGCCCAGTACGCCGGCTTCGGGAGTGTGGGCGCGGCGGGTACCGAACTCGACTACCGCGCGGCCGGCGGCGGCGTCCACCATGCGCGCGGCCTTGCTGGCGATGAGGGTCTGGAAGGTGAGCGCGGACAGCAGATAGGTTTCCGGGATTTGCGCTTCGACGATGGGCGCGCGCACCACCATCATCGGCTCACCGGCGAATAGCGGCGTGCCTTCGGGGACGGCGAAAACATCGCCCGTGAAACGGAATCCGCGCAGGTAATCGAAGAAGCCGGCGGAGGCGCTGGCGAAGGCGGGGAGGGTGCGGAGGTAGTCGATTTCCTCGGCGGCGAAGTTGAGGTTCAGCAGGTAGTCGATGGCCTGTGCGAGGCCCGCGGCAATGACGTAATTGCGATTCGCGGGGAGGCGGCGGATGGTGAGCTCGAAGGTGGCTTTCTGATTGACCTTGCCGGCGTCGTGGTAGCCGGCGGCCATGGTTAGTTCGTAGAGGTCGGTTAGAAGGCCATTCACGAAGTGCTCACGACAGGCTGAAGCCTGTCCCACCACACAGGCTGAAGCCTGTGCTGCCTACTTCTTTTTGGGCGGCTGGAATTCCTTGACCTCGTTTGCGGCCTTTTGCAGGTCTTCCACCGCCTTGCTGTCTAATTGATAGATGCTCGGCTCGTTCTCACGCTTCGCGAAATATGTATCGCCTTGCTTGGTAATGGAGAGCTTTTCCACACGCTTGCCGCTGTTGGAGCTGACCGTGATGTCCAGCACGGGCGCACCGCCGCCGGTGTCCAGGAACTTCGTGGATGCCAGGTCGCGCAGCTTATCGACCGCGCTCTGCACCGAAGGCGCGTCCATTTGCTTTGCGCCGCTCATCCATTTGTCGCCGCTCTTTTCGAAAGTGACTTTGCCGATTTCCACCTTGTTGGGATCGGTCCAGCCGAAATCGAAGAGCTTCTTGTTGCGGAAATCGTCTACCTTCTTGTCCAGGCCGTCGCCCAGGTCGGCGGTGACTTTATATATGCCGTCCACCGCGCTACTTTTGGCGTAGTAATTCTTGTCTTTGTCTTTGCGGACGTCCAATGTTTCGGTGCCGCTCGAGTCCGTCACACTGGCCACGGCGACCTTGGTTCCGGAGGCGAACCCAGCCGCGGCTTTCTTGGCGTCCTCATCGGAGACGGTGGCGTCCATCTTGGCGTCCTTCAGCTTGCGGATCAATTCCTCGACCTGGGAGCCGTCGGCGCGCAGCGGTTTAGGCTTCAGGATCTGCCAGTCGTTCTGATTGTTCTTGCCGAATTCGACGGCCTCGCCTTTCGCCGGCTGCAGATCCACGCGAGTCAGCTTGTCCTGATCGAAGGTCAGCAGGCGCTTGTCGCGCAGGTCGTTGGGAGTCTTGTCGATGCCGGTTTTGACGTAACTGGCGATGGTATAGACGTGCGCATCGCCGGCCAGTTTGGCATAAGCGCCGCTGCCAGTGGGCGTGTCGTCGCCCACCAGGAAATCCTGTGACTTGCCGTCTTTCTTCAGAACGGTGACGTCCAGCGTGGGCGCGGTCAGACCGTAGGGCGCCAGATCCGCGGCTTTGTCTTCCACGACTTTGTCGGCATTCAGCGTCCCGAGCGAGCTGATCAGCGACTTAGCCGTGTCCTGATCGGCGCGCTGCGGCTTGGGTTCGGCGATCTGCCATTTGCCGTCGTCGCCTTTGCGCAGAACGGTAGTTTCCGCGCCGGTTTTCTTAATTGTGACTTCCTTGATTTGATCCTCGGGGATCGAGAGGATCTTCGTTGTAGTATCGGCGACGGGCTTGGCGGCATCGGTCTTCTGTTTCCGATTGGACCACCAGAGCCCGCCGCCCAAGGCCGCCAGCACGATCACCGCCGCAAGCAGTCCGCGTGGTTTCATGGGCTATCTCCTGCGCCACCAAACCATCAGCCCGCCGCCGACTACGGCCAGCGGGAGCAGCACCACGCTCCACCAGAAAATCAGGTTCATGCGGTTGCCGCTGATCTCCAGACGCCGGTCTTCGGTCTCTTTCGGACGGATGGAGATCAAGTCTTCGTCGGCCGAGAGCCAGTTGAAAGTATTCAGCGCAAGGTCGCGGTTGGCAACTTGACGTGAACCGAGGAAGTTATTGGCCGCCCATTGCGACGAGCCGAAAACCACAAAGCGGCCAGAGCTGCCGGGTTTGCCTGTATTGTAAGTTCCCGCGGCGGCCAGCACCAACGGTCCCTTGACGCCTTTCTTGGGATCGATCGGTCCGGCTACACTGGATGCGGCAAAGCTATTGTCAGTGGTGGAGATCAGTTTGTCGTCGGTTACCTTGGTGTTCCCTTCGATCTTCAATGTGCGGGAAAGCGGGATGGCTGTAGGGACGCCTTCTTTGAAATCGCGCACAATGGCTTGCGATTCGTAATTGGTCACCATGGCGACTTCCGGCCCCAGGCCAAAGATCTGGCCGACGCCGCTGGTATCGAGCGCCAAGTCGGTATTCATGGTGACGCCCCACTCGGCCAGCATCTTCACCAGTTCGGGGTTTTCCGAACCCTCCTGCGGGCCGATGCGCAGCGGCGTATCCATGAGGAACAGCACGCTGCCGCCGCCCTCGACGAATGCTTTGATCGCGGCGGCCTCCGCGGGAGAGTAGGCCAGCTTGGGACCGCCGGAGACCAGCACCGTGCAATCCTTGGGGATCTCCACATTGGCCTGCTGCGGCTGGCCGATTACCGGAGCTGCGCCGGCCCCCAAAGGCGCGGCCGGCTGCCCCAGGTTGACGGCGCGCGTCTTGTAATTGTTGTGTTCCAGGGACTCTTTCAAGGTAGAGAAGCCGCCGCCGGCCGTGTCATCGAGACTGTGCTCGCCGCTGCCCGAGAGGAAGCAGACGTTGCGCTCGCCGCCCTTGAGAGAGCGGACCAGCGCGCCGGTGATTTCTTCTTCCGTGAGGCTCTTGGCGTCTTCTTTGCGTTCTCCGGCATTCACCACGATGGTGCCTTCCTGCCGGACACCGGCGGCGCGCGCCAATTGCGGCTTCTTCACGGGATCGATGTAATCGACCTTCAGCTTGGGAGACAGGCTGGCATAGCGTCCCAACAGGTCGCGAGCTTGCGGGAACTGGGTGGTCTCACCGAAGTAGGTAACGGTTACATCCTTCTTCAACCCTTTCACGGCCTTGACGGTCTGGTCGGAAAGGCTGAACTGCTTGTTGGCGGTGGCGTCGTAAGATTTGTCGTAGCGATTGGCCAGGAAGTTAGCCACACCCAGCACGGCTATAATCACCAGAATGTAAACGGCGACATAGGCCCCGTACTTCGTTTGTCTTGTTTTAATCCAGTCTGCTTTCATTTATGCTCTCCAGCGCAGCGACTCCATGGAACGGGACGTCATGAATAGTGCAAAGAATATCATGGAGATGTAGAAGATCACATCCTTTGAGTCGAGTACCCCTTTGGCGAAGCCTTCAAAGTGCGTCACGATGGACAAGTAATTCACCACCGACGCGTAGCCCGTCGAATCGTAGGCGGTAAACCAGCTCAGCAGCCAGAGCAGCAGGCACACAAAGAAGGTGACGCCGCCGGCGATGATCTGGTTCTTGGTGGTGGTGGAGATGAACGCGCCGATGGCCAGCAGCGTCCCGCCTTGCAGGATCAAGCCAAGATAGCCGATCAAGATAGGCTTCCAGTCGGGCTTGCCGAAGGCGAAGAGCAGGGCGATGTTGATGGCCGACATACCCAGCACGCACATGTAAAGCAAGAGCGCGCCCAGCCACTTGCCCAGGATAATTTCCCAATCGTAGATGGGCGAAGTCATCAACAACTCGATGGTGCCGGTCTTCTTCTCTTCGGCGAAGAGGCGCATGGTGATCATGGGGATGAGGAAGAGCGCCACCGTGCTGGCGAATCCCAGCAACGGCCGGATGACTTGCTCGTTGACGTTCATGGGCATGTTACGGCCCTGCATCTGAGCCATGAAACCGAAGCGCACGAAATCGCGGGTGGCGGTGAAGAAGCCGAATCCGAAAATCAGCGCGAAAAACGCCATCAGGAGATAGGCGATCGGCGAGGCGAAGTAACTCTTGAGTTCTTTACGGCAGATAATCCAAACGTTGGTCATGGTTATGCCTCTTTGGGTTCCGGGTGCTGGGTGGCGGGTGCCGGGTTCTTTTCGGCGCCGGTCAGTTGCAGGAAGATGTCTTCCAGGCTAAGGCCGACGGTGCGCAGTTCATTGAGATTCCAGCCGGCGTTGACCACGGCGCGGGCAAGGTCGGCGCGAATGTGGCTGCCCTGGAGGCTTTCCACCTCGAAGGCCAGGCGTCCTTCCTTCATTTCGCGCGGGAGTACGCGGCTGACGCCGGCCACCTGTTCCAGCCGCTGCTGGACCATAGCCGGATCGAGCGGTCCATTGGACGATGCCACCTCCAGCGCCACGGCTTCGGCGCCGCGCAAGCGGTTGGTCAGGTTCTCGACCGAGTCCGTCGCCACCAGCTTGCCCTTATTGATGATGACCACGCGCTGACACGAGTGTTCGACTTCGGGCAGGATGTGGGTGCTCAGAATGATGGTGTGGTCGCCCGCCAGGTGCTTGATCAATTCGCGGGTTTCGATGATCTGTTTGGGGTCGAGACCGGCGGTGGGTTCGTCGAGAACCAGCACGTCGGGGTTATGAATGATGGCTTGGGCCAGGCCCACGCGCTGGCGGTAGCCTTTGGAGAGCTTGCCGATCAGCTTGGAGCGCACATCGCCGACCGCGCAACGTTCGGTCACTTCGGCGACGCGGCGACCGATATCGGCGGTGGAGATGCCCTTGAGCCTGCCCACGAAGGTCAGGTACTCGGAGACTTCCATTTCGGGGTAAAGCGGAGGGGTTTCGGGCAGGTACCCGATGTGTTTCTTGACCTCGTGGGGATTCTCCAGGACATCGAACCCGGCCACGGTCGCGGTGCCGGCAGTGGGGGGGAGGAAGCAGGTGAGGACCCGCATGGTGGTGGTCTTGCCGGCCCCGTTAGGCCCCAGAAAACCGACGATTTGGCCCTTTTCGACCTCGAAAGAAATGTTGTCGACAGCGACGGTGCGGGCGTATCGCTTGGTCAAGCCCTGTACTTTGATCATAGTTTGATTCCAGACAAGACAAATACGGTTGTCATTGAAGGACGCGCACAACCAGATCCGGATGAGCGTGTGAACCATCATTCTAAATAGGCCGGGGAAGGGTTGTCAAATGCGGGGGGCGCGCGCCGGGCGGCCTGAGAGGCCGCCGCAGGCTGAGAGCCTGCCCCACAAGACTGTGTTACCATCCTGTTTCAAACGGGAGCTTTTGTGAAGACCTACGAAGGCAAGGACATCCGGAACGCCGGTGTGGTGGGCCACGGCGATTCCGGCAAGACGACGCTCACCGCCGGGCTGCTGTTCACCGCCGGGGCCACCAGCAGGCTGTTGCGGGTGGATGAAGGCAACACTATCACGGACTTCGACGAGGAGGAGGTCCAGCGCAAGGTCAGCATCTCCACCGCCATCGCCGTAGCCGAGTGGAAGAAGGCCAAGATCAACATCCTGGACACGCCCGGCTACAACATCTTTATCAACGACACGCGCGGCGCGCTGGTGGCGGCCGATGGCGCGCTGGTGGTGGTGGATGGCGTCGCCGGCGTAGAGGTGCAGACCGAAAAGGTCTGGAGCTACGCGAACGACTATAAGCTGCCGCGCGCCGTGGTGATCAACAAGCTGGACCGCGAGCGCTCGTCGTTCGAGCGCGCCCTGACCAGCGTGCAGGAAACCTTCGGCCGCACCGCCATACCGGTCCAGATCCCCATCGGTGCCGAGCGCGATTTCAAGGGTGTCGTCGATCTGATTCGCATGAAAGCCTACACCTATACGCCGGATGGGGACGGCAAGGGCAAGGAGAGCGACATCCCGGCGGACTTGGCGGACGCCGCGCAGGCCGCCCACGAGGCGCTGGTGGAACTGGTTGCCGAGGGCAACGACGCCCTCATGGAAGAGTTCTTCGAGAAGGGCACGCTGCCGGCGGAACACATCTTGGACGGCGTCCAGGCCGGCACCAAGGAGATGCGCATGTTCCCGGTGCTGTGCTGCTCGGCGCTGCACAACATTGGCACGGACCTGATCCTCAATTTCGTGGTGGACAATCTGCCCGCGCCCACCGAGCGCGAAGTTGCCACCAAGACCAACGGCGAAGAGACCGCGCGCAAGATCGCCGATGCCGGGCATTGCTCGGCCTACGTGTTCAAGACCACGGCCGATCCGTTCGCCGGCCGCATCACCTATTTCAAGGTCTACTCCGGCGTGCTGCGGAACGACGCCAACCTTTACAACCAGAAGGGCACGGCGGAACGGCTGGCGCACATCGGCGTGCCGGTGGGAAAGACCATCGTGCCTGTCACGGAAGTGCACGCGGGGGATATCGGCGCGGTCGCCAAGCTGAAGGATACGCTCACGGGCGATACCCTGGCCGACAAGGGCGTGGCGTTCACCTATCCGCCGGTGCAGCTTCCGGAGCCGTCCATCGCCTTCGCCATCGAGGCCAAGTCGCGGCAGGATGAGGACCGCATGGGCAGCGCGGTGCACCGCATCCTGGAAGAAGACCAATCGCTGCGGTTTTTCCGCGATCCACAGACCAAGGAGTTTCTGCTGGGCGGCAGCGGGCAGCAACATGTGGAAGTGGTCGCAAGCCGGCTGAAAAGGCGTTACGGCGTGGAAGTCATCTTAAGAGCGCCGAAGATTCCGTATCGCGAAACGATACGGGGCCACGCCGACGTGCAGGGCCGCCACAAGAAGCAAACCGGCGGTCACGGCCAGTTCGGCGATTGCCGGATCAAGATGGAGCCGCTGGCGCGGGCCCTCAGCGCCGCTGAACTGGTCCGCGCGGCAGGAGGATCGGAGGACCTTGAAGCCAAGAAAGAAGTCGACGGGATGCTGTATGACCTGCATGGCCGCCGTGTCTGGGCGCTGCGCAACGGCGGCAATTTCGAGTTTGTCAACGAGATCTTCGGCGGCTCGATTCCCAAGAACTATATCCCGGCGGTGGAAAAGGGCATCCTGGAAGCGGCCGGCGGCGGCTTCCTGGCCGGATTCCCGATGGTGGATTTCCGCGTGATACTGTACGACGGCTCGTACCATGATGTGGATTCCTCCGAGTTGGCCTTCAAGCTGGCGGCGCGCAAAGCGTTCAAAAACGCCATGCAGGAGGCTAAGCCGGCGCTGCTGGAACCCATCATGAACGTGGAAATCCAGGCGCCTGTGGAGTATGCGGGCGACCTCATGGGCGACCTCAACGGCCGCCGCGGCCGCATCGCGGGCATGGATACCAAAGGTAATACCCAATTTATTCGTGCCCAGGCGCCCATGGCGGAAATGCTAAACTACCAGAACGATCTGACGTCCATGACGCAGGGGCGCGGCGCGTTTACCATGGAGTTCGATCATTACGATTACGTGCCGGGCCTACAGGCCGATAAGATTATCGCGGCTGCCAAGGCGGCCAAAACCGGAGAAGAGGAAGAAGAGGAGTAGAATAGAGTGAGACGTTGTGTGTCGTGGGGACACACATATACTTCCGGTATGCCCGGTTGACCTTGGCCGGGCAATGCGCTAGAGTCTAGGTTTCATTTCGGCTACAACTTCCGCTCGCAGCTTGTAAAGCTGTTTAAAATCTGTTCGAAGGATCGTTTTAGTGACCAATCGAACCAAGCGATTTGTCTATGTTTTCGCGTCCTCCGTGGCCCTGAGCATCTCGGGTTGCAGCTATAATCAGCAATCCAAGTTCCAAACAGCGTTCCTTCCCTCGACGCCACACCCGGCGGCGGTGGAGATGGCCGAGCCGCCCGCGCTGGAGCCGAATCCCTACCTCAGCGATGCACAACCTGCCACTTTGCGGCAGATTGTGCAGAGAATGCCGGTTGCGCCATCCGAAGCCGACTTGCTGATGCTGCGCGCCGACCAGGCTTTCCAGCGCGGCAAGAAAGCCTACCAGGCCAACGATACCCAACAGGCGCGCCGGGAGTTCGACGCAGCCGTCGACCTGATGCTGGAGGCTTCGGAACACAATCCCCCGGACCGGCAGGCATTTGAAGCCCGGCTCGACGAGATGGTGGATGCCGTCCATCGCTACGACCTGGCCAGGCTGGGAGCGGGCGCGGAAGTCGACGAAGCCCGATTCGATAAAGCGCCCCTCGAAGACATCCTGCAGATGACCTTTCCGGTGGATCCCAAGCTGAAGGACAAAGTGAAAGAGCAGGTCCAGGCGACCGTTTCCCAGCTTCCGCTCTCGGTAAACGACGCCGTGCTGGGCTACATCAATTATTTCTCCGGACGCGGGCGCAGGACTCTGATCGCGGGGCTGGAGCGGGCCGGGCGTTATCGCCCGCTGATCGCGCGCATTCTGCAGGAGGAGGGCGTTCCGCAGGAGTTGATCCACCTGGCGCAGGCCGAATCGGGGTTTTTCCCGCGGGCCATCTCGTACATGGCCGCCGGCGGCATGTGGCAGTTCATGGCGTGGCGCGGCCAGGAATACGGCCTGATGCGGACCGGATACACGGACGACCGCTTCGATCCTGAGAAGGCCACGCGCGCATCCGCCAAGCATCTGCACGATCTGTACAACATGTTCGGCGATTGGTACCTGGCGATGGCCGCTTACAATTGCGGGCCGGTGGCCGTGGCCCGTGCGGTGGAGCGCACCGGATATGCGGACTTCTGGGAGCTGCGCAGCCGCCATGCTTTGCCTGAGCAAACCACCAACTATGTGCCCATCATTCTGGCCATGACCATCATGACCAAAAATGCGGCGGAGTACGGGTTGGAGGGGGTGGTTCCGGAAGCGCCGCTGGAGTTCGACACCATCGAGGTAGATGCGCCGACACACCTGGGGCTGGTGGCGGATTTGACCGATGCGCCCATGCCGGAACTGCTGGACATGAATCCCGCGCTGCTGAAGGGTGTGGCGCCGGCTGGTTACGTGTTGCATGTTCCCAAGGGAACGGGCAGCGCGCTTTCGGCGTCGCTGCAAATGATTCCAGCCGACCGGCGCGCCTCGTGGCGCATGCATAAGGTGGCGGGCGGCGATACCTTGGCCTCCATCGCCAGGCGCTACGGCATGGCTCCGGGCAGCATCGCCGCGGCTAATGGACTCAAGGAGGCGTCGCCCGCGGCCGGCGAACGGCTGCTGATTCCCGTGGCATATCGGCCAACCGTGGCGGCTCCCAAGCGGGTGGTTGCCACGCATCGCGCGAAGGGTCAGCGCAAGCGTCCGGCAGCGGTTACCCACAGCGCCTCCAACCGGGCTTCCCGGGTGTCCCGCGCAGCGGGCGAATAGCTCTGTGGGGCGGGCAATCCTGCCCGCAGCCGCCTTTTAGGCGGCCAGGGACGGCTCAAAGCCGGCCTGCAAGGTTGCTAACCTGCCCCACAGGAAAGTGTTAGTGGGGCGGTGTAGGCGCGGTGGGGGGCGGCGTAGTCCCCGGCGGAGTTGGATGCTTCGTGTCGCAGCTCGAAGCCACCGGGCAACCCGTGCTGCCAACGCCGGTGCCCGGCAACTGTCCGCGGTACACCATTTGATACGCGGCTTGCTCGGCCCGGCGCAAAACCTCGCGGAATATCGAATCCTTATCGACGGTGGCCTGAGCCAGCGGCTGGTTGCGGAAGACGCGGATCGATTCGCCCTTGTTTAAGATACGCTCGGGGCCGGGCCGCAGCAGGTGTTGCACGCCAACCTGGCCTTCCTCGACGCTGACCAGGGTAGTGTCGTCCTCGTCTTCAACGGCTACGTCGAAGATCGTGCCGCGCACCGAAATCACCGCGGTCGGCGTGCGCACGCGGTTGTAATTGGGCTGCCCACCCAGCTTCTGAATGTGGACCTTCACGCGTCCCAGCAGGACATCCAGCAAGTCCCTCCAGGAGCCCAGATTCTCGCGGAAGACCACGCGCGCGTTGGGGAAGACTTCGAAGTTACTGCCGTCGGAAACCTGGAAGACCGCGAAACCGTCTGGTCCGGTGATGACGATTTGGCGCGGCTGCACCGCATCGCCCACATTCAGCACCCACGGAGCGTCGTCCCGCAGCACGGAAACCTGGCCGGTCAGGGTGATGACTGTGGCCGCGCCGCTTTCGGCGTGGATCGGGACAAGATAGATGCACGCCACCGCCCACAGCAGCCAGCGCGCCGTCCTGTACGATCTACGCGAAAACATGAAACAACCTTTGTTCCAGCAGCACCATCTTAACTGTAATGGTGCGTTTTGAAACCTTAGTCTAGCACCAAAGATGCAAAGCAACTGGCGCGCCGTACTGAAATTCTCTACAAATTCCGCCGATTCAACTCTTTGGGATAGGCGTTCGGCTGCGGATAGGTTAAAATAGGACTCGGCTGTGTGTCACAAAGGAACAGTTTCGCAGTGGCGTTATCTTTTGGCAGTGGTATTGTCGGTGGGGGCTGCCGGCATTCTGGCGGGGCAGACCGCTCCGGTAGAGTGGCGCCGCATTGGCAACCCGTCCATGGAAGTGGGGTTGGCTTCGCCGGCTACCGGACCGGTCGAGGCCGTCTGGTATTCGCCTGACGGCGCACGGCTCTATGCCCGGACCCGCGCCGGACGCGTTTTCGAAACCATTGATTTCGAAAGCTGGACACCTGCCCTGGGAGCTTCGGAACCGGCCGCTCCGCCTCCGCCCGCCGTGGATCGCATGCCCGAGCCCGGCGCAAAGGTGGCCCTGGCCGCCGCCGCACCGGGGCGCCTCTACGCCATGGGAACACAACTCTACCGGTCCGACGATGGCGGCCGCGCCTGGGTGAACCTGACAGCTTTCCACAATCAATCGGTTATCGGGCCGGCCCAGCGCAGTGTGGCGGTCTCTCCGGAAGACGCGGACCAATTGGCGGTAGCCAACGACTTTGGCGTCTGGCGCTCGATGGATGGAGGCCTGTCGTGGTCCGGGTTGAATCTGCGTTTGCCTGCCCTGCCGGCCAGCCGTATTCTGGCACCCCCCGGAGGTATGCATGGTACGCGCATTCTCGTGCGGGGACTGGGCGCGATGGAGTTGGCCCCCGGCGCGGAAGCCTGGCAGCCAACATCCGATGCGCAGATTCAGGCCGAAGACACGGCAGAGGCAAATGCGATGCGCCGCGCCTCGCAAGCGCTTGGAACCCCCATCACCGCCGTGGCTTTGGCAAGTCAGACATTTTACGCGGGCGCGGCGGATGGCCGCATGTGGGTCTCGCTGGACGCGGGCGGAAGCTGGACCGCCTCGCCGCGGACTGGCGCGAACGGGCCTGTCGAGCGATTCTTTACCGATTCCGCCGAGCCGCGCGTAGCTCTGGCGGCAGTGGGCGGCACTGGCGCCCACGTGTTGCGTACCACCAATGGCGGTGGATTCTGGGACGACCTGACTGCCGACCTGCCGGACGCACCGGCCCACGGAGTGACCGCCGAGCGAAGCGCCGGTGTGGTCTACGTCGCCACCGATAAGGGGGTCTTCTTCGCCGCTGCCGACCTGGAGAATGCAGGCCCGGTCGCAGTAACCTGGACACCCATTTCCAAGGGGCTTCCGGCGGCTCCGGCGACCGACGTGAAACTGGATGCCAACGGCTATCAACTTTATGCCGCTTTGGATGGCTACGGAGTCTACGCCACGGCCGCCCCACACCGCTTGCGGGCTTTACGCCTGGTGAACGCAGCGGACTTCAGCACGCGCGCCGCCGCGCCGGGATCGCTGATCAGCGTGGTCGGCGGGCGGGTCAGCGCGGCCACTGCCGGCACACTCAGCTTTCCGGTGCTGGCCGCTTCGGAAACGGAGTCGCAGATTCAGGTGCCGTTTGAAGCTTCGGCCGCCAATTTCTCACTGGCCCTGGCGACCGGTGCGGGACGCTTCACGCTGGGCCTACCGGTGCAAGCCGTATCGCCGGCTATTTTCGTGAACCGCGACGGCTCGCCGATGGTCCTGGATGGAGACAGCGGTCTCATGCTGGATACCCGCAATACCGCGCATTCCGGCACGCGCCTGCAGATCCTGGCCACCGGGTTGGGCAGGGTGCGGCCGGACTGGCCTACGGGGGTAGCCGCGCCGCTGGAGAATCCGCCGGAAGTGGCGGCGACAGTCAAAGCCTATTTAGACCACATGCCGGTGCAGGTTACGCGCGCGGCTCTGGCGCCGGGTTACATCGGGTTCTATCTGATCGAGGTGCAATTGCCGGCGCTGGTCAATGCAGGCGCGGCGGAGTTGTACATCGCCGCGGACGGGCAGGAAAGCAATCGGGTGCAGGTGGTATTGGAACCGTAGTAGACAGGGCGGCCTGAGAGGCCGCTGCAGGCCGAGGGCCTGCCCCACAATGAAAAGGGCCCCACAAGCGGGGGCCCTTGTTCCACAAAAATTTGGGTAAATCTGGAATCTAGACCCTGGCCACGTTCTCGGCCTGCAGTCCCTTGGGCCCCTGCTTCACCTCGAACTCTACCTCCGCGCCTTCATCCAGGGAACGGTAGCCGTTTGCCTGGATGGCCGAAAAGTGTACAAAC
>Ga0187871_10000867_pt1 | contig 27507 bp, 18 predicted proteins | sample June2016WEW_16_1_FD_132988 | JGI IMG/M metagenome (GOLD analysis project Ga0187871, IMG submission 132988) | Peatland microbial communities from SPRUCE experiment site at the Marcell Experimental Forest, Minnesota, USA - June2016WEW_16_10 | ecosystem: Environmental > Terrestrial > Soil >...
CTCGACGGCAAGCACAAGTCTTATTGCACGCCAGAGGCTTATCGCGGCGAGACTTGCTGGCTGTTTCACAATCGCGGCAATGGCACCTTCGAGGATGTCACCGCTTCCAGCGGCATTTTCGACAGCAGTTCGAAATCGCTTGGCGTCGCCATGCTCGATCAAGACCAGAGCGGTTGGGCGGACCTGCTGGTGGCAAACGATACTCAGCCCAACAAGCTCTATCGCAACCAGCGCAACGGTACTTTTAAAGATGCAGCAGTCGAGGTGGGACTCGCTTTCAGCAGCGAAGGCAAGGCCCGCGCCGGCATGGGCGTGGATATTGCCGATTTCACCAACTCTGGCCATCCCGGAGTGGCCATCACCAACTTCGATAACGAGATGACAGGGCTGTATGAATTCGGAGGGAAAACCTACGAAGACGTTGCGGCGCAGGCCGGAGTGGGATTGGCTTCGAAGAACAGTCTGGGGTTTGGATGCGTTTTTCTTGACGCCGATCTCGACGGCTGGCTCGATCTTGCCGTAGCCAACGGCCACATCGACGAAACCGTGCGCAACATTCGCGGCAACGTAGGATACGCCCAGCCTCCCCTGTTATTTCTCAACGATGGCAAGGGAAGTTTTCACGACATCGCCACGGAAGTCGGAGGTGAATTCGATCGGCCGAAAGTCGGCCGCGGACTGGCCTATGCCGACTTCGATCGCGATGGCGACCTCGATCTGCTGCTCACCACCAACAGCGGTCCTGCCTACCTCTACCGGAACGACCAGCTTGCCGGAAATCACAGCATTCGTTTTCGGCTGGTCGGCACCAAATCGAACCGCGACGGAATCGGCGCCATTGTCCACATTGTCTCCGGAGGGTTGAGCCAGTCGCGCATGGTGAAAAGCGGGTCCAGTTATCTGTCGCAATCGGAGCTTCCAGTTACGTTTGGTCTGGAAAAACGCGACCGGGTCGAACGCGTAGTCATCACCTGGCCCAGCGGCAGAACGGAAGAGTTCAAGAGCCTGGCAGCAGGGCGATGCTACGAATGCACCGAAGGCAAGGGAATTGCGCCGCAGGATGGATATTGATACTGCTACCAATACCCGCGCGGTGGAACCGTTTTAAGGACGGGTCACTGCTCCAGCGGTCGTGATATCAATGTCAACCGATTCGCTCACTTTCAAAAATAAGTTGCTCGGATTCTTCATACCCCAAGCCGCATAGGGCACAACGAAATGAAGCGTCGCGGTCCAGCGATCCGGGAAGATCTCGACTTCAGCAGGGACGGTTAGCTCATGGTCCGCTCCGTGGATGCTGAAGATTCCGTGCACTCGCACTGAGGATTTTCCTTGCGGCAACACCGTTCCCTCGACGCGATCGGGACGGAACACGATTTCCGGGTAGCGATCGCTCTCCAGCACTTCCCGGTGCATCTTGCGATCACGCATTCCGCTGCCCGTTTCGCCGCTCCTGGCGTCGACCACGATTGTGCCCGTGACCTTGCTCGAAGCGGGATCAAAACGCAGAGAGCCTTGCTTCAGGCGAAAGGTTCCAGCAACTTTGTGAAGCACATCGCTGAGCGCAAAATTGACTGTGGTGTGCTGGGGATCCAGCTGAAATGCCACGCCTTGCGCGGACGCCGCGACGCTCGTAATTGCGACAAAGGCATTTACAACCAACCATCGACGCAAGCTACTTCGGCGTAATCTCTTGACGTTCTCTTTCATGGGGTTATGCAGTCAACAGTCCCCACCCCAAGGTGAGGCCGTCGAGGGCGAGGTGAAAAGGCGAAAGAGTTCCCACGTGCAGGGCCAGCAATCTGCGAAAAATTTCGGGACGTTGGCGAAAAACCTGGAGGGTGCGTCGCTGAAATCGCGGCCGGCCGTCGAGGGTGAGCATCAGTCGCGCCATCAGCAAAGGGCGTCGCGACAGGCGGCGATGCGCGGTTTGGTAACTGGCAAGAGTGCCAGTCGCAAAACAGCCGGCGAGCGCCACCGCTTGCCTGAAGGCCAGGCCCAGGCCTTCGCCCGTGATGGCATCGACGGTGCCGGAGGCGTCGCCGATCAACGCGACATTTCCCCGGCAGACGCGCTTCAGTTTGCGATTGGCGGAAAGTGAGCCCCTCTCACTTGAAACCGTCTCAGCACCGCGAAGGCGGGCGTTGAGTTCGGGGAATGCCGGTAAGGATTCTTCCAGTCGAAGGCCGCGGTTCCCAAGCCCCGGCTTTCGCGAGGCCACGGCCACACAAACTTCCTCGCTACTAACAGCGGTGGCGTAGGCCTGATTGTGTTTTCCCCAATATATTTCCATGCGGTCGGTCCAGGGCGTGACGCGATAATGCCGGCGAAACGCGTACCGAAGATCCGTCCGCGAGTGGAGATCGAGATTCGACCAACGGCGCACAAGTGAGCTGGCGCCATCGGCTCCAACGATCCATCGCGTGCGAATCGTGCGATTTCCGAGGCGGACTTCCTCGCCGGAAATTCTCGTGACTACGCTTTGCCACAGCAGATCGACGCCCAGACCGGCGGCCCGCTGGGTCATGATGCGATGCAATGCGGTCCGGCGAACGGAGAGACCACAACAACCGTAGGGGAAGTCCGCTTCGGCAGACAATCCGGAACTAAGAAAGCGGACGCCCTGAAGCGGGCAGGCATCAATCGCAGGCACGGCAACGCCCAACCGTTCCAGCGCCGTGATCGCATCGGGCATCAGCGCTTCGCCGCAGGCTTTGTCAATCGGAGGCTTGCTTCCGTCCGCTACGACTACGCGGAACCCCTGCTGACGAGCGGCAATCGCGGCCGCCAATCCGGCGGGCCCGCCACCGATTACGAAGACGTCTGTCGAATCCGGCAACCGCGCGACCTCACCATTGCAGAAGTAGAAGCTCGGAACAAAAGCCTGGTCCCATCGCGGCAAGCAGGCCTAACGTACCGGGTTCAGGGCGCCGGTTCTTCATCACATCTTCGAGCACGCACAGCACGGAAGCCGACGAAAGATTCCCCACCTTGCGCAGGCAAGCCCAGGAAGCGTCGAGCTGTCCGTTGTGCAATCCCAACGCGTCGGCCGAAGCATCGAGCACTTTCGGTCCACCGGTATGGAGGACGAAGCTCTTAAGGTCGCTTCTCTTGTGGCCGTTATCCGCCAGAAATGCGTCCACATCCCTCCCCAAGTTTTCTCGAATCAGGGTCGGAACCTCCGTAGAAAGTATGATGCGGAAACCCTTCTCGGAAATATTCCAGCCCATCATATCTTCTGTGCTGGGATAAAAGATGGAACGGGTGGCGAGAATTTTGGGTCCGGAAATCTCAGGCCCTGCGGATTGAAACTCCGGACCGGTCACGATGACCGCCGCGGCGCCATCGGCAAAAAGTCCTGACGAGATCAGATTTGCGACGGATAGATCCTCGCGTTGCAAGGTGAGCGAACAAAGTTCGACCGAGACCAGGGCCGCGGCCTGCTTGGGATAGGCGCGAACGTAATCTGAGGCGCGAGCGATTCCGGCGGCGCCAGCCACGCATCCCAAACCGAAAATCGGGGTGCGGCGAATATTAGCCGGCAGTCCCATGCGATTGATCAGCAAAGCGTCGATAGACGGGCTGGCCACTCCCGTGACGGTGGTGAATAACAAACATCCCAGATCGCTCGGCTGCAATCCGGCATTCTGCAGCGCAACGCACAGGGCCTGCTCGCCTAATTCCTGTGCGACTCTGATCCAGATGTCATTGGCCTGGCCCCAGGTCTTAATATCCACATATTGCTCGGCGGGGATCGCGAGGTAACGGCCGTCTACGGTCACGTTCCGATGCAGGCGCGCCAGCAGCAAAGGGTTCTTGAGTTGGTCTCCCCAATAGTCCTGGAGGCGCTCGAGAAGAACTTTCTGGGTGTAGTAATGCTTGGGGAAGGCGCTCGCGGCGCTTGCGATCCTCATGAATTATGGCTCCTGAAGGCGATCTCGGCACGGAATCAACCCCACTGCGGACCGAATGCGGGAAGACCTCTCCCGATTCGATATTGGGCTCCCGCGATGGCAAACACGGGGGGGCTCGTACCGGTCCTAGCTATTGTCGCAGAGTTGCGAGATTTTGTTCGGCTTTCGCCTGAAAAAGAATTTCCCGTGCCCCAGAGACGGTTCTATTCTACTTCACGACCGCGATCGAAGTGGGCGTATTTCCAACGCCATACGTATAGATATCGGTCAAAATGCCTCCACTGGCGGTAAAGGCCTGAATCCCTGTTGACCCGCCCTGGTTTCCCACATACAGATAGCTTCCGCTCGGGTCCACAGCCAGGTAACTGGGATTCCCTTCGGTGAAGAAGGCCCCCGTGCTAGTAGTACCGTTGTTAGTAGTGCCGCCGGTGAACAACGAAGGAAGTCCGGTACTCGAAATCGAATATACGGCAACGTTGTTGGAGCCCTGATTCGCCACGTAGAGATACGATCCTTTGGGATCGAAGCTTAGCGAAACCGGAGCCAGATAGTTGCCCGCCAGTGGAGAACCGGGTATCTGCGACAAACTTCCCGCAGGGGTGCCGGTCGCGCCAATGGCGAAAATAGCGATGGAACCCGAAGAGGTGTTCGCGGCGTACAAATAAGAGCCGGTGGGGTCAATGGCTAGTCCGTTGGGATTAATGCCGCTGGTGCTAACCGGATTCTGAGGAGAGGTAAGGGGCGCAAGAACTCCCGCATTCACACTAAAGGCAAAGATGTACCCATCTTGTCCGCCCGAGGTGGTGACGTAGAGATAGTCGCCGGAAGGCGCCAGCTTCATATTGAGCGGTGGCGCCGTAACCGCGGTCGGAGAAGTGACAAGCTGTGTCAGCGCGCCACTACCGCTATCGATCGAGAATACCGAAATGTTGTTCGACTTGGTGTTCGCCACGTATAGGAAAGCGCCGGCAGGGTCCATAGCCAGGAGTGCTGGCTGCGAGGCGTTGACTCCGACGGGCGTCCGCGGAAGTTTCTCGGTCAAGACGCCGTTGCTGGCGATGGTGAACAGGGAAATGTCGTTTTCGAGCTGACCAGGATTCGCCACATACAAGTATTTTCCCGAAGGGTGGGCAACCACCGAACTAGCTCCGTCGCCCGCAGGGTATGGACTTCCCGAGAGTTCCGTGAGCACACCCGAATTTGGGTCCTCCCGGTAGGCGAATACCTGATTCGCTGCCGAGACGGTCGCGTAGACGTAGTTGCTTTGAGTCTGACCGCAGCCCACGCAACTGGCAATGCTTGCTACAGCAAATATCAAAACCAATGACTTCTGAAGCATCCGTAACTCCTGAGAGAATTTGACGGCGAAAGACAATAATACTTGCTGCCGGGAAACACCGGCATGGAAAGCATGTTCTATCATACGGTGGCCGCGAAGAAAAAGGGGCCGACACGAGATCAGCCACAGAGCCAGCCGCGGCCAGAGACCTCCGGAGACCTCCGGAGATCTCGCTAAAATGCCTCGCTGCTCGCCCTGCACTCACCCGTGCGATGCCGTGCTCCTGCGGCAGGGTTGCACCTGGCTGATTAGTGGGCCGGGCTCGGTGTGGGAGCGCCGTGAGAACCTTCAGCCAGGGAGGTCTCTTCACCGCCGCGCAGGAACAGCCGCACACGGTCGAGATACACATACACAACGGGCGTCGTGAACAACGTCAGCGCCTGGCTGACAATCAGCCCGCCAACAATCGTGATGCCGAGAGGCCGGTGCAGTTCGGAGCCGGTGCCGGTGCCGAGTGCCAGCGGCAGTCCTCCTAACAGAGCCGCCATGGTCGTCATCATGATCGGACGGAAACGCAGCAGGCAGGCCTCGTAGATAGCCTCCACCGGCTTTTTCCCCTGCGTGCGTTCCACTTCGAGCGCCACATCGATCATCATAATGGCGTTCTTCTTCACCAGCCCGATCAGCAGGATGATGCCGATCGTTCCTATCACGTTGAGCTCGTTTTTAGTAATCAGCAACGCGAGCAGCGCACCGACGCCGGCTGAAGGAATGGTCGAGAGAATCGTAATCGGGTGAATGTAGCTTTCATAAAGCATGCCGAGAACGATGTACACGGTAACCAGGGCGGTGATAATCAGCACCAGTTCGCTGGAGAGCGACTCCTGGAACGCCTGAGCCGTGCCCTGGAAACTGGCCTGGATTGTCGCCGGAAAGTTGATGGAACGTTGGACGTTTTCGATGGCTTGCGTCGCCTGCCCAAGAGACACTCCGGGAGCCAGGTTGAATGAAATCGTAACCGCCGGAAATTGGCTTTGGTGATTCACCGCCAAAGGTATGTTGGAAGGCTGAAAGTGAGTAAATGCCGCCAGTGGTATGGGTGTGCCGCTGGTTGAGCGCAGGTAAATATTCTGCAAAGCCTCTGTTGTCTGCTGGAACTCCGGTGCCACTTCCATGACCACGTGATATTGGTTGAGTGGACGGTACATTGTGGAAACCTGCCGTTGTCCGAAAGCATCGTAGAGCGCGTTATCGATGTCCTCCGCCCCTACTCCCAAGCGGCTGGCGGTGTCGCGATCGATCACCAACTGCGCTTGCAATCCCTTATCCTGCTGGTCAGTATTTACGTCGCGCAGCTCCTGCAGACTGCGCATTTTCTGCAACAACAGTGGCCCCCAGCTGTTGAGTTCATTCAAGTCCTCGCCTTGTATCGTGTACTGGTACTGGGCCTGCCCGTAGCGCCCGCCAATAGTCAGATCCTGCTGCACTTGGAGGAACAGCGTGGCTCCCGGAACCACCGCGAGTTTACTCCGCAAGCGATTGATCACATCGTCGGCGCTGAAGTAGCAAGGGTTCCAGAAGTGGGGGGCGCTGCATTGGCCCCGCTGCTCGAGCGGCTTAAGCATGACGAAGAACCGGCCCTGATTGGTCGCCGAGCCTCCACCTGCAAACCCGACTGCCGTGGCGACCGCCGGATCCTTCAGTATGATTTTCACAAACTGTTCCATCTTGCCGCTCATGGCCTGGAATGAGATGTCTTGTGCCGCCTGAACCGATCCCTGAAGCCGCCCGGTATCCTGCTGCGGAAAGAAACCCTTGGGCACGATGATGTAGAGGTACACGCTCAGGCAGGCCACGAGGATAGTCACTACCAAGGTCACGGGCTGATGCGCCAGCACCCATGTGAGCGCGCGCCGGTACGTTGACAGGAGGCTGTCGAAGAACCATTCACTGGAGCGATAGAAAACGTTATGCCGTTTCTCCGATTCGGACGAGCGCAGAAATTTGGCGCACATCGTCGGCGTAACCGTCAACGACACCAGGAGCGAAACTCCGATCGCAATGCTGAGCGTGACCGCGAACTCGCGAAACAGGCGCCCCACAATCCCGCCCATCATCAGCAATGGAATGAACACTGCGACCAATGACACGCTCATGGAAACCACGGTAAATCCAATTTCAGAAGCTCCCTTGAACGCCGCTTGCACCGCACCCATCCCCAGCTCCACGTGACGCGTGATGTTCTCCAGCACCACGATGGCATCATCCACGACGAATCCAGTCGAGATCGCCAGCGCCATCAGCGACAGATTGTCCAGGCTGTAATCCAGGAGATACATCCCGCCGAAAGTGCCCACCAGCGAAAGCGGGACGGCAATGCTGGGAATCACCGTCGCCCGCACCGTCCGCAGGAACACGAACACCACCAGAATCACCAGTCCGATCGAAATGAGCAGCGTGGATTCAATATCCTTAACCGAGGCGCGGACCGTAATCGTACGGTCGGAGACAACTGCCAACTTGATGGCCGGAGAAATCGAGGACTGGAGATACGGCATCAGCGCGCGCACCCGGTCCACAGTCTCGATGACGTTGGCGCCCGGCTGCCGGAAAATAACGACAAGCACCCCGGGTTTGCCGTTGGCCAGGCCGAGGTTGTGCACGTCCGCCACCGAGTCCTGCACATCCCCGACGTCTCCCAGTCGCACCGGGGCGCCGTTGCGATAGGCGACTATTAGTGGTCGGTACTCATCCGCAGTAAAAAGTTGATCATTGTCAGTGAACTCTTGAGAGACCGTTTCGTTCGAGACTTGTCCCTTCGCTTGATTGGCATTAGCCAGATTGAGCGCGTTGCGCACCGTGTCCAGGCCCACTCCGAGCTTGTTGAGCAGCATGGGATTTACTTCGACTCTTACGGCTGGCGGCGCCGAGCCGTATGTGAACACCTGGCCTACTCCATTCACCTGCGCGAGTTTCTGCGCCAGAATCGAGTCGGACGTGTCATACAAACGCGCCACCGGAAACGTGTCCGAGGTCAGCGCTAGAATCAGGATGGGAGCGTCCGCGGGGTTGATTTTGCGATAAGTTGGATTGCTCGGCAGATTGGAAGGAAGCTGGCTGCGAGCGGCATTGATTGCCGCCTGCACATCGCGGGCGGCGGCATCAATGTTCCGGTTCAGATCAAACTGCAGTGCGATGCCGGTCGAACCCAGCTGGCTCGATGACGTCATCTGGTTCACGCCGGAGATGCGCCCAAACTGCCGCTCCAGCGGCGTGGCCACAGCAGAAGCCATCGTCTGCGGGTCGGCGCCGGGAAGCTGTGCACCTACGCTGATTACGGGAAAGTCCACTCTGGGCAACGAAGAAACTGGCAAGTAATTGAAGGCAAGAATTCCGGAGAGCAGCAGCGCCGCTGCCAGCAGCGACGTGCCAATCGGACGACGGATAAATGGAGCCGAAATATTCATGCTCTCTTCTTGTCATTCCGAACCGGGCGCAAGCCCGGTGAGGAACCTGCTTTTGCAGTCGCGCGGCTGCTGTGCTTCCTTATCAATTGCCGCAGCCTCAATCCGCAGGCATTTCGTGCGGAACGGGATTGCCGATCCTGTATTTCTCCAGCCTGTGCGCCAGCCGGTCAAACCACAGGTAAACCACGGGCGTGGTATAGAGCGTGAGCAATTGGCTCAGCAACAACCCTCCCACAATCGTGATGCCCAGGGGACGCCGCAACTCCGCGCCCGTTCCGGAACCAAGCGCCAACGGCAAACCGCCGAGCAGCGCCGCCATCGTCGTCATCATGATGGGACGGAAGCGGAGCAAACACGCTTGAAAAATCGCTTCCTCTGGCGGTTTATGTTCTTCGCGCTCGGCTTCGAGGGCGAAGTCGATCATCATAATGGCGTTTTTCTTCACGATGCCGATCAGCAGAATGATGCCGATCAACGCCACCACCGTAAGATCGTTTCCCGTGATCATGAGCGCCAGAATCGCGCCCACGCCGGCCGAGGGCAGCGTGGAAAGAATGGTGATGGGGTGAATGTAGCTCTCATACAAAACTCCCAGCACGATGTACACCGTGATGATGGCAGCGAGAATCAGGAAGGGCTCACTCGAAAGCGAATTCTGAAATGCGGCGGCCGTTCCTTGAAAGGAAGGGTGGATACTTGCCGGCATCTGAATTTCCTTCTCCACCTCCTCAATGGCCCGCGTGGCATCGCCTAAAGAAGCTCCCGGCGCAAGGTTGAACGAAAGTGTGACGACCGGGAACTGCCCCTGGTGATTAACGGCGAGCGGCGCGTTGCCCGATTGCATGTGCACAAAAGTAGAAAGCGGAACCGGAGTTCCACTGGTGGTTGCCGTGGCCGCATTGCCGGTGGGCGCCCCTGAACTCGGTAAAACGCTGGCGGGTCGAACGTAGACATCGTTCATCGCCTCGGGAGTTTTGGCGAAGGTTGGCAACACTTCCAACACCACGTGGTACTGGTTCAGCTGCGTGAAGATGATGGAAACCTGCCGCTGCCCGAAGGCGTCGTAAAGCGTATTGTCAATTGCTTGCGGAAGGATGCCGAGCCGCGACGCCGTATCGCGGTCGATGGTGAGGTTGGTCCTGAGTCCGCCGTTGAGTTGATCTGTGGCCACATCGCGCAGTGCCGGAACCGCGCGCAGTTTCTCCACCAGCTTCGGTGTCCATTGCGCCAGTTCCTGCGCGTCGGCGTCCTCGATCGAGTATTGGAACTGGGTTCGGCTCACCCGATCCTCGACCGTCAGATCCTGCACCGGCTGCATATAGAGAGTGATGCCGTTTACACTCGCCAACTCGGGCTGCAGCCGCCGGATGATCGCGGATGCGTCATCGCTGCGCTCGTCCCGCGGTTTCAGGTTGATCTGGATGCGGCCGCTGTTCGGAGTAGTGTTCGTGCCGTCCACGCCGATAAACGACGACAAGCTTTCCACGTCTTTATCTTTGAGGATTACTTTTGCCAGTTCCTGCTGGCGCTGCGACATCGCGTCAAACGAAATATTGTCTGGAGCCTCCGAAATCCCCAGAATCACTCCCGTATCCTGCACCGGGAAAAATCCCTTGGGCACAACCACGTAGAGAACCAGGGTAAGAATCAGCGTTCCGAAGGTCACGAACAAGGTTGCGGTCTGGTGCTTCAGCACCCATTTCACAGTACGGCCGTAAAACGCGATGACCCGGTTATAAAAATCCTCCGTGACTTCGTAGAAACGACCCTTCTCGCCTTCCTTCCGATGTTTGAGTAACTTGGCGCACATCATCGGCGTCAAGCTGAGAGAAACTCCCGCCGAAACCAGGATGGTCACCGCCAGCGTGACCGCAAACTCGCGGAACAGCCGCCCAACGATGTCACCCATGAACAACAGCGGAATCAGCACCGCAATCAACGACACGGTCAGCGAAACGATGGTGAATCCGATCTGTCCCGACCCCTTCAGCGCCGCATCCAGCGGCGAATCTCCGGCTTCGAGATAGCGGTCGATGTTTTCAATCATGACGATGGCGTCATCCACCACGAATCCGGTGGAAATGGTCAACGCCATGAGCGTCAGATTGTTGAGGCTGTAACCCAGCAGGTACATCACGCCAAACGTTCCCACAATCGACAGTGGAACCGCGACGCTGGGAATAAACGTGGCGCGCAAGTTTCGTAGGAAGAAGAAAATAACGATGACCACCAGCACGATGGTCAGCGCCAACTCGAACTCAACATCTTTCACAGATGCGCGGATGGTCGTGGTCCGGTCGGTGAGAATCTGCACTTTCACCGCGGAAGGCAGCGACGCCTGCAACTGCGGCAGCAGCTTCTTGATCCGGTCGACCACGCTGATAATGTTCGCCCCCGGCTGGCGCTGGATGTTGACGATGACCGCCGGAGTCTGGTTCATCCACGCAGCGAGCCGCGTGTTTTCCGTGCCGTCGATTACGTTGGCCACGTCGCTCAACCGCACCGGCGCACCGTTGCGATAAGCCACGACGATCGGCTTGTAGTCCTTAGCGGCAAAAAGCTGGTCGTTTGCGCCGATGGTGTAGGACTGGCGCTGCCCGTCGATCACGCCTTTCGCCTGATCCACATTGGCCTGGGCGAGCGCCGTGCGGACGTCCTCAAGACTCAATCCGTAGGAAGCAAGTGCCGTTGGATTTACCTGAACTCGCACCGCCGGCTTCTGGCCGCCGCTGATGGAAACGAGCCCTACGCCAGGCAGCTGCGAAATTTTTTGTGCCAGAGCGGTATCGGCGAGATCTTCCACCTTCGACAAAGGCAGAGAATCCGAAGTCATCGCCAGCGTCAGAATGGGAGAATCGGCCGGGTTGACCTTGTTGTAAATCGGTGGATTTGGCAAGTCCGCCGGCAGGAACGTCGAGGCCGCGTTCACCGCCGCTTGCACCTGCTGCTCTTCGACGTCGATATTCTGGTCGAGACCGAATTGCAGTGTGATGACCGAACTGCCGAATGAACTGGTCGAGGTCATCTGGCTCAGTCCGGGAACCTGCCCGAACTGCCGCTCCAGGGGCGAAGTCACCGACGAGGCCATTACATCCGGATCTGCCCCAGGATAAAAGGTTACGACCTGAATGGTTGGGTAATCGACTTCCGGCAGAGCGGAGACGGGCAATTGCAGAAACGCGACCCACCCTACCAGCAGCACGCCCACCATCAACAGAGTGGTTGCCACCGGCCGGAGAATAAATAATCGTGAAGGACTCATGAAGCCGGAGTTCCTAATGCCTTACTGCCGGTTTCTCCGCCGGCGGTGTTGCCCGCGGCGCCCCGGAACTCGATCTTGCTGCCGGTTTGCAGTTTGTCCTGGCCGTCGGTCACGACCGTATCCCCGGGATTAAGGCCGGTGGCAATTGCCGTGCTGTTGCCCTGGGCGACAGATACTGAAACCGGGCGCGCTTCGACCGTCTTGTCGGATTTCACCAGGTACACGAACGTTCCTTGCGGCCCTCGCAATAGTGCGGCCGTCGGGATCACTGTGCTGTTTTTTCGTGTCTCCAGAAGCAGGTTTGCGTTCACGAACTGGTTGGGCCAAAGCTGATTGTCCTTGTTGTCGAAGACGGCTTTCAATTTGGCTGTTCCCGTCGTCTGGTCGATCTGGTTATCAATCGTCTGCAGCTTGCCCGTCGCCAGCTTGGTTTCATTGTCACGGCTGTAAGCCTCTACCAGCAGCGTCGAGTTCTTCATGTGTTGCGCCACCGTCGGCAACTGGTCCTCGGGCAGAGTGAAAATCACCGCAATTGGCTGCAGTTGCGTGAGGATCAGCATCGGATTCGTGTCCGCCGCGTGCACAATATTTCCCGGATCCACCTGCCGCAATCCCACACGGCCGGTGAACGGAGCTGTGATGTTGCAATAGACAAGCTGCAGCTTGGCGTTGTCGATCTGCGCCTGGTCGGTACGCACCTGGCCGTCAAGCTGGTCCACCAATGACTTCTGCGTGTCCACCTGCTGCTGCGCAATGCTTCCCGAAGGAATCAGCGTGGTATAGCGGTCGAGGTTCAGTCTCGCATCGCGCAGCGTTGCCTGGTCTTTGAACAGCTGCGCCTGCATCTGTTCCAGTTGCACCTGGTAGGGACGCGGATCGATCAGGATCAGCAAATCGCCTTCCTTCACGATCTGCCCTTCCTGAAAATTCACGCGCATGATCTGTCCGTCAACGCGGCTCTTGATATTCGCCGTGTAGAAGGCGGTCACGGACCCCAGCCCGACCAGATAGACGGGCATATCCTGCTGCTGCGCTTTGGCCACAGCCACTGAAACCGTACGCGGCCCCGCGGCTTGCGCTTTTTGCTGCTTGGAGTCGGCGCTAGTGCAGCCGGAAAGGAATGCGTACGCGCTCAGCACTGCGGCCAAGGCAAGCCCGCACCGGCGGCGAGTAGCGAACACCCGTTCTTCTGGAGGAGAACTCGAATCAATCATTTTCACGGCTTTGGTCGGATGCACCCTTCCACCAGGTCGGCGTAGAACGTGCGATTTATTAGACGTATCCATTCTCGATTCGGTTGCGGTAACTATGCAAGGGAAAGGCAGCGGATCGACTTACGAAAGGTCGTCAAATCCTATGGTAAAACCGCACCTAATCAGCATCAACTGTGGCGATGTACAGGTCAAGGCCGGGGCGAAGGTTTTACAAATCTTTACTCCCGTTGACCCTCTCTTTACCGACCGTTTACCGAAGACGTTCTTGCGCCGCAGACGGTGGCGGATGGAGGGCTTCATAAGACGCAATCTCCGCCTCATGTTGCAGCGTCAGCCCAATATCATCCAGCCCGTTGAGCAGGCAGTGGCGCACGAATTCATCAACCGGAAACTTAGCGCGAAACCCGTGATCATCGCGCACCTCGCATTGCTCCAGGTCAATGATCAGATGATAATCGTGGACCTCGCGGGCCCGCCGCATTAGCTCCGCTGTCTCATTCTCGCTAAGGCGCACCGCGAGGAAACCATTTTTCGCGCTGTTGTTGGCAAAGATGTCGGCGAACGAAGATGAGATCACAGCACGGAATCCGAAATCCGCCAGCGCCCACACGGCGTGCTCCCGCGAAGAGCCGCAGCCAAAGTTTTTTCCTGCCAGCAGAATGCTCGCGCCCGCATGACGCGGCTCATCCAAAACAAAGCCAGCGCTCTTCTTCCCATCGGCCGCAAATCGCCAGTCGTAAAACAGAAACTGGCCAAAGCCGGTGCGCTCAATCCGCTTCAGAAATTGTTTGGGGATAATCTGGTCGGTGTCCACATTGATCCGCTCCAGCGGCGCCACGCGCCCGCGATGTGTACGAAACGGTTTCATATTATTTTCTAGGTTGTCATCCTGAGCGAAGCCGTTCTTCAGGCGTAGCGAAGGATCTCAGCAGGCACTGCACCCCGCCCTACCTTCCCATCACCGAAACTTCCAATCCCGAATATCCGTAAAATGCCCCGCAATCGCCGCCGCCGCAGCCATCATCGGACTCACCAGATGCGTTCGCCCGCCGCGCCCCTGCCGTCCTTCAAAATTCCGGTTGCTGGTCGAAGCGCAGCGCTCGCCCGGTTGCAGAATGTCGGGATTCATTCCCAGGCACATCGAGCATCCCGACTCACGCCACTCGAATCCCGCATCCAGAAAAATCTGGTGCAGGCCTTCCTGCTCGGCCGCGCGCTTCACCGTCTGCGACCCCGGCACCACCATGGCGCGCACTTTCGTACTCACGTGATGCCCCTTCGCCACGCGCGCCGCCGCCCGCAAATCCTCCAGCCGCGAGTTCGTGCACGATCCGATGAAGACACGATCGATCCCGATATCTTCAATCCGCCTCCCCGGCTCCAGCCCCATGTACTGCAAAGCCAGTTCAGTCGAGCGCCGGTCGACCTCTTTCAAGCTGCCGACCTCAGGCACGCGTCCCGTAACCGGCGCAACCATCCCCGGATTCGTGCCCCAGGTTACAAATGGAGAAAGCTGCGCCGCGTCCATCTCCACAACTTTGTCGAACGCCGCGCCTTCATCCGTAGGCAAGGTGCGCCAGTATTCGATCGCCTTCTTCCATTCGCCATCCCCCGGAGCAAATCGTTTTCCCTTCACATAAGCGAATGTGATTTCATCCGGCGCCACCATCCCTGCGCGCGCCCCAGCCTCGATACTCATATTGCAAAGCGTCATGCGGCCTTCCATCGAAAGCCCGCGCACCGCTTCGCCGGCGTATTCGATCACATGCCCGGTAGCGCCGTCAGTGCCGAGTTGCCCGATGATTCCCAGTGCCAGGTCCTTGGCCGTTACACCTTCGGCCAATCGCCCACGCACCTCGATCTTCATCGTCTTCGGCCTCTGCTGCGCCAGGCACTGCGTCGCCAGAACGTGCTCTACTTCCGATGTTCCAATTCCGAAGGCCAGTGAACCGAACGCTCCGTGGGTGCTGGTATGACTGTCGCCGCACACAATCGTCATCCCCGGCCGCGTCAGCCCCAACTCCGGACCAATCACGTGCACGATCCCCTGGTCAGGAGAATCCATGTCAAACAACTGCACCCCAAACTCTTTGCAGTTGGACTGCAGCGCTGCAATCTGCCTGGCGGCAATCAGATCAGTGATGGGAGTTCCGCGCGGCTCAGTAGGAATGTTGTGGTCGACGGTGGCCACAGTGCGCGAGGGTTGACGAACTCTTCTTCCTGAAACTCGCAAGCCATCAAAGGCCTGCGGCGAAGTCACCTCATGCACCAGATGCAGATCGATGTAAATGATCGGCGACCGGCCGCCCGGTTGCACCACCAGATGCGCATCCCAAATCTTCTCGAAAAGTGTTTTCGCCATGAGCGCTGAATATCAGTTTTTCACACCGAGGCAAGCCGGAGCAAGATCGACGAGGACAAGATTGACGGAGATTGGAAAGACAAATGTGAGGACAGCCGCCTTCGGGTGTCCAGGCGGCCCAGCTTTATCGGGCCGCTCGCCCTGTGCCGGCGCAGAGCTAAGCCCACTACTTCTTCTTCGACAAAAATCCCAGCACTTTGCTGGCGAACTCATCCGAGAATCCGAACCGCGCCTTGGCCCGCGAGTACAAATCGACGGCCTGCTTATCGAGCCAGATCATTGCCGATTTCCACCAGCCATCCTGTGGCCGCGCAAAATAATCCGTCGAATGCCCGCTGAATTTCTTGTCCGGCTCGATAGTGTAGTAATACAGTGCCAGACTCTTGCGCGATTGCCCCTCGGGGCAAGTCAGCGGATCAGGAAAGCCATGAAGCGACCTCTCATCCGTCGTGAAAATCAAAGCATGGTTCAGCAGCGGAGCGTATTTCGCCGCGCAACGCGCCATCTTCCCGTCCTGCCGCTCCCACAATTCGATCGCCCCGCCCCACTGCTCCTGCCATCCCGGATTCAAATAGAGAATCAGGTTCACGCGCCGGTGGAAGTGCGTGTGGAAGTGGTGCATGGAAAAATCTGTATGCACGTTCAGATAACCGCCCCGCCCGGACTGATGCAATCCGCCGCCTTCGAGCATGGGGTCAGCCATCAAGTTGGGAATTCCGGTCAATTCCGAAACCCAGGCCACAAACTCCGGCGAGTTCAGTTCGTCCGTAACCGCTCCCAGCGTAGGTGGAAAAAGCTGGCGCTTCGCCATGCCCAGCTTGTTTTCATTCGCGTGTTTGTACTGCGTCCATTCCTCGGTCGAGGCCTCCGGAAATTCTCCCGCCATCTCCAGCGCAACCGCCGGATCAAGAAAATCCTGCAACAGAATATGCGGACAGGGATGGTTCTCCCGGTACTGCCTGGCTAGCGCAGGCAGCGGAGATTCCCACCTCTCGTAAGGAAATAACCGTTCGGGAGCACGGACAGCCTGCGCAGTAGACATGCTTAGAAGCGCCTCATTGTTGAAATTGTATCCGAATGGACGAGATCGATGCGGGGATTTTGGTGTCCACACTCCTGCGGGAATGCTCGTAGCCAATACCCTCAGGGAATCCGGCAAACCCGCACCGCGCTATTCTCATAAGCGCAATCAAGCCCCGAAACTCCAGGTTGTTGCACTACCACCCAGCTCACGCCATAGGCTTTTTTCAGCCGCAAAAAATCTTCCGCGCGGAAACTCTTCCAAGGAGTCTGCGCCTGCACCTGCGCCCACCACTTCTCGGCCAGAGGCGGAAACATACTGACGACGCCGTTGTCTTTGCCCTGGTCGGCCAGCCGGCTTCTCTCGGCGAGACAACGAAATCCGATGTTATCTTCGCCGGCGATATCCATATATTCCGGGTCAAGCGCGAAAACTGCATTCACCGGGGTGTTCTCCCGGATCCAGACGAACGCCTGCGCCCAGGGATTCTTGGGCGCCGTGCCCGGCCATTCCACGTGCGCGCTCACCGGAAAAATCTCCCGCTGCCCCAGGAACATACCCAGACTCAAAGGCACAAACAGCAGCAGCCAGCGCCACACGCGGTCCTTCAGAATATACTCGGCGAGAAACCCGCCCATGACCACAAACATCACGATGTAAAGAAAATGCAAACTGCGCAGCGGCTGCAGCCGAGCCAGAGCTTCAAACCGAGCGGGCAAATCCACCACGAGCGCCGCCGCCAGATAGATCAGGCCGTAGACCACGAGCGCTCGGCACAAGCGTTCGAGCAAATGCCACTGCCGGCTGCGCGCCAATCGCGCAAACCACCAGAACAACACCAACGGCGCGACTACCCCCAGCAACTCATACCAGGTCCATCGTTGGATGTAATGAAAACTATGCCGTTTCGCCGCTTCGTGATAAGCCGCGGAGGCCGCGGGGGCAAGCGGCATCCATAGCAGAGCGGCAAGCCCACTTGCGCGCGTCCACCTCCCTTGGAATCTTTCCAACACGAGCAGCAACACACAAAACGAAAATGGAAACACCCACATCAGCGGATGCATGCAGGCCGCAAACCCCAGCCACAACAATGCCCGTACATATTTTTTCTCCACAGTTCGTACCACCATGAAGATTCCCGCGAACGCCGCCAGGTTCCGCGGATTCAAATACTGGTCCATGATGTAGAGCGCAGTGCCCGCCACCGGGATCGTCAACAGAGCGGCGACCAGGCAGACTCCACCCCGGCGGGCTCTTGCGCTCGGAAAAAGAAGTCCGCTCAACTCCCAACATGCGAGGAGCAGCAAGAAAATCGACGCCAGATGCCACAAGAACAGCCCAACGTTCACAGGAAGATGAGTCACGCGCAAAGAAAACGCAACTACATTCGGAAACAGCGTCAGGCGCGCATGCGATTGAAAGAATTCTTGTCCGGTGGGGAACAGCTCTGGGTGCAGAATCTTCTCGACACCCGGCAAATAAATTTCCGCATCCTCGATGAAAGGATGATAGCCATGCACCAGTACGGCTACAAAAGTCAGCAGCCAAAGTCCCAGGACGGACTTCCATTTCGCTGGAGTTGATCGAGGGGAAGGACTCAAGGAGTTGACGGCGACCGCGCCGTCTTTACCCTAATAATAAGCGAATCCCCCTGTCAAACCGACGCGATGACGGGTACAGCTCGTTTGTCATTCTGAACAAGCGTTTTTTGCGCAGTGAAGGATCTGGGCGAGCCGCGCGAAGCGTCGCGCTTTTTGCGACGCAATAATCGCGCGTTTGGCTCGCTTCCTTTTCAAACCTCACTCTCGCGTTCCCGCGGATCCCGAATACAGGTCGTACCGCGCCAGCATCTTGCGCGCAGCCCCGAACCCTCAGTAGCATCTAACCTACATGGCTGCTGCTCTCATTCCCCAACGCCTTCGACCCAATATGGCCTTAGGCGAAATTGTGAGCTTCGCCTACGATACTTTCTGCAGCAACAAAGTTCGTTTCATCCTGACCGCGCTCGGAATGGTCATCGGGACCGCATCTCTCATCCTGGTCGTGACCATTGGCATGACCGGCCGTCAATACGTACTCAATCAGATCCAGGGCATTGGAGCGAATCTTGTCTACGCCCAATACCAGGGCGCGCCCCACATCAGCCAATCTACCCCCGATCAACTAACCATCGACGATGTGGAGGCCGTCCGGAGCCAGGTTGCCGGCGTAGCAGCAGCCACGCCCGTAGTGACTTTGTCGGAGCGGGTGCCCTTCGGCGACGGCAAAGAGCGCGAAGTGCAGATCCTTGGCGTCTATCCCGAATACTTGCAAGTGCGCAATCTGGTCGTGCTCTCCGGCCGCTTCTTCGACGCGGAGGATTCCCAGGCCCACAACAAAGTGGGACTCATCACCGAAAAGATGGCGCAGGAAGTCTACGGCTCAACCCAGGCGGCAATCGGAAAGGTCATCAAACTCACGGGCTTGCCCTTCACCATCATCGGAACCTTCAAGGAGCGAGTCAACACCTTCGATCAATCGGAAGTAGTCGGCAGCACCATGCTGATCCCCTACACGGTCAGCCGGTATTTCACCGACACGCCCACCGTCAAGATGATTTATTTTTCCATGGAAGATCCGTCCATGGTGGTCACCGGCACCGCGCAAATCAAGCGCGTCCTGCAATCGCGGCATCGTCCCGAATCGGTCTACGATGTCACGGACCTCTCTGAACTGCTGGCGGTTGCCGACCGCTCCGCAACCATGCTGACCTGGATGCTGCTCTTGATCTCCGCCGTCACCCTGCTCGTCGGCGGCATCGGCATCATGAACATCATGCTGGCAACGGTGACCTCACGCATCCGCGAGATCGGAATCCGCAAGGCTGTAGGCGCTACCAACCGCGAAATCCGCTTTCAGTTTCTTGCCGAAGCCATCCTGATCTCCCTCATTGGAGGCTTCGCCGGCATCGTCATCGGCCTCGCCATCCCCTACTCGGTGCGCTTCCTCAGCGAATACCGCGTGCCCATCAACGGCTGGTCGGCTGTAATCGCCATCATCGTATCTTCGCTCGTAGGAGTGATTTTCGGCACAGTCCCAGCCGCCCGCGCCGCCCTACTAGACCCCGTAGAGAGCCTTCGCCACGAATAGGTGCAGTTAAGAGATTGAAAGGAAACGGCTTGGCCGTGGCGGAATAGGAAGCTTCAGGTTAGCGAACGACCTGGAAATCAGCGGACTCCAGCCCCGAAAGGGACGGCATGTGAAAGCCCGGCACTGCCCTCAGCCATCCACAAATCCCTCCCGATGCCTCCTGCCACAAAAACGTTGCATTTTCCATGGTGACCGAAGTAATATGCTTTACGTTGTCTAACAATGTTTTTCCCAGAAGCTGTACCGCTAATAACTAACTTCCAAACTAGCAACTCGGCTGTGCAAAAACATAAGAGGTGGTTGGTCCGCCTCCGTCCCGGTTCGGAGAGTTCAATATGGCGTGGTACGCATACTGCCTTACCGAGCACCAGACCCTTCCCAACGGCACCCGTTCCCGTCGCCCATTTGTAATTGAAAACGTTCAAGGCGTGAATGGAGCCCCTGTGCTCAGCTATCCCAGCGGCGAGTTTGCTGTGATTGTGAGCGAATACGACCAGAACTCCGCCCCTCTCGATCAAAAAGCCGCCATCGACCACGCCCGCGTGGTCAGCGGCTGCTTCCGTAATTCCACCGTATTGCCCTTCCGTTTCGGAACCATCTTCGAAAGCGACGACGCTCTTCGTCAGGCCGTCCGGGTCAACCGGCGCGCCTTCGGTTTAAGTGTCGCCCGTCTCCGCGGCAAGTCCGAAATGCACATCAAGCTCACGGTCACCGATGGCTCGCTCCGCGAGGCCATGATCGATGTTATCCTGCCTGACACCGTGGGCGGCGACTACCTCTCCAAGCTGCGGGTCAAGGCTTCCCGCGAGCGCGAGCGCCAAACCAAGGCCCGTGCCCTCTCCGTGCAGGTGCACAAGCTCTTTAACCCGCTGGAAGAAGAAGTGAGCTGCAAGAAGGTTGCCCCCCAGGGCATGCTCATCGACATCGCGCATCTCATCGATTCCAAGTCGGTCGAGAAATATCAGAACCGCTACAATACCGCCGCCAAGCAGTTGAAGAACTGCGAGGTCGCCATCAGCGGACCCTGGCCCCCATATCACTTCCTGCCCGGAAAGCTTCGTACCGTGGCCGGAAACTAAGCCACCCTTTCAACTCTTCTGGCGTCTGCCCCATTCTTCCGCGTGTCTCGCGGAAGAGTGGGGCAAGCCGCCGAACTCTTCCGGAATCATGCAATCAATATGCATCCTTCTGCACTCAGCCGACCTGCCCGTTGCCGAGCTCCGGCTGCGCCCCCGCCGAAAGCCAGCTCTAACCCCCAGTTTTATCAATCACTTAGGGATTCGCTTGGTCCAGATCGCAAGTTCTAATTCTTTGGCTCAGCAAGTGCTTCTTCTCCAAGTACTAAAGAGGCCGCAAACCCAAAGAAATGACCTTCACTATATTTTCCAGTCACCACTTCCCGAAGTGCTGTTCCGCCCGGCGAAACAGCTACTTCCTTTGCCTTTCCTGACAACCCACCAAACCTGACCTCTTGAAACGTGGCCCCAGCAATGGGGCCGCTTTTTTGCCAGCACAAAAGAAAGAGAAAGAAAAAAGGATCATGTCGGGATGGGCGCCTCGCCCGTCCAGGCTTGGGCGAAGCCCAGGCGCATGCCGCCGCGCTTTAGCGCCACTGCGGCTTTGCCCCAAACTGCTCACTCAGATACACTGCCTACGCCATGACCAAGCGCCCGCATTCCATCCCGTCCTTCTCTATTGCAAGTGTCCTCGCACTCCTAATCTCTCCCATACTCACCCTCGCGCAAACCCAGGCAACATCCGTGCCCTCCTGGATGTCCCTACCCCAGACCTCCAACCAGGATTTTCCTCCACTCCTCCTCCAGCAACTTTCCGCCATCAAAGCCGCGGCGCTCAACGACGATTACGCCTATCATCAACTCGCGCACCTCACCGAAAATATAGGACCGCGCCCCACCGGCTCGCCCCAGGCCCGCGCTGCCGCCGAATACGTTGCCGCGGAGCTTCGCAAGTTGGGATTAGAAGTCCGCCTCGAGCAAGTCACCGTTCCGCACTGGGTCCGCGGAGCAGAAACTGCCGCGCTCGTTGAATATCCCGCAATGGTTCCTGGCACCACGCAAAAGATCGTTCTCACCGCGCTGGGCGGAAGTTCCTCCACGCCCGCCGACGGCCTCACCGCCGACGTAATTACCGTCGACACCTTCGACGAACTCCAAGCCCTCGGCCGCGACAAAGTCGCCGGCAAGATCGTCCTATTCAACGAACTCTTCGACAAGCAAAAATCCGCCGCCGGATCAGCCTTCGCCGCCTACGGCGAAGCCGTCCGCTACCGCGCCGCCGGACCGAAAGCCGCCGCCGACCTCGGCGCGGTGGCCGTCCTCGTCCGTTCCGTAGCCAGCGCCGACTACCGCCTCCCCCACACCGGAATGAGCTACCCCGCCGGAATCCCCGCCGCCGCCGTCACCCCCGAAGATGCCGACCTGATCGTCCACCTGGCGGCCCAGGGCAAAGTCCGCATGCATCTTACTTTGACGCCCCAGAAGCTTGCTGACGAAACCGGCTACAACGTGATCGCCGACCTCAAAGGTTCCGACCATCCCGAGCAAATCGTAGTAGTCTCCGGCCATCTCGATTCATGGGACCTCGGCACTGGAGCCATCGATGACGGGGCCGGCGTGGTCATCGCCATGGAAACCGCCGAAGTGCTCCAGCGTCTCCACCTGCGCCCCGCCCGCACCCTCCGCGTAATTGCCTGGATGGACGAAGAGACCGGAGGCACCGGCAGCAAAGCCTATTCCACCGAATACTCCAACGACTTCCCCCGCCACATAGCCGCCATCGAGAGCGACTCCGGCGCAGCTCATCCCTTAGGCTTCAACGTCAAAGCCACTCCTGCCGCCGTCGACGCCCTGCGCCCCGTTCAATCCGTGCTCCTGAGCATAGGTTCAACAGTCTTCGAGTCCAGCACCTATCCCCCCGGCGCAGACATCGCCCCCATGTCCGATGCAGGAGTTCCCGCCTTCGGCGTAATGCAGGACGGCCGCAAGTATTTCGACTATCACCACTCTGCCGCCGACACGCTGGATAAAGTAGTGCCCAGCGAGCTGAGAGAAAACGCCGCCGCCATGGCCGTCCTCGCCTACGCCCTGACCAACATGAAGGCCCCCTTGCCTAGATAGTCGTGGAGACGGGAAAAATGCGGGGACGGACGCATTCGCCCATAGACCCAACCACGTCATATACAGGATGAACCCTATTCGCCCCCTGCCCGCGCTCCCCTAAAATCTCGTAAAAGTTTGGTAGTGGTTAGGTTGAATCAGTTTGGTGTGAATCGGTTTTGAAAGCGCGCGGCTTCAGCCGCGACGTGAGTACCGAAGAACGGGTTTCCGGCGTTAGCCGCTGGGAGGACCCTTTTTGGAACTGCACCACTACCAAATCTTTCAAATTCTGGACGAACCCCAGAGAAGCGCCATATCATTAGCGATGAATGGAATTCGCAAGCCGGTGGCTGCAACCGCCGCCGGACAGAGAGAACGAAAAAGAGAAAATAAAAGACGAAGGAGAAAACCTTGATGCACAAAATAGGAAAGGCAGCAGTAGCAGCAGTGGCAGCAGGAGCCCTGTGGTTCTTCGTAGCAGCGGCGCCGCCCGCCCGCGCCGATGACCATGCCAAGTGCCAGCATGCCATTGAAAAAGCCGAGGCGAGACTGGACAAGGCGATCCACGACAAGGGCGATCACAGCCCCCAAGCCGACGCCCGGCGCCGCGATCTGAACGCCGAACGCCAACGCTGTTGGGACAAGTATCACGGTTGGTGGAACGGCAAAGACCATCGCTGGGAAACCGAGCACAGCTGGTAGGCAAGGCGCAGGTTCATCTCACGAAGTGTTCCGTCTGTAAGAGGGATGGGGTGCCCCATTTCTCGCGTCCTTTGCGAGAAGTGGGGCTTTTCTCTGAGATTGTCCTCTTGCATAAGTGTCTTTCTGTGCCTTCTGTCATGCTGATCTCACGCAGTCGAAGCACTCCATATCCGCCGCCACAACCACAAGCCCGCGCAGGGGTTTCCATCCGAGAACCATCCTAAATCGATCCCGCCCCAGAACTACGCACAATCCCCTATAAACGCGGCTCCAAAGAACCTCATCAAACGCCTGTAACATACACCCAGCAAGATCGTCGGGAGCTTGGATCATCGAAGACGAACAGTGCCAGAGAACCGGCGGAGGATATAAGGCGTTGAAATTCAGATTTTTACTGTTTCTCTGAATGGAGCCGATATGTATCTACACCGGTTCACATCCAAGCCCTCGCGAAAGCGCATAACAACGTGAGCGAAAACAACAGCGCTGAAACAAAGCCCGACCAAGCAAAGCCTGCTAACGGCGTCAGCCCAAAAGCCAACAACGGCGCGTCCAACTTCGACTGGGTAACCGAGCGTTCTTTCTGCTCTCTTCCCAAGGTCTTCAACACCCTCCGTGTGCAGGTAGAAGAAGACGTGAAAACCCGCAACTCCCTCCGCCCCAGCTATGCCCCCTATGAATTTTCCCTCAAGGTGGACACTACCGAATTTTCCGTTCTTCTGACCTCGAAAGAACTAAAGAAATCCGTGACTTTCAGGCTGGACGACCAAGCCATCCAGGTCCGCGACGATCAAGGCGCCCAGATGTTCGAAGTGGCCCTGACCTTCGACGACTCCGGCAACTGCCGTCTGAATGTAAACGCCCAGGAGCGCGACTTCTGGCAGGTTCGCCGCATGGCCCTCGAAGACCTGATGTACCGCGGCCTCTAGCCACACAACCCGCTGTCATCCTGAGGTAGCGGAGTCCTCGGCGAAAGCCGAGGATTCCCAACGAAGGACCTATGCAACTAGCCGGCTGCACCACGGCGGCCGAAAGCGCAAAGATTTTCCCCGTGTTCCTGAGCTTGCCCTGAGCGCCGTCGAAGTGTCCCCCGTGGTGAAAGATTTTGACCTCCCAACCGCGAGTAAACATTAAAGATTCCTATTGTTAAATCCGGCCAAAGTTTCATAGCGGACCAAAGCCCGTACTAAAGTTTTGCCCAAAGGTGCCGATCCCTAAACATGCGGAGCGGACCACTGCTCCCACCAGGCAAAACCATGACGTCCCCCGTCAGCGTTCTGCAAACCCAAAACCCGCGACCGGCGCGTCCCGCCGATCCCCCAACGAATACCCGGAGGTCATTATGAAGAAACAAAGTTGCATTCTGCACACGTTGATATTCGCCATGTTCGTACTACTGACGGCCGGCATCGGCTCCGCCCAGGATGGGATCAAGGTCGCTGTCCCCTTCGATTTCGTAGTTGGAACTCAGAACTTCTCGGCCGGTGACTACACCCTGAGGTCGTTTTCTCACAACGCAGAGTTGTTGCAAACCCCAAACGGGCAAACCCTCACCATCATCAACTTGCCCATCGCGGTTGAATCCAGAGAAGCCCACATCACCGCAAAGCTGGTCTTCCACTATTGTGCTGGAACGTACTTCCTCTCCCAGATCTGGGACGCAGGCAATCCCTCGGGAAGGCAAATGCAAAAATCGCCCATGGAAATTCAAATAGCAAAGTCAACCCAAACGCCTGCGCAGCTGGTTGCCCTGGCTTCCATCCCGCAGCGCTAACCGAAAACACAACCCGGGTGAATGACAGGGTGCCCCATTCTAAATTTCGCGTTCCTTGCGAAATTTAGAGTGGGGATTTTGACTTCCTTTCACCCCATGTCCCTGCGCGGCGGGCGTACCGTAAAAAGTACGTTCGACGCCTGTCAAGTCTACTTTAGTAGACATCCGATACCCTCGAAAGTAGACAGTTTTTCCACAGCCTAACCCATTGATTCCATTGATCAGCCGAAAAGCCCGCACGAAGAAATCAACAACTTACGCCGATAATTTTCTGCAAAGTTCGAATGTTCCAGCTGGAACATTCAGCACAATGTTCCAGCCGGAACATTAAGCCGTTTCCACAATTTTCCAAGCAGATTCGCCACCGGTCACCACCGTCACCGACACCTAGGGCTGATCCCTCAAGTGTTCCCGCGCCCCGCCGATGAAGCCTGAAGTAGAAGCAAATCTCACCTCGGAGGCCGCACCCGAATGTCTTGTCCATCGCCCGCGCCGCGGCGCGCGCTTTCATTTTCGTTTCTGGCCTTAACAATTCTCGCAGCATTTTTTCCCCTCGACGTTCCGGCCCAGACCGAGCCTCCAGCCGACCCTCCGGGTCCTCTGTTCATGCCGCTTCCATTCATCCAGGCAAGAGACCGCATCACTTCCTTCATTGATGATGACCAGCGCGTGACCTTGCGCGGCAACGTGCATCCCCTGGCCAATATTCAGTACGACGCAGGCGCAGTCGCGCCCGGCTTTGCCATGGAGCACATGCTCCTCACCTTGCTGCCCGACGCCGCCCAGCAGGACGCCCTCAATCAGTTGCTGGACGCGCAACACAACCCCGACTCGCCTTACTACCATCAGTGGCTCACGCCCGAGCAGTATGGAGAACGCTTCGGCGTCTCTGGCGCCGACGCGGCGCAGGTCGCAGGGTGGCTGCAAGATCATGGCATGGAAGTCGAAGAGGTCACAGCCGGTCGCCGCTCCGTGATCTTCAGCGGCAGTGCCGCGCAGGTCGAGTCGGCGTTCCACACTCAGATTCATGCCTACAAGATTGGCAACACACTCCATCACGCCAACGCAACAGACCCGGAAATCCCGGCGGCTCTGCTTCAAGTGGTCGGAGGCGTGGTTTCGCTGCATGACTTTCACAGCGAACCGATGCACGGCGCGGTGCAGAAACCCGCGCCTGACTTCACCAGTGGCAGCTCGCACTATCTTGCGCCCGCTGACTTCGCCACCATCTACGATCTTCTCCCGCTATATCAGGCATCGATCACCGGCAGCGGTCAGTCGATTGCCATCGTCGCACGTTCAAACATCAAGATCGCAGACGTGCGCCAGTTTCGAACATCTTTCGGGTTACCGGCCAACGATCCGCAGATCATCGTCAACGGAGCCGACCCAGGCGTCTTCAGTTCGGGCGAAGAGACTGAAGCCGATCTCGATGTGGAGTGGTCGGGCGCGGTGGCGCGGAATGCTGCCATCAAGTTTGTGGTTTCGAAGTCGACGAATGCGAGCGACGGCGTGGACCTCTCGGCACAATACATTGTGAATCACAATCTTGCTCCGGTCATGAGTACGAGCTTCGGATTGTGCGAGGCTTCGCTGGGATCTTCGGGAAACGGATTTCTGAATAGCTTGTGGCAACAAGCGGCGTCGGAAGGAATCACTGTCTTTGTTTCTTCGGGAGACGATGGCGCCGCGGGGTGCGATTCCGCTTCAGCAGCTTCCGCCACGCATGGACGCGGGGTTAGCGGCCTGTGCTCCACGCCTTACAGCGTTTGTGTCGGAGGTACGGAATTCAGCGACGCCTCGAATCCAACGCTTTATTGGGCGTCGTCTAATACCGCCGGAACGCAATCATCAGCTATAAGCTATATACCAGAAGTGGTCTGGAACGAAAGCGGGCCGGGCTTGGGGCTGTGGGCGAGTGGAGGCGGCGCCAGCAGTGTCTATGCCAAACCTGCGTGGCAAGCCGGGACGGGCGTTCCCGCCGACGGCAAGCGCGACGTTCCTGATGTTGCTCTCAGCGCCGCCGGGCATGACGGCTATCTCATTTGCCAGGAAGGCGGACTCTACGTGGTGGGCGGGACCTCGGCGGCAGCTCCGTCATTTGCGGGGGTGATGGCGCTCGTTGTGCAGCATGCGGCGGCGCGGCAGGGCAATGCGAATACTGTGTTCTATTCTTTGGCCGGCAAACAGCGGGCGGGCGGCGCGGCTGTTTTTCATGACGTCATCAAAGGCAACAACAGCGTGCCGGGACAAGCCGGGTTCCCCGC
>Ga0187871_10000868_pt1 | contig 27502 bp, 20 predicted proteins | sample June2016WEW_16_1_FD_132988 | JGI IMG/M metagenome (GOLD analysis project Ga0187871, IMG submission 132988) | Peatland microbial communities from SPRUCE experiment site at the Marcell Experimental Forest, Minnesota, USA - June2016WEW_16_10 | ecosystem: Environmental > Terrestrial > Soil >...
CGCCCTCCTTGCGGATCTGCGACGCACGTAGTTTTGTAGGGCGGGCAATCCTGCCCGCAGCCGGCTCCTGGAGTTTGAGGACCGGGCGCTTGACCCGTGGCGCACGCTTAAAGCGTGCCGGCGGGACTCTTAATTAAGTCCCGCTCCGCCGTCATCAGGCCTCGGTAAACCGCCAGAGGCACATTACAGCAGGCAATGCCCAAGCTTCAGAGCGGGACTTAAAAGTCCCGCCGGGTCGCTGAAGCGTGCGCCACTAATGCTTGGGAGCCCCCGTGACCGTCAGCATTGTCGTCCCACACACAGCCCCCGTGCAGGCGCTGATGTTGGACACGCCGGCCGCCACGCCAAATGCCACGCCCGAGTTGGTAATGTCGTCGGTGACGATGGCCGCGGCCGGATTCGACGAAGTCCAGACTACCGAGGCCAGTTGCTGGGTGCTGGTATCGCTGAATGTGCCGGTCGCGACCAGTTGCTGGCTGCTGCCCACGGCTAACGATGAATTGAGCGGCGTGACGGCAATCGAGACCAGGTTCAGCGGCACCAGCCCGCCCGATTCGTAAAGTTCCGCCGCGGCCAGCACCGCGTTGGTCGCACTGCTGTAGCCGCCTGCCATCAGCACGGCGCCGGCGGGCAGCAGCGTGGCCGTCTGTAGGTCTCGCGGCGTAGTCATTTCGCCGGTAATCGAGAAGGTACCGGTGATGGGGAAGTAAACCTCGCTGCCGGTGGCATTCACAATACTGCCGGCCGCCAACACGGTGCCATTGGTGAGCAGTGTCGCGGTCCCCAGGTAGGCGGTGCGTGAGAGGCTGCCGGTGTCCGTAAAGCTCCCCGCCGTAGGATCGTATAACTCGGCGCTGGTTAGCGGACCGGTCACGTCATAGTTATAACCGGACGCCACCAGCACTAGACCCGTATTCAGCAGGGTGGCCAGCGCGCCGGAGCGGGCCGTATTCAGGGGGCCGGTGGTGGGTGTAAACGTGCCGGCCGTAGGGTCGTAGAGTTCCGCCGTCGACAGCGGGCCGTTCGCGTCCGCCCCACCGGCGATCAGCACCATGCCGTTTGGCAGAGGCGTAGCGGTGGCATCGAAGCGGGCGTAGGTCAGGCTGCCGGTAGGTGTAAACGTCGCATTGGAAGCGTTGAATATCTCCGCGCTGGAAAGCACTCCGGCGCTGCCGTAGCCCCCGGCGATCAGCACTTCCCCGCCTGGCAGCAGCGTAGCGGTATGTTCATAACGCGCCGTATTCAGGGGATTGGAGGGCGAAAAGGCCGCGGTGGAAGGGTTGTAGAGCTCCGCGCTCGCCAATGCCCCGTCACCACCCGACCCGCCCGCGATCAGCACCCAGCCGTTGTTCAGCAGCGTGGCCGAATGTTCGGAACGCGCTTGCTTCAAATTGCCGGTCGGGGAAAATGTCCCCGAAACCGGGTTATAAAGCTCGGCGCTGTTCAAATCGCCCATCGCGCCCGTACCCCCCGGTATCGGGCCGATCCCACCCGCTACCAGCACCATGGCCGTATCCAGCAGCGTGGCCGTGTGGTAATAGCGCGCCGTGTTCAGGCTGCCCGTGGGGACATATACCTGCACCACGGTTAGTGTGGTGTTGTTGGTAATCGCGCCGAGTGCGGCCGTCACCGTGGTGCTGCCCGCCGCCAGGCCCGTGGCCAGCCCGGACGTGGTCAGCGAGGCGATTGCAAGCGGGGACGTGGTCCAGACCACGGTCGAAGACAGATTCTTGGTCGTATTGTTGCTGTAAGTGCCGGTGGCGGTTAATTGCAGGGTCCCGTTCACAAACATGGACGGGTTGACCGGCGTGACCGCGATCGACACCAGCACGGCAGCCGTGCCAGTCCCCGCCAGTGAAACGCTCTGCGGCGAGTTCGTAGCGCTGTCGGTAAACGTCAACTGCCCCTTTCTGGCGCCCGTGGCGGTGGGAGTAAAGGTGACACCAACCGTGCAGGTGGCGGGCGCGGGGCCGATGCTCGGGCTGCAAGTATTGCCGGTCACGGCAAAGTTGCCGGTGGCGGCGATGCTGGAGAACGTGACTGCGGTCGTTTCATTATTCGTGAGGGTCACCGTCTGTGCCGCGGTCGTTTCTCCCACGGGTGTCCCCGCAAAACTTAAACTGGCGGGCGATACCGTAACGGGAGCCACGCCTTTGCCGGTGAGCGAGGCGGTCTGCGGGCTATTCGCGGCGCTGTCGGTCACGGTCAGAGTCCCGCTGAACGAGCCCAACGTGAGCGGCTGGAAGGTGATCCGGATCGTACAACTCGCTCCCGCGGCGAGTTTGGCGGGGCTAAGTGGACATGTGGTGCTGGCCTTGGTGAATTCGCCCGTCACCGCGATGCTGGTAATGGTGAGCGCGCCGCTCTTGGCATTTTGCAGGGTTGCGGTTTTGGCTGCGCTGGTGGTTCCCTCCACTTGGTTGCCGAATGCCAAAGTGGCCGGAGAGAGCGTCACGGTGGTTTGCGCGCCAAGCGGTAAAGCGATCGCCAAAACCACGCCGGGGAACACGATCCAATTGCGCCCGGTGAAACCGTTATTCATTGTCTACCCCGCTGATCCTAAAACTTTTCTGAAGCCAGGAGTTGTCTCCTCAGTATAGGGAGGGCTAGACGCAGCAGGCAAGGAAAGAAGGGGAGTTTTGGTACCAGGACTGGGGCTTGGGGGCCGTGTGGAGCGGGGAGTTCGGCCCCCAGTGTAAACAACTGTACGCTGGACAACGTTTTACCGATGGCCTCCGCCATGCCCACCACCACCGCCGTGGCCGCCACCGCCGGCGTGCCCGCCGCCACCGTGAGAGCCTCCGCCGCTACGGGCACTGCCACCGCTGCTGCGAACACTACCACCGCTGCTGTGGACACTGCCACCGCCGCTGTGCACACTGCCACCGCCGCTATAGACGCTGCCGCTCGACCGGCTATATCCGCCGCCGTAGCTACCGCCATAACTGCCTCGATACGAAGGGCTTGCGCGGTATGCGCCGCCGCCCGCATAGGACGGGCTGGAGCGATACGTGGACGCCCCGCGATTGGCGCCGCTATAGGCAGAATTTCCGCGATAGGCGTTTCCGCCGGCATACGCTGAGCTGGAGCGGTTCGTCCCGCCCTGGCCAAAACGATTCCACCCGCCGGCCTGTCCCGCACCGGTCCGTGGCGCGGCGTATCGTGACGACGCGTAAGAGGACCTGGCGCCAGCCATCGACGCCGCGCCATACCGGCGATTCAAAGCACCGGTCGAATAGCCGACGCCCAGCCGGTGCGCGGCATTGTGCGCCCAGATTCCGCCCGCGCCGAATCCGTGCCAACCAAAGCCGAAATGACTGAAGAAGAACGGGTTACCGAAGATCGAGCATCCAAACCAGTTGGGTCCCCATCCCCAGCCGCCCCATCCCAGGCCGCCGAAAAAGCCCCCAATGTAAATACCCGGGCCGTATCCATAGCCGAATCCATAGCCGATGTCCGCGTAATCCCAAGGCGGATAGTAGCCGCCCACGGGCGGTCCCCAGATGTACTCGGGATTGTAGGTGGGCACATACACTACCTCAGGATTGGCCGGTTGAATATCGATGGCCGACTGATTGCCCTGCATCTCGGTGGTGACCGTCTGCTGCGGGTTCGATCGTAGCTTACCGGAAGCCTGGGCCTGTGCCCGCATCCGCTGCACGGCGTTCATCAAGTCCGCCTGCTGCGCGAGGAATGCGTTACCCAAATCGGTGGTCCAGCGAATGTCCGAAGCCAACCGGTTCACGACGTCGGGGAAAACCACCATGGCTTGAATGCTGGGATCCCAATTCTGCTGGCGCGCGGCTTCCACCAGTTGCGGCCCCTGCAAAGTCTGGTTCTGCTGCAGCCACTGGGACGCCTCGGCAACCTCCAGCGGATAGGTGGAGGCCACCAGGATCTGGCTCAGCAGTTTATCCGGATACAGCGCCACGGGCGCGACCAGCGTGTCCAACTGTTGTGGAGAAAGGAGTTGCGCAGGAGGCTGTCCCGGGGCTTGTGGCGGCGGCCCGGGCTGCTGGCCCATCAGCAGGCCGCCGGCCAGCAGCGGAACCGAAGCCAGGCTCAGCGCCCGGCGAATACCTTGTTGAATACTCATCCGTCTCATGATCCACCTCCCTTGGGGTTTCACACCCAACTAAAGGCAAGTAGCGGGCCAAATGTAACATATTGAAACCGCTAACTGTGTGACGCAGCCGGGACGATTTGCGTTGGTTGAAAAGCACCGTCGCGGTGGATCGCAACCGAGCGCGCACCGCTCCACCTGCCGCACATGGGTTCTGCTGGGGGCGCGGCAAGCTATATGCCCGCCGGTACCGGTAGGCCCCCGTGGCGCACGCTTTAGCGTGCCGGCGGGACTTTTAAGTCCCGCTCTGGTAACTTGCAGGCGGTCCGGACCGGGAAACGGCAGCGGCCGGAGAGCTCGCCAGCGTGCGCGCGGCATAGCGCAAATCCTGCAGGAGAATATCGCGATGCACCGCCGCGGCATTCGTCAGAACCTCGCAGACGGTCGCGATCCGAACAGCGGCCCCCGCGATTCGGCCCGGCGGCATCGCGCCGGCGGAGAGCCCCGACTGCGCGCATCTCATCCCCGTATTCCGCGCGGAACGCAGAAGCGCATCATGCCCTCCCCGCCATAACCCCCGGTCGCAAGCCATCCAGACGTTGTGTGAGCCGGCGCGCCTCCGCCCGCGCCACCGCGGCGCCGGACGATCCTGCGTTTCGACCATAAGTCCCTGTTCGAGCGTGCGCTGGATCGAGCGGTAGAGCGTCCCCGCGCTCAGCTTGAGCTCACCATCCGTGCGGGCGGCTACATCCTGGATGATGGCGTAGCCGTGCCAGTCCTCCTCGGCCACCGCCAAGAGAATGTGGAAAGTCGCGGGAGGCAGAGGAAGCAGGTATGGATATATTCTCAATGGCTATAGTACATTTTGGAAGGGCGCCGCGGATTTCAGCTCCCCAAAGACGCCACGGGTGAATGTATCGGCTTTAGAAACAGCCACTTGGGCTTTGATCGCGGGGCCCCGTCAGGGCGCCGGCTTCGACCCTGCGTTTCTTAGCCGGCGTCCTCGCTAAAACATGCTGAGAGCTTCTTTGGCGTGAACCCACTACCCATTTTGCAAATGCTCCAATAAGTCAGCCCGGCTTTCGGTTAAAATTACAGACGCGTAGTGTGGTGGATTACACTCTGGAGCGCGTAATCATGCTGGAAGCGTGTGCCCTAAGCGATAAGGGTTGTGTAAGGTCAAATAACGAAGATTATTCCCGGATCGATCCGGACATGGGATTGTATGTGCTGGCGGACGGTATGGGCGGCGCGAAAGCGGGCGAACGCGCCTCGCGGTTGGCCGTCGAAACGGTTTCCGAAAGCATCCTGACCGCGCAAAGCCGGGACTCGCAGGCGCTTCTGGTGGCTGTCGAAGAAGCCAACCGGCGCGTTTTGGATGCCGCCTCCAACGATCCGGAGCTGGAAGGCATGGGCACCACACTGGTCGCCGCGCTGGAAGTGGGGAATGAATTGTTGATCGCCAGCGTGGGCGATAGCCGCGCCTATCTGCTCGATCAGACCGGCTTCCGTGCGATCACGGAAGACCAGAGTTGGGTCAACGAAGTGGGCCGGCCGCTGGGCCTGAACGAGGAAGCCCTGCGCACCCATCCCATGCGCCACGTTTTGACCATGGCGATTGGCGCCGGCGTGGCGCTGGAGATTAACTATTATCATGACATCCGTCTCGAGACCGGCGACATGGTGCTGCTGTGCAGCGACGGATTACATGGCGTGGTCGAGGAGCAGCGCATCATATCCATTCTCCGGGACGGTGCGCCCGACCAGCCTCTCGAAGAGAAGTGCCGCGCGCTGATTGAAGCCGCGCGCGGTAACGGCGGTCCTGACAACATTACAGCGGTGCTGCTGCGCGCTGCGTAGGGGCACAGGCTCCGGCCTGTGATTCGCCCGCTCGCGGCGCGCGCCCCGCCCGATCGGGTTCATTATGAAAGCGTTCCTCGCAAGAGCGCTCGTTTTTGCGTGGCCTTGCGTGGCGATGGCTCAAATCGCCGTTCTGCAGATTAAGGTCGTGGATGGCGAGGGATCCGTGCATCCGGCGGGCGCTCGCGTCGCCCACCCCCTCACCGTCGAAGTGACCGACGACAACGGACACGCCATATCGGGCGCGGCCGTCAGTTTTCAGCTTCCGCCGGAAGGTCCCAGCGGTTTGTTCTCGAACGGACTGCGCACCGATCTGATCCTGACCGACGCTTCCGGCCGTGCCGCCATCCACTCGTTCCAACTGAACCGCACCGGCGGACAGTTCCGCATCCGGATCACCGCGGTAAAGGAGCAAGCGCGCGCGGGAGCGATCTCCACCCAGTACATCGGCGAGAACCATGCTGCCCCGCCCGCGGCTGCCGCGAATGGGGTGTCCCAAACGGCCCCGCGGATCGCGGCGAAATCCGGCGACATCACCCCGACAACCGCCAAAATGGGCTCGGGCAGCCATAAGAAATGGATCTTGTTGGCGGCCATCGCCGCCGCGGGCGCCGGCGCCGCCTTCCTGGGCGTCAGCCGCGCCTCGAAATCGAGCTCGACCTCGACCGTCTCGAGCGGCGTGGTCAGCATCGGCACGCCAACCATTACGATAGGGCAACCATGAGGCCGCTTATTGGACTGTTTCTGCTCCTGCCGGCTTGTGCTTCCGCGCAGGTAACCCTCTCGACGGTACAGGGAGGCGTGGCGACGCCTGTGAGTTCGGCCGTGTCCTTCGGCTCCGTGGCGGCCGGATGGGATGCCGTCGATATCGTATTCAACATCGGCTATGCAGGCTCGGTATCCCCTTATTACCTGACTTACTTCAACCTGCAGCAGGGTACGCCCTTTTCGGTGATCGCCGTTACCTGGCCGGGGCTGCCGGTGGCGATCCCCACCGGCGGGCTCAACTTCACCGTGCGCTTCCAGCCCAGCCAGGTCGCCGAGAGCTATAGCGCGGTTCTAACGGTTGGCGACGCGGCCAGCCCGATTACCGTGGTTCTGCTCGGCCAAGCCACCAGCGGGTTCGCTGCGCAAGCCGCCAATCAGCCTGTCGCTGCCGGATCTCCGATCGTTTTCGGCAGCGTCCAGGCCGGCGGCACGAAAACGATCCTGCTGACGCTGGCCAACCAGACCGGGGAATCGCTGACGGTGGGGGCCATCGGCTTTCAAGGAACCGCGTTCAGCTTGGCGGGCGCCTCGCCCGCCGGCGCAGCGATCCCCAGCGGCGCATCGGCCGAGATTCAATTGGTTTTCAGCCCGGTTTCGGCGGGAATTCAACAGGGCACACTCACCATCGGGGTCGCCGCATTCCCGCTTCAAGGCACGGGAACAGCACCACCGCCGCCCGTCTACCCGGCCGTTTCACTCCAGTTCACCCCCACCGTAATCGCGAGCGCGGAACAAGGCAGCCTGGCGGTCAACCTGTCATCCGCATCCGCTTCGAGCGGTGCGGGAACGGTCACGCTCGCTTTTCAGCCGGCAGTCACCGGGGTCGCCGATGACCCTGCAGTCACCTTTGCGGACGGCACACGCAGTGTTGCTTTCACCGTCGCCGGGGGCGCATCCCAGGGACAATTCACCGGGGGGCCTGACGTGGCCTTCGGCGCAGGCACGACCGCGGGTGTCCTCACTTTTACGGTCACGCTGGGCAACCAGAGCGCACAGTCCACCCTGACCATTCCGGCTGCGACGATCGGCATTGACGCGGCGGTCGCGGCACGCGACGTCTCCTGCGCTCCTAGCGTCGTCTACTGCACCACCACAAATATCCAACTACAAATCAACGGTTGGGACAATACCCGTAGCGCGTCCCAGCTCGTGTTTACTTTCTACAACTCGACGGGCGGTGTCATCGCCCCAGGCAACATCACGGTAGCCGCCGGTTCGGCGTTTCAACAGTATTTCGCCGCGTCGGATATGGCCGGAGTCTTCGGATTGAGCGTTTTCTTCCCCGTGACCGGTAGTTCGGACGACGTCGTCGCAGCCGTGGTCCAGATGGCGAATTCGGTGGGCGTCGCGCAAACGGCTCAAATCGCTTTTTGAGCCGTTCCGTGCGCGCCGTTACATGGTGCTGATTCTGATATAGCGCCGGATGTCCCGCAGATTCACGAGTAACCCGGCAACCAGCGTCGCGACAGCCAAACCACCCACAAACTTCCAGGTATTCATATTCCCTCCCATCTGGGGTAAGCACGCGGTAGGCCAGCGTATCCGAAAGTCCACCCACTTTGGCGGCTTTCCTATTGACGATTTCAAACAGATGTTTTAAAATACTGTTTCATATGCCGGATTCCAACAGACCCCCAGGCGGCATCCCTCGCGACGATACGGAAGCCCGCATCCTCGAAACGGCCGGCCACGTATTCGCCGAAACCGGTTTCCAGGCGGCCAAAGTGCGCGATATTTGCGCGCGTGCGGGAGTCAATCTCGCCGCGGTGAATTATCACTTCGGCGACAAGTTGGGTCTCTATAATGAGGTCCTCCGCTATGGCGCCTGCGCCGCCGGAACCGGCGCTTTCAGCCCGGACCTGCCGGGCCGCACGCCCGAAGAGCGGCTCCGATCCTTCGTGTACGGCCTGCTGGTGCACATGTATGGAGAAGACCGGCCCGCCTGGCCTTTCCGGCTCATGACGCATGAATTGGCGCAACCCACGCCGGCTTTCGAGGGCGTTGTCGAACAGATCATCCGCCCCCGGTACGATGCCATTCGCGCGCTGGTCGGCGCGATGATCGGCAGGCCGGTCGACGATCGCCAGACGCGGCTCTGCACGCAGAGCATCATGGGCCAGATCATCACCTATGCGCACGGCCGCGAAGTTCTCAAGAGAATATGGACGGATCTGGAGTTCACGCCCGAGACCCTGGAAGAAATCGCCGGCCACATCGCGTCCTTCTCCTGCGCCGCGCTGAAAAGTATCGCCCGGCGGAATCGGGCGCCCAAAACAAAACGAAAGCAAACCGCGAGGTCCGTATGAAAACTTCTCACTTTATCGATCGGCAGGCCGGCCGCGCCCGCACCGTAATCATTTTGATCGTCCTGCTGTTGGCTGCCGGCGCCGTCACGGTCTGGCGCGTCGTGTTGGCCAAGCCGGCCGGCTCCGCCAATACCATCGTGCTCAGCGGACGTGTTGAAGGCGACGACTCCGCGGTGTCGTCCAAGGCGACAGGCCGGCTGCTGGAAGCCAAAGTACGGGAGGGCGATGTGGTGAAGGCGGGCGATGTCATCGCCATCCTGGACGACCAGCAGTTGCGCGATCGCGAAGCCGAAGCGCAGGCCACCGTCGCGCAGTCCGAGGCGCGTCTCGACTTTGCCCGTAGGCAAATCTCGGTGCTCGAAGATCAGTTGCGGCAGAACTCGGTCGAGACCGGCCAGTCCAAGGTGGACGCCAATGGCCGCGTCAGCCAGGCGCAAGCCGAACTGGCCGCGGCCGAAGCCGACCTGGCACAGCAGGAATCCGCCTATAAATTGGCTTTGTTCGATAAAGACGCTTACACCAAGCTGGCCCAGTCGGGCGCGGTATCCGAACGCCAGGGCAAGCAGGCGGAAACCACCGCGGAGACCCAAGCCGCCGCGGTGGCCGCGTCCAAACGCCGGGTGGAAGCCTCCCGCGGCGCGCTGGCGACTGCCCAGGCCACTTTGAGCAATCCCGATATTCGCACGGTGCAAGCGGGCATGATCCAGCGGCAGATCGCGCAGCAGCAGGCGGATATCGCCAGCGCGGCCGCCGACGAACAGCACGCGCGGGCAGCCCTGTTGGAGGCCAAAGCCAACCGCGACGATCTGATCGTCCGCGCGCCCTTCGATGGCACCGTCGTGACTCGCACGGCGGAGCCCGGCGAAGTGCTCAGTGCCGGCACTCCCATCGTCACCCTTCTGGATCTGCACAAGGTGTACCTGCGCGGCTACGTCCCGGAAGGCCAGATCGGACGTGTCAGAGTCGGGCAGGCCGCGCGCGTGTTCCTCGATTCGAATCCCAACCAGCCGCTCGACGCCGTGGTGCAGCGCATCGATCCGCAGGCCACTTTCACCCCCGAAAACACGTACTTCCGCGACGACCGCGTAAAGCAGGTAGTGGGCGTGAAACTCGGCTTGAAAACCGGATTCGGCTATGCCAAGCCGGGCATGCCAGCCGATGGCGAAGTGCTGGTGTCGGGCGATGCGTGGCCACCGGAAAGCCGCCGGAAATGACGGGCGATCGTCAGGGGGGCGCCGTAGCCGCGGCTGAACCGGCGGAGATCCATGCGCCGGAGCGCGTGGTGATTCGCGCGCGCGCCTTGTGCAAGAATTACGGCCCGGTGGAGGCGGTCCGGGGAATCGATCTGGAGGTCCACGAGGGCGAGATCTTCGGCCTGATCGGACCCGATGGCGCCGGCAAGACCACCACATTCCAAATCCTCGCCGGCATCATGGAGGCCACCTCCGGATTGGTTGAGGTGTTCGGCAAACCCGCCCGCGAAACGCGTTCCGCCGTCGGCTACCTGACGCAAACCTTCAGCCTGTACCCCGATCTGAGCGTGGCCGAGAACATCCGCTACGTGGGCGACCTGCGGCATGTCCCGCCGCGGGAAATCGCCGTGCGCGGTGAACGCTACCTGAAGATGTTCGATATGCACCGCTTCACCGGCCGGCTGGCGGGACGCCTGAGCGGCGGCATGAAGCAGAAGCTGTCGCTGGCCTGCGCACTGGTCGCCCAGCCGCGCGTTCTGCTGCTCGATGAGCCCACCACGGGCGTCGATCCCGTCTCCCGCCGCGAGTTTTGGGATACCCTGGCGCACCTGGCGGCCGACGGCCTGACCATTGTGGTGGCCACGCCCTACCTGGACGAAGCCGAGCGCTGCCACAAGGTCGCCCTGATGCATCTCGGCCTGATCCACCAAACCGGCACCCCGGCCGAATTGCGCGATAGCCTCGGCATGCGCCGCCTGGAGGTACACACCGCCGACCTGGCACAGGCTGAAGACCGGCTCACCGAAGCCGAAAACGGCGTGATCGGCGATGTCCAGCGGTTCGGCGACCGCCTGGATGTCATAGTGAAAGATCCCGCGGCGGGCCGCGCGGCGGTGGAGGCCACGCTCGCCAAGGCCGGGATCGCCATACGCGATATCCGCGTGGCGGATCCCATGCTCGAAAACACTTTCGTCGCGCGCTTGCGCGCCATGGGCCAGGAACTGCACGCGCCGCCTTTTCCCGGCCGGCACCCGCATCGCAATCTCAAAGGAGAGATCGCCATCGGCGCGGAGAATCTGACCAAGCGCTTCGGCCCGTTCACGGCCGTGCACAACGTGAATCTGAACGTGCGCTACGGCGAAGTTTACGGGCTGTTGGGCGCCAACGGCGCGGGCAAAACCACGACCATCAAGATGCTCTGCGGCTTACTCGATCCGACCACCGGTACCCCGCGGCTCGCCGGCCAGCAAGGCGCCATCCGCTCCGCCTCCGTGCGCGAACTGGTGGGCTACATGTCCCAGAAATTCTCGCTCTATGACGATTTGAGCATCGACGAAAACCTCGAATTTTTCGCCGGCGTCTATGGCGTGCCGGAAAACGAAATCGTGGAGAAGAAGAAATGGGTGCTGGATTTTTCCGGCCTGGCCGGCAAGGAGCAACAGATCACGGGAAGTTTGCCGGGCGGTTGGAAGCAGCGCGTGGCCTTCGGCGCGGCCACTATGCACGAGCCCGGCGTCTTATTTCTGGATGAGCCGACTTCCGGTGTGGACCCTCTGGCCCGGCGCGCGTTCTGGCGCATGATCAATCGTCTGGCCGACATGGGCACCGCCATCCTGGTGACCACGCATTACCTCGAAGAAGCGGAGCAGTGCAATCGCCTGGGGTTCATGGCCGGCGGAGAATTAGTCGCCGAAGGCGCTCCCAGCGCCATCAAGGCCAGGCAGGGCGGGCATTTGCTGGAGGTGCGGGTGGATCAGCCGCAGCGCGCCGCCGACAGCTTGAAGGAACAGATGGAACGCTGGCGCGTGTCGTTGTTCGGCGACCGGCTGCATGTCATCGCCGACGATGATGTCGAGACCGCCGCGCGGCGGGTCACCGCCCGTCTGCGCGATGCCGGTGTGGTCGTGCGCGACATTCACGAAGAGAATTTTTCGCTCGAAGATGTCTTCATCGCGGTGGTGGAGAAGGCCCGCCAGGAGGGCAAGTTCGCCGCGGAGGATTAAGCCGCGGCGTACAACTTCGGTTCTGGAGCACTCACTATGAGACGGATTTTCTCGCAAGCCCGCAAAGAACTGACGCAGTTGGTGCGCGACCGGCTGGCCCTGGCGCTGGCATTGGTGCTGCCGCTCATCCTGCTGTTTCTGCTCTCGACGGCCATCTCGCTGACGGTACATAACCTGCCCCTGGTGATCCAGGATTTGGACGATTCCTCCGCTTCGCGGCGCTTTGCGGACGCCTTCCGCGCATCCATCTCCTTTCACGTGGTTTCCTGGCCGCCCGACCGCAAGCCGGAGGACGCCCTCACCGCCAACCGCGCCCGCGGCGTGGTGATTATTCCCAGAGACTTCGCGCGCGACCTCGCCCGGGGCCAGAATACCCAGGTCCAATTGCTGGTGGACGCGACCGATTCCAATACGGCCCGCATCGTACAGGGCTACGTCAACCAGATCGCGCGTGCCTTCAATCAGGCTTCCGGCGCCATGGCGGGCGCCATGCTGGTCGGCGCGCAAGTGCGGCTTTGGTACAATCCCGGCCGGGACTCCCCGAAGTTCTACAGTCCCGGAATCTTCGTCATGGGGATCTCCATGTTTCCGGCACTGCTGGCTGCTTTGTCGATGGCCAAGGAAGGCGAGCAAAAAACGATCCTCCAGGTCTACGTGTCGAGCATATCGGCGCATGAATTCCTGCTGGGCAAGATCCTGGCCTACATGGTCATCGCCGCCTGCGAATGGGTCCTCGCCATGATCAGCCTGCTCACGATTTTCGGCTTGCACATCGCCGGCGACCCCACACCTTTACTGATAGGCAGCTTGCTCTACGCGTTTTGCGTCGCCAGTTTCGGCACGTTCGTGGGCGCCGGGATTCCGAACCAGGCGGCGGCCATTCAAACCGTCGCCCTGGGCGGTTTTCTGCTCGTTTTCCTGCTCTCCGGATTGATTTTTCCAGTAGAGAACATCCCGGCGGGATTGCGCTGGCTATCCAATATCGTGTGGGGGCGGTACTACATCGAAATCGTGCGCGATGCCCTGCTGCAGGGCGGCGGATGGCCGGCCATGTGGTTTCCGGTTTTGATGATCGCAGTGCTGGGCGCGTTATTCTACGCGCTGGCCTGGAGAACCATGCGCCGCATGCAGGTGAACGCATGAGCCGGCTGCGCGCCCTGATGCGCAAGGAATTCAATCAAATCCGGCGCGACAAGCGCATGGCGGTTTCCTTGATCATCCCGCCCACGCTGCAGCTTCTGCTCTTCGGCTTTGCGCTGGACTCCACGGTATCCCACCTGCGCCTGGGCGTCATCGACTGGAGCCAGACGCCGGAGAGCCGCGAATTGGTCTCTACCCTGACGGAGAGCAAGAGCTTCCAGTTGGGCGGCGCTTACGCCTCCGTGCAGGCCCTCGAAGCCGCCATCAGCCGCGGAAAGCTGGATGCAGGCATCGTGGTGCCTTACCAGTTCGCCCACGATCTGCGGCGCGGCACACCGATAGACGTGCAAATTCTGCTCAATGCGGCGAACGCCAATACCGCTACGATTGCCCAGGGCTATGCGGAGGGCGTGATCCTCTCCTACAACCAGACGCTGGCCACTGAGGGTATCCGGCCGGCGATTCGCGCCGTGGGCAACGCTCCGCCGGACCGCCGCGGCATGGTCAGCACCCTCACCGCGTTTCTGTACAACCCGGGCCTGGTGAACGCCTGGTTCATTGTCACCGGGACGTTTGGCGTCTTGCTGATCCTGAACGGCTCGCTGCTGGCGGCTACCGCCATGGTGAAAGAGCGCGAGCGCGGCACCGTGGAGCAATTGCTGATGACTCCGGCCAGCACGACCGATATCGTGATCGCCAAGATCGCTCCGTTGTTCGTGCTGCTGATGGTGATGGCCACCCTGGCGATCGGCGTGATGCGGTTGATTTTCGACGTGCCCATACGCGGCAGCGTGGTGCTGCTGGCGCTGAGCGCAGGCCTGTGCATCCTGTCCGGCATCGGCATCGGCACGGTCGTGGCGACGTTTACCAAATCGGCGCAGCAGGCCATGATGACGGCATTCTTCATCAATCCGCCGCTGTCGGTGCTTTCCGGATCGCTCACGCCGGTGGAGGCCATGCCGTCTTGGATGCAACCCATCACCTGGCTGAACCCCATCCGGCACTTCGGCATCATCGCGCGCGCCACGTTGATGAAAGGTAGCGGCATCGACGTCCTTTGGCCGAATTTCCTGGCGCTCATCGGATTCACGGTGCTGCTGGTGTCGCTCAGCATCTGGCGTTTCCGCAAACAACTTGGATGAAAAAGACATGATCATACGTTCTTGCGCATTTTTCTTTTTCGCGATCGGATCGATGCTCCTGGCGCAGGCGCCACCCCCGCAGGGCACGCCGGCCGCGCAGTTGCCCCTTTCGGGACGCGGCGGGCAGGGCGGCTCGGTGAATACGGTGCAGACGGCCGTGCCGGGTCTCACGTCCAGCGTCAATACGCTCAACACCTCAATCCAAGTGCAGGGACCCTATGCCGGCAGCATGGCGGGAACCGCCAAGCCTTTTTCCGGCAAGCTGTCGCTGCGCGACGCGGTGGCGCGCGGCCTCGAATACAACCTGGGCGCCGAGGGACTCACGCAAGCCATGCGGCAGGCGCGCGGGCAAGCCCGCGTGGCGCGCAGTTCCCTGTTGCCGAATTTGAACGGCTACCTGCGGGAGACTGTCGAGCAGGAAAACCTGGCGGCCCTGGGCCTCCGCATCCACGTTCCCATTCCCGGCTTTACTTTCCCCACTATCGTGGGACCTTTCAACTATTACGATCTGCGGGCCACATTGACCCAGACCGTCGCGGACCTTACCGCCCTGAATAACTACCGCTCCGCGCGGGAACTGGTTAAAGCGAATGAAGCCGCCTTGCGCGATGCGCGCGATCTGGTGGTGCTGGCGGCCGGCGGCGCTTACCTGCAGGTGCAGGCCGCCGAGGCGCGCGTACGATCCGCGCAGGCGCAGATCGATACGGCGCAAGCGCTTTTCAAACAGACGCAGGACCGCCGCGCCGTGGGGCTGAATCCGCAAATCGACGTGAATCGCAGCCAGGTCCAGTTACAAACCGAGCAGCAGCGCCTGATGACCCTGCAGAACGATGTGGCTAAGCAGAAGATCAACCTCGCGCGGCTGGTGGGCCTGCCGGTCAATGACAACTACGAGATCACGGACGAGATCCCGTACTCGCCCGCGCCCGAACTGACCGTCGAACAGGCGCTCCAGCAGGCTTACGAGAATCGCGCCGATCTAAAGTCCGCCGAAGCCCAGGTCCGGGCCGCCGAGCGGACCCGTAGCGCGACGCGCTGGGAGCACGCGCCCTCACTGGCTGTCGAAGCGGATTACGGCGCCATCGGGATCAATCCAGGGCAATCGCACGAAACCTACACCTTCGTCGGCACCTTGCGCATCCCCATCTGGCAAGGGGGCAAAACCGAGGGCGAGGCGCAGGAGGCGGATGCCGCCTTGGGCCAACGCCGCGCGGAATTGCAGGACGTTCACGGCCGCATCGAAGCCGACGTCCGCGATGCCTTCCTGGATATTAAGACCGCGGCCAACCAACTGGACGTGGCGCGCAACAATCAAAACGTGGCGCGCGAAACCCTGGCGCTAACGCGCCAGCGGTTCGAAGCCGGCATCGCGGACGCAGTCGAAGTAACCCAGGCCCAGGAGGCGGTGGTGTCGGCGGATCTCGACTACATCACCAGCGTGTTCGCACACAACCTCAGCAAGGTCGCGCTGGCCCGCGCCATCGGCAAGGCGGAGGAACGGCTGGGCCAGTTCCTCCAGATGCCTTAGGCCGAGGAAACTACCGGCTCTCCTGCCGCAGCCATTCCTTGAACGCATCGTGGTACAGGATGATGCCTTTGCGCGAATAGCGCAGGTAACCCTGGCGGCGGAACTGGTTCATGTAGTGCGTCACGATCTCGCGGGAGGTGCCCACATACTGTGAAAGCAGCTCGTGCGTGAATGGCGCCAGATGCACGGAACCATCCTGCTCCGGAGTCCCCAGGCGTTCGCTGAAACGGATCAGGGAGCGGGCCAGCCGGCGGGCAATATTGTCCACCGAGAAGCTTTCGATACGATGCCCGAACTCCATGGTCCGCTGCACCAGGATCTGCCACAGCGCCACACCCAGACGCGGCCTCTTCGTGACGATGTCTTCAATCTCGGCCGCGGTCCAGGACATCAACCGGGTGCCCTCCATAGCGGTGGCCTGTTCGGAGCGCTGGGGGAGATTCAGAAGCGCCGATTCGCCGAAAAACTCGTCGGTTTGATAGATATCCAGGATCACCTGATGACCGTCGTCGGCCATCCGGGACACTTTGACTTTGCCGTCGATCACCAGGTAGATGCTGGTCGAGGGCTGGTCCTGGCTGTAAATGCTCTGACCCTTCTTGTATTCCAGAATCGTGGAACACGGCAGATGGGCCAAGGGATCTTCCAATGCTTTTAGGGGTACAATCACTCTCGCGGTAGTTGCCATATTATTGAATCCTCCAAGGGCTTGTTGATTTGGTGTCATTCGTGTTGCGTCTCTGCGGAGGGCGTGCAGGTTTCTGAAACCACCACCACGCTCCCAACGGTCATAACGGGGAGGGGCTCCTCCTTCAACAGTGTTCCCGTCACCGTAACCTTGTGCCCGACATGCCTGGCGAAATTATCCTCCGGCGAACCGGCCGCCGGTTTCAGGCGGGCGATAGGCTGGAGGTTGGTATCGTTGGTCAGCACATATTGGCCGTCGTGTTCATCTACGCAGCCGTTCAAAGAAGCCTTAGCGGGCCGGGCTTTATCCGGCTGCTGCGGGGCGGCCGCCATGCAAAAGGTGATGATCAGAAGTCCCAGCAGGTTGCGCATCCGGTTTCTCTCTCCGCGCCTTAATGCACTTGGCGTGCCAGATCACACAGTCGTTACCAGGTGCCTTAAAGTACCAATGAAATCTTGCTTTTTGTCCAATTTCGCACGAAACCGCGGAACAGGACCTGCCGCGGATCGTGTGCAAGACTTGTAGCAATGGGGTAATTTCTGCCGAGGAGCGGCTGCGCGATATGATGTAAGAATCGCATCATGCGCTATTTTCTGCTCTTTCTGGCCATTCCCGTGTGCGCGGCCGAATATTCGGCGCCGGCGGGTATCCGGCCTGCCTTGCGCCGCCCCGGGGCGGCCAGTATCCTGCCCGGAGGGCGGATCATTTCGCCGGCAGGGCGCCAGTATGTGGCGGGTCCCGGACCTTTTGGATTGGCCATCAGCCCTTCCGGGAAGACCGTGGTATCCGCCAATAGCGGGCCAGACCGGTTCTCCTTGACGGTGCTCGAGCAGCAGAGAGGCGGCGCCTGGGAAGTGCGCCAGTTGCTTGCGCCCAAGAAAAAGAAACCAAAGCCGGGAGAGCGCGCCGGGCACATGGAGAAGGATGACGAGTGGCACAGCGTCTTCATGGGGCTGGCCTTTGCCACGGAGCACGCCGTCTACGCATCGGAGGGCAACACCGGACGCGTGCGGCTGATCGATCTGGCCTCGGGCGGAGCTAAGAAAATCTATGACTTGAACCGCGACGGCTTCGCGGACAGTTTCACCGGCGATCTGGCGCTGGACGAGGATCGCGGCGTCCTCTATGTGCTCGACCAGGCCAATTTCCGCCTGGCCGCGATCGATGTGCGCAAGCAGCGCGTCTTGTCCTCGGTGCGTCTCGGGCGCCTGCCTTTTGCGCTCGCGCTCTCGCCGGACAAGCGCAAAGCTTACGTCACGAATGTGGGCATGTTCGAGTACCAGGCCGTGCCCGGCGTGGACGTCCACAATCTTCGCGGAACCGGCCTGCCATTTCCGGCTTTCGGCTTCCCTTCGCCGGAATCGCTTGCGGGCGTCCAGGTGGAGACGGGCGCGGGGCTGGTGAAAGTGCCGGGCTTGGGCGATCCCAATGTCCGGGAAGCGAATTCGCTGGCGGTAGTCGACCTGGCCGATCCGGCGGCGCCCAAAGCCGAAGCATTCATCCCCACCGGCATACCGTTCGGCGCCGGCACTGACGGCGGCAGCGGCCCTTCCGGCGTAGTTGCCACCGCCGGCCGGGTTTTCGTCTCGAACGCGCATAACGATTCGATTACGGTGATCGACGCCGCGACGAACGCGGTGACAGGCCAGATCGAGATCCGCATTCCCGGGCTCGAAAAGCTGCGTGGAGTGCTGCCGATCGGCATGGCATTCGATGAGTCCAGCGGCTGGCTGCTAGTGGCCGAAGCCGGCATCAACGCGGTAGGCGTGATCGACACTCGCCAGGCCGGACCGGCGAAAATCCTCGGGCATCTGCCGGCCGCCTGGTTCCCCAGCCGTGTGTCGATCGATCGCGATACGGTGTACGTCACCAACGTGAACGGCCAGGGCACCGGTCCCAATGTCTGGCAATCCGCTTTTGCCGGCGGCGAAAACGGGGCGATCGTGGGGACGTTCCGGCGCGGCAGCATCGGCTCGTTTCCGCTGCCGGATGCCGCCGCGCTGGGTGCGGCGACCGAAACCGTGATGGACAACAACGGCCTGAAGCCGCGCGACGAGACGCCAGGCGCGTTGCCCGGCGCCGTAAAGTACGTGGTCATGATCGTGAAAGAGAATCGCACCTTCGACGAAGTCTTCGGCGACATTCAACATCTGGCGAGCGGCGCGACCGTGATGGGCGCGCCCGGGGTAGCGCGCTTCGGACAGTCCGGACACGTGGCGGGCAATGGCAACCGGCTCAGCGTACAACGGGTGAACGTAACGCCCAATCATCACGCGCTGGCGCTGGGCTGGTCGTTCAGCGATAACTTCTACGCCGACTCGGAAGTCAGCGTAGACGGGCACCACTGGCTGGTGGGCGCGTATCCCGACGCCTGGACCGAAACTTCGTTTCGCGCCTCTTACGCCGATGGCCGCGATTTCCGCTTTCCCAGCACGGCGCCGGGCCGGTTTAGCTTCGCCGAAGGCAACTCCTCGGTGCATCCCGAAGAGCAACCCGAAGGCGGCACGATCTGGCATCACCTGGCGCGGCACGGCGTCTCGTTCCGCAATTACGGGGAAGGCTTCGAACTCGCGGGCGTGGACGAAGGGAAGGGCTACCAGCCCACGGGCGGCCGCTTCGTGACCAACGTGCCCATGCCCGACCCGCTCTATCGCAACACCTCACGCGACTATCCCGTGTTTAACATGAACATCCCGGACCAATTTCGCGCGACTCAGTTTATCCACGAGATCGAGGAGAAGTACGTGAAGGGCGGCGAGCCGTTCCCGCGCTTCATTTATATTCACCTGCCCGACGATCACATGACCGAACCGCGCCTGCGGGACGGGTACCCATACGAAGCTTCTTACGTGGCGGACAACGACTATGCGCTGGGGCGTATCGTGGAATTCCTCTCGCAAACTCCGTGGTGGCGCGAGATGGCCATCTTCGTCACCGAGGACGATGCGCAGGGCGGCCGGGATCATATCGATGCGCATCGTACCGTGTTCATGGGGATCGGACCGTATTTCAAGCGCAACTATGTGTCGCACGTGAACACCAGTTTTCCCGGAATGTTGAAGACCATCTTCCGCCTGCTGGGGTTGCCGCCGCTGAACCTGTTCGACGCGGTGGCCAGCGATTTAAGCGACTGTTTTACGAATACGCCGGACTTCGAAGGCTACCGTGTGCGCAAGGAAGACCCGCGGATCTTCGATCCGGCGGCGGCGCGGGAGCCGCTCGATCCGCGGCCATCGATCAAGATGGACGATCCGGCGGAGGTGGGGCGGTAGGCACCCGCGTGATATAGTTGACTCGCAAGAATTCGCATGGCCGGGGGGATTCGCGATGCCGAAGCTGAAGCGCTATGCCTGTGGGACCGCCATGCTGTTCCTGACGGTTGGTGGGATTGCAGCAAAGACGCCCGTCTCGTTCAGAACACCGCGCATATATCCGGTTGCCGAAGGCGCGGGACAGATCGTCGCGGCGGACTTCAATGGCGACGGCTATGCCGATCTGGCTACGACGGCCAATAATTACGATTCAACTGTCGTCTCGATCCTGCTGAACGACCGGCGGGGCGAGTTTCACGGGGCGGTCACGTTTGGAGCAGGGATTCAGCCAACGGCGCTCGCGGTGGGCGACTTTAATGGGGATGGAAAGCTGGACATTGCCGTGACCGACGACAACGACTGCGAAACCTATCATTGCGCCGGCTCCATCTCCATTTTATTGGGCAACGGCGACGGCACTTTCCAGCCGCCTATCACGTTTAGCGCGGGAATGGCGCCGGCCGCGATCGCAACCGGCGACTTCAACGGCGACGGCAGGCTGGACCTGGTATTCACCAACTATGGGTACGTTGGCGAAGGAACCACGGTCGGAATTCTGCTGGGCAATGGCGATGGAACGTTCCAGCCGGAGGTCGATTATCCGGCCGGATACGGCCCACAGTCGCTGGCTATCGCCGATTTTAACGGCGACGGCAGACTCGATTTGGCGGTTGGCGCCGGGGGCGCCGTTTCCATCTTACTCGGCAATGGAGACGGCACTTTCGGGCCGCAAACCGGCATCGCTCTGACCTTCGTCGCCAATGCGATCGTCGCGGGCGACCTGAACGGCGACGGCAAGCAAGACTTAGTGGTTTGCGGCCAGTACAACGTGAATAACCAATCCATCTACGTTTTTCTGGGTAACGGAAACGGGACCTTTCAGCCCGGTACCAGCTATCCCGGCCAAAGAAATCCGTTTGCCATGGCTCTGGGCGATTTTAACGGCGATGGCCATCCGGACATCGCCGTGGCCAATGCAGCCGGCCAACGGGGCGATCCCGCCACGCCGGGTATCTCCATCCTGCTAGGCCATGGCGACGGCACGCTGAAACCCGCGGGCACCTATCCCTCGGGCGGAAATAATCAGGGCGTTGTGGCAGCCGATTTCAATCACGATGGGAATCCGGATCTAGCTACCAGCCTTGGCCCGGCCATCGAGATTCTGCAGGGCTTCGGCAAAGGCCAGTTTCAAAAATCCGATAGTTATACAGTCGACGATCCCAGTTCCATCGCCGTGGCCGATTTCAATGGCGACGGCAAGCTGGATATGGCGGTAGCGATTTACGAGCCTTCCAGCGTCTCAATTCTCCTGGGCAACGGCGATGGCTCCTTTCAGCCCGCGGTAAGCTATGCGGCCGCCGCAAATGCCGGATCCATCGTCGCCGCCGACTTCAACCACGATGGCAAGCCCGACCTGGTCATGACCAATTTGTACCTGAATGCGGTGTCGATCATGCTGGGCAATGGCGATGGCACGTTTCAGCCCGCGGTCACTTACTCTGTGGTCAACAACGTCTCCACTTTGATTGTGGGCGACTTCAATGGCGACGGCAATCCGGATATCGCCACCTTTGAAGAGAACGAGGACAGTTCCGGAACCATTTCAATCCTACTGGGCAACGGCGATGGCACCTTTCAAGCGGCTTCGACTCTGGCCACCGGCACAACCATCCACCTTCTGGCGGCCGCGGACTTCAATGGCGACGGCAAACTCGATCTGGCGGCCTGCAACCAAATCCCTTCCACTATCTCAATCCTGCTGGGAAACGGGAACGGCACCTTTCGGCCCTCCATCGACACAGCGATCGGCGGCTACTGCGGCAACCTGGCCGTGGCGGACCTGAACGGCGATGGCAAACCCGATTTGATCGTGAACAACATTACCTTAGAGGACCATATTGCCTCTCTATCCACCATGCTCGGCAGGGGCGATGGCACGTTTGGGCCGGCGCACAACTTTACGCCCGCTCTCTCCGATGTCTGGACAATGGCGGTTGCCGATTTCAACGGCGACGGGCTCGTGGACGTGGCGGTCGCTGGCGGTGTGGGCGACTCGGTAGTGTTGCTCCTGGGCAAGGGTAACGGCGCCTTCGACTACCCATCGTACTTTTTTTCCGTCGGCCTCGATTACATGTCTGTGGGAGACTTCAACAACGACGGGAAGCCGGACCTGGCGGTAGGTTCTGGAGGTTATACGGCAAGCGTCGTGATTTTGATGAACACCACCCGCTGAATGTCGTATCCTTCAGGCGCAAGTAGATCGTGGGTGTGCAGTGCGGCATCGGCCCGTGGCCGAGGTAACAAACGGATTTTAACGAGTAACCTCGCGCGCACTAAAAGCGTCGGGTAACTGAGAGTATAATCAAGCTGATGCCACGATCACAGAAGCAAGACACAGAACTGCTCGAAGCTGCGTTAATAGGTTTCCAATATAAACGGGAACAGGTGGAACGGAAGATATCGGAACTGCGCAGCCAGATAGCCGGAAATCCGGTTTCCAGGCCGGCTTCCGCCGCGGCAGGTGAGTCCATGCCCGCAAAACGCACGATGAGCGCGTCCGCCCGGCGGCGCATCGCTTTAGCCCAGAAGAAAAGATGGGCTGCTTACAAGGCCGAACACGGAACCAAAGCCTCCGCGCCCAAGCCGCACAAGCGTATAATCAGCGCTGCCGGCAGGGCCCGGATTGTGGCAGCCACGAAGAAACGCTGGGCGGCTTACCGGAAGGCGCAAGAAGCCAAAGCCAGCTAGCCCCGATCGCATTGCTGGGACTAACCCGGGCTTAGCTTGCGGCGCGACTGCCCGTACTATTCAGCACAAATGCCGCAGTGTGCCAGTGTGAACTACACTTGCCCGTGTACCCCGTTATACTGACTCTGTGCGCCCCAACTGGAAGGATCTCCCCTATCTTCTCCGGCGTAGCGTCATGGCGGCGGCCGATGACAACTGCTTCAGTATCGCGAAGGGCGCAGCTTACTCGGCGCTCTTGTCTCTCTTCCCGGTGCTGACATCCGCCGCCACAATCCTGATTCAAATACGCGCCCAGTTTGTCTCGGACACCATTGGAGGATTCCTTGCCCAGGTAGTCCCGCCGGGTACCGAAGACGTTGTCCTGCGCCAGTTTCAGGCTCGCGGCGCCCGGCCCTGGCTGGTCCTGGTCCTGGCCGCGTTCGTATCGCTGTGGGCGGCATCGAGCGTCTTCAAGAGCCTGATGGAAGGTTTCCAGGCCGCGTACCGCGTGCCGCGCAACCGCAATTTCTGGCAGAATACCGGCGTGGCCATCTTACTGGTCCTGGTGTCCGCGGCGCCCCTGGTGGCCGCTTCGGTCTTGCTGCTGTTCGGCACCCAAATAGAGAATGTGGTTCTGGGTTGGATGAAGGTGGACCCCTTGTGGAACCCCTGGGCGTGGGCCTGGGAACTGGTCAGCCGGCTGGCGCGATATGCCGTGGCGCTGGCTACCGCCATCCTGGTGACCATGCTGCTCTATTACTTCGGACCCAATCGTAAGCAGCGTTTCACTGCCCTGTTTCCGGGTGCGGTTGTATCGACTCTGCTCTGGATGTTAGCCACCAACGGTTTTGGATGGTATGTGCGGCATGTCGCGCACTACAACGTGATGTACGGCAGTGTCGGCGCGAGTATTGCATTGCTGGTGTGGATGTACCTGGTGGCTGCCATCGCGCTGCTGGGATGCGAGTTCAATGCGGAGTATGAGCGCTTGCGCAAGGCTCCGGCGTAAACTCTTGAAAGGCGGCTCGGCCTACGCATCGCCGATGCGGTGCAGCTTCATCAGGTTAGTAGTTCCGGGGCGTCCCACCGGCTGCCCGGCGAGAAAGACCACTGTGTCGCCGGCTTTCAGATAGCCGCGCTCCGTGAGCACGCGGTCCATTTGCGCCAGCATCTCGTCGGTGGACGCCACGTCCGGCGCCTGCACAGGCATGACCGCGTAATTCACCATTAACTGGCGGCCCACGTTTTCGCGCGGCGTCATGGCGTAGATACGCACCGTCGGCCGGTAGCGCGAAACCAGCCGCGCGCTCGATCCCGTAGCCGTAAATACCACAATGGCCGCCACATGCGCCCCGCGCGCCGCCTGATACGCGGCGTCCGCCAGAATATCGGCGTAAGTGGGATTGCGCGCGGTAGCCAACGGCTGGAAACCCTGCGCGCGTATGGAGTTTTCCGTCTCGGTGGCAATGCGGGCCATGAACTGCACGGACTCGACTGGATACTTTCCTACCGACGTTTCCGCGGAGAGCATGACCGCGTCCGTACCGTCGTAAATGGCATTAGCCACGTCGCTCACTTCGGCGCGTGTCGGCGTAGAGTTCTCGATCATGGATTCGAGCATCTGGGTGGCGGTGATGACGAACTTGCCGTGATGTCTGGCGCGCAGGATCGTGGATTTCTGAATGCGCGGCACGGTTTCGAGCGCCACTTCGACTCCCAAATCGCCGCGCGCGACCATCACGCCGTCGGCTTCTTCGAGGATGGCGTCGATGTTCTCCCAGGCTTGGGGCTTCTCGATCTTGGCGACGATCGGCAATGGGCCGGTGTGCATGCTGCGCAGCCATTCGCGCAAGCCTCGCACGTCGGCGCCCGTGCGCACAAAGGATAGCGCGACCATGTCGATACCGTGCGCCACGCCAAAGTGCAGATCGGCGAGATCCTTTTCGGTGAGGGAGGGCAGACTCACCGCTATGCCCGGCAGATTGATGCCCTTATGGTCGCCGATCGGACCGCCGGAGATCACCTCCATGCGCACATCCAGGCCGCGAATGTCGACCACCCGCAGTTCGACAGCGCCATCGGCCACCAGCACGCGATCGCCGCTCTTCACGTCGGCGGCCAGGTTCGGGTAAGTGGTGGAGGCGCGCCGGCAATCGCCCATTACCGGCTCCGGAGTGATGGTGAAGATAGCGCCGGCAACCAGCGTGCATCCGCCACCCGCGAAATTGCCGAGACGGATCTTGGGTCCCTGCAGGTCGAGAAGAATGCTGGCCGTCCTGCCCAACTCGGCGCCGGCCTGGCGCACGGCGGCGATGCGCGCCGCGTGCTCCGCCTGCGTGCTGTGCGAGGCGTTCAGGCGAAACACGTCCGCGCCGGCCAGCAGCAGTTGCCGGATCGCGCGCGGGGAATCGCTGGCGGGGCCCAGAGTCGCGACTATTTTGGTATTGGGCATAAAATCAGGTACCATTCCATTTTGCCCTAACATGCCGATCTATCAAGTAATTATTCTCGCGATTGTGCAAGGACTGACGGAATTCCTCCCGGTCAGCAGCACGGCGCACCTCTATCTGACGTCGTGGCTGTTGGGCTGGCAAACCGAAAGCCTGACATTCGATATTGCCCTACACATCGGCACGCTGCTGGCGGTGCTGATCTACTTCGCGCGCGATTGGGTGCAGATTATCGCGCAGGGATTTGGAATGCGCTGGGGCCGCGACGATCAGTTGGAGCGTAACACCGGGTTGCTGTGGCTCTTGGCCATCGGATCGATTCCAGTGGGCATCGCCGGCTTGCTGTTCAACAAACAGGCGGAAGGCGCCTGGCGCAACCCGATGGTGATCGGCGCCATGATGGTGGGGATCGGGATCTTGATGGGCATCGCGGAATACATGGGACGCAAGACGCGCGACATTTCCGGCGTCAACTTCTTGGATGCGGGAACCATTGGCGTGGCACAGGCGCTGGCCGTGGTGCCGGGCGTTTCGCGCAGCGGCATCACCATCACCGCGGGCCTGTTCCGCAATATAAATCGCGAAGCGGCGGCGCGATACTCCTTTTTGCTCTCCACACCCGCGATCGGGGCGGCGGCGGCTAAGGCGGTCTACGATATGGTCAGACACAAGGCCCTGGATGCGGCCGCGCCCGGCGGCATGGCGCTGAGCCACACGGGCCTGGCGGTGGGCATTGCGGTAAGCGCCATAACCGGAATGCTGGTCATCGCCATGTTCCTGCGTTTCCTGCGCCGCCGCAGTTTGTGGTTCTTTGTGTTTTACCGCATCGTTTTTGGCATAATGGTTCTTGCTCTGGCTTTCTTCCGCCGGCCAGCGGGATGAAGGTTTTATCTCCAACTCCGCAGAAGCGCGTCAATGAACTGATAGGACTGCTGCTCCTATCGCTGGGCTTGGTGTTGCTGCTCAGCCTGGCGTCGTATCACGTCCAGGATCCTTCCCTGAATACCGCGGCGGTCGCACGTCCCCACAACCTGATCGGATATCCGGGCGCGTGGTTCGCCGACCTGCTGCTGCAAGGCTTCGGCATCGGCTCGTTTGTCTTTCCCATTTTGCTCTTCGGTCTGGCGTGGAAATGGCTTCGTTCGGACGAAGTGGAAGCAGGCGCCATCAAACTGACCGGGACGCTTCTGCTGCTGCTCAGCCTCACGGCGGCGGTTTCGTTCGCGCCGCGGTTGACGCTGTTTAGCGGCGCGATTCCGATTGGCGGCTTGCTGGGTATGCTGCTGGCCCATTACCTGATGCACGCGCTGAATCCCACCGGCGCGATTCTGCTCACCATCACCACCCTGGTCGTTTCCGTATATCTGGTGTCGACTTTTACCATGTCGAAACTGGCTGTCTGGTTTGCAGGGCCGTTGCGCATTCTGAATATGCTTGGGGACGCCTGGCGGCTCTGGCGCGAGGAACGCCGGCGGCGCCACGCGGAAAAAGCGCGGCTGCGCGCGGAGAAGGATGCCGAGAAGCGTAAGCGTGCCAAGCCGGCGCCGCGTGTGGAGACCGCGCGTGTCGCGCCGGCCGGCCCGCCCATCGAGCCAGTGGCCGCGGAGTTGCCCGCCGAACCCGCCGAAATCCCCATCTGCGCGCTGGAAGAAAAGCCCGTACCCCAGCCTGACTCCCCGCCCTGGGAAGAGGCTGTGCCGGTGGCCGCCACGCGCCCGCCGGGTCCCTTGGCCTATCGGCTGCCGTCGACCGGCCTGCTGAACGAAGGGCAGGGACGCAGCCCCTACGACGAGCAGGAATTGAAGGATATCGCGGTCAGAATCAAGTCCAAGTTCGAAGAGTTTAATGTGCTGGGTTCGGTCGTGCAGATTAACCCTGGGCCGGTAGTGACGACCTTCGAATTCAAGCCCGAGGCGGGGATCAAGTACAGCCGCATCACGACGTTAACTGAAGATCTATGCCTGGGGCTGCAGGCTGAATCCATACTGATCGAGCGCATTCCAGGCAAGCCGACCGTGGGCATCGAGGTGCCGAATACCAAGCGCGAAGTGATCGCGCTGCGGCAGATGCTGGAGTCGGAGGAATTCGTGCAGGCGCAGTCGCGGCTGACGATTTCGATGGGCAAGGATATCAACGGGCGCATCAAGGTAGCCGCGCTCGAATCCATGCCGCATCTGCTGATCGCGGGCTCCACGGGCTCGGGCAAGAGCGTGATGATCAATTCCATGGTCATGTCGATCTTGTACAAATCCACGCCGGACGAAGTGCGCATGATCATGGTGGACCCCAAGCGCGTGGAACTGGGCATGTACGAGGGCATCCC
>Ga0187871_10000872_pt1 | contig 27404 bp, 22 predicted proteins | sample June2016WEW_16_1_FD_132988 | JGI IMG/M metagenome (GOLD analysis project Ga0187871, IMG submission 132988) | Peatland microbial communities from SPRUCE experiment site at the Marcell Experimental Forest, Minnesota, USA - June2016WEW_16_10 | ecosystem: Environmental > Terrestrial > Soil >...
ACGATCTCGATGAACTCTTACGGGCGGTCGGGATCAAGGTCGCCGCCTGACCTTTGCGTAACGGGAACAAAATTCTCGTTGCGCGCCGCATAACGGGCTAATCTACGAACGACACTCTAATCGGGATCAATTGATTGGTCTGTCCCACCGTCACCACGATGGTGACCGGCGTCTTAGGCGGCGCACTCTCCCCATTCGATCGAATCTCGAGAATGACCTTTCCACCCTGCTTAACGACCTTGTTATCCAGTTTAGCCGTCAGCCCCGCGATTTTCGGATCGGAAAGAGTCAGTACGCGGTCCCAGGGTGTTGCATTGACAATCGTAACCTGGTCCACCGAAGGGCCAGAAGACTTTAGTTGCGCGCTCAACTTATCCACCCTGAGCGCGCGCGCGCCTTGAAGGTTGGCCGGCGCCGGTCCCGAACCTGGAAGGGACATTCCAGGCGGAACTCCGGTCGGCGAGGGCATTCCCGGCGGAACTCCTCCAGCCACCGGGACTCCGGGCGGGATCGCCGGGACGGCATCGCGAGGCGTGGAAGGCGCAAATGGGTTGGTGCGGGCATCTCTTGGGTCCACGTAATAGCACCATTGGCCGTTTTCCAACTTCCAGCGGCTCGGTACCTTCATGGCCACCGGGTGGCCCACAAATCCCTCGATCGGCACTAAGCGGCTGATCGTTACAATCACTTGAGCCTTGGTGAAATCTTCGGCGTACTGGACGCTCTGAATCTCGAATCCCCTGGGAGTGGATTTGCCCGCGCCTACGAAAGAATCCTTGGTATCCTCCGCCACCAGTTCCAATGCCTGGTTAAACTTCCCCTCCACCTGCAATTGATAGAAACGCGCCACGCGGGCCCACAACGCCGCATTCACCTCCGGGGGAGCTTGTGGAGAGCCGGCGCCGGCAGGTTTGTCTGGCTGGGCGGTCGGGGTTTGAGCGAAGAGGGCGGCCGCTACAAGAATAAATGTTATGACTTTCAGCATCTCTTACATTGTACCCGGATGATTCGCGCGCCAATTCTATGGCGCGCCATGCCCCCCTGCCGAAATGTTGGCGTGAGCCGTCTTCGCAGCGATCTCGCCGCCGCCGTTTTTTGGGTGGTTTTCCAGCATGCTGCACTTCTCCTCCTATGGCCGCCGATTTGCAGTCGTCTGGAATGAGCGTGACGGCCCACAAGGCTGCATGCCAGGAGAAAGTCATGATTCAGGCGATGAATAACCAGCGTCTCGATGCGCCGGAGATGCCGCCCAGCCAGAAATGGGTGCATGGGTCCGATTTCGCGGATTTGTTCGGGGATGCGTCGAAAGCTGTGTCCAAAGCGATGCCCGTCGCCCCCGCCTCCGCCGACACTACGGTTCCCATCCAAACCAGTCTCGGCGATCCGGACATTGTGGGATGGCTCGATGGGGGAAATCCGGCGTACGCCACCGCCGCCGCCAACGCCGACTACGAAGCCGCCCCCGGGGCCGGCAATAACTACGCTGCCGGTACGGTGTACGGCCCGGATGCGGTTTATCAACAGGCGCTGGACAATATAATCGGCAATTCCTTCGCCAGCCTGACGGGACAGAATCCGGCGCAGTGCACTTCCCAGTTGCCCGGCATTGCCACCCCGCAGGCGCAGCAGACATTCGATCAAAGGCTGGCTGAGGAGAACGCCGGGCGCTTGGCATCCGGACAGCCCATCGATACCACCGCGTATTGGGCGGATCCGGGGCCCATGACTGTCAATGGCATCACTTACACGTCCCAAGAACTAGGATATGCCGGGCCGGGTCAATCCTCCGGGCCGCAGCCGATCTTTATTTCACAGGCTAACCAGATACCTGGGACCAATACTTTTTCGGTGCCTTGCTATAACGGGACGGTCAGCGGCATACAGCCGGGGCGCTACTACACTTTGCAGCAGCTCGAAAAAGCGGGATTGCCGGCCGGGCAAGCGGACGGCCAGGCCCACCCCGGATCGTGGACCCTGACGCAGAGCGTGTAGGGGGGCCATGATTCGGGGCTGCCGGTTGCGAATTCCTATTTCGGGTTCCGGACTTCTCTGCCTTCCGGCTTCGCGCCTTTGGCACTGATCACCCGAATCAGGGAGTGCTTCTCTTCCGTCAGAGGTGTGCGGCGCCGCGCCACCAGCTCGCGGTTGAGGGTCGTCACGAACTCCTCGATCTGGATCTGCATTTCCGCCATCTTCTCCCGCATATTCAGAATGATTTCCACTCCGGCCAGGTTGACGCCCAGCTCGCGGGTGAGGTGCAGGATCACTTCCAGCCGTTCCAGATCGCCGTCCGTGTACAGGCGCGTGTTGCCATCGCTGCGCGAGGGCTTCAGCAGCCCTTCTCTTTCGTACAGGCGCAAAGTCTGCGGGTGGATGGCGTACTGCTCGGCTACCGACGAGATCATGTACGAGCCTTTGGATTTTCCCTTGCCCATATGGTCCAGTCTAAACGTTCGCCCACAGATCCGCGCGCGGATCTTCGGGATGCAACGTGGCGAGCTCGCGTAAAATCTCTTTGGTGCGTTCGTCCTGAACCTTGGGCGCCTGGATAGCGGCCTCTACGATCTGGTCGCCGCGCTGGTTGGTGCGCGCGTTGAAGACGCCCTTCTCCCGTAGCCGGAATTTCTGTCCGTTGCTCGTGCCCTGCGGGATCTTCAGCAGCGTGCGGCCATCGATGGTGGGTACCTCGATTTTGGCGCCCAATCCGGCTTCCCACACCGCCACTGGCACACGGATGTGGATGTCGTCGCCCTCGCGATGAAAATACGGATGATCCTCCACCCGCGTGGTGATGTAGAGATCGCCCGAAGGAGCCCCCATGGAGCCCGCATTGCCTTTGCCCGCCACCCGCAGCCGCGAGCCGTTTCGCGCGCCGGGCGGGATGCGCACGTCCACCGTCTCGGTGTGCGCGATGCGTCCCTCGCCCTGGCAGGTGGGGCAGGCGTTCTTCAGCTTGCCGCTGCCGCCGCACTTCGGACAGCTCAGGTTGAAACGCATGGCGCCGGCCATTTGCGAAACCGAACCCGTCCCGTTACATTCCGGACAAGTCACCGTCTGGCCGCCCGCCGAACCGCTGCCGTGACAGGTGGGGCAGGTGTCGTAGCGCGTAATGTTGAGGCGCGCCTGGGTGCCCTTGATGGCTTGCCAGAAGTCGATATTCAGCGAGTATTCGAGATCCTCGCCCTTTTCCGGGGCCTGCTGCGGACCTTCGCCGCGATTGAAGAGGTTGGAAAAAATATCCCGGAACCCGCCTGCGTTTCCGGTCGAAGCGCGCCGCGCGCCGCCGCCCTGCGCGCCCCGCTGGAAATAATCCGAAAAATCGAAGCTGTCGAAATTCATGTCGGGCTGCGGTCCCGCTCCCGCGCCCGTGCCGCCCGGCGGAATGTTGTCCGAATAAAAACCGTACTGATCGTACACCTGGCGCTTCTTGGCATCGCTCAGGATGTCGTAAGCTTCCTGCACCTGTTTGAAACGTTCCTCGGCGGCCTTATCGCCCGGGTTCACATCCGGATGATACTTGCGCGCCAGCCGGCGATAAGACTTCTTGATCTCGTCCTGGCTGGCGCCTTTGGCCACTTTCAGGGTTTCGTAATAATCGTGCTTGGAAGGCATAAAAGGGGTTATGGGTTATAGGTTCTGGGTTTTGGCGTACGGCCTGCAAACGGTCCAGCGGTTTGCCGGAATCCACCACTCAAAAACCCAGAACCCATTGCCCGCTTACTTCTTGTCGTCGACGTCCACAAATTCGGCGTCCACTACATCGTCTTTCTTCTTATCGCCGCCGCCCGAACCGCCATCCGTCCCGGGACCCTGTCCGCCGCCCGGCGGCGTGCCGCCCGGACCCGACGCGGATTTGTACATGGCCTCGGCCAGCTTGTGGCTAGCCGCGGTCAGCTTGTCGATGGCCGCATTGATCACGCCGGCTTCGGTACCCTGCATAGCCTTGCGCGTCTCTTCGATGGCTTCTTCGATGTTCTTGGCTTCCTCGTCGCTGATCTTGGAGCGATGCTCCTTCAACGTCTTTTCCACGTTGTAGATCATGGCGTCGCCCCGATTCCGGGTCTCGATTGTATCGCGCTGCGTGCGATCCTCCGCCGCATGCGATTCGGCATCCTTGGCCATCTTGTCCACTTCGTCCTTCGACAACCCGGAAGAAGAGGTGATGGTGATCTTCTGCTCGTTGTTGGTGGCCTTGTCTTTCGCCACGGCGTTCAGGATGCCGTTGGCGTCGATATCGAAGGTCACCTCGATTTGCGGAATGCCGCGCGGCGCGGGCGGAATGTTGCCCAACTGGAAAACGCCCAACAGGCGGTTATGCTGCGCCATGGCGCGCTCGCCCTGGTACACTTTGATCTCGACCGACGGCTGGTTGTCGGCGGCGGTCGAGAATGTTTCGCCCTTGCGGGTCGGAATCGTCGTGTTCCGCTCGATCAGCTTGGTGAATACGCCGCCCAGGGTCTCGATACCCAGCGAGAGAGGCGTCACGTCCAGTAGCAGCACGTCCTTCACTTCGCCGCCCAGCACGCCGCCTTGCACCGCCGCGCCCACCGCCACGACTTCGTCCGGATTCACGCCCTTGTGCGGCTCTCTTCCAAACAGGTCGCGCACGATCTGTTGAATCCGCGGCATGCGCGTTTGGCCGCCCACCAGGACCACTTCGTCGATCTGGTTCGGCGTCACGTTGGCATCCGCCAGCGCCTGCTTGCACGGACCTACGGAGCGCTGCACGATGTCTTCCACCATCTGCTCGAAGCGCGCCCGCGTCAGCTTCATCGTCAGGTGCTTGGGACCCGAGGCGTCCGCCGTGATGAACGGCAGATTGATCTCGGTTTCGAGCAGCGTGGACAGCTCCATCTTGGCCTTCTCGGCCGCTTCCTTCAGCCGCTGCTGCGCCATCTGGTCCTTCGACAGCTCGATGCCCGATTCGCGCTTGAACTCCGAGATGATCCAGTCCATCACGCGCTGGTCGATGTTGTCGCCGCCCAGGTGCGTATCGCCATTGGTGGATTTCACTTCCACTACGCCTTCGCCCACTTCCAGAATCGAAATATCGAAGGTGCCGCCGCCGAAATCGTAAACCGCAATGGTCTCGTTCTTCTTCTTGTCCAGGCCGTAAGCCAGCGCCGCCGCCGTCGGCTCATTGATGATGCGCATCACTTCCAGGCCCGCGATCTTGCCCGCGTCCTTGGTGGCCTGCCGCTGCGCGTCGTTGAAATACGCCGGAACCGTGATCACAGCCTGGGTGACCTTGCCGCCCAGATACGCTTCGGCGGCTTCCTTCAGCTTGCCCAGGATCATCGCCGAAATCTCCGGCGGCGAATACTTCTTGCCGTTGATGTCCACGCGCGCATCGTTCGAATCGCCGCGGACAACCTTATATGGGACCATCTTCATTTCTTCGGTGACTTCGTCGTAGCGCCGTCCCATGAAACGCTTGATCGAGAAAATCGTGTTCTCGGGATTCGTGATGGCCTGCCGCTTGGCTACCTGTCCGACCAGCCTTTCCCCGCTCTTGGTGAACGCCACGACCGACGGTGTCGTGCGATTCCCTTCCTGGTTGGCGATTACCGTCGGTTGCCCGCCTTCCATCACGGCAACCACGGAATTCGTGGTTCCCAAGTCGATACCTATTATCTTTCCCATCTTTCTGAGATCCTCCTAATACTCATTAGTACAGTCCCATTATCAAATTTTAGTGTGTTGTTGTCAAGTCCTTCTCGGCAGGTTTCGGTAATCCGATACAAGTACTTTATTTCCAATCAATAAGGGCCGATTTCGTGCGCTCCACCAGCACCCCGACCAAGGCCGGATGACCGTCCAGCGGGGGCGTTACCCGAATCTCCATATTGCTATGTTTTTGAACCAGTTGATCCACCATGGCCGGCAAATCGCGTTGCAGATGAATGCCCAGCGTCAGGAAGTATGGGACCACCAGAATTCGTGTCGCGCCGGAATCGGCTAGCCGCGCCACCGCTTCTGCCAGCCCCGGTTGAGCTTCCAGGAAGGCCGTTTCCACGCGCTCGAATCCTCCCGCCGCCGCCGCGGCTTCCGCTACCGCTTTGACGGCTGCGTTGGCAGATGGAACGCTGGAGCCATGCGCAAAGATGACAATTCCAGTACTCACAGCTAATATGAGCATAGCAAGATATGGTAAAAAGACTTGTGGTGGCGCTGGTCGGCATGGCGATGGGTGCGCTTGTCGGCCTCGGGGTAGCCCTGGCGGGTGTGGGCAACCTGGCGATTATCCTGGGAGCGGCCCTGGGAGGGTTGGTTTTCTCCATCGCCGCCCCGCGTGTCGGGCGGGCCGCCTGAGCACTTAAGGTGAAAACGGAGGAACTATGGCGTTTTGTCCGAGTTGTGGTGCGGCAGTCGAAGGACGTTATTGCGCAAAGTGCGGCACCGCCGTCGATCCGGAGGCTGCCAAGGCCTCACCGGCCGTAAACCTGCCGCCGATATCGGCTGCCGGATTGCCGGAAAATACCGCGGCGGCACTCTGCTACCTTTTAGGATTGGTAACCGGAATCATCTTCCTGGTTCTGGAACCTTACAACAAGAACAAGTTGATTCGTTTCCACGCGTTCCAGTCGATTTTTCTGCATGTGGCCGTGATCGTCGTCTGGATCGCCTTCCGCAGCATACTCCCCTGGAGCATGTGGTTTCTGATCAGCATCGTCGATCTGGCCTTCTTTGTCTTGTGGATCTACCTCTTGATCCAGACCTATCAGGGTAAGAAGGTCGTGCTGCCTGTCATCGGCGATCTGGCGGCCAAGCAAGCTTAAGGCGCGCCGGAATCCCGCAACACACTTCTCACAAGGGGAGAAGTGTGTCCGCTCTCCGCTTTTCGATTGATCCGTTATTCGAGTGAACCTGACCCTGCCCTTTCTCGTTATTGCGATTGGGAAGGTCAAAACCTATTGCAACTCATCATCGACAAAGCCGGTAAGCGCTACCCGGGGAAGCTTGCCAAAGCGTGGGCCCTGCGCAACTTCAGCCTCGAACTGCGGCCCGGCGTTCTGGGCTTGCTCGGCCCCAACGGCGCGGGCAAGACCACCCTGATGAATATCATCGCCACCATCACGCACGCGACCGAAGGCTCAGTCACCTGGAACGGCGCCGATCTCGAGCGCGATCCCGACGCCGTACGCGCCGTGCTCGGCTATCTGCCCCAAGACTTCGGCGTTTATCCCAATCTGAACGCGATCGAGTTTCTGGAATACTTCGCCGCCGTGAAGGGACTCGATGCCGCCGCCGCACGCCGACGCATCGACGAGTTGCTGCAACTGGTCAACCTGACCGACGCGTGCAAGCGCCCACTGGGCGGCTATTCGGGTGGCATGCGGCAGCGCGTCGGCATCGCTCAGGCGCTGTTGAACGATCCCCAGTTGCTGATTGTGGATGAACCCACCGCCGGGCTCGATCCCGAGGAGCGCGTCCGCTTCCGCAATCTGCTCTCCGATCTATCCGGCGACCGCATCGTGATCCTCTCCACGCACATCGTTTCCGACGTGGAAGCTACGGCCACCGACATCGCCCTGATTTCCTCCGGCACGCTGGTGGCGCACGCGCCGCCCGAAGATTTGCTCCGCGCCGCGGAGGGCTGCGTGTGGGAGTGGGTCATTCCCAGCGCGGATCTGGGCGCCGCCCGCCAGCGCTATCTGATCAGCGGCACCGTGCGCCGGCCGGATGGCGTACACGTGCGGTTGTTGGCGGAATCCGGGCCGCGCGGCGCCGTACCGGTGGCCGCCACGCTGGAGGACGCGTACTTGCATTGCCTGTCGGCGCACCGCGCGCATCTGGCGGAGGCCGTTGCCCGATGATGCGCGCCCACGTTCTTTATCATCTGGCCCGCGCCGATTTCCTGGAGCGCGTCCGGCGGTACAGTTTCCTGCTCACACTGGCATTCGCCGCCGGACTGGCCTTCCTCACATACTCGGGGACCATCTCCCTGCAGTTGGATCAGTACCGCGGCATCTATAACTCCGCCTGGGTCGGCAGCATGCTCACGCTGGTCAGTACGGCATTCATCACCCTGGCCGGCTTCTATGTGGTGAAGAACAGCATTCAGCGCGACCAGCAAACTCGCGTAGGGCTGGTGCTCGCCACTACCCCGATCGGCAAGAGCCTCTACACGATAGGCAAGGCGCTCAGTAACTTCGCCGTACTGTCGGCGATGGTCGGCGTTTTGGCCGTGGCGGCCGTCGTTTTACAACTGCTTCGCGCCGAGGGCGGACTCGAACCCGGCAAACTGCTGGCGCCATTCGTCTGGGTGGCCTTGCCGGCGATGGCTATGACCGCGGCGCTCGCCGTGTTGTTTGAGACCTTGCCGGTCCTGCGCGGAGGCGCCGGCAACGTGATCTATTTCTTTGCCTGGGCGGCTTATATTGGAGCGAGCGGCGTCGCCGGCATCAACGACTATCTGGGATTCGGCGTTTTCATGCGCGCCATGGTGGGCGCGCTGAAGCGCTTCGACCCAACTTACAACGGCAGCTTCAACTTGCAGGCCGGACCGTTTGCCCACGCCACCAAAACGTTTCTCTGGACCGGCGTGGTCTGGACTCCGCAGGTGGTCCTGGCACGATTGCAGTGGGTCTTGATCGCCATCGGCATCGCCTGGTTCTCCGCGCTCTTCTTCCATCGCTTCGATCCCGCGCGCGAGGCTTGGCGGCGTGGGCGCAAGAAAGAAACGCCCGCCACCGCCATAGATCCGGACGATGTGCCGGTCGCAGCGTTCCCCCGGATTGCCGAGATCCACTTAACACCCTTGCCGCGAACCGCGCCCGCCGGCCGGTTTCCGCGCCTGGTCGTCTGCGAGTTGCGCCTGATGCTGAACGGGCTCCGTTGGTGGTGGTATCTGATCGCGGCGGGCCTGTTGGCCACCAGCGCGGCGGTGCCGGATGCGCAAGCGCGCCGGGCGTTCGCCGCATTCGCCTGGCTTTGGCCCGTGCTGATCTGGTCGCAGATGGGTGCGCGCGAAGCCCGCTACGATACACGGAAGCTGGTCTTCTCCTGCCCTCGCACGCTTGGCCGGCAACTGCCCGCCGTCTGGTTAGCCGGCGTCGTAGTGGCGATCTCCACCGGCGCCGGATGGGGAACTCATACGCTCGCCGCCGGCGATTGGCCCGGCTTCTGCGCCTGGCTGGCCGGCGCGCTCTTTGTGCCGGCCTTCGCCCTCGCCCTAGGTGTCTGGAGCGGATCGAGCCGCCTTTTTGAAGCCCTGTACACGCTGTGGTGGTATGTGGGCCCCATGAACCACGTACCTGGCCTCGACTTCACCGGCGTGGCGCGATCGTCTTTCGGCACGCCGCTCTATTTGCTGGCCGCGGCTGCGCTGCTGACGATGGCCTACTTTGGAAGACGCCGCGAACTGGGTTATGCGTGAGCCCGAATCAGCGGGCGGCCGCGACTGACCGCGGCTTCCGGCTTCCGATTCCTCGCTCCTGCCCCCTGACTCCGAGCCACAACCAGCCCAGCGATACGGCTTGAAACGCAGCCAGGCCGATCACCACGCGCGGATCGCGTACGCCCCCGAACCACGCGCCGGTCACCAATACCACCAGCGCCGTAGCCGTCAGCCGCGCTCCTTCCGCGATCAAGAACGCGCGCCGGTTCTCCAGCACGCCACCCAAACATACCAGCGATCCCAGGATGAACAGAAAATACGCGATATTCAGCATGGGCGCCTGCTTGGGCAGCAGCGCCAGAAACTGGCTGTTAGCCGCGATCAGCGCCACGAACTGCACCAGGCCGTAAACGCTTAGCGCTACGTTGCGTGGCGGATCGAACTTCACGAAGTCCACCCTCGGATCGTAAGGGCGCTTTGGAAAACGCGCCGCCACGTCTACCGGGCGCCATCCCGGCGGGGCGAACCACACCCGCACTTTGTCGGACCACGCAGCCGCATGCCACGCATCCTTAGCCATGGCCACGTAATAATGCAGGTTGGCCCACACCGGATTCCAACTGTTCAACTGCCCGCGGATCCCGTAGATGCACGGTTCCTCGTCCAGTTCCTCCTGGAAACTGCCGAAAAGACGATCCCAGATCAGGAACACGCCCACATAGTTCTTATCCAGATAGATGTCGTTCTGCGCATGATGCACGCGATGATTCGAGGGCGTCTGGATCCATCGATCCAGGAATCCCAACCTCCCGATCAGTTGCGTGTGCGGCCAGAACTGGTAGAAAAGCTGCACCACCCCGACCATCAGCATCACTCCCACCGGGATGCCGCACAGCGCCATCGGCAAATAAAAGATCCACCCGAGAAAGGCGCCCGTGCCCGGTTGCCGCAGCGCGGTAGTCAGGTTGAACTCCTCGCTCTGGTGATGCACCACGTGGGACGCCCAGAACAGCCCCACCGTATGCCCCCAGCGGTGGTTCCAGTAGTAGCACAGATCGTAAAAAACGAACGCGAATACCCAGGTGCCCCAGTGCTTCGCCGGCAGGTGAAACGGCGCCCAATGCAGCAGCACCCATTCGTAGAAGAAGATGCCCAGGAATCCGAAGAATACGCGCACGCCGGTCGAAACTACGCCGCAGCTCAGACTGTTGATGGCGTCCGCCAGGTGATAATAGCGCGTCCGTTTCACGCGGTCCATCGTCAATTCCAGCGCGATCAGCGCCAGAAATACGGGCACCGCCAGCGCCACGGCCTTCGAGTACGTAGTGTCCATAAATTACAGGGGTTGCCTTTGAAGAAATCTTACCTCATCCGGCACGCATCAAACCAGCAGGCCGGCCTGTTCGTAGATCGGCCGCATGATCGCGCCGATCTTGGGCAGTTCGAGCCTGAACCATAACGAGCCGGCGATGCAGAACAAGCCGGTCAAGATGACCGTGTGGGGAGCCCCAAAGCGGTGAGCCAATGCGCCGGCCAGGAGGCTGCCGAAGGGCGCCGCGCCGAAGAACGCCATGGTGTAGTAGCTCATCGCGCGGGCGCGCTTGCCTTCCGGAACCAGCGACTGGATGATGGTGTTGCTGGCGGCGGCGCCCTGCATCAGGCCGAAGCCGGCGAAGACCATCAGCACCAGCGACAACCACAAGGTATGCGACAGGCCGAAGAGAATCAGCGCGCCTCCCAGCATGGCGGCGGCGACCTGAAGCATGCGCGCCAGTCCCACCACCGACTTGCGGACCGCTAGCGAAAGCGCCGACACCAGCGCGCCGATTCCCGAAGCGCCCGTGAGCCAGCCCAGAGTGGCCGCGCCGCCGTGCAGCACCTGTGCGGCGAAAATCGGCAGCAGCACGCCGTACGGGTAGCCCATCAGGCTGATCAGGGAAAACAGCAACAGGATGGTGCGGATCGGCCGGAAGGTACGGACATAATCCCAGCCCTCGCGCATCTGCGCCAGCATGCCGGCCGAGTGGCGGCGGCTTTCCTCGGTCCGGATGCGCATCATGAGCAAGGATGCGATCACCGCAAAATAGCTCAGGCCGTCCATCAGGAAACACCAGCCTTCGCCGAAAGCCCCCATCACCAGGCCGGCGATGGCCGGGCCCACCAGCCGCGCGCCATTGCCCATTGAGGAGTTGATGGCGATGGCGTTACTGAGGTCGTTCCGATCGTCGACCATCTGCACCAGGAACGATTGGCGCGCCGGCATGTCGAAGGCGTTGATCAAGCCCTGCAAAGCCGTGAGCGCGATGATTTCGCGCAGCGTGATCACTTGCGCCAGCGTCAGCCCGGCCAGAGCCAGCGATTGCACGGCAGCCGCGGCTTGCGTCCACACCAGCAGCTTGCGGCGATTCAGGCGTTCCACCCACACGCCCGCAAAGGGTCCCAGGATAAACGAGACAATCTGCCCCGCGAAACTTACTATGCCCAGCAGCAGCGCCGAGTGCGTGAGGTGATAGACCAGCCAGGTAGTGGCCAGCCGCGTCATCCAGTTGCCGATCAGGGAGGTGCCCTGGCCTAGGAAGTAGAGTTTGAAGTTGCGATGCCGCAGGGCTCGCCAGGCATGCGCCGGCCGGTTCACGATTCCCCCAGGCGCTTCAGCAGGCCGATCAGGGCAGGTAGATTCTTGCGCTCGGCCGCGTCGAGCCTGCCGATGGCCTGCGCCAGCCACGTGCGCTTTGCCGTGCCCGCGTCCTTGCGCACCGCGGCGCCTTTGGGGGTCAAGGCGATGTCCATCTGGCGGCCGTCGGTAGGATGCGGCCTCCGTTCCACCAGTCCCATGTTTTCCAGGGCTGCGAGGGCCGCTCCCATGGACTGCGGCTTGATGCCCTCCGCGCGCGCCAGTTCCGCCGTGGTGGCGGGCCCTTCGGCCTCCAGCCGCCGCATCACGGCCTTCTGGGTCCAGGACAGTTCATGCGATTCCGATGGCGCCGCGGATCGCAGCCGGCGCATCAGCAGCCCTAGCGCCAGCGCCAGATCGTCCGCGGCATTTTCCTGAGTCCTTTTGGGCATCCCGATTTCACCATAGCATCTAACCAGGTAAACTTGCAAGGTAAACTGGCAAGTTAACCTTTCATGTGCGGCTATGTTTGCGACGGCCATACTTTTACGGGCGTCCGCCGCCGGCCTGGGAATAAACCCGCGCGCATGCGTCTTCTATAATTGGGAATATATGCTGGTCAAAAAAGAGGGCGGAATCCCTTACTCCGAGGTCACCCCCAAGGCTGCTTACCTGAATCGCCGGAAATTCCTCGCCACCGTACCCCTGGCGGGAGCGGCGCTCTTCGGCACGCGCGCCTGGGCCGCCGCCAAACTGGCCGCCGTGAAGGGACCGTTCAGCAGCGACGAAAAGCCCACGCCGTTCGAGGACGTCTCCACCTATAACAATTTCTATGAATTCGGCACCGGCAAGGACGAGCCCGCCAAGAATGCCGGACGCTTGAAGACCTCGCCATGGAGCATCCATGTGGAGGGCGCGGTGGCCAAACCCAAAGTCTTCGATCTGGACACGGTCATGAAACTGGCGCCCCTCGAAGAACGCATTTACCGGCATCGCTGCGTGGAGGCGTGGTCCATCGTGGTGCCCTGGATCGGATTCCCCCTCAACGCGCTGATTAAGGCCGTGGAGCCTACCGCGAAGGCCAAATTCGTCGCATTCCAGAGCTTATACGACTTCAAATACATGCTCTCCGATCGGCAGGCCGGCGTATCCTTCCCGTATGTGGAAGGCCTACGTATGGATGAAGCCATGCATCCGCTCGCGCTGCTCTGCTTCGGGATGTACGGCCAGGTGCTGCCCAACCAGGACGGTGCGCCGGTGCGGCTGGTGGTGCCGTGGAAGTACGGTTTCAAGAGCATTAAATCCATCGTAAAGATCAAGTTCGTCGACAAGGAGCCGCCCACCACCTGGAACCTCTCCAACGCGCACGAGTATGGGTTCTATTCGAACGTAAACCCGACGGTCGACCATCCCCGCTGGAGCCAGGCCAGCGAACGCCGCCTGGGCGAATTCGGCAAGCGCAAGACGCTCATGTTCAACGGCTACGGCGACCAGGTAGCCAGCCTCTACGCAGGCATGGACCTGCGCAAGAACTACTGAGACCGGGCATGCCACTCAAGCGCCTGCTTACCCGCCGCTGGATGAAAATCCCTGTATTCGTTCTGTGCCTGGTTCCCGTGCTGCTGCTGGGCTGGAAGGCGCTCCACCACGGCCTCGGCGCGAATCCCATCGAATTCATCACCCACGCCACCGGCGATTGGACACTGCGCTTTCTGGCGATCGTGTTGGCGGTTTCGCCGCTGCGCCGCATCCTGGGCCTGCCGGAGTTGATCCGCTTCCGCCGCATGCTGGGGCTGTTTGCATTCTTCTACGGGTGCCTGCACTTTACGACTTATCTCTGGCTGGACAAGTTTTTCGATTTTAGCGAAATGGCAAAAGATGTCTGGAAGCGTCCGTTTATCACCATGGGCTTTCTGGGATTTATGGCCATGGCGCCGCTGGCGCTGACATCCACCGCCGGCTGGATCCGCCGCCTGGGCGGACGCCGCTGGCAGATGCTGCACCGCCTGGTGTACGTGAGCGCCTGCGCGGGAGTGGTGCATTATTACTGGCTGGTGAAATCGGATGTGCGGAAGCCGCTGTTGTATGGGGCCATCGTTTTGATGCTACTGGGGGAGCGGATCTTCGCTGCGCTGCGCAAGCCCGCGGCCGGCGGAGTACGGGGCGCCCGCGTGGCGGTGTTGAAGTAGCGCGCGACTAAGATGCCGGCGCAGGCCATGTCGACAAACCTGAATCGCCGGGATTTTCTGGGCGCTGCCGCGCTGGCGGCCGCTTTCGCGCAGGACTCCGCCGGCGAAGCTCCGGGCTGGTTCGATCGCCCCATGCGCTGGGCCCAGTTGACCCTGGCGGAAGACGATCCCGGCCAATACGATCCGGCCTTCTGGCTGGATTATTTTGAGCGCACGCATTCCGACGCCGCATGTTTGAGCGCCGGCGGGTGCGTGGCGTTTTATCCCACGGCGATACCGCTGCACTATCGCAGCCGATGGCTGGGGGAGCGCGACGCGTTCGGCGAACTGGCGGCAGGCTGCCGGAAGCTGGGGATGGTGGTGGTGGCGCGCACCGATCCGCACGCCGCGCACCAGGATGTCTGCGATGCGCACCCCGATTGGATCGCGGTGGATGCGTCCGGACAGAGGCGCCGCCACTGGGCCATGCCGGAACTCTGGGTCACCTGCGCGCTGGGCCCCTACAACTTCGAGTTCATGACCCAAGTGACGAAGGAAATCGTCTCGCGCTACAACGTGGATGGCGTGTTTAGCAACCGGTGGGCCGGCTCGGGCATGTGCTACTGCCGGCACTGCCGCGAGAATTTTCACGCGGCCGCCGGTCTGGACCTGCCGCGCACCGACGATCCCAGGTACGCCGTGCGCCGCGCCTATACGGAGTGGCGCCAGCAGCGGCTCTTCGACCTTTGGCGGCTGTGGGACACCGAGATCCGGCGCATCCACCCGGCCGCCTGTTATATCCCAAACGCCGGGGGCGGCGCGCTCAGCGATCTGGATATGAAGACCGTGGGCGCGCTCGCTCCCATCCTGTTCGCCGACCGCCAGGCGCGCAGCGGACTGATGGCGCCTTGGGCCAACGGAAAGAATGCCAAGGAATACCGCTCCACCATGGGGAACAAGCCCGTGGGCGGTATCTTCAGCGTGGGCGTGGAGGAGCCCTACCGCTGGAAGGATTCGGTGCAGTCCGGCCCCGAGATCCGGCTTTGGGCTCTGGATGGAATCGCCAATGGGCTGCGTCCCTGGTTCACGAAATTCTCGGGCACCCTGCGCGACCGGCGCTGGCTTCCGGTCGTCGAGGATCTCTACGGCTGGCATTACCGCAACGAGCGGTACCTGCGGCAGGAGCGCTCGCTGGCGCGCGTGGGACTGGTGTATTCCCAACAGACCGCCCAATATTACGGCGGTGAGCATGCGCGGCAGAAAGTCGAAGACCACGCGCTGGGCTATTACCAGGCGTTGGTGGAGGCGCGCATCCCGTTCGAGATGGTGAACGATCAATTGCTGGATGCCGGGCACACCGCCGCGCTAAAGGTTTTGGTTTTTCCGAATATCGCGGCACTTTCCGAACGCCAGTGCGGCCAAATTCGGGAATTCGTGGCGCGCGGCGGCGGCCTGGTGGCCACCTACGAAACCTCGCTTTTCGACGAGCGCGGCCAGCGGCGGTTGGATTTCGGGCTGACGGACCTGTTCGGCGCGACATTTGACAGCAGTGGCGGCGGGATCGACCCGCGCATGCAGAACTCCTACCTGCGGCTCGAAAGCGACCCGCGCACGGGCAGGCGGCATCCCGTACTGGCGGGCCTGGAGGACGCCGAACGCATCATTAATGGCGTGTCGCGCGTACATACCCGGCGCCGCGCCGGGATCCATGCGCCCCTCACGCTGATTCCCTCGTACCCGGACCTACCCATGGAGGAAGTTTTCCCACGCGTACCGAAGACCGATATCGCGGAGCTGCACGTGTCGGAGGCGGGGCCCGGCCGGGTAGTTTATTTTCCCTGGGATATCGATCGCTCTTTCTGGGAAATCCTGGCGGTGGACCACGGCCTGCTCCTGCGCAACGCGGTGGATTGGGCGGGCAACGAGCCGCGCCCGGTAACAGTGACCGGCCCCGGGGTGTTGGACGTCACCGTCTGGCGGCAGAAGGATTCCATGACCGTACACCTGGTGAATCTGACGAATCCGATGATGATGAAGGGGCCGCTGCGGGAATTCATTCCCACGCCGCCGCAGCGCGTGGCGGTGCGCCTGCCGGATGGCGCGCGCGCGAATAAGGTGCAGTTGCTGGTGAGCGGAGCCGATCCGCAAGAGGCCGAGGCAAACGGCGCGCTCACGCTGACCCTTGCCGGCATCCTGGATCACGAAGTCATCGCTATCGATTTGTGATCGATGGAAGGCCGCGTACGCCGGAGTGTAGAGTCGTTTCCCCCAAAATCGCGCAAATTAGCGTGAATTTGCGCAATACCCCGTGCATACTCCCGAGTGGGTCTTTCACAAAGTTAGGCGTTTCCGGTTCCCTGCCAGTGGGCAGGAAAATGCAGAAGCAAACCGACATTTATTTGCATGCGGTGTTCGCACTGCGAGTAGGGCGGGCCGTCCCCCCGGTCACGGTGGACGATGCGCGCCCGGAAGTGGAGCAGCCGATGATGATATCCGCTGACGAGACCGTTGGATGTTTCGATTCCATCGAGAGCGCACAGGATTTCATGAAGGTCCTGGCCGACACGATTCTGGATTCGATGAAGGATCTCAATGCCGATCAGCAAGCGGCGGTGCAGGAAGGCGAACCGCGCCGCGCGCAGGCGATCGAACTGGCAATCTTCAAACTGAAGACGCTGAACTGCCACATTCTCAAAAGCCGGATCATCCTGAACGATCTGCGTACCGTGCGGCGCCTCATCTTGAACGAGCGGCAGCCGAAGGCGCGCGCGATGTCTACCGGCGCGCCGTTCTAAGGCCGCTCCATAATTAAATACTTTGAGGTATTGTACTGCATAATATCTCAACGGCAAGGACGTTCGGTATGGCGACGACGATTCAGTCGCCCGCAGAGGCGACATTCTGGTTCATCCAAGGGCGCATCCTATTCTGGATCGTCAATCTCCTGGGATCTGCGTGTTTCGCCTACATCCTGGCAAAACGTATGCGGCCGCTGCTGCGTGGTCAGCGCGATCCGCGATTCGACCGGCCTCTAATCCGGCTGGGCCGGCTTTTGCAGTTCTGGTTCGGGCAGTGGCGGCATCCGCGCTATCTCGGGGCGGGAATCGTCCACATCCTATTCTTCGCGGGATTTCTGGTTCTGGTCGTTCACACGATAGAACTGTTGGCGCTGGGAACGTCCGGCAGTCCCGTGGCGGCGGGCGGCCTGTACGGCGCAATCTCCGATTACGCGGCAACCGTCGTCTTCCTCTGTATGATCGTGGCGATGGTGCGGCGCCTGCTCCATCCCGCGCGATATGCGGTGCCGGCGCGGTACGGCAGAGCGCATACAGCCGACGCGATCTTCCTGCTGGCGCTGATCGCCGTGCTCATGGCGGCGGATAGTCTCTTCGAGGCGGGCTATGCCGCGGGCCATTGGCAGCGGCACCTGCCCGCTGCGCCTCTCCCGGTTTTTTCGCTGCCCTGGATGTTGCAGGGTGCCTTGGCCCGCGCCTCATTCGCGCTGGTCGCCAACCTCTATCTGGGCGCCTACCTGGCACACGAACTGGCCTTCTTTTTCTTGCTCTGCTACCGGCCGTTTGGAATTCAGTTTCATGTGGAGACGTCATTATTCAGCGTGTATTTCGCCAATCTGGACCGGGGCACCGTCAAGCCGGTGCGCTGGGGCGTTCCCGACGCCCGCCTGGATGAGGTGAAGTCCTTCGGTGTAAAAACATTCGAAGATTTCACCTGGAAGCACATGCTGGACTTTTATTCCTGCGCCGATTGCGGCCGGTGTTCGGACCAGTGTCCGGCCAACACCGTGGGACGGCCGCTCTCGCCAAGATTCCTCACGATCAAGGCGCGTGATTACAGCTTCCAGCATTTTCCCGTGTGGGGCAGTGCGCACAATGGCGACCGCCTGATCGGAGGGATTTATTCGGAAGACGAGATCTGGTCGTGCACCACCTGCGGAGCTTGTGAAGCGGAATGCCCGCTGCTGGTCGAGTACATCGACAAGATCGTGGATTTGCGGCGCGGCATGGTGGACGACGGAAACGTGCCGCAGTCATTGCAGAAGGCGCTGCAGTCCCTGGAGAGCCGGGGCAATCCGTTCGGCAAAGCCGAAAAGAAAAGAGCCGATTGGGCGAGGGCCAAGGATTTCGTTCAAACCTGCAGCGTCCGAATCGCGAACGGCAACGCCCCCGCCGACACCCTGTACTTCGTGGACAGCATCACCTCCTACGACGACCGCATCCAGTCGATCGGACGGGCCACTGCCAAGATCCTCAACAGAAGTGGTGAAAATATCAGCATTCTTGGCACTGTTGAAAAAGACAGCGGCCATGACGTGCGGCGCTTCGGCGAAGAAACCCTCTTCATGGCCTTACGCGAACACAACACCGCCGCAATTCACGCATCCGGCGCGCAGCGCGTCGTCACTTCCGATCCACATGCGTACAACGCCCTGAAGCACGACTACCGGAATATGCCGCCAGTGGAACACATCAGTGAGTGGATCGCGCGGAAGGTGCGGGCTGGCGGCATGAAACTGCATGCGCTCGAAAACGATGGCGATGTTTACGCGTACCACGATCCCTGCTACCTGGGCCGGCACAATGGCATCTACGATGCGCCGCGCGAAGTGCTCGATGCCATTCCCGGACTGCGGCGCGTCGAGATGCGCCGTTCGCGCGATCGTTCCTTCTGCTGCGGAGGCGGCGGACTGGCGCTCTTCTACGAGCCGAAGGAAGATCAACGCATGGGCGTGAAGCGTGTACAAATGGCCGCCGAAGCCGGAGCCAATGTAATTGTTACCGCTTGCCCTTTTTGCATGGTGAATATGGAAGACGCAATTAAGGTCGCCGGCATGGAAGGAAAGATGACCGCCATCGACCTGACGGAGTTGGTTGAAAAACAAACGAGGTGAGTATGGAAATTCTGGTCTGTGCCCGCAGAGTACCCGATACGTCGGAAGATGACATCGAGCTGAATGAGGCGGGAGACGACATTGCACGCGACGGCCTGGTTTATTCGGTGAATGAACCGGACAACTATGCGGTGGAAGAAGCGCTGAACATCGTGGAGCGCGATGGCGGCACGGTCACGGTAGTGACGGTCGGCGGCGATGAGGACGAAGAGATCCTGCGCCGCGAGATGGCCATGGGCGCAAAGAGCGGCGTCCTGCTTTCCGACGATGCCTTCGCTGGATCGGACGGCAGAGGCATCGCCGCGATCCTGGCGGCCTTCGTCAAGAAGGGCCATTACAATCTGATCCTGACGGGAGTGCAGGCCGAAGACGGCGCGGCCCAGGTCGGCGGTATGCTGGCGGCGCTGCTGGATTATCCGTTCGCCTCGCTAGTGAATTCGATCGAAATCCTGCACGGGAAGCTGAAAATCGGCCGCGAGATCGAAGGCGGTAATAAAGAGATGAACGAGATCGATCTGCCGTGCGTGCTCTCCATCCAGACCGGCATCAACGAGCCGCGATACGTCGGCATGCGCGGCATCCGGCAAGTGGCCTCCCTGCCCATTCCGACTCTCGGCGCGGCGGACCTGGGCGTGAACGGCGACGCCGGCGCCAACGCCGCCAAGGTAAGGCGGGCGGATTATTTCATGCCGCCGTTGGGCAAGGGCGCCGAGATGCTCGAGGGCAGCACCGAAGGCATTGTGGACAGCTTGATCGAACTCCTGAAAGCCAAAGGAGGGCTGAACTAAATGGCCAGAATTTTCGCGTATATCGTGCACAAAGGCGGCGTGGCCGACGATTCGGCAGCCGAACTGGCGGCGGCTGCCGGCAAGATCGATAGCGCGCAAACCCCAACAGCCGTGGTCGCCGGCTGGGGACCCAACTGCGATGCCGTTTGCGATTCGCTGCGCACGCGCTTTGCCGAAGTCTGGAGAATTGCCCACGAATCGCTGGCTTATCCGAACCCCGAACTAGTGCGCAAGGCGCTGGTGCGCGTACTGCCGGCCGGCAGTATCGTATTAATCCCCCACACGCATTTCGGAACCGATCTGGCGCCCGGCCTTTCCATTAAGATGAATGCCGCCTACGCGCCGGATGTGCTGGACATAGAGAGCCCGCGGGGCACCATGTTGCGGGTCGTGCGCCAGGAATACGGCGGACAGGTAAACGCGCACTTCTGTTGCGATGTTTCAACCGGCGTGGTCATCACCATACGGCCGGGAGCATTCAAGCCCGCTGAAACCGCCCCCGCCGGCGGCGTGATCGTCGACCAATCCGCGGGTGTCGGCCAGCTAACTTCGGGACGGCGCTACCTGGAGACCATCGCGGCCGAAACCGGCGACGTGGACATCACCCGCTATCCGGTGCTGGTTTCCATCGGCCGCGGCATTGAAGAGCGCGAGAATGTGGCCATCGCCCAGGACCTGGCCGATGCTTTGGGCGGCGCCGTAAGCTGCTCCCGCCCCGTGGTGGACGCCAAATGGATGGAGAAATCCCGGCAGGTGGGATCTTCCGGACAGACCGTCAAGCCCAAGGTCTACCTGGCGTGTGGCATCAGCGGATCGTTCCAGCACCTGGCCGGCATTAAAGGCAGCCCGTTCATCGTAGCCATCAACAAGAATCCCAACGCGCCCATATTCCGTGTGGCGGACGTCGGCATCGCCGCCGACATTCTGGAATTTCTGCCGGAATTGACCGCCAGGATCCGCGAAAGGTAAACCCAGCCATGATCGCAAAAAAGACCTTGAAATTAAGCTTGAAATCCCTCAGGGATTTCGGCAAAAAGCGCCTGCCGGACCAGGATCTGATCGCCCTCGATGCGCGCGACGAATGCCCGCTCGAGATTGTGCGGGACATGTGCAGCCCCGACAAGCTGGGTATTCAACTCCTCTTCGTCCCCGAAGAGTACGGCGGCATGGGAGGCGGCGCCTTCGATGTGTACTGCATCTGCGAAGAGATGGCGCGTATCGACCTGGGGGTGGCTACGTCGGTGCTGGCCACATTCTTGGGGAGCGACCCGATCACGGTTGGCGCCACGCCGGAACAGAAGAAGCTTTGGCTGACGCGGATCGCAGAAGAAGGCATCTTGTTTGCCTATGGGGCCACCGAGCCGGACGCGGGCAGCGATCTGGCGGCCTTGCAGACCACTGCCGCGCGCGTGATGGACGGCGACCGGATCGCGGGCTACAAGATCGACGGCAGCAAACAATGGATCAGCAACGGCGGCGTGGCGGACGCGTACACCATCCTGGCGAACACGCCCGGCGGCCCAAGCTGGTTCATCGTCGAGAAGGGGGCCAAGGGCTTCAGCCATGACGAACCGGAAGACAAGCACGGCATCCGGCTGAGCAACACGGCCGCGCTTTCTCTCAGCGAAGTCTACGTGGACGCGGACCGTCTGGTGGGCGGCGTGGAAGGTCAGGGCCTGAACCAGGCGCAAGCCGTATTCGGTTACACGCGCCTGATGGTGGCGGCGTTTGGGCTGGGGGCCGGATGGGCCGCGCTGGATCGCGCGATTCCGTATTCGGCCAAGCGCATCCAGGCCGGTGCGCCGCTCTCTCAAAAACAGGGATACACCCACAAGCTGATCGTGCCCAACGCCGCGCGCCTGGAGGCTGGCCGCGCCTTCATCGAAGAGACGGCCGAGCGCATCGACGCCGGCGAAGGCAGCTTGAACACCGAGGGTGCCATCGCCAAATACATGTCGACCGAAGCCGGGAACCTGGCGGCGGATGCCAGTATCCAGGCGCTGGGCGGCTACGGCTACACGCACGAATACCTGGTCGAGAAGATCAAGCGCGACGTGCGCATCACCACCATCTATGAAGGCACCTCCGAGATCATGGAGATGACCATCGCCCGCGACCGCTGGCAGCTTCATCTGAAAACGCGCGGCCAGCATTATCACGACCAGGCCCGCGAGCTTGAGGCCATCGACGCCCGCCATCCGGATGTGGGAGCGAGCATCGCGGCGCTGGCACAGCACGCACTGGCCGAGGTGCTGGAGAAGGCGCGCATCGGGCGCCTGACCCGCTATCAACATATCCTGCTGCGGCTGGGCGAATTGATCGCCTACGCGGAATCCGCCGGCAGCCTGGCGCGGCGCGCGGCGCGGATGGCCGGAGCCAAGCTCCACGAAAAAGCGAATCGGCGTTTCGATGCGGCCGGGTTGGCCGCCATCAGCCGGATCTTCGCGCGTGAGGCGGCCATGAAGGCCGGCGCGGAGGGCTTGCGCTGGGTCGTGGGAGCCGGTGGCGTGAGCGGCGCGGACATGGACGCGTTCGAAGCCCGCTTGGGACTGCCCGCGATTCACCGCGCGCAGGCGGGACTGATTTGCGATATGGATTATACCGGCGACGTGCTGTACGGACGCGCCGCGAAGCAGGCCGGACAGGCCGCTTAAGCAATCGGCCGCTTGAAAGCGCGGCCGCGGGCAGGATTGCCCATCCGCAAGAAGTGTTCTTTGGCATGGAGGTCATCATGGACGATACTGCGTATCGCGCGATAGCGATTGTGGGGACAGGTGCGGTTCTGCCCGACGCCCCGAACGTTCCTGCTTTCTGGCAAAACGTGAAGTCGGGCCGCTACAGCATCAGCGAAGTTCAGCCGGACCGCTGGGATCCGGCCCGCTATTACGACGCCGATCCCAATGCGCCGGATAAAACGTATTCGAAGATCGGCGGTTGGGTGCGCGAGTACGAATGGGACCCGATCAAGTGGCGCATGGCGGTCCCGCCGCGCGTGGTGGACGCCATGGACGAAGCCCAGAAATGGGCCATCGCCTGCACCCGCCAAGCGCTGGACGACTACGGCTATCCCGCACGCCCGATCGACACCGACCGCACGGCCGTGATCCTGGGGAATGCCATGGCCGGGGAACGGCACTATCTCACTTCGTTGCGCGTCCACTTTCCCGAATATGCCCACGAGTTGGCCGAGAGCGGCAGCTTTGCGGCGCTGCCGGAAACCGCGCGGCGCGAAATTACGCGCGAACTCCACGAGCGGATGGGCACGCGCCTGCCCGAGATTACGGAAGATTCCATGCCCGGCGAATTGGCCAACTGCATCGCCGGCAGGATCGCGAACATTTTCAATTTTCACGGTCCGAATTTCGTCACTGACGCCGCCTGCGCGTCGGCCATGGCGGCGTTCCAAGCGGCGGTCGTGGGATTGGTCGAGAAAGACTTCGACCTGGCGGTCACCGGCGGCATCGATCGCAATATGGGTGCGCCCACCTTCGTCAAGTTCTGCAAGATCGGGGCGCTCTCGGGTACCGGCACGCGGCCTTACGCCGAGGGTGCCGATGGCTTCGTCATGGGTGAAGGCGCGGTCATTTTCCTGCTGAAGCGCCTGGCCGACGCGGAGCGCGATGGGGACAGGATTTACGCGGTGCTGCGCGGCATCGGAGGATCGAGCGACGGCAAGGGCAAGGGCATCACGGCGCCCAACCCGGCCGGCCAGAAGCACTGCATCCGGCGCGCCTGGGAAAATGCCGGATTGTCGCCCGCCACCGCAACCCTGATTGAAGGCCACGGGACCTCCACCCGCGTGGGGGACGTGGTGGAAGTGGAAAGCTTTACCGATGTGCTGAGCAGTTTTCACGTCCCCGCGCATTCCGTGGCGCTAGGCTCGGTGAAATCCAACATCGGGCACCTCAAGGGAGCCGCGGGTGCCGCCGGATTGCTAAAGACCGTCCTGGCGCTGCGGGACAGGGTGCTGCCGCCCAGCGTGCACTGCGAGCATCCCAGCCCGGATATCGACTTTGCGCATTCGCCGCTCTACGTGAATGGCGAGCTGCGTCCGTGGCCGGCCGCGGCGGATGGCGCGCGGCGCGCGGGCGTGAGCGCGTTCGGATTTGGCGGCACGAATTTCCATGCCGTGCTGGAGGAATATGTCCCGCACCGGTTGCACGGAAACGGCAAAAAGGTCGCCGGAGCCGCTGTCGACGACGGCGCCAGGACCGGAGTCCCCGGCCACCGCGCTCCTTTGCGGGGCGCCTTGTTGATTGGCGGAGGTTCCGCGGACGATCTGGCCGAGCGTTTGCGCGCCATACAAACCGCCGCAGCCTCCGGGAACGCGCCCGCGCCGTCTGCGCCGTCCGCATCGGATCTGCGCGCACCCGAGCGCCTGGCGATCGACTATGCCGATGCCCCCGACCTCGCCGCCAAGTCCGCCAAAGCGCTGAAGGCGCTGGCGGCCGACCAGCCTATGCAGTGGAAGGCCCTGCGTGCGCAGGGCATCTTCCGCGGCCACGGTCCCGCGCCTAAGGTGGCCTTCCTCTATCCCGGCCAAGGCTCGCAATACGCGAACATGCTGAGCGGACTGCGTTCGGCCGATCCCATTGTCGCGGCGACTTTTGCCGAAGCCGACGGCGTGATGTCCCCGCTGCTCGGCAAGCCCCTGAGCGAGTTTGTCTTCGTCAACCCGTCGGATACGGCCGCCGTCTCCAGGGCGGAAGAAGATCTTCGCCAGACCGCTATCACGCAGCCCGCCGTGCTGGCTGCCGATCTGGCGCTGACGCGGCTACTGGCCGCATTTGGCGTCCGGCCGGATATGGCCATGGGGCACAGCCTGGGCGAATACGGAGCCCTGGTGGCCTCCGGAGCAATGCCTTTCGCGGACGCCCTGGAAGCCGTCAGCGCCCGCGGCCGCGAAATGGCCCGCGTCTCGATGCAGGATAACGGCCGCATGGCGGCGGTGTTCGCGCCGCTCGCTGAAATCGAGCGCATCCTGCGGACCGTGGATGGCTACGTGGTGATCGCGAACTTGAACAGCAACAGCCAGGCCGTGATCGGCGGCGCCAGCCCGGCCGTCGGGCAAGCCATCGCGCTTTTTGAGAAGGCCGGCTACAATGCGGTCCCGCTACCGGTAAGCCACGCTTTCCATACGTCCATCGTGGCGCCCGCCAGCCAGCCGCTGCGCAGCGTGCTGCAGCGTCTGCACCTGGAATCGCCGCACATCCCTGTAGTCGCCAACGTCAGTGGGGAATTCTATCCCATGGGGGGACAATCCGTGCCGCGGATGCTCGATATCCTGGCGCGGCAGGTGGCCTCGCCCGTCCAATTCATCCAGGGCCTGCGCACGCTCTACGATGCCGGCGCGCGGGTTTTCGTGGAAGTTGGGCCGAAGAAGGCGCTGCAGGGATTCGTGGAAGACGTCTTGGGCGACCGTCCGGATGTGTTGGCGGTCTTCACCAATCATCCGAAATTCGGTGACTTGCCTTCGTTCAACCAGGCGTTGTGCGGGCTCTACGCGTCGGGTTTGGGGGCAGCCCGGATCGAGAGCGCGGCGGCGGCCGGGCCCGCGAACCAACCCGCCCTCCAGCCCGCCTCCCAACCAGTTGCAATCACCGGCGCGGCGCTGGGGCTGCCCGGTCCGGGGCGTATTTTCGACGATGCCAACGTCGCCCGCATCCTCGGCGGCGAACAGGCCATCGACGTGATCCCGACGCGCTTCCGCCGGGCCATGCTCGACAAGCACATCACGCGCCTGGTAAAGAACGACCGTGGCGCCGCGAGTTTCGAAGCCATCGCCAATCTGTCGGAGGTGATCAAACTGGCCGGCCGCGGCGGCGATTTCGATCTGGAGAAGGAGTTTGGCGTCGCCGCCGAGCGGCTCGCCGCCCTGGACCGCGCCACGCAACTGGCCATCGCTGCCGGTCTGGACGCCCTGCGCGACGCCGGCATTCCGCTGGTGATGCGCTACAAGACCACCAGCAAAGGCACGCAATTGCCGGATCACTGGGGATTGCCGGACGCGTTGCGCGACGATACGGGCGTGATTTTCGCTTCCGTTTTCCCGGGCTTCGATTCCTTTGCGGATGAGCTCGCGCGCTATTATGCCGACCGCGCCCGCCGCGATCAGTTGGCCATGCTGGAGAGCATGTACGCACGGCTGGTGGAAGCGGAAGGCCGTTCCACGGTGGGGCAGGAGATGGCGCGGCGGATCGACGACCTGCGCGCCGGCCTGGAACGGGAGCCCTATCGGTTCGACCGGCGCTTCCTGTTCCACGTACTATCGATGGGGCATTCGCAGTTCGCCGAAATTATCGGCGCGCGCGGCCCGAACACCCAAATCAACTCGGCCTGCGCCAGCACCACCCAGGCCGTATCGCTGGCCAACGATTGGATTCGCGCCGGGCGCTGCCGCCGGGTCATCGTCGTTGCGGCGGACGACATCACCACCGACCGCCTGATCGAATGGTTTGGCGCGGGCTTCCTGGCTAGCGGCGCGGCCGCCACCGACGATGTCGTCGAAGAAGCCGCTACGCCGTTCGATCGCCGCCGGCACGGCATGATCATGGGGATGGGCGCGGCCGCCATGGTGATTGAGAGCGCCGAAGCGGCCCGCGAACGCGGCATCCGCCCGATCTGCGAGGTGCTCTCCGCGGTGACGGCCAACAGCGCTTTCCACGGTACCCGCCTGGATGTGGAGCACATCTGCGGCGTGATGGAAAACCTGGTCGCGCAAGCCGAAGCGGCCAACGGATTCCGGCGGCGCGAGGCGGCTCCGCGCATGGTTTTTGTGTCCCACGAAACTTATACACCCGCGCGCGGCGGCAGCGCCGCGGCCGAGATCCACGCCCTGCGGCGCGTATTCGGCGACGTGGCGGATCGCATCGTGATCGCCAATACCAAGGGTCTCACGGGCCATGCCATGGGCACGGGCATCGAAGACGTGGTGGCGGTGAAGGCGCTCGAAACCGGATGCGTGCCGCCCGTGGTGAACTTCAAGGAAGTCGATCCGGAACTGGGCGCATTAAACCTGTCGAAAGGCGGCGGCTATCCCGTCGAATACGCGCTGCGCCTGGGAGCCGGGTTTGGCTCGCAGATCAGCATGACCCTGTTGCATTGGATCGCGGGCAAGGATGGCGCGCGCACTAGCCCGCATGCGTTGGGCTATGCTTCGCGGATTGCCGACGCGGGCGCCTGGAGCGTGTGGCTGCACCGCATCGCAGGCAACGGCGCAGCCGATTTGGAAGTGGCGCAGCGTACGCTACGCATCAAGGATCGCGCGGCGCATCCGGTGCCGGACCCGATCCAGCCCCCAGCCCCTAGTCCCCAACCCCCAGCCCCTAGTCCCCAGCCCCCAGCCCCCGCGGCCGCGGTTCCTGTGGCCGCAGATCCGGTCAAAGAGCGTCTGCTGGCGCTGGTCGCGGAGAAGACCGGTTACCCGCCGGATATGCTCGATCCCGACCTGGATCTGGAAGCGGACCTGGGCGTCGATACCGTAAAGCAGGCGGACCTGTTCGCCTCGGTGCGCGAGATCTACAACATCCCGCGCGACGAGAATCGAAAGCTGCGCGATTTCCCCACGCTGGCGCACGTCATCCGC
>Ga0187871_10000873_pt1 | contig 27395 bp, 27 predicted proteins | sample June2016WEW_16_1_FD_132988 | JGI IMG/M metagenome (GOLD analysis project Ga0187871, IMG submission 132988) | Peatland microbial communities from SPRUCE experiment site at the Marcell Experimental Forest, Minnesota, USA - June2016WEW_16_10 | ecosystem: Environmental > Terrestrial > Soil >...
GGAGGGCGGGCATTTCTGCCCGCAGCCGGCTTTCAGCCGGCTCAGCTCGCCTAGGCGAGGCTTTAGCCAGGCTTTAGCCAGGCTTTAGCCCCGCACCGGCAAGTGGGTTTCCGGAGAGTCCTGTGGCCGGCGTCTACCCCACAACAGGCTAAAGCCTGTCCTCAACAGGCTAAAACCTGTCCCACCAAGAGCGGGCCTACGAGGCCCGCGCAGGCTTCGAGCCTGCCCCACAAGGTCGAGTTGCCGTCACTGATGTGTCATAATAATCCGATCAGATTCGGCAACTCCACGTATGGCCAGGGCCCCTTGTGGCGCCCCTGATAAGAGGGAGGAAACTGCATGAATATCGGTAAAGGGAAGCGAAAAGCCGCTATCCTGCTGGCGTGCGGCATATCCGCCGCCTGCGGATTGTTCGCCCAAACCACCGGCGATCTGCGGGGGACCGTCAAGGACCCGTCCGGCCTCGTGATTGTGGGCGCCGCCGTAAAGGCCACGCTGGAAGGTACCAGCAACAGCCGCACGGCCACCTCGGATGCCAGAGGCGATTTCGTGATGCCGACGCTGCCGGTGGGGCAGTATACGGTGGAAGTCGAAACCGCCGGATTCAAGAAGTTCGTGCAACACGTGGATATCACGCTGGGCCACGTGGTAGTGGTGGACGCCGCGCTTGAAATCGGCGAGGTCACCCAGACCGTCACGGCGGAGGCCGAAGCGCCGCTGGTGGAAACCACCAGCACGCAGTTGGGCGCGGTGATGAATTCGCGGGCGGTGGTGAACCTGCCCCTGAATACGCGCGATACCTATCAGTTGCTGCAGCTCCAGCCGGGCGTGCAGTCGCAGCAGGGATACTCCCTGTTTGCCGGCAGTGAAAACGCCGGCGTGGTTTCGGTGAATGGCGGCCGCGGCCGGGCCAACAACTTCAACGTGAACGGCGGCGATGCCAACGACCAGTTCGTGGCCATACCGGCCGTGGAACCGTCGCCGGATACCATCGAAGAATTCCGCGTGCTCACCAACACTTTCGACGCCGAGTACGGTCGAAACTCCGGCTCGGTGGTGAACGTGGTGACCAAGAGCGGCACCAACTCATTCCACGGCGACCTGTACGAGTTCTTCCGCAACACGGACTTGGACGCGCGCGGCTTCTTCGATACCACCAGGCCCGATTTCCACCAGAACCAGTTTGGCGGCACGTTAGGCGGACCCGTCAGGAAAAACAAGACCTTCTTCTTCGCCTCCGTCGAGGACCGCCAGATCGTGCAGGGCATCCCCTCGGACCTGATCACCGTGCCCACGGCTGCCGAGCGGAACGGCGATTTCTCACAGTTGCCCGGCGGGCCCCAGGACACCTTCAGCGGCACCTTGACCGATAACTACCTGGCCACGGCCCTGAATAACCGGACGGGATGCGCGTCCGCCGTGGCGGGGGAGGGCGGTGCGCCGATCGCGGCGGGAACCGCCTGGTCCGCCATCTTCCCCAATAACCAGATACCCACGCAATGCTTCGATCCCACCGCCGCCGCCCTGATGAACCGTTACGTGCCATTGCCCAATAGCGGCGGCAACATCTATCAAGCGGTGGCGAACCAATCGGAAAAGGGCATTCAATCCACGTTCCGCCTCGACGAAAACATCAACGATCGCCACAACTTGAGCTTCTACTACTACTTCGACAACGACACCCAGTCGCAGCCCTTTTCCACCTTCGAAGCCGCGGGCTCCAATGTGCCGGGGTTCGGCGCGCTCTTCGGCACACGCGACCAGCAGTTCAATCTGAGCGAGACCTGGACCGCTACGCCCACCTTGGTCAACGAAGCCCGCTTCACCTATTTCCGCGAGGGCCAACTCAACTACAACCATCCGCAGAACACGCAGCTCATCCAGAATGTTTGCGGCTCCGCCGTGCCGGCCGCCAATTGCTTCTCCGACCCCACCAATCCGCAGTATGGAATCACGCCGAACCTGGGAGCGAGTCACGAAGGCGTGCCCTCCATCGCCACCGACGGCGGATTCTCCATCGGCAATAATTTCGAGGGTGAGCTGCCGCAGATCGGCAACAGCTTTCAGTGGTCCGACAGCTTGAGCAAGGTGAAGGGCTCCCATAGCCTGAAGTTCGGCGCGGATGTGCGCCGCATGCGCTTCGACCAGACGCTTTATTACAACGTGAACGGTTCTTACTCCTTCACCAGCGGCGGCACCAACGACGTGGGTTCCGACGATCTGTACCCGGATTATCTGTTGGGCCTGCCCAATACTTACACGCAAGGATCGGCGCAGCACGAGAACGTGCGCAGCACGGCGGTCTACCTGTTCGCGCAGGATAGCTGGAAGATCCGCCCCAACCTGACCCTCAACTATGGCCTGCGCTGGGAACTGGATACGCCGCTCACCGATATCGGCCAACACGTGCAGACCTTCCGTCCCGGCCAGGTGACCAGTATTTATCCCTGCCAGCTTGCGGCCGACAACCCGCTGGCCGCGCAGTACGGATCCACCGATTGCAGCGAGAATGGCCCCGCCAATTCGGTATTCCCGCTGGGCTTGGTGTTCCCCGGCGATACCGGCGTCCCCAACGGCATGACGCAGACTTACTACAAGGCTTTTGCGCCGCGCATCGGGATGGCATGGAGTCCATCGGCGAGCTCGGGATTTTGGCACAAATTGGCGGGCTCGCCGGGCAAGACCAGCATCCGCGCCGGTTGGGGCATGTTCTACAATCCCATCGAACAACTGGTGCTCGAGCAGTTCAGCGCCGAACCGCCCTTCGGTGGCAGCACCACCCTGGCGAATCCGATGTTCAACACTCCGTTCCTGGGCCAGAGTGGCACGGCCACGCCGAATCCCTTCAACGGCATCCTGAACCCAACGCGCGGGCAGCCCGTGGATTGGTCGTCGTACCGGCCGATTCTGCTCTATGGCCAGTTCCAGCCGAACATGCGCACGCAATACTCGGAGCAGTACAACTTCACCATCCAGCGGGAGCTGCCCAGCGACGTGCTCTTCCAGATCGGCTATGTGGGCACGCAGGCGCACCGCTTGCTGGCATCCTACGACTTGAATTATGGCGACGCGCAGACGTGCCTGGACCTGAACAATCTTTCCAACCTGACGGGCGATAGTTCGCTGGCGTGCGGTCCCTTCTATGCGGACTCCGCCTTCACCATCCAGGCCAACGAGATTCCGGCGGGATTCACGCTGCATCTGCCATACGGTCCGCAACCCACCGTGACCGGGCCGAACCCCAATCCCATTACGCTCGTGGGACTGCGCAAGTACTCTTCGCCGAACTGCAACCCCCTGACGGGCACGGGCTGTCCGCCGGACGGCATACCGGTGTTTTCCAGTATTTTCACGGAAAATACCGTAGCCAACTCGAATTACAATTCGCTGCAAGTGAGCGCCGAAAAGCGTTTCTCGCATGGCCTGCAGTTCCAGGCGGCTTACACTTTCAGCAAGTCGATTGACGATGCTTCGAGCTTTGAGAGTATGCTGAATCCGCTGAATTTTAGGGACAGCCGTGCGCTGTCGCTGTTCGATGCGCGCAACCGGTTCGTGTTCAGTTACTTTTACCAGTTCCCGCATAGGGACATCCACGGCTTCGCCGATAAGCTGTTGAACGGCTGGCAGAGTTCGGGTATTGTCACGTTCCAGAACGGCTTTCCTGTGCCCATTGAATCGTCCGACGACCTGGAGCTGATGGATAGCTCATTTTTCTACTATCCCGGCGAACCCAACCAGGTGGCCCCGTTGCAGAAGTTGAATCCGCGGGGATCGGGGAATCTGGCATTCAATACGGCCGATTTCCAGCAGCTTACACCGGCGCAGTACGGCACCATCGGCGACTCGCCGCGCTCGGTGTGCTGCGGACCGGGCATCGACAACATCGACTTCAGCCTGATGAAAGACACGGTGGTGAAGGAGCGCTACAAGCTGGAATTCCGCGCCGAATTCTTCAACATCGCCAACCATGCGCAATTCTCGAAGGTGGACGGCAACATTTCCGACAGCGCGGTCGACGATAACGGAAATGTGGTGCCCGGCACCGGGACCTTCGGCAAAGTGCTGCAGACGCGCGATCCGCGATTGGTGCAGTTCGGACTAAAGTTGATCTTCTAAGGGGGACGCTATGCGAATCGTAACGGGCGTTCTTGCTATCTGGCTGGCTGGCGCGGCCCTCGGCCAGGATGCCAAGCCCAAACTGGAAGTCAAGGGGCCGGATCTGTATCGGCGATACTGCGCAGTGTGTCACGGCAAAGATGGAAAGGGGGGCGGTCCGGCCGCGGCGGCGTTGAAGGCCGCCCCCACCGACCTGACTCATCTGGCGCGTAGCAACGGCGGCAAGTTCCCGGTGGGCGGGGTTCGCCAACTGCTGGGCGGCGGTTCGTCGACGCCCGCGCACGGCTCCGAGGAGATGCCCATCTGGGGGCCGGTTTTCCGCGCGATGAGCCCGGATGAAAACATCGCGAAGCTGCGCGTGGATAATTTGCTGCGGTATTTGGAGTCGATCCAGCAGAAGTGATCGCCCGCGTGGGGCAGGCTCGCAGCCTGCGCGGGCCTCGCAGGCCCGCTCTTCGGCGAGCAAGCTCGCCAAGGCGGCGCTAAGAGTCCCACGGCGCTAAAAGCCCCGCGGCGGCGCATGGCGCCGCCCCACTCCTAGGCGGTTTCCAGCGTCAATGGCACAGGCTGCCGGCCATCGACATCTCCGACGCCCAACTCCGTGGCAACTTCCGCTGCAATTGCGACCTTGCCGGTGCGCCCCATCAGAGCGGGATCGCGCGCCAGTGCCGCTATCACTCGCCCGATGAATTCCGGACTCTCGCTGTTCGATAGATCCAACCAGCCGTCTTTAGCCGCCGCCATCACGGCCTCCGTCCGCACCAAACCGGGATAGAGCGAAATGACCGCCACACCGTGGGGCCGCAATTCGTGCGCCATGTCGGCGGTCATCTTGTCTGTGGCGGCCTTCGCCACACCGTAGATGACGTTGCCCATATATTTTCGAGCGGCCCAGTAGCCGATGTTCACGATGAGGCCGCCGCGGCGCTTCAACATCATGCCGGCCGCCTGCGCGGAGGCCACAAAGGCGGCGCGCACCCCGGCATCCAGCATGCTCGTCCAGCGATGCGCGGACTGTTCCCAGAAGGGAAGGCGCCATGTGAAGCGGCCTTCCTCGACCATTTTCTCGTAGCCGCCCCAAGCCGCGTTGACGAGCACGTCGAGACCTTCCGCTTCAGCCGCGATACGCGCGAACACGGCGGCGGTCTCCTCGTCCCGCATGTGATCGCAACGGATGCGAACGACGCTGCCGGGCAGATCGGCCGCAAGGATGCCGCGGCCCGTTCCATATACCTGGAATCCTGCCTCAGCCAACCCGATTGCGACGCCCCTGCCGACGCCTCTACTGGCTCCGGTTACCAGGGCGATCCGCATCGAATCAGTGTAGCAGCCGCCATGGCCCCGAAACTTCCTCATGGTGCACACGTCTAATATGTTGCTATCCTGGGCAACTGCACCGCGGTGCGTGCCGAGGGCAAGAACATTATGCGCTTTCGATGTTTCTTACGCATGCCTTTGCTGTGGAGTGCGCTGGTCTTCCCACTCCTGGCAAACGATCCCACGGGCACCATCACAGGCACGGTAACCGATGCCAGCGGCGGTGTCGTCCCCAAAGCGCGGGTGACGGCGATCAACACTGCGACCAACGCCGCGCGCGACGCCGTGACCAATGACGACGGCGATTTCACGGTCGCCTTGCTGCCGCCCGGGCACTATCGCGTCACCGTGCAGAAGGAAGGCTTTCGGCGAGCCGTTCTGGCCGATGTCGGCTTGGACGTGGAGCAAACCGCGCGCATCGATTTCGCGCTGCAAGTGGGTAGACCGACCGAGGAGGTCACGGTCAACGACACGCCGCCCATTATTCAAACCGACACCTCGGCGTTGGGACAAGTGATCGATGGCCGCCTGGTACACGAGTTGCCGCTGAACGAGCGCAATTTCCTGGCATTCGCGCTGTTGGCGCCGGGCAGCCAGTTGCCCGCCGAGGGCTCGCAGAATTCCACGCAGGGCGGCGCGGTGAGTGTCAACGGCGCCCGCGAACAGTCCAATAACTTCCTGCTGGAAGGCGTGGACAACAACGACCCGTACATTAATCAATACGTCGCGCTGCCGTCGATCGACGCGGTGCAGGAGTTCAAGGTGCAGTCCAGCGATTACGCGGCGGAATTCGGACGCAGCGGCGGCGCGCAGGTCAACGTGATCCTAAAGTCCGGCTCCAATCAGTTCCACGGCGGACTCTTCGAGTTCCTGCGCAACCGCAACCTGGACGCCAAGAATTACTTCGATCAGCCTTACTGCACGCCCGCCTCGGTACCGGGCACCTGCGGCCCGATCCCCAGCTTGGACCGAGACCAGTTTGGCGGAACTTTCGGCGGTCCCATTCGCAAGGATAAAACGTTCTTCTTTGTATCGTACGAGAGTCTGCGCCTGCGGCAAGCCACCACGCGCGAGGCCACCGTGCCTTCGCAAACGCAACTTTCGGAAGCCCAGCAATTGTTGTCCGGCGTGGGGATTGCCGCGAATCCCGCCGGTCAGGCGATCCTCAATCTGTATCCGGCGGCCAATGTGGGTTCCGATCTGACGAATTCGAACACGTTCGTTTCGTCGCCCGTGATTCGGAACACGGAGAACCTGGGCTTGATCAAAGTGGACCATCATGCGGGACCCCACGACACGCTATCGGCGCACTGGGCGATCTTCGACGAGGACCGTTTCAACCCTTTCGATCCGGTGAATGCCTTCACCAACCTGCCCGGCTACGGCAGCTACACGCTCAACGACGGCCAAAACGGCGGGCTGGGCTGGACGCATGTGTTTACTTCGGCCGCGATCAACGAGCTGCGCCTGGGCTTCAACCGGATGCGGGCGGGCGCCCTGCAGCAGAGCTATGGCCAGAATAAGAGCGCGCAGTTGGGCTTTCCGGACGTGCTGACCAATCCCGTGGATCTGGGATATCCCGAGGTCAATATTTTGGGATTCGACGGCATTGGCGAGCCGCTCAACTATCCGCAAGACCGCCACGATACGACCATACATCTCTCCGACAACTTGTCCATCGTCAAGGGCCGCAATCAGTTCAAGTTCGGTGCGGATATCCGCAACATCCAGATCGACAATTACCTCGATTTCGTGGCGCGCGGCGATTTCTTCTTCGAGGCCGGAACGGAAGACGGAATGGCGGGATCTCCTTTTGAAGCGCTGGCCCAATTGTCGGTCGGCATTCCCGATTACGCGGTCGCGGTAACGGGCAATACCTTCAACACCGTGCGCAGCACCGGCATGAACTACTACATTCAGGACGATATCCACGTGGTGCCGCGCCTGTTGCTGAACGTGGGTCTGCGCTATGAGTACAACAGCCCTGGCGTGGAGGATCACAACCGCTACAGCATTCCCGATCTCAGTACGAATTCCGCGACTTGCACACCGGTGCCCGACTGCCAGTTCATCCTGGCGGGTACGGACGGGGTTCCGCGGGCCACTTACACGCCGACGAAAACCGATTTCGCGCCGCGTATCGGGGTTGCCTGGCGGCCCATGAAGACCGAGCGCTGGGTAGTGCGCGCGGCCTACGGCGTCTTTTACGATGTGGGCATTTTCAATATCAACGTATTTCCGCGCTTCAACCCACCCTTCTACGATCTGGCGTATTACCCCAACAGCGGTTCGGACACCATCCAGAATATTCTGAGCCAGCCTGCCAATGCGATTGTGGAGCCCAATATGATCGCGCGCAACTTCCGCGACGCCTACATGCAGCAATGGAATGCGGACTTGCAATATGAAATAAAGCCCAACTGGATGGTCGATCTGGCTTACGTGGGATCGAAGGGCACGCACTTGGCCGACGTGCGCGATCTCAATCAGGTGAACCCGGCCACCGGCCTGGCTCCCTATCCGCAGTTCTCGTCGGTTCTATACGTGGAGTCGGCCGCCGCCAGTTCGTACAACTCGCTGCAGTTCCGTTCCGAGAGGCGCGTCGGCCAGGGTCTTACCTTTCTGGCCGCATACACCTTCTCGAAATCGCTGGACGACGTATCGTCCGTGTTCGGCGGCAGCGTGGGATCGGGCCTACCGCAGAACTCCCAGGACATCCAGGCCGACCGCGGGCTCTCCGATTTCAACGCGGCGCACCGCTTCGTAGTCAGTTCGGTCTACGATCTGCCGTTCGGCCGCAAATGGGTCACGCAACCCGGGTGGCGCAGGGGTCTGCTCGGCAACTGGCAGGCGGCTGGAATCCTGACGGCGCAGACGGGGTCTCCGTTCACGGTGAATCTGCCGTCTTCGCAATCCGGGTCGGCCATCGCGGCGTTCGGCAACCCGTACCGGCCGGATTTGATCTCCAACCCATATGTAGCGGGTCCGGTGATGGCCAACCCCAACCCTGCCTGCCACACCACCATCTCGCAAGGCGGGCTGGCAGCGGACGTGGTCGACCAGCCCGCGAGCTGGTTCAATACCTGCGCGTTCGTGGAGCCGCCTGCCGGACAATTCGGCAATGCGGGCCGCAACATCATGACCGGGCCGGGACTGGAGAACCTGGATTTCTCGATGTATAAGAACATCGTTCTGCGCAAGGAGAGCCATCGGTTACAGCTTCGCGGCGAAGTTTTCAATTTGTTCAACCATCCGAACTTCGATATCCCGAGCCACGTGTTTGAGGATCCGAATTTCGGGCAGGTGTTGTCGGAGAACGCGTACGGGAATAAGCCGCCGCGGCAGATTCAGTTGGGGATCAAGTATATTTTTTGAGAGGATCGCACAATTTGAGCAGCCCTCGTGGCGCACGCGCCCGGCGTGCCGTGTCGGCACTTCTGCCGACACAGGCGAGCGAAGCTCGCCTAACCCTAACGCCGGCCTGAAAGGCCGACTTGGCGGCGCATGGCGCCGCCCCACGAGGCTGAAACTCATTCGTTGAAGTAGTACCATAGATCCCATGAACCGCGAGGCAGAGACCATTGCAAGGCAGATCTCCCGCCGCAGCTTCCTGGGCGCCTCGAGCACCGCCGCCCTAGCCGCGCTGGCCGGGTCCGAAACGCGCCTGCTGGCCGGCGGCACGAAAATCGCCCCCCGCGCAGATAGCCTCATCCTGCTGTGGATGGCCGGCGGCATGGCTCAAACCGAAACGTTCGATCCCAAGCAGTACACGCCCTTCGAGCCCGGCATGGAGTCGAAGCGCGTGCTCAGTACGTTTCCCGCGATCGACACGGCGGTCGACAACATCAAGATCTCGGCGGGCCTGGAACACATCGCCAAAATCATGGACCGCGGCACACTCATCCGCTCCCACCGCGTCGGCGACTTGGGTTTCATCCTGCACGCGCGCCACCAGTTTCATTGGCACACCGGCTATGCGCCGCCACAGTCGGTGGCGGCGCCGCACATGGGCGCGGTGGTTTCGCGCACGCTGGGGCCGCGGAATGCGGAGATCCCCGCCTTCATCGACATCGGCCAAAATCTGGAAATCGGCGGCGAAAGCGACGCGGTGAAGGCCTTTCACACCGCCGGCTTTCTGGGCGGCGAACATGCGCCGTTCCTGATCGCCGATCCCCGGGATGCGGTAGCGCGCGTGCGGCCTTCCGAACACATTGGCCCGGCGCGCTTCGCCAATCGCTACGAAGAATACAAGAAGCTGGTGGCCGCCAGTCCGGTAGGCCAATACGGCAGCGACTTCCAGCGGCAGAGCCTGCTGCGTTCGTTCGACAACGCGCACCGGCTGCTGATGTCGCCCGCCGCCAAGGCATTCGACCTGAGCCTGGAACCGAAAGCCAGTTACGATGTCTACAACACCGGCCGCTTCGGGTTGGGCTGCCTGCTGGCGCGCCGCCTGGTGGAGGCGGGTGCGCGCTTCATCGAAGTAACCACCGAATACATCCCCTTCCGTTATTGGGACACTCACGAAAACGGGCACAAACGCGCCGCCGGCATGAAGGAATCGATCGATGCGCCGGTTTCACAATTGATCCTCGATCTGGAAGCGCGCGGCTTGCTCGACCGCACCCTGGTCGTGCTGGCCAGCGAATTCGGCCGCGACATGATGACCGAGGGCAAGCCAGGCGCGCAGGTGAAGAACCAGGTGAACCAGCCGGAGATCATGACCGAGCCGAAGCACTACGGCATGCACCGGCACTTCACGGAAGCCTGCTCGGTGCTGATGTTCGGCGGCGGCGCTCCCAAGGGCAAGCTGTACGGGCGCACCGCGGACGAGCGCCCCTGCGGCATCGTCGAGAATCCGGTGACCATCGAGGATCTGCACGCCACCATTTACAGCGCGCTGGGCATCGCACCGGACACCGCGTACGAGGTCGAAAAGCGGCCGTTTTACGTTACCAGGGACGGCAAGGGGAAGGCCGTCGCGGCGCTGCGCGCGTGACGCGGCGGGAAGACTTCCGGGTGTGCGATCCCTGCCAGGATTTCCAGCGACTCGACTAAGCGCGGTCCGGGCCGATTGAAGAATTGGTTCCCGTCGGCGACATAGACCCGGCCATTGCGGATGGCGCGCAGTCTATGCCACCCATCGCGGCCCGTGAGCCAGTACATCTCGCTGAGGGCGCGTTCCAGGTCGAAGCCGCAGGGCATCGCCAGGATGATGTCCGGATCGGCCGCGGCCAGATCCTCCCACGTGTGCCAGGTTACATTCTCCGCGCCCGCCATCTCGACCAGTTCCGGCATCCAGTTGGCCGTGGGCATCAACGGCTCGATCCATTCGATCGAGGCCAGGCGCGGGCGCGACGCCGCGGCGCGGGTGGTATCCGCAATGGCTCGCATGCGTTCCTGTAAGCGCGCCACAACTTGCTCGCCGCGCGCATCGATCTCCAAAGATCGCGCCACCCGGCGGATGTCTTCCCACACTTCGCTAAGCGAGAAGGGTTGCAGCGACACCACCCGCGGACGGCTGGCCAGCCGCGCGGCCACGGAGCGCTCCACATCGCGCAGGCTTACCGCGCAGACTTCGCAATGGATCTGCGTCAGGATGTGGGTGGGCTGCAGGCGCTCCAATACATCGTCGAACACTTGGTAGACGGAGATGGATTCGGCCCTGCTCTGCCGTACCAGGCGGTCGATTTCGCGGCTGTCGCCATCCACCGCGAAGCGCGGCGCGGTACAGGCGGGCAGCGCGCGCACTTCCTCGGGATAATCGCATTCGTGCGAGCGTCCCACCAGCCATGGCAGCGCGCCCAGCGCGTGCACGATCTCGGTGGCGCTGGAGATCATGGAGACGATGCGCGGCATTTAGTCAGCTCCCCAATCTTGCCGAAAAGCGGTGCGTTGGCGCGCGTTGGCGGCCTGCGAGGCCGCCGCAGGCTGCGAGCCTGCCCCACTGGCAGGGATCAGATCGGCGAAGATGAACCCATCCGCATCGCGCAACTCGCCCGCGGTCACCGGGATCGGATGCTGGAACATCGGCCCCGCGTAAGCAAACGTGTGGAACTCGCCGTTCTCTCCACACGAATCGACCTGCGGTGGCAGATCCGCCAGCAACTCCGCATCGAACTCGCGGCCGGCGAAGCGCGCGGCATCCGCTCCAATCGCCTGCTTATCCACGCAGGTGATGCGGGCGCGCAGGCCGCCGCGAAGCATCTCGTGCGCCAGTTCGCGCGTGGGAATCTCCCACAGCGGGAACAGCGGCTCCAGTCCGCTGCCGGCCAGCTTGCATTCGCGATATGCGCGGATATCGCGCAGGAACAGGTCGCCAAACGCAATGGCTTCGAATCCATCCGCGACCGCGGCGCGGCATGCCTCGGCCATGCGGGATTCGTACTCTTCGTTGGAACAGGGCCAGGGAAGCTCCACCGCGCGCAACGCCAGACCGGCCGCGGCGGCTTGGGCTTCCACCAGGGTGCGGCGCACCGCATGCATGGCCACGCGATCGGCGGTTTGGTTGAACGTGGTCAGCAGGCCGGCAATCTGCCCGCGCATCAGGTGCAAGGCCCAAGCGCTATCCTTGCCGCTCGACCAGGAAAGAAGGGCGCGTTTCAAGCTTCGCTCAAGCTGCCAAAGGAACCCGCTCGGCGGTACGCACCGTACGGCTCAGCCACGCATGCAGGCCGAACAGAACGCCGGAGTAGAGCAGATCGCTCGCCAGCGTGCGCCCAAAGAACGGAATGGCCAACGTAAAGGCTTGCGTCAGGCCGGCCCAAGTGTGCGGATACCAGCTCAACCACGTGCCGAAGTTGGAAATGAGAAAGAACTGCGTGCTCGACGCCAGGCACGCCGCGCCGATGCGCACCGGGCTTTCGGTCGATTGCAAACGCCGGCCGATCCACACGGTGATCATGAAGCTGAGATAGACGAACGGCGTCGCGATGGAATAGCCGCCCCGCAGCGGGTCGGTCACGGCCATCAACAACAGCGGCAGCGCGAAGGCCTGCCAGCCGCGCAGGCGCGCACCCGCGTACAAGCTCATGCCGCCCACCGGAGCGAAGTTCGGCGGATGCGGCAGCAGGCGGAGCACCGCTCCCAGTACAGTCAGGCTCAGCGCCAACGGCCGGGCATTATTTGCTCGATCCATGTTCTCTCCTTATTCAGATAGTGTACCGCCGCGCGGCAGGCCGCCGCTAGCCGCGCGGTTCGGCTCCCATAACGTCTCTGGCGCGCCGGCTTGGTGGCTGGCCCAGCGGCTCCAGACGAAAAACGCGTCGCTCAGGCGGTTCAAATATTTCACGGCTTCCGCCGGGACCGCTTCCTCGCGCGCCAGCGCCGTGGCGATGCGCTCCGCGCGGCGGCAAACCGTCCGGCAAACATGCAACTCCGCGTTGAGCCGCGAGCCGCCCGGCAGCACGAACGATCTTAGGGCGGGCAGTCCCTCGTTCGCGCGATCCATCTCCGCTTCCAACCGGGCGATCTCCGCCTCGGTGATGCGCGCCTGCCGCGGATGCACATCTTCGGGCAGCGTGGCCAGGATGGACCCCAGGTTGAACAACTCATGCTGCACGCGCAGCAGAATCGCGCCCAGCGCGGCGACGGGCGGTTCGCCGGCGGCGCTGGCGCGCGCCAGCCCCACGAACGAGTTCAACTCGTCCACCGTGCCGTAGGCTTCGATGCGGCGGGAATTCTTGGGCACGCGCTGCCCGCCCGCCAGGCTGGTTTCACCCGCGTCGCCCTGGCGCGTGTACACGCGGTTGATGGCCACGCGCGGCTGGTCGAATTTAGGCTCGAATTCAGACTCCATGCATGCAGGATACATCGAGTGTGGCGCTCGTTGTTATGATGGTTTCAATTCTGGGTAACTCCATGACCATCGACGAACGTCTCGAAAAGCTGACCGAACGCCACGAAGCCCTGACGCAGGCGGTGGATCTGCTGGCCGCCATGTACCAGCAAAACGAGCAGCGCCTGGCCCAGGTGCTGGACGCCATCAACCGCCTGGCGAATATCGCGGAAGCGCACGATGTCCGTCTGGACGATCACGAGCAGAACCCGCCGGACGATCCCTCTCGCGCGGCGTAACGGCGTCGCGCAATCGGGATTGGCGAAGCGTTCCAGCGCCAGGCAAGTCACTTTACGAGAAATTCGCAGCGGCTGGTGGCGGTCCCGTTTGGCCTGCCGATGGAGATCGGGCGCTCCGGCCCGACCAGATTCGTTCCCGTCAGTGGGGCAGGCTCGCAGCCTGCGCGGGCCTCGCAGGCCCGCTCTGCGGCGAGCGAAGCTCGCCGCAGGCAGCGCATGGCGCTGCCCTACAGGATCGGCTAATTCCGTTTCGGCAAAGCCCACTTGAACCCCGCCACAAAATTCAACTTCGGCGCAGGGTATCCCAAGACTTCCTCATAAGACTGGTTCAGCGCGTTGCGCAGGTTTCCATACGCGGTCAGCCCCCCGCCCAAGCGGACATTCAGGTTGATCCCCATATCGAAGAAGCCTCGGGCAGGGTACAATCCGGCGGACGCGCCATAAGTCGGGTCCACGTCCAGATCGGGGCCGCGGAAGTACCCAGTCACATTCGCTGTAGCCCGTCCGCGCGTGAAGGTGGACACGAACGACCCGGAATTCGCCGGCCGCCGGATCAGTTCCTGTCCCACCGAGAAAGGAATCGGCGCCAGGCCCGAGGAGCCATTCAGCGATAGGACCTCCGAATCCAGATAAGTGTAAGACGCCGCCACCGACATCCAGCGCGCCGGGCGGAAACGCCCCGACAATTCCGCGCCTTGCGCCCGGGCATTCGACAGGTTGTCGGTCTGATAGGCGCTGAGCACCGCCAGGTTGCCGCCCAGCGAGACGATCAAATCGTAGAACCGGTTGTAAAAGTAAGTCGCATCCAGCGACAGCTTGCCGCTGAAGACGCGCTGCTCCACGCCGAAATCGAAGCTGGCCGTGCGCTCGGGCTTCAGCGCCGGATTGTTGGTGAACGCGAGTTCCAGGCCCGCCGGAGGCCGGATCCCCGTGCCGAACGAGCTATGCAGCCGCGTGGCCGCACGCAGCGCATAAGTCGCCGCCAGCTTGGGGTTGACCTTAGTCACGGTGTTGGCCGGGAATGCCGGCCGTCCGTCGGGCAGGCTCTCCGGGATGAGCGGCGTGCCGACGATCTCGCCGCGCACGCCTGCATTGAAGAACAACCGGCTGCCAATCTGAAAGCGATTCTCCCAATAGATGCCCGCGTCGTCGCGCTTGATCGGAAATGCATTGTTGTAATCGTCGCTGATGTAAGTGTTCTTCACTTCTTCGCGCGCCAGGCTCACGCCGAATGCCGCCGTGTACCACGGCGCGATGCTGATTATGCTGCGCGTCTCGAACTGCCCGCGCAGATCCTTCTCATAGCTGAATCCGTAGGGACTGGTGTAGCCGCTGTTTTCCAGGAAGAAACTGGCGAACGTCTCCTGGCGGAAGCGCGGCGAGATATCGATCTGGTGATGCAGAAAGTAGTCGGAGAAATCGTTCTTGTCGCGGCTAATGGTGTCGATGCCCGGGAAGTCGTGCCCCGGATCGGAACCGTAAGCGCCGGGGTCGCCCACATCGTTGGCGTTGTAATCGCCGCCGAACGACAGGCTTTGTCTGCCGAAGGAGCGCGTGATATGCAGCGACACGTTGTCGTTACGGTAGTCGCTGTTCGCCACCGGACTGTTGTCCCCAAGCTGCGAAGCGAATGCCGCCACGCCGAATCCCGCCACGGTGCCCGAGGCGCCGATGGCGAAACGGTGCTCCCCATAAGTGCCTCCTTCGGCGAGCGCCTCGATCTGCGGCGAATCGGACGCCGCGCGCGTCACGAAATTGACCACCCCGCTGTTGGCATAAGCTCCGTAGACCGAGGATTGCGCCCCTTCGATCACCTCCACGCGCTCCAGCCAATCGGTGGGAATGTGCGCGAAGTCGAAAGAGCCCCCGAAAGAGTTCACCGGAACCCCGTCGATCTGCACCAGGTTGAAATTGTAATCGCCGCCGCGGATGAACATATCGGCCACGCCGCCGGGGCTGCCGGTCTGGCCGATCACGATGCCGGGCAAGTAGCGCAGCAGATCCACGGCCAGCCCTTCGTTGCGTTCCGCGATCTCCTCGCGCGGCACGATGGTGACACTGCTGCCTTGCTCGCTCAACGGCACATCGATCGCGGAGCCTGCCACGCGCACCGAATCCACTTGCGGCGCGATATTCAAGCGCACCCTTAGCGGTTCCGGCGCGGCCGCGCCGGCCAGCGGGATGTTCTTGGTCTCGAAACCAGGCGCGGTAATGGCGAGATGCATTTCGGCCGTCTCGGCGAGTTTCAGCGTGAAACCGCCGGCCTGATCCGTGGTGGTTTGTTGGGAGACGCCCAAACGGTTGACGGCGGATACCTGTGCGCCCGCGATAGCGGCGCCGGACGGGTCCAGCACAGTTCCGTGAATCGTAAACGACGCGGCGGCCGCGGGCAATAGCCCGAGCCAAAAGACAAGAAAGCGCATTGTAGGCTCCTCCCTCGAGAGCCGCAATTACGGAGTCTTGCCGGTCGGTCTCCTGACTTGCGCTTCCACGAACCGGTCAGCCTTCCCATCGGTTAGGACAGTGGCTCATATTCGACCGGTCCTCCACGCTTACAGTGGCGGGGCCGTGCTGGACTTGCACCAGCTTCCCTTAAAACACCGGCAATCTTCGAACGAATTCAGGGTAACCGCAGACGAAGAGAAATGTCAATCGCGCTACCGAGCCGGTAGTTGCCATTTATCGCCCCTCGTTTCGCGGCTAAATGTCGCTGCGCTTCACCGCGGGAGCGATCTATTCGGGCGTCCGCTGGAGCGTTGGAGGGATGGACTCGATTCCCTGCCTCGCGCGGACATCCAGCGTGACATCGAGATACGCCAGAAAGATGGCGGCAGTTCGGTAGGTATTGTAGTAGTCGTCCATCTTCAACGCCTGATAGTTGTCCGCGGTGCTGTGCAGAAGTTTGAGGCTCTCCCTTGTAACGGAGTGAAAGAGCAACGTGGGCACATGCATGGAGCGAAACGGGAGATCGTCGGAATAGCCTGCTGGACGCACGTCCAGGGATGTCAGGGGCAGCTTCATAGCCGCAGTCATCTCCAGCGCCATCTGCAACAGCCTGGCATCGGCGGTTGAATGCTCGACTTTGGTTGGGCCGGCGCCGATTGAATCGAAGTCGATCATGGCTGCGATTTTGCTGAGATGCTCCTTGTCCAACTGGCCGGCATAGAAGTAAGATCCAGCCAGGAAGGACGATATCAGGCCGCCTCCTTGTTGACTAAAGCCGGCGAATACGAAGGTATGCCGCCGTTCCGAGGATCTAACGCTCTCGACGAGGGATGGAAGCAGAGAAGCGCCGCTCCAGTTATCGATCACGCCGAGGCCCTGCCTCGAATGATCGAAATGGGCGCCCACCACGATCGCGGAATCCGTGGCCCCACCCACCGTGCAGATTTATGTTCGGGAGTTTGGCATGTGCTACGGGCTGCACCTGTAAATCGTGCGCGGTGCACCCAGCGTCAGAGAACATCTCCTTGAGCTTCACGCCCCGATCGGCGTTCTTCATCGGAGCGGCTCCAACGCGGGAAGCCACCACTTCCGGCGCTGTCAGTTTGTAGCGGACCGGAGCTGTCTCTTGCGCCGCCACGTGCAGGCAGACGAAAGGGGCCAACAGCATGTATGGAAAACGCATAATCAATACCTGTAACACCATAAGGGAGTCGGAAATTACGGAATCCCGCCGGTCGGCGTGTCAATTGGGGCCGGTGCGATCAGAGCGGCATGAACTGGCGCAAGCCGGCGCGCACCTGCCCCTGGTCCGTTGCGCTCAGGCGCCCCGTGCGCCTTTGGATCAGGCGGTTGTCGATCGTGAACAGTTTCATGCGCACGATGCATTGCTCCGGCAGGCCCGCTTCAACGTTCCGGATGCCGAGATCGCCCGGCCAACTGGACTGCTTCGCCTTGGTGATCTGGGCCATCAGCGAATGGCCGGAGCCCTGGTTGAATGCCAGTGAGCTGAGGACCAGGGCTGGCCGCCGTTTGCTGGCCGGAGAATCGGTGAAAGGAAAGGGGACCACGACCACGTCCCACGGCTCACAGGTCACCGAAGGCCTCGTCGTCCTCGGGGGAGTTCCACTCATCGGCCAGCGTAGGGGAAAGCGCGCGGTGCCACCCGGCGTCAAACGGCTCCATCTTGCGGACCACGACTAGCCCATCTTGGAACTCGTAGACGAGCATGTCTCCCGCCTGAATCCGCAGACGCTCGCGGACTTCCTTGGGAATGGTGACTTGGCCCTTCGTGGTAACCTTACTGGCGATAACCATTACTTCCTTACCTCCTTACATTCCTACGTCAAGGATACCATACCCTGGCGTCAGGCGCCACAACCTACCTGCGAATTGCCAAACTCTCACATTTATCCCTTTGTTTGCTGCATGTTAGGGTTTGATTGCGCCGGCAGCCAGAGGGGGCTGAGCCATTCTGCTACAATCCTTGTTCATGGCTCAGCGGGTTTCGATCTTCGTCACCTGCGTTGTGGATCAACTCTTCCCGGCAGTCGGACTGGCGATGACCAGCGTGCTGGAGCGCCTCGGCTATCAGGTCGACTTTCCGGAAGATCAGACCTGCTGCGGGCAGCCGGCCTTCAACACCGGATATCGCGCGGAAGCTTGCCAGGTGGCTCGGCACTTTCTGAAAGTTTTCCGCGATTCAGAGTACGTGGTAGTACCTTCCGGTTCGTGCACTTCGATGATCGCGCATCATTTCCACGACCTGTTTCCGGAAGATCCGGAATCGTTGCGGGCGGCGGAAGCGCTGTCGCCGCGCGTCTGGGAGTTCTCAAGATTCGTGCTGGAAATAGCCGGCGTGGACGACGTGGGCGCGCGCCTGGAGGACGTGGTTACCTACCACGACAGTTGCCACGCACTGCGCGAATTCGGCATCCGGGACGGGCCGCGCCGTCTGCTGGCCAACGTGCGTGGATTGGAACTGCGCGAGATGGACGCGGCCGAGGAATGCTGCGGATTCGGCGGCACGTTCTCGGTCAAACTCCCCGAAATCTCGGGCGGCATGGCGCGCACCAAGATCGATTCCATCGTGCGCACCGGCGCCAAGACGGTAGTCAGTGTGGATTCCAGTTGCCTGATGCAGATCCAGGGTGCTCTCTCGCGCGCCGCGCTGCCGGTGCGCACCATGCACTTGGCCGAAGTCCTGGCGAGCCGTTAAACACATGTCTGCCGCATTCGACGAAAAGGTCCACAACACGCTGGCGGACGCCAACCTGCAACTGGCCATCTACCGCGCCACCGGCCGCCTGATCGATCATCGCAAGCATGCCGTGGCGGCCACCGCGCTGCCGGATTACCAGGAACTCCGCACGCACGCCAACGCCGTCAAGAAGCACACCATCGAGCATCTGGACCACTACCTGGAACAGTTCGAAGCTAACGTAGCGGCGCACGGCGGCCAAGTGGTTTATTGCCAGGATGCCACGGAGGTTGCGGATTTCGTCCTCGGCCTGGCGAAGAAACGCGGCGCGCATCTGATCGTGAAATCGAAATCCATGACTACCGAGGAGATCGATTTAAACGAGCGCTTGGAGCATCACCATCTGGAATCCGTCGAAACCGATTTGGGTGAATACATCCTGCAGCTTGCGCACCAGCGACCGTATCATATTGTCGCGCCGGCGCTGCACCTGACGCGGTATGACGTGGGCGATCTGTTCGCGCGCACGCTGGGCGTCGCCAATGAGACAGTGGTGGAAAAACAGACGCTGATCGCGCGCACGGTGCTGCGGCAGAAATTCCTGGCGGCGGATATAGGGATCAGCGGCGCCAATTTCTTAGTAGCGGATTCCGGCGCGGTGCTGATCGTCGAAAACGAGGGCAACGCGCGCCTGACCACTTCCGCGCCCAAGATACACATCGCGGTGGCGGGCATCGAGAAACTGATTCCGCGCGCGCAGGATCTGGCCGTATTTCTGAAACTTTTGGGACGCAGCGCCACAGGCCAGGCATTGACGGTCTACACATCGTTCCTATCGGGACCGCGCCGCACGGGCGAGATCGACGGCCCCGAAGAGTTCTACGTGGTGCTGCTGGATAACGGCCGCACCAAACTGCTGGCGGACCGCGCGAAGCGGGAATCGCTCTACTGCATTCGGTGCGGCGCGTGTCTGAATCATTGCCCGGTTTACCGCAAGATCGGCGGGCATAGCTTTCCGTGGGTCTATTCGGGGCCCATTGGCGCGATCATCACGCCGCAGTTTCTGGGCATCGAGCATGAGCCCAGCCTGCCGTTCGCGTCGAGCCTGTGCGGCGCGTGCGCGGAAGTCTGCCCGGTGAAGATCGACATTCCCAAGGTGCTGCTCGATCTGCGCGCGGAGGTGAAACAGGTCGAGGAGCGCAGGGGCGTGAACCGCCTGGAGCGGCTGGCGTTCAAGATCTGGGCTTGGGTGATGTGCCATCCGCGCCTTTATGAAATGGCGGCGATGGTGGCCGCGGGCGTGGCGCCGTCGGAAAACGGCAAGTGGCTGCGCAGCGCGCCCGCCGTGATGAATCTGCCGCCGGTGCGCGCCTGGCTGAGCCAGCGGGACTTGCCGCCCGCGCCGGCCAAGAGCTTCAGGGAACTGTGGAGACGGCGCTGATGTCGCGCGACGCTATTTTGAATAAAGTGCGCACGGCGTTGGGGCGCACCGCCGGAGAGCCCGTCGCCACGCCCCCGCCGGTCCGCTTGCGGGTGGGCGAAGTAGACACGGATACGCGCATCGCGAGCATGCTGCGCGCGGTGGAGGCGCTGGCCGGCAAGACGCATCGCGCGGCTACCGCCGAGGATGCGCGGGCATACGTCGCGGCGATCCTGGACGGCAAAACGGCGGTGGCATCCAACGCGCCGTTCCTGCGCGAATGCGGCATCGTGGACCTGACCGGTGTGCAGTCCGGCTTGACGGATGCGGCCGCATTGCGCGCGCTCTGCGCCACGGCGGACGTGGGCATCACCAGCGCCGACTACGCCTTGGCCGACACGGGCACGCTCGCGATGCTGGCCAGCCCGGCGGAAGCCCGTTTGATCTCGCTGTTGCCGCCGGTGCACATCGCGGTGGTTCCGAAGGATCGCGTGTTGTCGGGGCTTGACGAGTTGTTCACGATCCTGCCGCTGCCGGCCGAACAGACCAGTTCCATGGTGCTGATCACCGGCCCGAGCCGCACGGCGGATATCGAGCAGATTCTGGTGCGGGGCGTGCATGGGCCGGGCGAGATTTACGTGGTAGTGGTGGGGTAGATGGCCATGCCGTTCGCCCGTCACAAAGTCCCAGCGCTACACGGTGAATTTGAGGACGACGTTGTTCACGATCTCGTGGATAAAGGTTTCCGCCTCTGGCGCCCCGAAGCTTACGTCGGAAGGGTGCGCGGCTGAATTGCGTTTCTTGAGCTTCTCCTCGAGAATCCTGTAGACATCTGGGGAAATGGTGGCAGCAGATTTGCAAATCTGCAAGACCTCTGCATCGCGCGACAATTTCTCCTGGCCAATTTGGATTAGGCGGCCTAGGATTGCTGCTTCGGTATTGGGGCTGGTGGCGCGGGAACTCATCTGGTGCTCCTCTTCAATTGTGCCAGGACCAGGGCTTAGTCGTTACGGCTCATCCGGACGGCACGGCATGGGCCGGGGGAGATTCACGTGGTCGTGGTGGGGTAGAATGCCAAAGTGTGCCTCATCCTGTCTGTTTTGGTTGCCGCCGGGGCGATGCCTTGCGCAGAAGCCACGCCGCGCTAGAGGCGCCAATACCTCCGGCAAGAGAAATACGCAGACGCCATCGAGCTGGAGCAAGCGGCCGCGAGCGATTCCGGCAACGCCTTGATCGGCACCGAGTTGGGCGAAGCGTACGTCGATGGCCGGGAAGACGCATCGCGCGCCCACACCCGAAGATGCGCGGACCTATGTCGGCGCGGTGCTGGTAGAGAAAACGGCAGTCGCCTCCAACGCCCCGTTCTTGCGGGCACGCGGCATCGTGGATCTGCCGGTGGCGCCATCGTGACCTGAAACGTAACAAATAGCGCACTATCCGCCGCAGTGTATACTGCGAATGGAAGGGATTGATGGCCACCGCTAACCTCGCGGAAACGATCAGGTCGCTGACGCCGGAAGAGCAAGAGTCCGTCAGGCTCTTCGTCGAATTCCTACAGCGAAAGGGATCCGCTCCGGTATCTCCGTTCCTCGCGGCCGTTAACGAGTTCGTGGAACTGCACCCCGAACTGCTCCGCCGGCTGGCTCAGTGACCGTCTATCCGGCGATCGGCGAAGCGATCGCGGTGCACGCTCTGTTGATCGCCAGATTTGGCGGCTCCCTCGGAATCCGCGACCGGGGCGGACTGGAGTCCGCGCTCGCGCGGCCGCGGATTGGATACTACACTGACATTATTCAGGAGGCAGCGGCACTTTGGGAGAGCTTGTCTCAGAACCACCCGTTCATCGACGGCAACAAGCGGGTCTCGGTAACTGTCACCGCGGCGTTCCTCAAAGTGAACGGATACGCGCTTGAGTTCGACGACGCCGAAGCGTTCTCTTTCCTGATCGGACTATACGAGCAGGGCCGGATGCGATTCACCGAACTCGAGAGCTGGCTGCGCCAGCATCCCGCTCCTCACCGGGTTATTAGTTGAAGTGGCGCGAGAGCCGGCGCTACGCCGGGGTCAAGCGCGGCCTATCGCCAGTGGCCGGGAACCCACTGTTGGCCGCCGTAGGGACCGGTAACGTAATGCCCCGGAACCCAATAGGCGCCTGGGGGCGGCGGCGGGCCGGCGTAATAAGGCCGTCCGCCACAGGCAGCTAATGAAATAAACGTGGCCACCGTCACCAAAAGCATCGCCAGTTTTTTCTTCATTTTCTTACCCTCCATAGAAACAAACGCACCTCCGGGAATATGGTTGCGTGTCGGAGCGCACGGTTGGGCGGATTTAATCTATGGGAGACAACCTACGATTCGCGCAGACTGAGTAGCCAGGCCAACTCCGCACGCTTCCTCCGCCGGTACCATGCGAGAAAAATGAAGAACGCCAGCGAAAATACCCAGACCAGGCAGTTGAATATGGAACCGAACAGCCAGTTCCCGAGCGGCGCGCGCGGCGCGGAGTAGCGGTAGATCCATCCCAGGCAGAATGCCAGCTCGCACACGTAGAGTCCGGCGCCGAACAACGTGGCCTTCAGTTGGGCGCGGCACCGTCCGATGGACAAATTCACGAATGTAGCCGTGTCGGTGGCGGAGGGCGACCAGAGGCCCCGCGTGATGGTCAACCGGAACGTCCAGGCGGCGGCGATGAACGTCCAGGTGGCCGCCGCCAGCAGCAGCGTATGCGCCTGCGGCTCGCGCGCCGCCAAGGCGATGACGCCTCCGCCGATTACCACGGTTACCAGGATGTCGGCCGCGATCCCGATCTTCAGCCACCGCGATTGCCGCTCCACGCGGCGGCGCAAATCCGGGGCGACCGCGGTTTCCGACTGCCACTCGCGGCGCCACGTTTCCAATTCGGTATCCATGCTCATATCCGGCTCATTTCGATTTCTCCAGCGACTCGCGCAACAGTTGCCGGGCGCGCGTCAAACGTGCGCCCACATTGCTTTCCGAAATGCCCAGCACGTCGGCGATCTCCGCATAACCCATATCTTCGAGCGCCAGCATGACGACCTGCCTGTAGACCAACGGCAGCCGATGAATCGCGCTGCGCAGACGTGCGGCGGCTTGTTCCCGCGCCAAGCCGCTTTCCGGATCGGGGCCTGAATCGTGGACCTCGTCAACTGCAGCCGCCGGGAATCGTCCGGGGTTGCGAGCCTGGTCGCGTGCCAGATACGCGATGGCACGATTGTGCGCGATGCGGAACAGAAATGTACGCGGGGAGCATTCTCCACGAAAGCTGCGCAAAGCCTGCCAGACCGCCAGGGCGATCTCCTGCAGCAGGTCGTCGCGGTCGCTGGGCGTGTTGGTATAGCACGCCGCGAGTCGCGCGAGCGCAGGCCCGTTGGCGGCCAGAAGACGGTCGAATTCCCGCTCCAGTGTGGCGTGGTCCAAGATCGCGAAAAGGGTCACGTCGGCCAAATCGGCATCAGTTTCCGTAGACGATTTCATCACGATGCAACCTGTTTGCGGCGACCTCCAAAACCAGCAAGGCCAGCGCCGCGGTGAAACATCCCAGCGTGGCGGCGGGACCGAATGCAGCCGCACCGCCTTTCATCCAGCGTTCGAGCTGCCATTGCTGCCCCATCACCGGCAGAAAGGCGAACCATCCGCGCGCCGCCGGGAAGAACACCTGAAACAGGCCGAGTCCCATGGGCAGGAAGACCAGCATCGAGAGGTAAGTCTGCGCTTCCTTCACGGCGCGGCAGATTGTCGAAATCAGCAGTTGGATCGCCGCCGCCAGCAGCGCCAGCGGCAAGATCCCGGCCACCACCGCCAACAAAGGCAGATGCGTTCCGGCGCGGGCAAACACGATCGCGAAGCCCGCCAGGTTCAGGACCAATCCCGCCATCGAAAACAGAGAGACCGCCAGCCATTTTCCCATCAGGATGTCGCGCCTGCGCACGGGGTTCATCAGCAAAGGCAGCAGTGAGCGGCGTTCGCGTTCGCCGGCGATGGTGTCCATGGCCACATTCATGCCTCCCGCGAACGCGGCCACCAGGGTGAAGACCGACATCATTCCGATCAAAACGCCATCCACGCGCACCGCCATGGAGACCATGAATACTACGGCGGGCCCCATCAGCGCATACATTAGCGATGAAACGATCGAGCGCGTGTCGCGCAAACTGTCGATGGTCTCTTTGCGGGCGACCACCAGAACCGGATTCAACATATGGCATGCTCCTCTGTGCAGGTTAGTTTTACGAAGGCGTCCTCCAGCGAGCCGCTGTCCGTTTGGCGGCAAAGCTCGGCGGGCGAACCCTGCGCCACCAGGCGTCCGTGGTCGACGATCACCACGTGGTCGCACAGCGTGCGCACTTCATCGAGCACGTGGCTGGAGAATACCACGCACGCTCCCGCGTCGCGCAGGCGCCGCAGCAGATCCCGCAGCGACCGCACCGAGGGGACATCCAAGCCATTGGTGGGTTCGTCCAAAAGCAGGTTCTTGGGCGCGTGCAGAATGGCGCGGCCGAGCGCGGTCTTCATGCGCTCGCCTTGGGAAAAACCGGCCGTGCGGCGGTCTGCAATGGCCTCCAGGCCGAGCGTGCCTAGCACCTGGCTCACCCGCTCGGCGAGGACCGCCGATGGCATCCCGCGCAGCATGCCGAAATATGCCAGGTTCTCGCGCACCGTGAGCCGGGGATAAATGCCCGTGTGGTCGAGCAAGGCGCCAGTGCCGGAGCGGTCTATCTTCACCGCGCCCGCATCCGGCTGGAGCACTCCGCAGACGATGCGTAGAGTGGTGGTCTTGCCCGCGCCATTGGCGCCCAAAAGGCCGGTGATGGCGCCATCCTGCGCCGTGAACGATAGCCTTCGCACCACCTGCCGGTTATCGAAACTCTTGACGAGATTTTGAACTTGGATCATGTCTCAATGTCTTTCGTTGGGTATAGTCCTCGGGGCGCCGGGTTCCTTACAAGAAGTTTTCAAATGATGATATTATTAACGTTCCGTTACATTCACCGCGTTGGATTGCTCGAGCTGAGAACCGTCCATTCACTATTCGCGGGCCTGGCCCTCACGGCCGTCCCAACTCTGACCGCCGGGCCGGATGAAACGCTCGCCGTCGTGAGCGCCACGGTGGACTATGCCGCCAATCGGGTAACCCTCACCGGCTCCAACTTCAGCCCGGCCGGTGTGGCACCCACGGTGGCGGCGGAAAGCGCCACGCTGACGCTGGTCTCCTTCACCAACCAAAGCGCCGCCGTGATTCTGCCGGCTGGCTGGGCGTCCGGCTCGTACCTGCTGGCGGTGACCAATAGCAACCATCAAACCGGCGTGTACCGGATGACGCTGGAAGCGGCGGCGCCGCCTCTCGACAAGCTGCGCTATCATGCGCGAGGTTTGTGGGGTCCTTGGGCGGTGGGAGGCACGCTGGCCTACGCCGGGCTGCTCCAGGAGTTGAACGCGCCGAAGGAGTGGGGAGACGGCTGGGCCGCATACGGCCGGCGGGTGGCCTCGACAGAGGCATGCGGCATCATCCATGGCGTGCTGGCGTTTGGCCTGGATACCACGTTGCACGAGGATCCGCGGTATTTCCGGTCTCGCCGTACGGGTCTGTGGCGCCGGATGGCGCACGCGGCGCGGGACACCATATTGACCCACACGGACGTCGGCGGCGAGACCTTCTCCACCTGGCGTTTTGGCAGCGCTTATGGCGCGGCGTTTATTTCCAACCTGTGGTATCCGGACCGGCTGGATACCGTGCGGTTGGGCTTTGAGCAGGGGTCCCTCCGCGTGGGGTTCGACCTGGTGACCAATCTTGCGGCCGAATTCTGGCCGGATATCAAGAAAAAGCTGCGCCGCCGCAATTAATCCTCCCAGCCCGGCCCAACCGGCGCGCCAGCCGCGCGTCTAAGGGAACGGGAGCAAACTATGAACCGGATTCTGATTCTGGCCCTGTGCCTGGCGCCGGCGGCGTTGCCGCAGGAAAAGACCATGAGCTGCGACGAAGACAGCCGTTGGAGCGAGCGCGGCCATTACTGTGAAATGCGCGAAGTGACCGTGCCGGCCGGTGGCCGGCTGGACGTGGACGGCGGAGTCAACGGTGGGATCTCCATCAAAGGCGCCAACCGTAGCGACATCCTGGTGCGCAGCAAGGTGCAGGCTTACCAGGACGACCAAGCGGACTCGCGGCGCGTGGCGGCCGAGATCCAGGTGGAGACTGCCGGCGGACGCGTGCGTGCGACGGGTCCCACGTCGGAGAAGCATGGTTGGGGCGTCAGCTACGAGATATTCGTGCCCACCAAGACCGATCTGGTACTGCATACCCATAATGGCGGAATCAGCATCTCGGGCGTGCAAGGGCATACGCAGTTTGAGGCGATGAACGGCGGCGTGTCGTTGAAGCATTTGGCGGGTTCGGTGGAAGGCCACACCACCAATGGTGGACTGCACCTGGAGCTGGCCTCGGATCACTGGGATGGCGACCGCTGCGACGTGTCTACCACCAACGGCGGCGTAACTATCCTGGTTCCCTCCAGCTACTCGGCGCACCTGGAGACGGGCACGGTGAACGGCGGCGTCAGCGTCGATTTTCCGGTGACGGTGCAGGGCGAGATCAACCGGCATCTGGCGGTGGACCTGGGATCCGGGGGTAAACTGGTGCGTGCTACGACGACCAACGGCGGCGTGCGGGTCGAACGGATCTAGCACGTCGGAAGCCGTGGGGCAGGCTCGCAGCCTGCGCGGGCCTCGAAGGCCCGCTCCGCGGGCGAGCGAAGCTCGCCTGCGGCGCATGGCGCCGCCCCACCAAAAGGCCAAACTCCGCAGGGCACAGACCTATCTCACCGCCAACGTCACGCCGGTCTGGCTGGTCACTCCGCCGATCGTGATCGTAACCGGCACAGCGCCGCCTGGCGACACCGACTCTGGGATCATCGCGTTCACCTGCACCAGGCCTGCCGTCGAGCCCGGCGCTTCACCGCAGTAATTCACCGCGGCAGTCTCGCCGCCGATGGTGGCCGTGCAGTTCAGAATCACGCTCGGCAGCGGCGTGCCGGAAATCCGGCCATCCACGCCCGGCGGCGTTGTCAGTCCCTCGCCGGTACCGTAGATGAATACATACTGCCCGCGCGGCGCCGGATTGGCCGGGCCGTTCCGGCTGTAGTCCGGATAGTTCAAAATCGCCCCCTGGCCCTGCCCCGACGAATCGTTTGTAAAAATACCGGGAATGGCGGCCGCGACTGCCACGGGAAATGGCGCCGACGCATTCCCTTGATACACCACCACCACGTTGACGGAACTTTGCCCGGCCACATCATAAGGAACGATCGCGCCC
>Ga0187871_10000876_pt1 | contig 27354 bp, 28 predicted proteins | sample June2016WEW_16_1_FD_132988 | JGI IMG/M metagenome (GOLD analysis project Ga0187871, IMG submission 132988) | Peatland microbial communities from SPRUCE experiment site at the Marcell Experimental Forest, Minnesota, USA - June2016WEW_16_10 | ecosystem: Environmental > Terrestrial > Soil >...
GAACCTCTCTGGCGCCAGAAACCATGGCCGGAGGTGGGCAAGGCTCCAAGGCAGGCGGCCTGCGAGGCCGCCGCAGGCTGCGAGCCTGCCCCACAAGGTTCCTGGAGAGTGCCGACACGGCACCCACGAGTGCGTGCGCCACGAGGTCTACCCAACTGAAATGGCCAATCTCCGCAGCCGGCTGCGGGCAAAATTGCTATCCCTTCTCCGTGGCGGCGCCGGCCTGATTTCGGCTGGACGGTGTGGAATAGAATGCGTGCGGGTCGTTGCGCCGGGCGGCCGGACTGCGGCTCGCCTCCCTCGCGGCCTTTACTTGTTCCGGCGTTCGCAGGTCGGGTTCGGATACCCGAACCCGTTCCTTGGCGCGCGCAACCTGACGCTTGTGACGCTTTTCTAATCGCTTGTTCATTCCACTTCGTCCACGACCCCGCAAATCATCGCTTCGGTCGTAAGCATCAGAGAGGCGATGGAGGCCGCATTCTGCAGAGTGGTCCGAGTCACTTTGGTAGGATCGATCACGCCGGCTTTCACCAGATCTTCGTATTGTTCCGTGGCGGCATTGAAGCCGAAGTTAGGATCGGGGTGGTTCTTGATCGTCTCGACGACCACGGCGCCTTCGGTCCCGCAGTTCAGCACGATCTGACGGACGGGTTCTTCGCAAGCGCGGCGCACGATGGCGACGCCAAACTGCTCGTCGCCCGGGAGCTTCAGCTTCTCCAGAGCCATCGCGGCGCGCAACAGTGCCACGCCTCCGCCGGGCACGATCCCCTCCTCCACAGCCGCGCGCGTAGCATGCAGGGCATCCTCGACACGGGCCTTTTTCTCCTTCATCTCGGTCTCGGTGTGCGCGCCGACTTTTACGATGGCCACGCCGCCGGCCAGCTTCGCCAGGCGCTCCTGCAATTTCTCGCGGTCGTAATCCGAGGTCGTCTCATCGATCTGGGCACGGAGCTGCTTGATCCGGCCTTCGATGTTCTTGGGGGATCCGCCGCCGTCGATGATGGTAGTGATGTCCTTATCCACTGTGACGCGCTTGGCGCGGCCCAGATCTTCCAGCTTGACGTTCTCCAGCTTGATGCCGGTCTCTTCCATGATGGCTTTGCCGCCCGTCAGGATGGAGATATCTTCCAGCATGGCTTTGCGGCGGTCGCCGAATCCGGGAGCCTTCACGGCACAAGCGGTAAGTGTGCCGCGCAGCTTGTTGACCACCAGAGTGGCCAATGCTTCGCCGTCCACGTCCTCGGCGACTAACAATAACGGCTTACCCACGCGCACGACTTGCTCGAGGATCGGCAACAGGTCCTTCATATTGCCGATTTTCTTCTCGTGAATGAGGATGTAGGGATCTTCGAAGACGCACTCCATGCGATCGGGGTCGGTCACAAAATAGGGTGAGAGGTAGCCGCGGTCGAATTGCATCCCATCCACGGTCTGCAGCTCGGTGGTCATCGTCTTGGATTCCTCGACCGTGATCACACCGTCCTTGCCGACTTTCTGCATGGCCTCGGCGATGATGTTGCCGATGGTGGAGTCGCTGTTGGCGGAGATGCCGCCCACCTGCGCGATCATATCGCCGGAGACCGGCTTGGAGAGCTTCTTCACTTCCTCGACGGCCACTTCCACGGCCTTGTCGATGCCGCGTTTAACGGCCATGGGATTCGCGCCGGCGGTGACCGCCTTGACGCCTTCGCGGTAAATTGCCTGAGCCAGAATCGTGGCCGTGGTGGTGCCGTCGCCGGCCACGTCGGACGTTTTCGACGCCACCTCGCGCACCATCTGGGCGCCCATGTTCTCGAGCGGGTCTTTCAGGTCGATCTCCTTCGCCACGGTCACACCGTCTTTGGTGATCGTGGGCCCGCCGAATTTCTTCTCGAGAACCACATTGCGCCCGCGTGGGCCGAGGGTCACCTTGACCGCGTCGGCGAGTTGGTTGACGCCGCGCAGAATCGCCTGCCGGGAATGATCGCTATAAACAATCTGTTTTGCCATAATTGGTATCCTCGTTAGTCGATTCGCTTTAGCTGGCCTTCAAGAGGGCTTGGGGCGCCGCATCCAGGATGCCCAGGACATCGTCCTCGCGCATGATGATGTATTCGGTGCCGTCCAGTTTGATCTCGTTGCCGGAATACTTGCCGAATAGAATGCGGTCGCCGGTCTTGACGTCGAGCGCGGTCAGTTGGCCGTCGTCGAGGCGTTTGCCCTTCCCGATGGCCATCACTTCGCCCTCCTGGGGCTTCTCTTTCGCCGAGTCGGGGATGATAATCCCTCTGTGCGTGGTTTCCAGTTCCTCGATCCGCTTCACCACGATGCGGTCATACAGGGGTCGAATGTTCATGATGTCGTTAGCCTCCAGTTAGATTGAGTCTGTGCAACGTTAGCCGGAAAAGGTCAGGCCCTTCTGTAGGTGCCTGGCGTGCGCGGAAACACTGACATAGGGCACTTTGAGAAATGTCTTATTCGTCACTTGCGTAATCTCGATGCCGTTGCAGTTGTGAGATTTCACGTTCGCGATCAGCCGCTTTACGGCTGTGCTTAGCGTCTTTTGTTTGTCGAATCCGAAGACGGTGGTTTTGATCTCTCCGGCCATGAAGAAAAGCGTCCAGCCGGCTCCCTGAATCTCTTTTTCGAACGCGGACCGCCCGCCGTTGAGCGTTGCCCATCCGTTCGCGTCGGGCCCGCTTCGGAGCTGCATGGAGCCTGGCAGATGGGCGCGCGGCTCCATCAAGATGCTGCCTGCCATGATTGTGTCTGTCATAGTGTGCTTGGGGCGTGCGCCAGCCAAACCACCGGATGGCTGCGAATGCTGCCATTACGTTCGCTGATGTCGGCCCAGGCTGTATCTTCTCTCAGCCGCATAAAGACACCCTGGGTACCCTGGTATGTGCCAATGGCTAGCACGACTTCGTCGCCTTCGTGGAACACAGGCGCAGCCGGTATGGCGCTCGTCATCTTCGTATGTCTCCTTCCGGGGGCCGGGGAGACAGGTGAAAGCACCTGCCCAACCGGCCCTCCGGTTCATCCGATTATTTAGCGGGCGGCGATCGGCGTGCCGATTTCCGTGCCGATTACTTCGCCGGAGATCACAAGCTCTACGCGCCGATTCTGCTGCCGGCCATCCGCCGTGTCGTTGGAAGCCACCGGCTGACTCTTGCCGAAACCCCTCGAAGTCACCGACGCCGCCGCCATACCCTGCTCCGTCAAATAATCGCGCACAGCCTCGCCGCGTTGTTCGGAGAGTTGCTGATTATAGTCGTCTCCGCCGACGCTATCGGTGTGGCCTTCTACATCCAGCCTTAGACCGGGGTGCCCGGAGACGATGCCGGCGACTTTGGCCAATTTCTCGCGCGCCAGCGGCCGCAGCGAAGACTTGGCGGTGTCGAACAACACATCGGACATGTTCACGATCAAACCACGCGCCGTATCGCGAGTCTGCAGAACGGCGTTGAACTGGCTCAGCAGTTGGGTTCGCAGTTCGGCCTTCTCGGCCTGCAACTGCGCGGTCTGCCTGGCGGCGCTGTCGAGACCGGCTTGGCTGGCGGCAAGTTGCGTCTCATTGTCGCGCTTCAGACGGTCTATCTCGGACGCCGCGCCGGCCGCGGTCGCCTGGTTCTCGAGCTTCAAGCGATCTGCGTCAGCCGCGGCGCTAGCCAGACGAGTGTCGTTTTCGCCTTTCACCCGATCCGCTTCCGCCTGAGCGGATACTGCCTGTGCATCCTTTTCCCGTGTCAAACGATCCGTCTCGGCCTGCGCGGCGATCCGCGCCGTTTCGGCTTCGCGAGTCACGCGATCGGTCTCGGACTGGGCGGCGGCCTGTCCGCTCTCCGCACGGGCAGCGCGATCCGCGGACTGCTGCCGCTCCGCGGCCAGCGCATCCTGGTCCTGGCGTTTTACGGCAATGGCCCGCGAGTCTTCCGCGGTCTGCACGGCTTCCCGCGCCATCATGATTACAGACTTGTTGCCCGCGCGGTGTTCCTGGTAGGCTTCGGCCTGCGAAAGGCTTGCGGCAGCCTTCCGGAAGGTCTCCGCGGCGAAACGATCCGCGCCCACGGCGCGCGCGATCTGCACGGCGTTGCGCGCTTCGTAAAGTTCCAGCGGCTGTTTCCGATCGAACTTCAGAGCCAGCGGGTTCTCCAGGCGTTGATATTGGCCGCGCTGCAACAACTCATACTTGGCGTCGATCTCTTCGATCTTCCCCTTAGTATCCGCGCGCACTTCGTTTTCCATCACAATCAGATCGCTCGGCTGCGTGACCGCGTAGTAAGGTTCGGCGGTAACTACCAACCCGAACACCTGCAGTTCGGTGGTGACGTGCAGCTTGCTTTTCGTTCCATCCAGAAGCACCTCACCCAGATTGGCCGTGCGGCCTTCGGGGGTGACGGCCCACAACACATAAGTGAGGTATTCGGCCCCGTTTTGGGTCGCCGGCTGCAATCCGTCGAATTCCGCTTCGATCTCGATGTAGCCCTTGCGGCCCTCGACTTTGGCCTCGCCACGGGCATTGGACAGTAGTTCGGTTCCCCGGAAGTCGATTCTGGTGGCACCGCGGTGCTGGTAATTAATGGCCTTCACGGTCCGCTCGGTTTGCGTGAGGCGGTAAACGGGCGAGTCTCCCGCCGCCATCCGAGCCGCGTTCTCGTCTTGAGTCCGCGGCTCCTGGGCCGACAAGAGGCCGCACGCCATAAGGAATGCGCCGATGAGTTTCATTGGGTTGCCCCTAGAGTTTCATTCCCGCCAGACTATTGGCTGCCGCCGGTTGAGGCACTCGCGTGCTCGCGTGCCGGATGCTTGCCGAGTTCCGTAATCAGTCTCGCGGCGGCTCTGGGCGAGCGCACGGACGTAGTCAGAATCTCCCGGTTGTCTAGTTTTCTGCCGTAGATCTTGGCATTATCGTTCAGATCTTGCCGCAGGGTAGCGCCTTCCAGCGCAACGCCCGCAAACAGTCCCTGCGATCGCGACCACGAGAGAATCTCGGCGTGCATTTGAAGATCGGTTTGAGCTTCGGCCGTACGCCCCACGGGCCCCGCGGCAATCGATGCGTCCGCGCCCAGGGTAAACTTATCGGAAAGCAGTTTGTCTTCTCCCCCCTGGTTCATCACCAGCATGATTACATCGGTCGAAGATCCGCCGATCTGGAAGCCGAAGCTACCGCCCTCGATGATGACCGTGCCTGGCGCAGACCACCCGCCAGCCCGCCGGCACGACACGTATCCTTTTCCGTACTTGGCGCCGACCAGAAAAGCCGCGCTCTTCTCGCTGGGGACGATCACGATGCAATGGGCGCGCGCCAGAAGGTCTTCCGGGATGCCCTTATCCGGTGTCGCCATGATCTCGGAGAACACCATCGCGGTTTCATTCAGCCGCTTTGCAGGATCGTTGTCTTTGGCCAACAGGGGAGCAATCGCCAGCGGCGCAATCGCCAGAGTAGCCGTTAGTATCATTCGCATTATTCAGCCTCTTTCGTTCGACCCGGTGAACCCTGGAGGGACGTCGGGCGACAGCTCATCTAGTGCACGGGGCGCGCCAACCGCGTCTTTTGTTGAACCGATTCGCCTGGGATGGGTTGCGAGCCCCAATGGGGAGGGGACCACCTGCCTCGACGAGTGACCGCGCGTGGTCACTTGACGAGACACGGTCAAATCTCTGGCGGCCGAAGATGCTTGCGCCGCTTGTGTTTGTCGATCAAAAGCAGCTTTCGGAACCGGGAGCGGGAGGGCCAGAGCGCGCCAAGGGCTTCGCGCGGCCGGAGGGGCCGGACAACCCGATGGCGGCGAGGCGGTCCCGCGGGACGATATCCATGCCAGAAATGCAAAAACTGCACGCGAAATGCTGAATTTGCCTGCATCCGGGCCGGGCTCGCGGCCGGGGCCACTGCACGCGCGGGCAACGAGACTAACAAACTTGCATCGTTTACGAATTCCAGCCGGGTTCTGGCGCTAACCGTTTTGGGGATTGCCGACCGACAGAAACCGCTCCCCGATCTGACGGTCGCGGCTCAGCCGGGGCCTCCGGCGGGGCCTGATGGAACGGAGCGAGACCGCCCACGAGGGCGGTCTCAGAGCGGTAAAACTGCCGGTCAGAGATCCTTGCGGGAGATGCCGAGCTTGCGCATCATGGCGTTCAGCGTCGTGCGGTGCAGCCCCAGACGGGTGGCGGCCGTGGTGACCACGCCATCGCTCTCCCGCAGCACGCGGACGATATGATCCCGCTCCACTTGCTCCAGCGTAGCGCTGCCGGCGGAGATCTCGGCGGCATCCGCCCGTATCTCGGCTAAAGGCGCGCGCAAGCTGGTTCCGCTGGACAAGATGACGGACCGCTCAATGAAGTTTTCGAGCTCGCGCACGTTGCCCGGCCAATGCCAGCTCACCAGCGCGCGCATTGTCTCCGAGGGGATCTTGTCGATCGGCCGGCTCATTTTCGCGGCGTATCTCTTGGTGAAATGCCGTGCGAGTATGGGGATGTCCTCGGGATGGTCGCGCAACGGAGGCGTGGTGATGGGGAATACCTTCAGCCGGTAATAGAGATCGCTGCGGAAGAGTCTGTCCCCCATCATCTGCGTGAGATTCCGGTTGGTAGCCGCCACCAGCCGGACGTCGATAGGGATCGTTTTGGTGCCGCCCAACCTCTCGAACGCCTTCTCTTGCAGCGCGCGGAGCAACTTCGGTTGCAAGTCCAAGGGGATATCGCCTACCTCGTCCAAGAACAGAGTCCCGCGGTGAGCCATCTCAAAACGGCCGATCTTCTGCTGCAAGGCGCCGGTAAAGGCTCCCCTTTCGTATCCAAACAGTTCGCTTTCGAGAAGACCGGTCGGAATGGCGGCACAATTCAGCGTGACGAAAGGAAGGTTCTTGCGCGGGCTCATGCGGTGGATGGCGCGCGCCACCAACTCCTTTCCGGTGCCGGTTTCGCCGAGGATCAGCACGGTCGCGTCGGTCGGAGCGACCACTTCCACCTGCCGCTGGACCCGCCGCACAGCCGCGCTGCTGCCCACGATCTCTTCGAAGTCTTGCTGGGGTTGGGCATCTTCTTCTTCCACGCTCTCCAGACGGTCCCGTTCCCGCAGGTCCTGCACAAACGTGATCCAGCGGAAAGGAGAGAGCTTCAACACCGCCGTGGCGACCAGGACCGGGACGCGCGCCCCGTCCTTTCGAATCAACTCCTTCTCAAATGGCGTGCAGGCTCCGTACCGCAGGCCCTCTTCATGCGCCAGCTCGTCCAGCGGGGCGTATTCCGGCGGAGTGAGATCGGGCCAATTCAGCCGGTCCTCCAGCAAGTCTTCGCGGCTGTAACCGACCAGTTCCAGAAAAGCGTCGTTCGCCTCGGGGATCCGGTCGAATTCGCCGGAAACGACGCCGGCGATGCTCGATTGCAGGGGGAAAGGCCGGCTGTGCGCGCGGCTGCGCCGCAATTTTTCGTCCCGCTCGTGACGATCGCTAAAATCGCGCACGACTCTCGCAAAGCCCTGCAGTTCTCCGTTCCCATCCTTGAGCGCCATGGTTATGGTATTGGCCCAGAACCGCGTTCCGTCCTTGCGGGTCTGCAATCCCTCAGTCCCCATGTGGCCTTCGCCCGCGGCCCGCTTGAACTCCTGCTGTAGCCGGAACCGCAGAGTATCTTCGCGGGGATAGAGAAACGATACGTGCTGGCCGAGGGTTTCATCGGCCCGATACCCATAAATACGCTCCGCCCCCGAATACCAGGCGGCCACTTGTCCCTCGATATCCATTAAGTAGAGGGCGTAGTCCTGCACCCACGCCGGGACGGGGTCCGCGGGGGCGGCCTGTGCGCCGGAGGGCGCCGGAGTCTCGTGCAGGACCAGGACGTGGCGCACGGGCAAAACATTCGCCTTGCCAGTGTATGCAACATCCCGCGGCCGCGCGTCCCCGCCCAGCAGGTGGAGTGTCCCTTCCTGTTCGCCCCGCTCTTGCAAGGTTTTCCAAAGCTGCGAGATCTCGGGCTTGCAGGCGGGCGGTGCGAAGTCACCTACCGGCCGGCCAATGATCTTCTGCCGCGGCAGCCCCAGGAGCTTGCCTGCGCCGATACTCGCTTCCCTGGTATTGCCATCGTCGTCGGCAACCAGGATGGGTGCCGAGGGGTGATAGACAATTGCCCGGAAGAGGAGCTCCAGTTCCCTAGGTCCGTTCTTCGCCAGCCAGCCGGTGGCTAGTGACTGTGAGACCGGGGAGGACATCGCGTTTGCGCCTTCCTGCCGTCGATCGGGGCAACCTCAGGCCGCCTGAGAGACGAGATCGGTAAATTCCGACGGTATCCCGCAAACAGTTGGAAGCCGGGAACAGCAGCTCAGATACTATGTTAACACGTAGGTCGCATGGCGCCGTTTCTTGACCATATTTGGGGTGCTTAACGGTTTCTGTCGGTCAGGAATCCCCAAGACTGTTAAGCACTCCCATATTTGGCCACCTGCCGCGGCTGCGAGAAAATGAGGGGTGCGTCTACGCGATCACGCCAGCCGCCCGCGGCGTGACACAAACGAGTTCCTGAACATGCTCCACGGCACCGGCTAGGCTGGTGGACAGGCGATCGGGCGGGGTTCGCTCGAAACGAATCTTGGCCTTGTCCGTATCGCCGCCAAAACCCCAGACGCCCACCACGACTTTGAGCTTGGGGAAGCGTTCCCGAATCTGTTTGCACATAGCCCTGGCCGGCGCGAAGGCGTAAGGCGGCAATGCCGAGATGCAGACCACATCGCCGTGTCCGGCTTCAATCAAGGCCAGCGCTTCATTCAGAGAAGACCCGACCACGGGAAAACACAAAGTTGCGAACCCCTTTTGTTCCAGGAGCTGAGACAGCATTGCCGCCGTCACCTCATCGGCCCGATCATAGGCCGGAAGGCAGAGTATCCTGGCATGCGGACGCTCCGCGGAGTCGGGTACCAGCGCGGAGTCCGTTTGTTGATACTCCGCGAACTCGGCGATCATTTCGTTGACGCTGAGAAAGAGAAACTCCTCCCTAACCGCATCAATCGCGCCTTTGTGGCGGTCCATCTCGGCCATGCTCAAAGCCGGAATGAGCACCGCGTCGTACAATTCGACCAGCGGCCTTGCCTTAAGATACTCACCCACCACGGTGCGCGCTTCCAGTTGGTCCATGGCGAGCAACCGCTGATAGATCTGGGCTTCAGCCGCAAGCACCGGTTGATCGCCCAGTAAGGTATGCAGAAAGGAAAGGTGCGGGACGTAGCGCCCCAGAACCACGACGCAGACCGTCAAGGGCGTGGAGAGGATTAGTCCCGCGGGTCCCCAAAGGACTGCCCAAAAGACGGCGGTCACCAAGAGGGCCAAGGAAGAGATCCCCACGTGGGTGCCGTACAGCCAGGGTTCGACGAAATTGGCGACGGTCAGTTCGAGCACCGCCAGCAGCAGGAACACCAGCGCCGGCCTGAACCAGCCGTCAAAAACGGCCAACGAAAGGGCGATCGGGAGCGTTGCCGCAACCAGCGTTCCCACGAACGGCACAATCCGCAAGATGGCGGCGAGCGCTCCCCACAGGGCCGCATAGGGCACGCCAATCAGATAAAGGCCGAAACCGAACAGAGTTCCAAGGCCCGCATTCACCAGAAACTGCATCAGCAGGTAGCGGCTCACGCGGCCCGACGCATCGTCGAGGGCTTGCGTGGTCAGGTTCAACTTGCCGAGCCCGACCAGCCGCAGAAGGCGGTTTCTTAGATCCTCCCGCTTGAGCAGCATGAAGACCGCAAAGATCACGACCATTCCGGCGCGGCCCAAAGGCGCCAGCACGGGTGTGCCGAGATCGCGAACCTCGGTCCATCCGGTAGGCAGGGGCTGAACCATGCTAACCGGGATCGGAGAGCTAGGCGCGGGCGGCGTGTTCGGCAGCTTCGGATTCCGGACATGCGGAGGCGAGACCGGGGCGGCCGGGCTCGTAACTTCCCGCACGATCTCCTGCACACTTTCCGCGGCTTTGCCCAACGATCCCGTCGCCGGTATGTGAAACGCCGCGATCTTGGCGTGAATGTTCTGGCGGTATAGAGGGAGCTGGTTGGCAACGTCAACCAACTCGCCGCCGATGATCCAGCCAATGCCGCCGGCCGCCGCAATGGCGATCAGAAGGGCCGCGAGAACCGACGCTGCCCGCCCGATGCGCAGCCTCTGCAGAAACGCTACCACGGGAGTTAACAGAAACGTCAAGGTCAGCGCAAACGCGAAGGGGATGAGAATCTCGCGCGCAAAGTAGAGAGTGGCGATCGTCCCGAACAAGGCTATGGCGCCCGCGCCACCCTGGAGCCCGGGCCGCGCGGCGATCCCCGCCATGGGCAGGTCGTGTTTCGTAGGCACTAGTTTTCGCAGACGCAAGCTCAAGCCTCGCCGCGCCAGCGCGGCTGGCGCGCCTTAGTGGAACATGCCAAGCATGTAGGCTATGAGTAGAACGATCAGTATGGTCCCGAGGCCGACGCCCGCACCTCCTCCGGAACCCCAACGCCTGTGGCCGTAGTATCCGCCACCGCCGCCAAGAAGCAACAGCAAAATTATGATCAATATCAACATCGTCATTCCGCCTTTCTTGCGAATCTGCCGGCGTGTCGATACGAGCTTGCCACCGCCAAACTCTCAGTCGGCGATCCAAGGCAAGCCGCAGCTATCCTCGGCAGCCGCCTTGGCGGACGTTGCACGTTGGAGCCCATGGAACGGAACGATCCCCCGCTTGGTCGCGCAAGGCGTTCTGCTTGTGATGGCTTGCGGGCCGCCGGTTGCGGGCCGACCGTATCCGGTCACGTGATCGCGTCCTTGCCGCCACGGCACCTTCTTTATCGATACCGACCTTTGCGGTTCGTGCATCACCCTCCTCCACTTCGGAGTGGGTCGGTCAATAGCTACAACCGCGCGGTCTTTTTCATCCTTTTGACCTTCTCCGTCGCGGGCACTCACGGCAACCGCCTCCCTAATGCCCGCCTCGCACCATACTCCGACCGTGCGCTTTGGCCCTCAATTTGCTTAGAAGAGGCGGTTAAAGAAACGGATGTCGGTACGGCAAATTCGCCATCCAGGAGGACGTATGGCAAGCAGTCAAACGGTAGCCGCAGCCCAAAACGCGTTGGAGGATCCATTAGCCCATCTGCCGTGTTCCGGTATCGTGGAACATAAGAAGGGCCAGCTCATTTATCGTCAGGACCAGCCGTCCACCAGCATTTACCTGGTGATTGACGGCAGGGTTAAGGTCGCCCGCTTGGCGGAAGATGGCCGCCAGACCATCGTCGACATTTATCGGACCGACGATTTCTTCGGCGAATCCGCACTTCTGGGCCTGCCGCGTATGCCGGAGCAAGCCAGTGCCCTGGAGGATACCAAGCTGATGGCGTGGACAGCCGCGGACATCGGCAACATCTCTCAGACGCGGCCTAGATTGGCCATCGCGCTGTTGCAGATCGTAGTGCAGCGCTCGCTTGAATACGGCCACCGCATCGAAAGCTTTTCGATGGACAATATCGGCCGCCGGCTGGCGCGCACGCTGATCCGTTTTTCGCACCGGCTGGGCTCGGCTGAGCCCGACGGCTCATACCGGATGGCGCCCTTCACCCACGAGTTGCTATCGCAATACGTGGGCACATCGCGCGAAATCGTCACGCACTACATGAACTTGTTTCGCAGGCAAGGCTACCTGCGGTATTCGCGCAAGGGGATCATCCTGTTCCGCGACGCGTTCGATGAATGGCTATGCCGGACCGGCACGCACGCAGTCAAGGCCAGGCAAGCGCCGCGCGCCGCGGGCCGTCCGTCCGTTGCGACCGCCGATTTGAAGCGCGCATGACCGGCGCCGATAGTCGGGATCCGCGCATGGGAGAACCGGAGACCCCGGAGCGACCCGGTCCACTAGGGCGATAACGGACGCGAGGTGGGGCGGGCAATCCTGCCCGCAGCCGGCTTTCAGCCGGCCTTTGTGACCACGACGAGGCGCGCCGTGAAAACAGGAGCCGCCTGAAAGGCGGCTGCGGCCAAAATTGGCCGCCCCACGGTGCAACCGAACTGCCAGTATTCTATAAGGGACTATCTGTCCCTGAATTAGCTGGGCCGGAATACATCGGCGCAGTCAACTGGAGCGAGTTGCGTAGGGCGGGCAAACAACGGATTTCGGCGCCCGATCCCCGGGCAGCGCCGTCGTGACCATGTCCGGTCGTACCCGAGCTTCCGAAAACTGGATAAGCATTACCTTGGCGGCGCCGGAACAATAGGGCATCCGATTGCTCATGCTGACTCGGGAGCACCAGAAAAATGCCTTTACTGAATCTTGTCGTGATACTCGTGATCGTCGGAGTCGGCTTATACCTGATCAACCGGTACATTCCCATGGCGTCCAGCATCAAATCGATTTTGAATGTCGTGGTAGTCATTGCCGTATGCGTCTGGTTATTGCAGGTGACCGGGCTGTGGGCCAGTGTAACCAATTTCCGGCTGTCGAAGTGAACGGCTCGCCCAGCGGCGTACCCGCCTTTCACTGCAGCGACGCGAAATCCGGATCGAGTTGGTAGTTCGAGAAAAGGATCTCCAACTCGGTCGGGCCAAGCAGGAAACTGGACGTCACGGACCGCACGCGGCCTGGCAACCAAAATCCGTGCACCTCGACGAACTCCTCGCTGATGTGGGGCGCGCCGACCAATATGGACAGGCTGGCCGCGAACTGGCCTTCGATCCGGATCACAGCGTAACTCCCCGTATCCACCCAGGCTTTCCCTACGATCAGAAACCGGTCTTTGAGTCTGGGCGCCAGATCCAAGACGTAGCAGTTCCGGCCCGCCGCGACTTCGGTGCCAAGCAGACGAACGCGATAGTTGCGAGCGGTAATTTCGTGGCGCGCCATCTCCGGCGGTGCGCTTACCCCGGTTTCGGACGCAATCACCCTATCGATAATGCCGTTGAGTTTGTCGGAGCCGGACCTTGTCAGTACGGTGTAGCGTTCGCCTTCCACCTGGTGGTAACTCATAAGCACGCCCACCGCCGCTTGCTTGCCAAACCGCAGGTTTTGCAGAGTGTATTGCCGCGAAGCCGAGTATTCGGTCAACAGGCGATGACGTCTGGCGGTCTCACTTTCGAGCCTAAATAGGATCTCGTCGCTGGACGGCGTCATCGCACCGGCCGTCAGGATCGCGGTCGGCCCGCAGATTACGAGGGCATGCCCGAACCAGCGCAGGATTTGTGGCGCAAGCGTCGATTTGCGGGTCATTTGGCTGCCGGCGCGCCAAACGCCACAGGCGTTTGGGGGCCCGCTGCAAGGTCCTGGTTGACGGCTGCCAAGTGGTTGATCTGCTCCTGCAGTTTGGCCCAGTCGCTTTCGTTGGCCTTGGTCGCGATAGGAAGACTGAGGTCCCGGTAGAAGGCGAGAATATCGCCGCGGAGGTCTTGCGGCATATCGGCGTAGTGGCTTTGCAACTTGTTCAGCAGTTTCGCGTATGCGATGTCGGCCAGTTTATATTCGCCAGCCTTGGTGGCCGCACCCACGTCCAGGTTGTCATTGGGCAACTCTAGTGTGCCGGCGCCGGCGGCGGCCAGCAACTCGCGATACCGGTCGATCGAGGCGTTGAACCCGGCCATATACAGCTTTTCGGTTTCCGGCGTCAACCGCTTAAACGCCAGCGCCTTGAACGGGCCGGCTCTGGGTATGATACGGAAGACGCCCGCCAGCATTTTCGACTTGACACCCGGCCGCTGGTAGGTGGAGCCCCAGTTCTTTTCGTAGCTGGAGCGGGACAGATTGTATAGGAATCTTTTGCGGGTAATGCCGGGAGCGTCTTTCGCGATGTCTTGACGCTTGATTTGCCACGCGACCTTAGTCAGTGCCGGAAGGACTGTGCCGACCGCCCGCCGGTACGATCCGATCGCGAGATCGACATTAAAGAATATCTGCTCGATCCGCAACCCGTAAGTGTCTTGGAAAGCGCGCTGGAGCACGGGCTTGGCGACTTGAAAACCGATGAAGGCTTTGTAAGCGTCCGAAGCGTAGCGGCTCTTGGCGGCCTGGAATACGTCGAATCCGAACTCTGTCTTGGTGTGCGAGAAAGGATCGTCCGCATAAGTGATCGACTGCCCGAATTTCAAACGAAGCTTCGGGTATAGCAGCGGCACCGAGACGTTCACTGCCATGCGATGGCCATTGTTGTCGGCCGCGTAATGCGCCAGCGCGCCCAGCGCGAATGCATACTCGTCGAGATCCTGCGACTCGCGAATCATGTTGAGTATAAAATCGCCGCACCGGACGTAGTGCGTTAGGTCGCTAAAGAGCTTACTGCCAAACGGATAATAGCCCAAATCCTGAATGATGCTTCCGCCGTAGGCGTATGCGTGCGCTTGAGTCAGATCTTCCGCCGTGGACGATGGGAATCGCTTCAAGAGCAGGGGCTTGATGCCGCTATCCCAAGTCGAGTCGACGATTGCCTCGTGGGTCAGGATGGAATACGAGTAGGCGGTTTGAGACAGGAATAGAAACAACAGCCCCAGCTTGGCGAAGGGCGTCCGCTTCCAAAGCCGGCGCCGTTCTTTAGGCTCGATCATGGTCCAACTTTCCGGCGGAATATCTTTGCTTTGATATCGGGCCAGAACTCCGATCCCAGGTTGGTGGCCACGCCGAACCCGAGTGTAATCGAGCCATCGAGAAAACCCTCGCGGGCCGTATCCAGACGGGCCGGATACCACAGGTTGGAAAGGTATGCCGCGCCGTAGGCGCTGCCGATACGCCAGACGGACACCGTCTCGCCGCCCGTATCGGTCCGGGTGAGCAGCGTTTCGCGGAGCGCATGCGCCGAGCGGCGCCAGAAACCCGTACTGAGCGATCGATAGTAACGCGGGTCCTCGTGCAGCGCGGAATCCAGGCCAAAAGCGAGAGTGCCGTGGATGCCCGACCATGCGAGCGTGGAACCGAAACGCTCGCCGTAGCCGGCGGCACCCTGGCCCCACTCCGCCGGAGAGTTGATTTCCTGGAGGAATCCGGCATATGCGGCGATGCCCGCCATGGCCAGCGGCCCGTAGGCGTTTTGGGCATGAAACGCCAGCTTGCCTTGCCAGTCGAGGGGATCGGTCTCGGTGACCGCCGTCTGGGCAATCCCCGCAACCGGAATCGCCAAGCAGAGCGCGACTATCAGTGCCGGCCCGGCTACGCGGACCGGTCGGCATACTTCTTGTAAAATCCTCATAAGGTTCTCCGTTATCCCAATTTGCTTCAGCCGGCCGGCGCCGGCCGCGTCCGGAACGCCACTAACAGGTTTGCGAAGGTCGCGACGCAAGTGAAGCTCAGCAACAGGAAGATCTTCACCATGAGGGAAAGTGGCGTGAACGCTATGCCAATCGCCACGAATGCGGCGGCCCAAAAATATTCCCGCAGCCGAATTGCCCGCTGTATAAAGACGATGGCGCCCAGGCAAATTGCGATATCTACCAGCGGTTCGTAACTCGCGGCGCAGCAGGCGAACAGCGAGGCTATCAACAAGACCGGAATCGAGGCCCACTTAACGATTTTCATAACCGTGCCCACTCAAAGACCGATCGTGCTTCAAAGCCAGAGACCACTGTTCAGCCTGTTTTTCCGCTTCCGCCTTCGCGATTCCGTATCGTTCCTGAATCTTGCCGACCAACTGGTCCTTTTGACCGGTGAGAGTCTGTATGTCGTCGTCCGTAAGCTTGCCCCAGCGCTCCCGTGCCGATCCTGTAAGTCGTTTCCACTTGCCTTCGATTTGATCCCAGTTCATATAAAGTGTCCTTTTGCGCGTTTGCGGCGTTTCTTGGCCGGCGCTACAACTAGGGCATTCCGAAGTCCAACCTGCAGTTCCGGTCCGGACGCTTTTCCCAATGTTGGCGGCGCTGCAATCCGTGGGGCAAGACCCCTGGCCTGCGCGGGTCCCCCTGGACCCGCTCCTTCGCTCTCGAAAGCAACGGCTTTGGACAATCGCGACAGGGCGGCGAGGGCGTCGGGCTCTGTCCAACGGGACCGCCCACGATTAATGAAGACACCCGCCCCAGAGCCTCTACGTCAGGGGGCGGGCAATGACCGCGCGGGGTCAGGTGACCGCCCGTGGTCAAGGCGCCTTGAAAGGACTGACGGCGGATCGCGCCCGCCGGGGCTGCATGGGCTGCATTTGGCATGAAATCCCTCTCTCGGAAGACGGCCACTGAAATGCCCAAATGGGACAGCGCAGGGCCCGCCCGCCGCGATCCGGTTCGGAGAACCGAAGCGAACGGCAGATTACACCATCTGAGCAAAGGAATAAAGAAATGAAGCGATTCAAAGCAGCAACGACGGTATGTTTTATAGCGCTGATCGGCGGGTTACTCGCGCCAGGCGCCAAGGCGGACGAAACCAACCGGAAAACCGTGATCACGTTTAGCGCTCCCGTGGAGATTCCAGGCGTGCACCTCGCCGGTTGGGGTGTGCTGCCCGCCGGAACCTATGTGTTCAAGATCCTGGATTCGCAGTCCGACCGCCACATCGTCCAGATCTTCAATAAAGACGAAACCACCATCTACGCCACGATTCTGGCGATTCCAAACTATCGCCTCAAAGCCACCGACAAGACCGTGATGACCTTCCGGGAAAGACCGGCCGGCGAACCGGAAGCGTTGCGCGCGTGGTTCTATCCGGGCCGCAATTTTGGCGAGGAGTTCGTCTATCCTAAAGCTATGGCGATGGCCTTGGCCAAAGACACCAACACGCCCGTGCTATTCACCGCGGCGGAGATCCCCGTCGAAGTGACCGAACCCATTAAGTCCGCGGAAGAGCCGGTGGTAGTCGCCCTCAAAGAGGCGCCTGTCATGGCCGCCAAGCCGACCGGAGAAGAAGTGGAACTCGCCGAAGTGGTGACGCCGCCGCCGGCCGAGACACTGGTAGCGATGGCGCCGGAGCTTCCAGCCACCGCCGGCAAGCTGCCGTTGATTGCGCTGCTCGGCCTTCTGGCGCTGGGCGCGGCCTTGGCCCTCCGCGTGGCTGAAAGACGCGTTCAGTAAAGGTCCTCGATCCATCGCGCGGCGCATCTTCCCCGGAATCGCCGCGCCGGACGGACACACGCAACGAGGTAACCGCATGCGACAGAGAGTCATCCCGTTACTGGCCCCGATGACGAAGCCCCGGCAGAATGGGAACGGCTGCTGCGAGACCAAGGCTCGCGGGTTGGCCGTCCTTAATTCACCGCTGTTGAACAAAGGGACGGCCTTTACGGTCGAAGAGCGAAGGGCACTGGGCCTGACGGGTTTGCTTCCGCCGGATGTCAGCACTCTGGCGGCTCAGGCGCAGCGCGCCTACTTGCAGTACGAGAACCTGGCGGATGCGCTTAGCAAAAACGTCTACCTCACCGCCCTGCACGACCGCAACGAGGTGCTATTCTACCGGCTGTTCTCCGAGCACCTTCGCGAAATGATCCCCATCGTCAACGATCTGACGGTTGGTATGGCGATGGAGCAGTACCACCATGAGTGCCGCCGTCCGCGGGGCGTGTATCTGTCGATCGACCACGCCGAAGGGATTGAGGAGGCGTTCGCCAACCTGGGCGCCGGCCCCGGCGATATCGACCTGATCCTGGCCACCGATGCCGAACAGGTTCACGGAATCGGCGATTGGGGTGTAGGCGGCATCGAGGTTTCCATCGGCAAGCTGGCGATTTACACGGCGGCCGGCGGCATCGACCCCACGCGGGCAATCCCGGTGATGCTGGATGTCGGCACCAACCGGGAAAGTCTGCTGGACGATCCCATGTACATCGGGAACCGGCACGCCCGTATCCGCGGCGAGCGTTACGACGCTTTCATAGACGCTTACGTGCGCGTCGCTGCCAAGCTCTTTCCCAACGCGCTGCTGCAGTGGGAGGATTTTGCGCCGGGCAATGGCCGGCGAATCCTCAAGAAGTACTGCGGCCGGATGTGCATTTTCAACGACGATATGCAGGGCACCGGCGCCATCACGCTGGCGGCGGCGATCTCCGCCGTACGGATCTGCGGGGTGCCGCTGCGCCACCAGCGCGTGGTCATCTTCGGAGCCGGTACGGCCGGTATTGGAGTCGCCGACCAGCTTCGCGATGCCATGGTGCGCGACGGGCTGTCCGAAGAGGATGCGGTCAGACGCTTCTGGTGCGTGGACCGGCAAGGATTGCTGACCACGGACATGGGCGGCGAACTGCCCGACTACCAGGCGACCTATGCCCGCCCGGCCGCCGAGAGCCATCCTTGGGCGCACGGCGCGAACGGAACCGGCGTGGGATTGGCGGAGGTGGTGGGCCGGGTGAAACCGACCATGCTGATCGGGGCGTCCACGGTCGGCGGCAGTTTCACGGAAGCGATCGTTCGGCAAATGGCTGCGCATACGGAGAGGCCGATCGTCTTCCCCCTGTGCCATCCGGCAGCGCGGGCCGCGGCGAACCCCGCCGACCTCCTTGCGTGGACTGACGGGCGGGCGCTGATCGCCACCGGAGCTGCGTTCGCCCCGGTAACCTATAAGGGAGTCACCTATGTGATCGGCCAGTTGAATAACGCCATGCTCTTCCCGGGTCTGGCGCTTGGCGCTATCGTCTCGCGAGCCTGCCGGATCAGTCAAGGAATGTTCGCGGCGGCGGCCAGCGCCGTCTCCAGCCTGGTGACGGTGCGCCAGCCGGGCGCGTCGCTGCTCCCGCATATCGACGACCTGCGCAGCGTGTCGGCCACGGTGGCGGTGGCCGTCGCGGAGGCCGCGGTTGCGGAGGGCTTGGCCCGGGTCAGATTCGACGACATCGTGCAACAGGTGCAGGACGCCATGTGGCAGCCGGAGTATCGCCGGATAAAGGCGTCCTGAGGAGGTCGGGAATGGATCGGCTCAACGCGGTAGTGGATTCGGCGCGGGGGCGCTTAGCGGACTTGGCGGACCGTTTGTATGGCTGCGCGCATCGCAAAACGACGTTCCCCATGACCCTCCGGGCCAGTGCCAAGGTGAACGGAGAACAAAGCTTCTGTGCGGACACTTACATCGTGTGTTTGGAATGCGGACGCCATTTTGCCTACGACTGGACTACCATGCAGATCACCGGGCCGCGGCTTGCCTGGTTCGGATCCCCAGCCCTTGTGCCTGCGTTGGGCGAAGCCAGCAGAGGGCCGCGGTGAGCCGTGCTTCCGCTCCCTTACGGCCGCGGCTCTGTAACGCGCGCGTAGACCGGAATCCGGAAGTCCTCCGGTGTCTCGCGCGCGACATTCGCCATCAATACACCATCGGATATGTTCTCAGCCACGCGGCCGGACATCACACCCGCCGCATCTTGGGCGAACCCTTGCCCATCCGGAGAGTGGGCGCTGCATGAGGCTGCTGGTTCCATTGCAGCCGTTGAAACGGGGCCTGCGGTGGGCTAAGTGGATACTCTTTGCCGGCGGCGTGGCGATGCTCGCCTATTGCGGGTTTGTGCTGGCCGACACCTGGTTGTTCCAGAATCGGGAGCGCCACCGGCTCGAGCGGTTGCTGGCTGAGCGGCACGCGGCGGCTGGCAGAGTGTCCGCGACGGCGGCGCAAGCCCCTGCCCTGCAGCCGGCCGTGATTGACGGACTGATCGGCCAGATTGAAATCCCACGTCTCGGCCTTTCGGCTATCGTCATGGAGGGAACCGATAGAATCACTCTCCGGCGCGCGGCCGGCCACATCGCCGGCACGGCGCTACCGGGACAGCCGGGCAATGTGGGTATAGCCGCACACCGCGACACCTTTTTTCGTCCCTTGCGCAACATCCGGCGGAACGATATCATTACGCTCACCACGTTGCTCGGCGAGTACCGTTATCGCGTGGTATCTACTAAGATTGTGCCTCCATCCGATATCGCGGTGTTAAATCCCAGCCCAAACGAGGTCCTCACCCTGGTCACCTGCTATCCGTTCTACTTCGTTGGTTCCGCTCCATCCAGGTTTATCGTTCGCGCCGAAAGGGTTGGAAATGCATCATGAAGGAAACTTCTAAAGTCCGTAAGATCGCTTTTGTCGCCGATCACCTGCCGCGCAAGTGCGGCATCGCCACGTTTACGTCCGACCTGCTGGCCGCCGTCGCCGGCACGCATCCCCAGAGTCAGTGCCTGGCGGTATCGGTCAACGACATTCCGGGCGGCTACGAATACCCGGAAGTGGTGCGCTTCGAGATCGAGGAACAAGACCTGTCGTCCTACCTGCGCGCCGCGGATTTCCTCAACATCAGTAATGTGGACATCGTCTGCCTGCAGCACGAGTTCGGCATCTTCGGAGGGCCGGCGGGCGGCCACATCCTGGCCCTCCTGCGCGAATTGAGGATGCCGGTGGTGACCACGCTGCACACCGTTCTGCGCGATCCGCGGGTAGACCAGCGCCGCGTGATGGACGGGGTAATCGCACTCTCCACCAGGCTCGTGGTAATGGCCGAGCGCGGCAAGCAAATGCTGCGCGGGATTTACCAGGCGCCGGCGGCCAAGATCGATGTCATTCCGCACGGCATCCCCGACGTCGGTTTCGTCGATCCGGCGTACTTCAAGGACCAGTTCGGGGTGGAAGGCCGGGTGGTGCTGCTCACTTTCGGCTTGCTCTCGCCGAATAAAGGCATCGAATATGTGCTGAATGCCCTCCCGCAAATCCTGGCGGAGTTCCCAGAGGTGGTTTACATTGTCCTGGGCGCCACGCATCCCAACGAATTGCGGGAGCACGGCGAGGCTTACCGGCTCAGTCTCGAGATTCTCGCCAAGAAGAATAAAGTCGATAAGAACGTCATCTTTTACAACCAGTTCGTGGACCTGGAGAACCTGAAGGAATTCATCGGCGCGGCGGACCTTTACATCACGCCCTACCTCAACGAAGCGCAGATCACGTCGGGCACCCTGGCCTACACTTTTGGCGCCGGAAAAGCCGTGGTGTCCACGCCTTACTGGCATGCCGCCGAATTGCTGGCGGACGACCGCGGCGTGCTGGTGCCGTTCGGCGACGCGCCGGCCATCGGGCGCGAGGTGGTCGGGTTGCTGCGCGACGATACCCGCCGGCATGCCATGCGCAAGAACGCCTATAGGATGGGCCGCGACATGGTGTGGAGCAACGTGGCGCAGATGTATATGCGTTCGTTTGAGTGTTCCCGGCTGGAGGTGTCGGCCACGTCGCGTAAGTCGCTGGCCACCAAGACGCTCGACCGGAAGCCGCGGGAGCTGCCGGAGATCAGACTGAGTCACCTTTCGCGCATGACCGACTCGACCGGCGTCTTCCAACACGCCGTTTTCAGCGTCCCGAATTTTTCCGAGGGTTATTGCACCGACGATAATGCGCGCGCCTTCGTCCTGTCGGTGCTGCTCGGCGAATTGGGTGAAGATCCCGAGGGCGTGCGGACCCTGGCCACCACATCCGCGGCATTCCTCCAGCATGCTTTCGACCCCCAAACCGAGCGTTTCCACAACCTCATGAGTTTCGACCGGCGATGGCTGGACCAACAGGGCTCCGAGGACTGTCACGGGCGGGCGCTGTGGGCGCTGGGCATCGGTGTGGGCCGCTCGCCCTATCGCAGCTTCCAGATGATGGCTGGTCAACTGTTCGCCCTGGCATTGCCGCCCCTGACCGGGTTCTCTTCGCCGCGGGCGTGGGCGTTCGGACTGATCGGCATCCATGAGTATCTGCGGCGCTTGAGCGGCGACAGCCAGGTCAACCAAACCCGGGAGACGCTGACTTGCCGCCTCATGGAGCGCTTCGACGCCAGCGCGCACTCGGACTGGGAATGGTTTGAAGAGGAACTGTCGTACGATAACGCAAAACTTGCGCATGCGCTGATTTTGAGCGGACAGGCAACCGGACAACGGCTGGTGCTGGAGCGGGGATTGCAAGCGCTGCGCTGGCTGACCGAATTGCAAATGTCCGAGCAGGGCCACTTCCGGCCCATTGGCAGCAACGGTTTTTATCGCCGGGGCGGCGCGCGCGCCGATTTCGACCAGCAGCCCGTCGAGGCGCAGGCCACCGTCTCGGCTTGTCTGGAAGCCTATCTCGCCACATCGGACGTCTGGTGGTACGAACACGCGCAGCGCGCCTTCGACTGGTTCATCGGCTGGAACGATCTCGGGCTGGAACTCTACTCTCCCGAGACAGGCGGGTGCCACGATGGGTTGCATGTGGATCGGGTCAACGGAAACCAGGGGGCGGAATCGACGCTGGCCTTCTTGATCTCATTGGCGGAGATGCGGCTGGCGCAGAATATACTCACGAGTTTCAAGGAACCCATCGCCGTCGAAGATTAGCGACGCTCATGTCCATTCACCTCAAACGAGACGCCACGATCCTCAAGCCCAATCAGTCGCGCGTTCTTCTGCGGCCATTTAGCCCAGGGGATTCCCAACGGATCGGCGCGATCGTCGGCAGGATCATGGCGCTGCCGGAAGTCGTGGCCGGCGCCCTCCTGGACGGAGTCTCCGCGGAATTCTCACAGCGGCACCAGGACATCCGCAAAACCTTTCTCGAACGCTTTGAACAGATCCGCGAGATGCTGTTCGCCGATGGGGAAATCTCCGAAGACAGACGCATGTTGATCGGCTCCTATTTCCTGGCCGAATACTCGCTGGAGTCCGCTGCGCTATTCAATCCGTCGATCGTTCCGGACCCCGATCAGACGGATCTCCCACCCGGCGCTCTGCGGTTTATTCTGAGCTTGCGCGCCACGGGGGAAGGACATATTTCCTCCATCACTTTTCGCAGCGGCATCATCCATCACGACCAGCGCATCGAAGTATTCCCTCCCAGCGGGTTCCTCACCGAGCCGCGCCAGGTTCCAAACCCCCAGTACGAGAAGGCGCTGTTCGGGCGGAAACTCTCGGAACTTGGACTGACCGGCGAATTCACGCGCCGGGTGATGCACAAACTCGGGGAGTCGTTCGCCCTGGACGACCTTCGCGCGGGCTTGCAAGCCGAGCAGTTCCGCCTGCCGGATGGCATGGCGCAGGAAGATCAGAACGCCTCCCAGGGTATTTGGATGCTGGCCCGGTCCAATTACGAGGTTCAGTTCCAGCCCGAACAACAGATATCCCAACGCATTATCTTTCCGGCTACGCCCTCCCAGCGCAACGGTATCGAGGATGCCCGCTTCGTTTGCTTCCGGAACGACGACGGCACCTCCATTTACTATGCGACCTTCACCGCCTTCGATGGCAAGATCGTGGTGCCGGAACTGGTGGAGACTTCCGACTTCCTGCTCTTTCGATTCAGGACCTTGAACGGTCCGGCCGCCCAAAACAAAGGCATGGCCCTGTTCCCCCGCAAGATCGGCGGCCTCTATACCATGCTCTCCCGCCAGGACAACGAGAGTATCTACCTGATGTTTTCCGACAACATCCATTTCTGGAATGAGCGCAGGCTGCTCATCAAACCCACATTTCCCTGGGAACTGGTCCAGATTGGGAACTGCGGATCGCCCATCGAAACCGATGCCGGATGGTTGGTCCTAAGCCATGGTGTCGGCTCCATGCGAAAGTACTGCATCGGCGCGTTTCTCCTCGATCGCGACGATCCCGCCAAAGTGCTTGGACGGCTCCACGAGCCATTGCTCATGCCCAATCGGAACGAACGCGAAGGCTATGTGCCGAATGTCGTCTATACCTGCGGTGCGCTGCTCCACAACGGCGAATTGATTCTTCCCTACGGTCTGGCCGACTATGCAACCGGCTTCGTCACCGTCCCGCTCGCTGAAGTGCTTGCTGCCATGAGTTAGGAAGCATGACCAGGCCCAACAAAAGAATCGCTGTCCTCTCGCCGGTAGCCTGGCGAACTCCTCCCCGGCAATACGGCGCGTGGGAAACGGTAGCTGGCAACGTCGCCGAAGGGCTGGTCTCCCGCGGCTGGGATGTGACCCTGTTCGCCACCCGGGATTCCGCGACCCGCGCTCACCTGCATGCCGTGGTGGACCACGGGTATGAAGAAGACCCCGCCATCGACCCTAAAGTAGCCGAATACCTGCATATCTCCGAAGCGTTCGAGCACGCCGCCGACTTCGATCTCATCCACAGCCACTACGATTTCATGGCGTTGTCCTATACCCGGCTGGTGAAGACACCGGTGCTCACCACCATCCACGGATTCTCGTCTCCCAGGATCATGCCCGTCTATGAAAAGTATCGCGATGGGTATTTTGTTTCCATCAGCGATTCCGATCGCGCGCCTGGGTTGAATTACCTGGCGACCGTTTATAACGGCATCGACCTCTCGTTGTACCCGTTCCAGGAATGTGCCGGCGAGCACCTGATCTTCTTGGGCCGGATTCACCCCGACAAGGGTGTCCATCTGGCGATCGAAACTGCCCGCCTCAGCGGGTTGCCGCTGCTGATCGCGGGCATTATCCAGGATCGGCAATACTTCCGTGAGCAGGTCGAGCCGCACCTGGATCGGAAAATTCAATACGTCGGCCCGGTGGACGTACCCGGCAAGAATGCTTTGTTTGCGCGTGCCCGCGCGCTGCTGCACCTGAACACGATTCCCGAGCGTTTCGGACTTGTCCTGGCGGAGGCCAATGCCGCGGGGGTGCCCGTGATTGCCATGGATCTGGGCTCCTGCCGTGAGGTGATCGAAGACGGGTGCACCGGTTTCCTGGCCGGCACCGTCCACGAAGCCGTACAGGCTCTCGGACGCCTCGGTGAAATCGACCGCCGCGCGTGCCGGCAACGGGTCAAACAACGATTCTCCATCGAAACCATGGTGGAGGCGTACGAGCGGGTTTACCGGAAAATCTTCGATCTGGAAGCCGCTTCGAAGACAGCTTGAACACATCTCGAACAATAGGACGCGATCATGAACCCCGACATCGTCAGACGATACCGCGGCAACCCCATCCTCACTAAGGCCGCCATTCCCTACCCGGTGGAAACCGTTCACAACGCCGCGGTGGTGAAGTACGGGGCCGAGTACGTCATGCTCTTCCGTTCACACCTGCGCACGGGAAGATCGATCGTCGGCTTGGCCCGCAGCAACGATGGATTTCGGTTCACCGCCGATCCGGAGCCCTTTCTGACTCCGGCGCAGCACGGACCTTTCGCAGCCTATGAAGAGTTCGGCGTCGAGGATCCGCGCGTGACCCTGCTGGAAGGGGAGTACCTGATCACCTATAGCGCCTACTCCCGAAATGGCGTGCGGATCGCACTTGCGAAAACCAAAGACTTCCATGCGGTGGAACGGTTCTCGCTCATCACCGAAGCGGACTATCGCAATGTCGTGATCTTCCCCGAGAAGTTCGCCGGACTGTATGCCCGGCTGGACCGTCCCCATTCTGAAATCGCCCCCTGGTCGATCTGGATCTCGTATTCTCCGGACCTGCGCTTTTGGGGACAGTCGCAGCTCATCATGCGGCCCGAGCCCTATCACTGGGACGAAATGAAGATCGGTCCAGGCGCGCCGCCGATCAAGACGGACCAGGGATGGCTTTCCATTTATCACGGCGTTTTCCGGACGATGGACGGATCGGTCTACCGCTTGGGAGTCGCGCTGCACGATCTCGTGGACCCCGCGAAGATCATTGGCGTGAGCGACTCTTGGATTTTGCAACCGGAAGACGCCTGGGAGATCACGGGGTATGTCCACAATGTGGTATTCACCTGTGGCGCCGTGGCGGAGTCCGATGGGACCGTGAAGATCTATTGGGGCGGCGCGGACACAGTGATGTGCGTGGGCGAGGCGGATCTTTCCGAACTGGTTGCGCTATGCCTGGATCATGCCAGGCCGGCAGGTGGGGTGGACCTCCAGGTCCGCGCAGGTGCTCCAGGACCCGCTGCCTGCGGTTAGGTTCAGCCGGCGCACCCGGCGGCGCACTTTGGTCTGCGCCGATGCCGCCGTCATCGGTTTGATGTAGCCGCTGCGCTCCAGCGCTTCCACCAGCGTCGCGGCGATCTGCTCGGTTTCCGCCGGCAGTCGCCGCCTGCGACGTGCATTGGCCGAGCATAGTAGGCGTGCTGGATCGTCCGTCTCGCGTGGTGGATAGCCGGCATTGCCGCTTTTATGCGGCTGGCGCTGCGGTTCGTGCTCAACGAGTAAAGGCCGGCGGCGGCAGCGAGCCGCCGAAGAGGTGACGTTGTCTTTCTTCGAGCGTTGCGTTCGCCAGAGAATGAAGCCGCTTGATGTCGGTTGGCGCAATGGAATGGGTTACTTCGCAACGTGACGTGTCCAAGGATTTTGCGCCGATGGTTTCGAAGTACTCGGAAAGCGCCGCAGCCTCCACCAGCACTTTGCCCGATCCGGCACAATGGCGGTCCTCGCCATCCTTCTTAACGCCCGACACCCAGTACTCGCCCTTGTAACCGCCATAATTGCCGCCCCACGGACCCCGCCCCTGTCCTTTGAATTTGCTCAAGGCGTCTCCGTTGAAATAAAGCGTCCGGCCAGACTTGGATGGCGTCACGTAGCCGATCCAGGCAGGCCCATTGTCGGCGTACCCGCTCTTTAGCTCAATGTACCTGAGCAGCTTCACGTTTTTGATTTTGCCACGGATGTCCAATTTGAGTCCAGCTTGCACGGTATCTGCCGCACGTTATCCATGGAGATGGTTAATCGAAGGAATCCGCGTTCATCTACGGGCACAGCTTCCACAGAATCTGCCGCAACATCCCCATCACCACGGGCGCATCGCGCGCGCCGAGGTTCAGCCGGCGCACCAGGCGGCGCACTTTGGTCTTCCCCGACGCCGCCGTCATCGGTTTGATGTAGCCGCTGCACTCCAGCGCTTCCACCAGCATCGCGGTGATCTGCTCGGTATCCGCCGCGAGCGCCGCCTTGAACTTTTCCGGACGTGGGGCCGCCGCTCGCGAGTCGCGCGCCAGCTCGTAAAGGCACACTGCCACCGCCTGGCCCAGGTTCATCGAACGATTCAAGTCCACCGTGGGGATGCGCATCAGCCAGTGGCAATGGCTGATGTCTTCGTTCGAGAGGCCGAACTTCTCCGAGCCGAACAGCAGCGCGATGGGTCCGGCCGCCTTGCGCATGAGGCGCGCGCCCGATTCTAGCCGGCGCAGCGGATGTTGCAGCTCGCGATGGCCCACCGAAGTCGTGCCCACCACCAACGCGCAGTCCGCTACGGCGGCGGCCAGTGTGGTGAATTCTTCTGCGGCAGCCAATAACGGCGCGGCTCCCACGGCGGAGCGCGCTTCGCGGAACGCGACCTCGTACGGGTTCACCACGCGCAGCCGCGTTCAGCCGAAGTTGGCCATCGCGCGCGCCGCCGCGCCGATGTTCAACGGGTTTCGCGGCGCCACCAGCACCACGCGCAGCTCCCCTCTCGAAAAAAAATTTGCCGTTGCAGCGTCTCGATGCATTTTTCTCTTGACTTTTTTCTCGAACAACCTTATATATGAATCACATTGCGATTTTCGAATCGCAAAATTTGATGTTTAGGGAGAATCAATCGATGAAGAGCGCAACGAAGAAAGCCGC